>WNGG01011338.1_pt1 | contig 21795 bp, 23 predicted proteins | sample 5400661 | NCBI WGS metagenome assembly WNGG01 (sample SAMN13153372, study PRJNA577476) | soil metagenome | isolation source: 100 cm soil or saprolite under Garry oak tree replicate 1 | place: USA:California | collected 2016-06-15
TTATACATCTCCGCCGTTGGAAGTGGCGGACCCGTAAGGAGGCGGCGCCGGAGCTTCAAGAGCTTCCTGCTCGGTCTGGTGCACTTCAAAAACCCGGAGCAAATGCGTGAGTTCAAGAACAGTTCTCGCGGACTTGGAGAGACCGTAGAGCGCGAAACGCGCGTTAACGTCGCGCGAAGCCTTTAGCCCCTCGACGAGGGATGCCACTCCGGAGCTGTCGATGTAAGGTACAGCCAGCATGTTCAGCACCAGGTGCTGAACACCCTTTTCCCGCAATTGGCTGAAAAGGGCCTTGCGAATCTCAGGAGAGTTAAAGAGCGTGATGTCCCCGGTAAGATCGAGGATTGTGATTTCGCCAAGCTGGCGCGCGGAGATTTTTAAGGGCGGTCGTGGTTGCATTAGGCCCATGTTGTGCCAGAGTTTGCGGCCGGATGCAATGGGTTTCGGTTCGCGCCTGGTCTTGCATGCAAAATGACAGGAAATCAAGTTTGTGATCAACGTCATCGCACCCCGCTTTATAGATTCATGAGCCAGACGAAGTGATGCAGTATTATTTCGACGGACTGCCGGGTCCGCCGGTGGCGCGGACTTGCGGAAGCCGATCTGCAACCGCTGGAAGTGCCGGAAACGGCGAATGCGGCTCCGTCTGGTACCAATATGCGACCGAATAAAAATTGTCGGAGCGGTGATTTGCGTGGCCGTGCTCGATAGTGGCCTTCAACGATCTCGTGAACGGGATCGGCGAATCGAGATGGAACCGGTACACAGAAGTGCGGCTTCCGGCCTTTTCATCGCCTTTTACGGGAGCTCCGTAAAGGCCGTACGCGAATGAGTGTGTGCCAAAGCCCCACGCGCCGAGGAAATAATCTTCGGAGCCGGTGCCGTTGATGGAGGGCCGTGCCTTGTCGTCGATTGAGGAGCGACGCTCATCCGCGTCGATGAAGAACATGTCGTCGCCTTCGCCCCACCAGAAGTCCTGATTTTGCAGAATGGACATGGTAACTCCCGCAAATTGTCCGCGGCCGCGAGCTTCCATCCAGACGTAGTTGTCTTCGCCGGACAGATTTGGCCGATCGTTCACTTTTGGGTCGCCGTTCTCCTTCCAGTCGTTGGTCCAACCTTTTGCAGGAGCCGCTTGACGGTACTGTGCGTGAAAATAAAGCGTTTGAGCGGGAAGCGGCTTAGCACAGGCGCGGTAGTCAATGTTGAAGTAGAACGAATCCACTTTTTGCGAGCCCTCGTTGGTGACGGTGACGCGTGCGTGTTTTTGGAACGGCATCACGAAGAATGAATTCAGGGCTTTATCCGCGCCGACAGAAAGCGGAATGGATTGGTAGAGAAAATATTCGCCGAGCCCGAGTCCGAAGAAATCGCCAACGGGTGATTCGACGCTGGGCGAGGATTCGCCGTCCCAATAAATGCGGAGCACCAGCTTTTTCAGATGCAGTTGTTCGGGGCTGGCGATGGTGAACCAGATATGAGTAAGAACGCCGGGGCCTGTATCATCGAGAACGGTAAGCGTCTCGCCGGGAAGGATTGCGCGAGCGTCTGCATTGCCGCCGTTGCGCTCGTAGCTGGAGGAGCGTTTTTGCGTGTAATCGTGAGCGGATGTGAGATTCCAAAGCGGAGCAGAGGTGTCTAAACAGCTTTGCGCGTCGACGGACTGTGTTAAGCCAAGCAAAAAAGCGAATGAGATCCAGACGGATTTGAGCACCGTACGCCTCCCGATTGCGTTCGCAAAAAATGGCTGGCGAGCGGCAGTGTAACACTGGTCCTTAAGAATTTTGTTCGCGCAACAGGTTGCGAGCGTGGAAAGCGGAGAGCGTTCCTAGGGCGTAGATGAGCGCGAGAAGGGCGAATCCCGCGAAGATACTGAGTTGTTGCGAAATCCAGCCGAGAGCAAAGCTCATCAGGAGCTGGAGAATCGTGGTGAGGATGGCCATGGCGGATTGCGTCCGCCCCATGAAGTGGCGCGGAACGATCATCATTAGCCCTGCTTGCGCAACCACGCCGGAGAGTGCGCGGAAAAATCCGAAAAGTATTTGAAAAAATACCGCCGCAACAAGAAGGGTAATGAACGGCATCGCCAGATGGCCGAGCGCCAGGCCCGCGATTGACAGAGCGTAAAGAGTCAGGCGAAGTCGCTGCGGGAGTTGCGAGGCCAGCAGTCCACCGATGATTGCGCCAAGTCCCCAGCCACCTTCGAGGAAGCCGAGGCCGCGAGCGCCGGCGTGAAGAATGTCCGCGGCTAGCGCGACGACCAGTATGTTGGCGCTGACGACGCCTGCCATGAGGATGGAATGGGTGATGCCGAGCGCTCGCACCGTGGGCTGTTCCCGCAGATAAGAGAAACCTTCCTTGAGATCGGAATAGACCGCGAGGGAGAGTCCGGCTTCGGCGACTTCCGGCATTTCGGCGGTTTCCAGTGCTTCCGCAGTTGCTTCGGTAGTGGTTGAAAATTCGCGCGGATACTTTGTGAGGTGTTCGCGCGGCGAAACGTAGCCGCTACGAAGTTTGTAGAGGCACCACGCCGAGACAAAGTACGTGAGGCCATCGATGCCGAGGATTCCGGCGATGCCGGTGCCATCGTAGATGAAGCCCACAAGCGTTCCGGCGAAAAGCATTCCGGTCTGCACACCAATCAGAACGGCAGCGTTTGCGCCGGTGAACTGGCTAGCGGGCATCACCTCCTGCACGAGGGCGTTGACGTTCGCCCAGTACATCGCTGAACCGGCACCAGTGATGAATGTAATGAGATAGAGATGCCAGAGCTCGAGATGGCCGCGCCAGGCGATATAAGCCGTGGCGAGAACGGCCACTCCTCGAGCAAAATCGAGAACGATTCCGAGATAGCGGCGGTCGTAGCGATCGATCAGCACTCCGCCGATGAAGGGAATCAGCAAGCCGGGCGCGGTCGCTACGATGACTTGGTAGCTGACCTTGACGGTTGAGTGCGTTAGGGCCAGGATGTGCCAACTCACTCCGGCGAAGTTCATTCCGCTACCGAAGAGGGAGATGAACATTGCGAAGAAGAAGTAGCGGAAGCCGCGCGCAGCCCAGATGAGCGACCAGTCGGTGCGAACGGGAGCCGTGGAAGTAGACGTAGACATGGGGACAGTACAGTTTACCGTTTTAGGTAATCCGTTTTCAGTCGCCAGTTTGCGGCCTGGTTCCAAGTAGAGCCGCAAGAAAGGAATGCCATGGGAAAGGAAGTCAAAGGAGCAGTGCGGGCTGGAAAAGAGCGGTACGAAGGGAAGGTGCTGCTCGAAACGAACGAGATTATTTTTCGCGGCGCAGACTATCGCTTGAAAATCACATTCGGCGACGTCCGCGAAGTGACCGCCGCGAACGGAGAGTTGCGTGTTGAAACGAAAGACGGAGTGAAAATATTCGAACTGGGAGCAGCGGCAGAAAAGTGGCGCGAAAAAATTCTGCATCCAAAGACGCGAGCGCAGAAACTCGGCGTGAAAACGGGAACCCGCGTGCGGCTCGTGGGAGAGTTTGATTTAGATTTTGTGAAGGAACTGAAGGTCAGCAAAGTGGAGATTGCCCAAGCAAATGGCGCTGGCGTTTCAGAGAATACGTTCCTCGCCGTAGACGACAAGAACTCCCTGGCCGCACTCACAAAATATGCAAAGAAAACGAAATGCTCCGAGGCATTGTGGGTGGTGTATCCAAAAGGAAAAACGGAAATTACAGAAAACGATGTTTTGAGCACGGGGAGAAAAGCAGGACTGAAAGACATAAAGGTCGTGAGCTTTTCGGCCACGCACACCGCGTTGAAGTTCGTACTGCCCGTCGAAAAACGCTAAGCTCGTATTCCTTTGGATGGCAAGTCCGCCAAACCGATTCCAACTTTGCACGAACGCCCCTAAGATGACCAAGTGAAGGAATTGCTTGAAATTCGCGGGCTGACGGTTGAGTTGCCAACTGCGCAGGGATGGGTGCGGCCCGTGAATGAGGTTTCACTGCGGATAAGCGACGGGGAATGCGTTGGACTGGTTGGCGAATCGGGAAGTGGAAAGACGATGCTGTCACTGGCATTGATGGGATTATTGCCGCTGGGTGCGCGAGTGAAGGGGCATGCTCAATTGGAGAGTCCTCGTGCGCGCCGAGAGTTAGCACAATTGACTGAACGAGAATGGCGCGAGGTGCGGGGGCAAGAGATCGCCATGATTTTTCAGGAGCCGATGACGTCTCTGAACCCTGTAATGCGCGTGGGAGCTCAAATTGAGGAAGCGATTCTCGCGCACGAGCCGAAACTGAAAGCTAATGAAGGACGCAACCGAATGTTAACGGTGTTGCGGCAAGCGGCGATGAGCGAACCGGAACAGCGCGCGGGACAATATCCGCATCAGCTTTCTGGCGGATTGCGCCAGCGCGCCATGATTGCCATGGCCCTCGCTGCGGGGCCGCGCCTGCTGATTGCGGACGAGCCGACAACCGCACTTGACGTAACAGTGCAAAAGGAGATTCTCGAGCTTCTGCAAGAATTGCGGCGCAAACTGGGTCTTGGACTTTTGTTCATCACGCACGATCTTGGAGTCGTGGCGCAGGTCGCGGATCGCGTTGCCGTGATGTACGCAGGTCGAATCGTAGAGGAAGGGCCCGCGAAGGAAGTGCTTGGCTCCCCAAGGCATCCGTACACGCAAGGCCTGCTGGCGGCATCGCCTCGGCTCGAGCGCGGGAAGCTGACCCCGATCCCGGGAAGCGTTCCGCAACTGACGGCGCTGCCGCCTGGCTGCGCGTTCGAGCCGAGGTGCGGATTTCGGCGGAGCGAGTGCAGCGTGGCGGTGCCAGAGTTGCGGGTGGCCTCGGCCGAGCACGCGGCGCGCTGTGTGCTGGTCTGAAAGAGACAAATCGCAAGAAGGCAAAAGGAAACGCTGAGACGCAGAGAGCACCGACGAATCGCAGAGAAGAGCATCACGTAAGCTCGTAAAGGAAGGAACAAAGACTGTTGAATATTGAAACCAACAAACTGCTAGTAGCACGGGGCCTAACCAAGAATTACCCGCGTGGCGGAGGTCGAGAAGACGCCGTGGGCGTTGCACGGTTTGCGGCTGTGGACGGTGTGGACCTGGATGTTTGCATGGGTGAGACGCTAGCGATTGTTGGCGAAAGTGGGTGTGGCAAGACGACGTTGGCGCGCATGTTGCTGCGGTTGATCGAGCCGGATGCCGGAGAAATCCAATTCGGCGGACGAGACCTGCTGCGATTGAGTGCGGGCGCATTGCGAACCGCCCGGCGCGAGATGCAGATGATTTTTCAGGACCCCTTCGCGTCGCTGAATCCGAGGATGCGTGTGGGCGAGATCGTCGCGGAGCCTCTGGCGATTCACGAGCCGAACTTGAGCAAGGCGGAACGAACCGAGCACGCGACTGCGATGTTCCGTCGTGTTGGTTTGGAATCCGATGCGCTGGCGCGGTACCCGCACGAATTTTCCGGCGGCCAGCGCCAACGGATCGGGATTGCGCGTGCGTTGATTTTGCGGCCAAAGCTGGTGGTGGCGGATGAACCCGTTTCCGCGCTCGATGTTTCCGTCGGCGCGCAAGTACTTCTGCTGTTGCAGGATCTCCAGCGTGAACTTGGCCTGACTTACGTTTTTATTTCGCACAGTTTGCCAGTAGTCGCGCAAATCGCAACGCGGATCGCCGTGATGCGCGCTGGAAAACTCGTGGAAGTCGGAGACGCGGAACTGCTGCTTCGCCAGCCAACTCAGCAATATACAAAGGACCTGCTCGCCGCGGTTCCAGAAGTTGCCCTCCGCTGACCGGTTTCTCGCCGAGAACTACAATTCACTTCCCGTCAGTTCAATGATATTTTGCTCCGGGCCAGTGCGTATAACCGGACAGTGATGTGTGTTCCAAAATTCTGGGTGGAGGAGTGGCTGATGTCGACAACACCTGTGATAGCACCAGAGGCGCCTCAAGCGCCCGGCCCAATCAATCATTTGGGCAGAATTATCGGTGCATTTTTTTCACCGAAGGCTACGTTTGAAGACATTGTTCGCCGTCCGAGCTGGATCATTCCGGTCGCCCTGATGACTGTTTTGGGTATTGTGGTTGCATTTGTCATGAACCGGAAAGTGGATTGGAGAGATGTCGCCAGCAAACGCATTGAGGAGAGTCCTCGAGCGGCAAATTTGAGCGCGGAACAAAAAGAGCAGCAAATCGCAATGAGCGCGAAGTTCTCACCCGGGGCGGCTTACGCATTTGGCGCGCTTGGGCCCATTCTCGCGGTAGTCGTCGTCGCGGCGGTAATGCTGCTCGCCTACAACGTGATCGGCGGAGCAAACGCAAACTTCAGCGTTGCGATGGGAATTGTTTCGCACGCATTCGTGGTGACGATCCTCAGTACGCTTTTCTTCATCTTAATTCTCTATCTGAAACCACCAGGCACGATCGACCTTGAAAATCCCGTTGCCACAAATCTTGGCGCATTTCTGCCGGATAGCACTCCAAAGGTGTTGATGGCTTTGGCAAAATCGATCGACATTTTCAGTGTCTGGGTGCTGCTGCTGATTTCCATTGGCTTCGCAGCGGTTAACCCCAAGAAGCTGAAGGGCAAATCGCTGAGCATTGCCATTTCGGTTTGGGCGATCTACGTTGCGTGCAAGATGGGCATGGCCTGGATTTTCTCCTGATACACTGAATGAGTGGATTTCTCGTTCGAAATTTCTAATACCGATCCGACGGGAGCACGCCGCGGCCGCCTGAACACTCCGCACGGTGCGGTCGATAGCCCTTTCTTCATGCCCGTGGGCACGCAAGGAGCGGTGAAGGGTCTGCGCAACGAGGCACTGGAGGAACTCGGCGCGCAAATCATTCTCGGGAATACGTATCATCTTTATCTTCGGCCCGGCCATGAGTTGATTCGCAATCTCGGCGGACTCCACAAATTCATGTCCTGGGACAGAGCGATCCTCACCGATTCCGGCGGCTACCAGGTCTTCAGTCTTTCCGAACTGCGCAAAATTACGGACGACGGCGTGCGCTTCCGTTCGCACCTCGATGGCTCCGAGCATTTGCTCACTCCAGAAAATGCGGCGGAGATTCAACTGGCGCTCGGTTCAGACATCGCCATGGTGCTGGACGAATGTATCGAGACACCCGCGCCGCGCGACAAAGCTGAGGCTGCGTTAAAGAGAACGACCGCTTGGGCAAAACGCGCACGAGAGTATTTTCGTGAGCGCGCCAAGCAAAATGGCCAGCTTGCTCAGTGGCAGTTCGGGATTGTGCAAGGCGCGACGTTTACGGATTTGCGGCGCGCAAGTGCGCGGCAGCTGCTCGAGATTGATTTTCCGGGATACGCCGTCGGCGGACTCGCCGTGGGTGAGCCGCACGAAATGACGTGCGAAATGGCGGCAGAGGTTACAGCGATTCTTCCTAAAGACAAGCCGCGTTACCTGATGGGAGTCGGCCGGCCGGAACAGATCGCTGATTACGTTGCGCTCGGCATCGACATGATGGATTGCGTGCTGCCCACTCGTGCGGCGCGCCATGCGTGCATCTACACAAGCGAAGGCCGGGTGCTTATCAAGAATGCGCGCTACGCACAAGACCAGAATCCGCTTGATCCAAATTGCTCATGCAGCGTCTGCATGCGCTACACGCGCGCGTATCTTCGGCATCTTTTCGCCGCGGGGGAGCTCACCGCAGCGATCCTCGCGACCCACCACAATGTCCACTTTTACCTTGACTTAATGAGGCAAATCCGCGAGGCTATCGAGTTTGGGAATCTAGTGAAATTCTCGTCCGAGGTGCGGGCGCGCTACGCGGCAGGTCCAGCGTAATTTGAAACCGGCAGCGCGCTGGCCGTCTTCGGAGAATCGCACAGAGAATCCATGTGGCAGTGGTCGCGAGGGTGCAAGACTCGCCCTCCGCGAATGGTGAGTGCTCTTAGCAGGCGGTTTGGTCCGCATTCATCAGTTTTCTTGACCGGGACCGACTGATCTTAACGGGAAGAGTTCAAACAATCCGATGATGGCAGCACTTTTATTGCAGACGGGCGGAGTGCCCGGAATTCTTGGCAGCCCGCTGGTCATGATGATCATCGTGATGGGTATTTTTTACGTGATGCTCATCCTGCCGCAGCAGCGCCAGAGGAAAAAAACGCAGGCGATGCTGGCAGCGCTGAAAAACGGCGACAAGGTTGTGACCAGTAGCGGTATTTACGGTACGGTGAACGGCATTGACGGCGATACAGTGATCCTGAAGATCGCCGATCAGGTAAAGATTCGCATCCTGCGATCGGCAATTGCACAGGTGGAGGCGGAAGAAAATGCCAGCTAATGCCACCTTGCCCGAGCTGACGCAACGTTTTCATCATCAGCAGCTGCGCGCCACCCAATTTTGTTTGCGGCCACAAGATGGCCGTTTGTTTCTGCGACCGCCAAGCGGTCGACTCCATTCGCGGCGGAGTTCCAGCCGTCTATCTCAATCATGAATCCTAATTTGAAGTGGAAAGCGCTGTTCATTCTCGTGGTGATCCTTCTCTGCGTCTATGGATTGATCGGACTTCCGACCTTTCCCACTTCCGTCGCGCAGGTCAAGGACAATTTCAGCAAGCAGATCAAACTCGGCTTGGACTTGCAGGGCGGCACGCACCTCGTGCTGCAAGTGCAGGTGCAGGAAGCGATCGCGCAAGAAACCGACCAGATGGTCGACCGTCTGACGAAGCAGTTGCGCGATAAAAATATTCGTTACGACGAAATTCGCCGTGTGGACGATACGCACATTCTGGTGCGCAACGTGGATTCGGCACAGGCGTCTGCATTCCGCGATTTGGTGCAGCAGCAATACGGCAGCTTGTGGGAATCGGCCCCCGCTGCGGGAGAAACATCGGGTTATCTGTTGACCCTGCGTCCGAGTGCCGTTGCGCAGATACAAGAAAATACGATGTCGCAGTCCCTTGAGACGATTGATCGGCGCATTAATGCTCTCGGCCTGACCGAGCCAACGATTCAGCGCCGCGGCCGCAACGACAATGAAATTCTTGTGCAACTGCCGGGCGAAGGCGACCCGTCGCGTGCAAAAGCTGTCATTCAAGCTGGCGGCCAGCTGGAGCTGAGGCTTGTCGAAGATCCGCGTTCCTACAGTTCGCAATCCGAAGCACTGAGCGCTCACGGCGGGATTTTGCCTCCGGGGACAGAATTGATGCCCGGGCGCAGCGAGACGCGAACCGCTAGCGGAGCTCCCGAACAGGGCGAAGTCTAGGGCAAGCAGTTGGCGATCGTCCTGGAGCACCGCGTGTACTCCGCTCCCGTGATCAACGGAAGAATCGACGACAACGGAATGATCGAAGGAAACTTCGGACAGGAGTCGGCTCACGATTTGGCGCTGGTGCTGCGCGCCGGTGCGCTGCCTGCTTCGATCAAGTATCTGGAAGAGCGGACCGTCGGCCCATCACTTGGCGCGGATTCGATTCGTCACGGTGTCCAAGCGTCGGTGCTAAGCCTCATCGCTGTCATGCTCTTCATGTTGTTCTATTACCGGATTTCGGGAGCCAACGCGGTCGTTGCGCTCCTGCTCAACTTGATTATTCTTCTTGCCGCGCTTGCCTACTTTGGTGCCGTGCTGACCCTTCCTGGCATTGCCGGCGTCATCCTGACCATCGGCATGGGCGTTGACTCGAACGTACTGGTTTTTGAGCGCATTCGCGAGGAGTTGCGCAACGGCAAGTCGCCAGCTTCGGCTGTGGAGGCCGGTTTCGAGAAGGCGTTCGTGACCATCATCGACACGCACGTCACGACCGTAGTTTCGGCCTTCTTCTTGTTCTTGTTCGGCACCGGGCCGATTCGCGGTTTCGCAATTTCGTTGACCATCGGCTTGATCGCCAACGTGTTCACGGCGATTTACGTTTCAAGGTCGATTTTCCAATACCATCTGGGGAAAATGGATCGCCAGGCGGAGCTGAGTATCTAGTTGTACCAGGGGTTGTACTAGGACTGCTAACCCGATTCTCCTAGAAAAATTGGGTGGATTGTGGGATTGGTCTTGGTTTGATTTTGCGAGACGATGGCCAGCTATTGCCTTCGTTCACGACCCGCGAACCGGGAACAATTCGGTACTCGCTGGAGTCTAAAGAAGGGAAGCAGAGCCAGAATGATAGAGTTCTTCAAAGAGCCCAATATCGACTGGATGGGCAAAGCTAAGTATTTCTACGCGTTGAGCGCGATTCTTCTGCTCGCCGGCGGGGTTTCGATTTTCGCCAAAGGCGGCCTCTACTACGGCATTGACTTCAAGGGCGGTACAAACGTAGATGTCCGATTTGCTCAGCCGCCCAATATTGATCACTTGCGGAGTGCGCTGACCGCGCGAGGATTGGGCAACAGCGAAATCCAAAGCATCGGCAATGTGGGCGCCGGGAATTCCAACGAAGTCCTGATTTTCGTCGGGCAGAATGGAACGAGCGACGAAGCGCGCGATTCCAGCAAGGCTCAGGTTCTTGCCGCACTGAATGCGGCGTACAATTCCGAAAACGCAGGCAAGCCGGATCTCAACGCAGCGACTCCCTCCAGCCTTGCGGCCTATCTCACTCAAAAAGATCCGTTGAATCTCTCCGCGGCGGCGGGAGAAAGGTATCCGCAGCTCGCAAGACAGATTTTGGACTACCGCGACAGAACGCTGAATGGCCTGGTAACAAATTTTGATGATCTTGGAAAAGTCGCCGGAGTTACTCCGGCAGTCCTCTCGTCACTGAAAGATGGCTACGCACTGGGGCCATTCGCAATCCGCAATGCTGAAATCGTGGGCGCAAAAGTTGGCGCCGAGCTTCGCCGCCAGGCCGTTTTCGTTACCCTCTATGCTTTGGCAGGCATGCTGGTATATATTGCCTTCAGATTCGAGTGGGTTTTCGGGGCAGCCGCCGTCCTGGCAGTATTCCACGACGTTCTGATCACACTGGGATTTTTCTCTCTGCTGCATTATGAGATTTCGCTCACTGTGATTGCTGCATTGCTTACGCTGGTTGGCTATTCGATGAACGACACCATCGTCATTTTCGACCGCATCCGCGAAAACAATCGTCTGCTGCGCAAAGAAGATTTTGCCGCGGTGGTAAACAAATCCATCAATCAGACGTTATCGCGGACGATACTTACCAGCGGTCTGACTTTTCTCACCGTGCTCGTACTTTTCCTGATGGGCGGCCAGGTGCTTCGCGCATTCTCCTTTGCCCTGGTGGTGGGGATTGTGGTAGGAACGTACTCCAGTTTTGGCATTGCTGCTCCGCTCGTGGTCTGGTGGCATCGTTGGAAAGGCCAGGGAGCGGCAGCAGGGACCGGACCCGCAGCCGGCAACAAAACCCGGAGCAGTGAGGCCGCCGCAGGGCGCCTTGCTCCCGCCGGGAGGAGGTAGGGACCATGTTTGAAGAAATGGTTGTTTCCAGTCCGAAATCCAAAAAGACCAACAAGCCGTGGACAGTGGTAATGTCCATGGTCTTGCAGGCGACCTTTCTTGCTGTACTCATTCTGATTCCGTTGATCTACACGGAAGCGCTGCCGAAGGCGAGCCTTGCGACGCTGCTGATCGCGCCGCCACCGCCACCGCCACCACCTCCGCCGCCCGCCGCGGCGCCCGTGGTGCACGTAAAACCGCAAGTACACTTGATGGACGCAGGAAAGCTCGTCGCGCCCAAAGTCATCCCCAAAGAGATCAAGATTATTAAGGAAGACGCCGAACCGGACGTCATGGGAGCCACTGGCGGCGTGCCAGGTGGTGTTCCTGGCGGCCAGATGGGCGGCGTGATCGGCGGCGTCATCGGTGGAGTTGGCGGTGCGCCTCCCCCACCGAAGCCGGCGCAGACTCGAATTCGTCAAGGCGGAGCTGTCACCGCTGCTTCGCTCGTCAACCGCGTTCAGCCGAACTATCCACCGTTGGCGCGCCAGACGCGCATCTCAGGTACAGTGCGCCTCCACGCGATCATCTCCAAGTCAGGAAGTGTGGAGTCACTTGAGGTCATGTCAGGACATCCACTGTTGGTACAAGCAGCGCTCGACGCTGTGCGCCAGTGGAGATACCGTCCAACTACTCTGAACGGTGAACCGGTTGAAGTTGACACGACGATCGATGTGATTTTCTCTTTGAACCAGTAGTACAAACGGATCGTTTCGCGGGTCGTGGGACATGCGAAACGCTTCGAGTAGCACGGATTCGGCAGTAACTCGTTGAAGAGCGGCGTGAACAGCGCTGCAAATCACGCGGAACTTATAAAGGCGCGGTTGCCGCCATGTTCCTCCAGACCACCGGCTCAAGCTGGGATCTGAGGACCATGTGGTCTCAGATGAGCTTTCTTCCTCGCGCAGTAGTTGTCACTCTATTCGTACTTTCCGTTTATTCGTTCGGCGTGATGATTGATCGCGCGCTGATGTACAGCGCCGCGCGCAAGCAGTCGCGCATCTTTGTTCAGCAGGTTGCGGGCGCGCTGAAGGATGGCAAGCTCGACGAAGCTATCGCTATCGCGGAGCGCAACAAGAAGAGCCACATCGCCAAAGTGGTTGCGACGGGCCTCTCCGAATTTCAGTCCGCTTCGCAGCAAGTCTCTGATGCCGACGTCGTCGAAGCTGCCAAGCGCGGCCTCGAGCGCTCGGTCGCTATCGTTCACGCGGAAATGAAGCGTGGCCTCTCGGCTCTCGCCACGATCGGCTCGACCGCCCCGTTCGTTGGACTATTCGGCACCGTGGTCGGCATTTTAAACGCGTTTAAAGGCATCGAGCAGAGCCACGCTACCGGTCTGTCGGCGGTCGCCGGCGGTATCGCTGAAGCGCTGGTCACCACCGCATTTGGCTTGATTGTCGCCGTGCCCGCCGTGTGGGCCTACAACTATTTCACCAACAAGGTTGAAGCGTTTGACGTCGAGATGGACAACTCCTCGATGGAGCTCATCAATTACTTCATCCTTCGTCGTGGCGCCAAGAAGTAAAGGAGCCTGAAATGGCCGGTACAGACCAAAGGAGTGGCGGCCGCTATAAGCCGCAGGTGGGTAGCCAGATGTCTTCGCCAAACGTCATTCCGATGGCGGACATCATGCTCGTCCTGCTGATCATCTTCATGGTCGTGACTCCCATGTTGCAAAAAAATAAGCCCGTGGACATGGCGCGCACGAACACCGCCAGAGACATGCAGGACGCCGATAAAGAAGACGCAGTCGTCGTCGCTGTCACCAGGGACGGCAACATCTTCATAGGAAACACCCAGGTTCAGAAGGCCGACCTGTCAGGTCAAGTCAAGGACCGCATCTCCAACAGAGTCGACAAGGTCGTTTATCTCAAAAGCGACGCGCGTGCCAAGTACGGCGACGTGGTTGCCGTCGTCGATGAGATACGATCGGCGGGTGTGGACCAACTCGGCCTTTTGACCGAGCGTAACGAGAGAGCAGGACAACCACCACCTCCGCCGCCGACCGGCGACTGAGGTTTACGAGTACTTGGTTGCACCATTCGTAGTAGGGTCGTAGTAAGGGCAGTTGACGAACAAGTTCCGATGCCGCGCTGGCTCCCACCCAGCGCGGTCAAATGGCTCCCGTCCTTCGCAGGGATGAGCCGACAGGAGACTCGCAATGGGAATGCAAGTAGGTGAAAGTAAGGGCGGTACGATGGCGGAAATGAACGTCGTTCCGCTGATCGACATTTTGCTGGTGCTTTTGATCATTTTTATGGTGATCACGCCGCTGACTCCCAAGGGCCTCGACACACTGGTTCCACAGCCCAATCCGAATCAACAGCAGAATCAGGACCTTGAGAATAAGACCGTCGTTGTGCAGATCACCAAAGACAGCAAAGTTAAAATCAACAATGAAGATTCCACCTGGGATCGCCTTGGCCCGCGCATGGAACAAATTTTCAAGGAGCGCGCAGAGAAGGTCGCTTTCGTAAAGGGCGACAACGAAGTCCTGTTTGAAGAAGTCGCGCGCGCGATTGATATCATGCGCGCCGCTGGAATCGACAAGGTCGGTCTAATCACCGCGAAGCTGGAAGCGGGGCAATAGGTTCTGGGAAGTTCGCGGATACTCGATTTTTTTCGCAGGGTTGTGAGAGTCCTCCTCGCCGGGTCAATTCTTTTGCGAGGTGGATGATGGGAATCGAAGTTGGTGGTTTGAACCGCGGAACGTACACCGAATTAAATGTCGTTCCGTTGATTGACATTCTGCTGGTTTTGCTCGTGATTTTTATGAGCGCGCCTCATCAGCAGAAGGGCCTTGATGCCATGGTGCCTCAGCCGGCAATCGAGGGGCCCGCCAGTCCGGAAACTGTCATCGTTGTTCAGGTGCAGTCCAACGGCGATCTCCGGATCAATCAGGAACCAATAAGTTGGGATCACCTGGCGGACCGGATGGAAGCAATCTACAAAGAGCGCGCCCATAAAGTTGCTTTCATTCGTGGCGAGGCTCCTGTAGAGTTCGCTCTCGTCGCTCGGGTCGTTGACGTTTTGCATGGTTCGGGAATTTCTGTCGGCTTGTTGACTCCGGGGCTGGAACAAAATCGCTGATTGTGATGGAATAGCCCGCGCAGGGCGGATCTGAATTCATCGCGTGGCCGATTCGGGACCGCGCATCGTAGGGATGGACGCTTCGATGACTCATGCATCGCTTGCACGCACGGACGCTTCGCAGTCCGCATCTTGGTTCCGCCGGGCTGCTGCCGTCCTGGCGCTGTTTGTTGTGGTCGCCGGATTTTCCGGCTGCAACAAACTGAAAGCTCGCGACCTTCTCAACAAAGGCGTCGCGGCTTTTAAGAACGGCCAGTACGACGCTGCCGTGGAAGACTTCAAGCAAGCCAAAGACCTTGATCCTTCACTTCTTAATGCGCGCCTCTATCTCGCCACTGCCTATGCCAGCCAGTACATTCCCGGAGCTCCGTCTGAACAAAATAAGAACATTGGCAGGCAGGCCATTCAGGAATTCAAGGATATCCTCGCGACCAATCCGGATAACCTCAGCGCCATCGACGGAATCGGCTCCATCCTCTTCCAGATGGCCGGCACGCCCTATGATCCCAAACTTTTCGAAGAGTCCAAGACCTATCACCAGAAGCACATTCAATTGAAGCCGGAAGATCCTGAACCCTATTACTGGATCGGAGTCATCGACTGGACGCTGGCTTTCCGTGCCAACAGCGAAATGCGCAAGGAATACAACGAGAAAAATATTCGTAAGCAGGTCCGGGATACCGAACCTCTTCCTCCGGCCATTCGCGGCGACTACCTTGCGAAGTATGGCCCGTTGATCGACGAAGGTATTTCCGATCTTCAGAAGGCTATCTCGATTCGCCCTGACTATGACGACGCCATGGCCTACCTCAACCTGCTCTATCGCCGGAAAGCGGACACGGTGGCAAGCGCCGACGAGCGCGCAGCCTTGTTGAAACAGGCCGACGACCTGGTGGACCGCGTAAAGGAAGTGAAGCAGAAGCGCGCTTCGCAACCCACGCCGTCGACCTGACGCGTGCAAAATCTCGAGTAATAAATCGATTTAGCCCGGGGCATCAAGCGATGCCCCGCCTTTTTTGCTGCTGCCGTCTCCACGCTCGCCCTTCCGCTTTTTCAGGCGTAACATAAGAAGATGTCCGGGTCGGCCAATCTGCCGCTCCACTTCAACCGCGATCGCACCGAGCGCCTGCTGGACGCTCGCCTGGACGAGCTTCTGGACAAGCTCAAGAAAAACCGTCCTTCGGACGATCCCTGGCTTGTCCGCCGCGCCTACGAGATAGCGGCTGAACGTCATCGCGACCAGCTGCGCCGTTCCGGCGACCCCTATCTCTCGCATCTGCTCGAAGTGGCCCACATCCTGGCGGACATGCGCATGGACTCGACCACTCTTTCCGCTGCGCTCCTGCACGACGTAATCGAAGATACGGAATTCCCCGTGGCTCGCATTCAGGAGCGTTTTGGGGACGAAACAGCCCGCCTTGTCGAAGGCGTCACAAAGATCAGCCGCTTGAACATGCTGGCTCCCGAAGCGCGTCAGGCGGAAAACGTACGCAAGATGGTTCTTGCGATGGTCAATGACGTTCGGGTGGTGGTCGTAAAACTTGCCGACCGTCTTCATAACATGCGCACGATCCAGTATCTGGAGCCGTCCAAGCAGCAGCGCATCGCGCGGGAAACTTTGGAAATTTACGCCCCCATCGCGCACCGCCTTGGCATGGGCAATATCCGCAATGAGTTGGAGGATCTGTCCTTCCGCGTTCTCGAGCCCGATTCCTTTTTGGCGCTGCAGAAGGAAGTCAGCGAAAAGCAGCCCCTCCATCAGAAGTTCCTCGAGGAAGTTCAGGCGGAGATTCGCTCGAGGCTTGTGGAGAACAGCATTCCTGCAGAGCTCGAAGCGCGAGTCAAAAGTCTTTGTTCGCTGCATCGCAAGCTTGAACGCCAACAGCGCGGCCTTGAGCAGGTCTACGATTTGCTTGCAGTTCGCGTGATCACGGACTCCGAAAGAAATTGCTATGCCGCGCTGGGTGTTGTGCATCACATCTGGCGTCCGGTTCCCGGCCGCTTCAAGGACTATATCCCCATGCCGAGGCCGAATCTTTATCAGTCGCTGCACACCACCGTCATCCACTCGGGCCAGCCGTTTGAAGTGCAAATCCGCACGCAGGACATGCATCGCATTGCGGAGGAGGGCGTGGCCGCTCATTGGAAGTACAAGGACGGCAAGCCTTCCAATGATGACGACCAGCGCATCATCTGGATGCGCCAGTTGATTGAGTGGTCGCAGGAACTTCAGGAGCCTGGGGAATTCCTCACCACGCTGAAAGTCGATCTCGCGCCGAACGAGGTCTATGCCTTCACGCCAAAAGGCCGCGTTCTTGAACTTCCCGCCGGCGCAACTCCCGTGGATTTCGCTTATGCCGTCCACACGGAAGTCGGGCACCAGTGCGTCGGTGCAAAGGTGAACGGCCAGATGGTCGCCCTTCGTCACGAAATTTCAAGCGGCGACGTGGTTGAAATACTTACGCAAAAAGGGCACAGCCCGAGCCGCGATTGGCTCAGCTTCGTAAAGTCGTCGCACGCCAAAAGTAAAATCCGCCATTGGATCAATCTTCACGAGCGCGAAGAAGCTACGGACATGGGCCGCCGCCTGCTCGAAAAAGAATCGCGCGCGTTCGGCCGCAGCCTGAAAAAAATCGATGAGGCCGACTTGCAGAAAGCCGCTTCGGACTACGGTCTGTCGAAGATCGAGGATCTGTTCGCCGCCGTAGGATTCGGAAAATATTCCGCACGACAGGTTCTTGTGAAAGTTTTGGGCGAATCGGCGCGACCCTCGCAATCCGAGGTGGACGACACAAAGCCCACACTCGTCAAGACCGTCAAGCGCATGCTGGGAATCGGTGAAGCGCCGCTGGTCGTCAAAGGTCACGATGATTTGCTCGTTTTTCGCGCCAAATGTTGCAATCCAATTCCTGGCGATGAAATTGTCGGGTACATCACTCGCGGGCGTGGCGTTGCCGTTCACACGCGCACTTGTCCTAATGTGCAGAATTTGATGTACCAGGCCGAACGCCGCATTGCCGTCGAATGGGGTGGCAAAAGCGCTGCGACTTTTCCGGTGCAGCTTACCATTCGCGCCAAGGATCGCGCTGGCCTGCTTGCCGAAATCACAGCCGTCATCAGCGGCGCAGGATCCAACATCCGCAATCTCGAAAGCCGTCCGGACCGCCTGAACGCGCGTATCGAAGCCAGCCTCGAAATTGCGGACCGCCGGCAGCTGGAAAGTATTCTCGCAAATATCCGCAAAATTTCGGGCGTCCACGGCGTCGAGCGGGTTTACGCGCCCGCGGGCGATTAAAACTCACCCTGTCCTTTCAGCCGGGTATCTGCGAAAGCACACGCCGCGGACGATGCGGCCCTGACCTATACACTGGAGGCATGAGGAAATCGTCATCCCTCGCATTGTTCCTTTTGTTGCCTGTGCTTCTGGTGGGCTGCAACTCGCATCCGCTGACTGACTACCGGACTTTGGACAAAGCTGGCATGTGGTCCAGCAGCCTGGAAGATCTGAAGAAACTGAACGTCAGCGATGCCGAAGTTGCTCAGCTGGTTGCGCTCAAAAATTCCGGCGTCAGCGACGATATGTGTGTGGCGCTGGTTTCCGCTGCACATGTACATAAGCACCCCTTTACGAGCGCCGCGGCTGCAAAGAACCTCAATGGCGCGGGTTTCGGCGACGAACAGATCCTTGCCATAGCCAATTCCGACCAGCTCGATGCGCTTAGCGGCAACGCTGTCATGCTTCGTTTGATCGGGCTTTCCGATCCCACCGTTGAAATGCTTTTGCAGCGCCACATGAAGGGATTGCCAACACTCTCCAGCGCGGAAATCGGCCGCCTCAAAAATACACAGCTTTCCGAAAAAGAGATTGTCGCGCGCATTCAAAGCGGGATGACTGACGCTCAGGCCGATGCCGAAGCTTCCGCGCGCGAAAAAGCGCTCGCCCACAGCGGTACTGGTTTTGTTCGCACTCGCGGCCGTCGACGCTGAGATCGCCTGTGGCTCCATCGTTTATCTCCCTGTTTCGAACCTTGGCTTTGCCCCTCGGCCTCTCGCCGTTACAATCAACAGGTCGTGGCGCGCTCCACTAAATCTTCATCGCTTTTCGTCTTGTTTCTCCTGGGTGTGGCTTGCTGGTCCTCTTCCTGCGCCACTTCGCTGGGCCCTGGATACGTCGTTGAAAAACAGCAAGTTCAGGTCTCCTTCGTTTCGCAGGCTGAGCCTCGCATCCGCGTCATTGCCGAATATCATCTGAAAAATACCGGCAATCAGGTGCTCGATTCCCTGGACGTCCGTCTTCCCGGACGCCGCTTTAACCCGGCTGAGTTGACGGTGCTTTGGGACGGCGCCTCGATTCCTCAAACTCCGTCCGAGGACAATCCGCGCGACACGCTTCTTCGTTTTCCCGAGCCCTGGGCCATTCATTCCAGGCACATCATCCGGTTTGCGTATGACATTCGCTCTAATTCTGCGGAGCAACGCGCGATCGCATTTTCCGCTGATGCCTTTGACTTGCCTGCCGAAAGTTGGACGCCCGCGCTTCCCCAGGCTCGGGGTGTTTTCGGCTTTGGAGGCGTGCCGCCCCAGAAATGGGACCTGGTCGTACGAGTGCCACAGGGCTTTCTCGTCCACGCGAGTGGTGTCAAGAAAAAACATTCTGCGACCAACGTCGAAATGGAATTCAGATTTGAGCAAACTGCGCAGGACTTCAATCCCTTCGTAGTCGCGGGCCGCTATCGCGAGACGCGTCAGCAGCTGGCAGAGAATCAACACGTTGTCATCTGGAGCCGCGCTGAAGTAAATTCTCAAGACTTGCAGCGCGCCGGCGAGTCGCTTTCGAAAACTTTGGCAACGTATGACTCGTTATTCGGATCGCGCGGTAAATCCAAATCTCCGCTTTGGATCGTTGAGTGTCCCGCCGCGGCAGGTTGTTTTTTGCAACGTAGCTCGCTCTATTCCTCGCTTCTTTATGGTTCCGCAACGGAGGGTTCCGCAGAAATGATTTCGCGCGACACCGTCGCGATCGATCCCCGCGTCCCGCAAGGCCAGCGCGAATCCTTGGCGGGTCCTGCTCTCGCGGCGGGCTGGCTCGGCTACGGCCAAAACCCTGGGTTTTACGAACAACAACCGCCCATGTCCGCGCTACCGTCTTTCGCGGCGGCTCTTGCGCGGGAGGTTTCGTCGGGCACACAAGTTCGCTCGGAGATTATTCAACGCGCGCTCGCGCAGATTCCCGCTGGCGCTTCGCGCGAATCGAATGGCGATCCCGCCGTTTCGCGGGCCAAAAGCCTGCTTCTGTTTTACGCTTTGCGCGATCGCGTTGGTCCCGAGAAATTTCAGAAAGCCATGCAGCACATGCTCTATGCACGCCAGTCTCGAGGCTTCGACATCACCGATCTGATATCTGCGCTTGAAGAAGAATCTCATCAAAGCGTCGGGCCGTTTGTTCGTGAATGGATCAAGCGGCCTGGTGTCCCTGAAGATTTTCGTGCAATGTATTCCCAGTCGACAGCTCGGCAGGACTCTCTCGCTCAGGAGGCGACACCGTGAAGGACATTGTACTTACCGACAAAGGTCCCAGGCCTATCGGACCTTACTCTCAAGCGGTGAAATCCAACGGCTTTCTGTTCGTTTCGGGCCAGGTCGCGATTGATCCCAGGTCGAACGAGTTCGTTCCCGGCGATATTCGGCAGCAGACCGAACGCGCGCTGGAAAACTTGAAAGGAATTCTGGAGGCGAGCGGCGCGAACCTGCACCACGTCGTTAAAACGACCGTGTTTCTAAAGGACATGAACGACTTCGCTGCGATGAATGAGGTCTATGGACGATTCTTTACGGCCGCGTCGCCCGCTCGTTCCACGGTTCAAGTCGCGCGTCTTCCGAAAGACGCACTCGTCGAAATCGAAGTGATAGCCTCGCTCTAACGGCACCGCGTAAGTTTTATTCGAAGGATGACTGCAGGTGGAAAAACTGAAAATGATTGACTACTGTGGCTTATCAGGACTCTGCAGTGCTTCGTACAAAGCCACGCCTGTCGCCACGCTCGTCAAGACAATTGCGATCAGCAGGAAACGGCTGCGCCCCGCTTTGCGCGGCGGACCGCCTTGCCGCGACCCCGCTCCCCGCGGGCCCTGCGCGCTTTCCGCCTCATAATAGGAATCGGGATCCAGAATCACGCGGTACGCTGTTGCCTCCGGCACGATCTGCGTTTCGCCTTCCACTGTAATTGCCAGTGACCCGCGCGTGCTCCTTACCTGCAATTCCTTGTCGCTGATGTAGGTAACCTGGGCGACGGTTGGCTGGTCGCTCTCTGGCCGGATCGCCGCCTTCGATGCATGCAGCACAAACGCTTTGGCGTTCGCCGTGGAGAATACAGCCGTCCCGCTCAGCAGTCTTGCTGAAGGCGCCGCGTCACTCTCACCCATCGAAGCTGAGCTCGCGCCAGACAGCCGCAAACGCGCGGCGCCTGCCCGCACTTGAATGCTCCCCAACTTTTCGGTGCTGAGATGATCTCCGCCAAAAACCGTGGATCCTGAGGACGCCGACGCCGCGCCAACACGCGCGCTGGTTGCTGATGTGATTGTACCAATCGCCGCTGGCGTTGAACCATTCACCGGCATCAGGCATAGAGCATACGAGATCACGACCACAAGTATCGCTCTTGGGCGAAACATTGTTGCCTCCCGGAGGGCTGTAAAGAGAATACCCAGCGACTTCGCGAGCGTCAATCGCTATTCGCATACCGTTCTGCGGTATTTTGGATTCACTGCATTTTCGCGTGCTGGCCGCGCAGCGCCTCTCGCTGCTACAATGCATCCACAAATGGCGGACTGGAAACAAATCACGGCCCGGATTCGGCGCGCGCGCGGCAGCAGAGACCCTGGTGGTCAGCTCACTTTGCTTTACGAAAAGACCAATGACGCAATGGTCGCGTTCGAGCTCGGCCGTCATTTCGAAATCGCGAAAGATCCCGCGCAAGCTCTCCAGTGGTATCTAGCGGCGGCCACCAAGTTTCGCCGCGGTGATTGGAAGACGAAGGCCCGTGATGCGGTCGTCCGGCTCGGCGGCGATTTACCGCCCGACAACGATCCCGCGCCCGAGACTGCATCTGCGTCCAGCGAAGAGCCAGCGTCCCCTCCGGCTGCTGTCACCATCCCCGATCCCACTGTTCCGTTTGAACAGACTGCAACCGCGTTCGAATCCCTGACCGCGCCCGCTGAGGAAAGTCCATCTTCCTCCGAACAGCCTGTTGAATCTGAAACTGGAGCAGACAAAAAACATCGCCGTCGCGGTCGCCGTGGCGGCCGCAATC
>WNGG01002267.1_pt1 | contig 21793 bp, 16 predicted proteins | sample 5400661 | NCBI WGS metagenome assembly WNGG01 (sample SAMN13153372, study PRJNA577476) | soil metagenome | isolation source: 100 cm soil or saprolite under Garry oak tree replicate 1 | place: USA:California | collected 2016-06-15
GGGAGATGTCATGAATGACCAGTAGGGAGTCCGTGTCGCTGCGGATGTTGTTCGGGAGCGCCGTCGTCACGCTGTGGGTTGCAGGGGCCTTGACCGCGTGTGGGGGTTCCAGCGTCGGAACCGACGTAACTGGCGTTGCTGATCCGACCCTTTCTGAAACGGTGCAGCTGACAGCCGCGGATGTTCAGACGATCATCGCCCAGGCTGCCACCCAGGCGACAGCGAGCGGCTTGCCCGTGACGATTGCAGTCGTGGATCACGAGGGGGTGGTGCTAGGCGTCCTGCAGATGGCCGGGGCGCGAACGACGACAACCATCTCCGGTGGAGGGACCGGGGGGTTGGAAGGGGCCACATTGGCTGGCTCGGCGGAGTCTGCCGCCATATCGAAGGCCGGCACCGGTGCGTTCTTCAGCACCCAAGGGAATGCCTTCACCACGCGCACGGCCAGTTTCATCCTGCAGGAACATTTTCCCCCGCAAGTCAATCCTTCCGCGGGAGGCCCGCTCTTCGGCGTGCAGTTTTCGAACCTCCGCTGCAGCGATGTCGATCGGGATCTTGGGGTGCATCGTGCTGCGACGTCGAATCTTCCACTCGGCCTCTCGGCCGATCCGGGCGGTCTGCCTCTCTATAAGAACGGGGTGGCGGTCGGAGGCATCGGAGTCGAGGGAGACGACATCTACACCCTGGATCAAGGCCAGCCGGACACCACGCCGACCGTCGAGGAAGTCATTGCGGCGGCCGGGACGTTGGGGTTTTCGGCTCCCAGCGCGATCCGCGGGAACAATATTCTCGTGGACGGCATCAGGCTGGTCTTTGCCAATGCCGAGCCGCCAGCGAGCCAGGTCACCACGCCGTACGCTACGTTCGCGGCGGCGGGGACAGAGATCGTCGCGCCGATGGCTGGCGCTCCCCGTGCCTTTGTGGACCTTACCATCAACGGCGTTCGGGGTACCGTGCCTCCACAGTTTGCGGCCACCTTCTCAGCCGGGACCACGCCGGCCGTTGGCGGGCTGACAGTCGCGGACGTGACCCGCATCATCGGCCAGGGGGCCGTCCAGGCCAACGTGACCCGCGCGGCGATCCGGCTTCCGATCGGCACCCAGGCCCGCGTGACGATTTCGGTGGTGGACACCAGCGGCGTGATTCTGGGCATGTTTCGCACCATCGACGCGCCCATCTTCGGCTTTGACGTGGCGGCCCAGAAGGCCCGAACCGCGGCCTTCTTTAGCGATTCCTCAGCCGCCGGGGATTTGTCCGCTGCTGGTCTGGGGACCTACGTAGCCGCCGCTGCCGCCGATGGACTGGCGCTCGACGGGTCAGTGGCCTTCTCCGTCCGTGCGGTGGGGTTCCTGAGCCAGCCCATCTATCCGCCCGGAGCGCTCCCTCCGTTTTCGAACGGGCCCTTTTCAAAGACGCTGGGTACCTGGAGCATCTTCAATACGGGGCTCCAGTTGGAGATGTATCTCACCCAACCGATGCCTCTGTTGTCGACTCCGTGCGCCGGCTCTGCGCTCGCCAAGCTGAGCAACGGCATCACGATTTTCCCGGGTGGCTTCCCCTTATACAAGAATGGCGTGCTGGTCGGTGGCATTGGGATTTCCGGGGATGGGGTCGATCAGGACGATCTGATCGGGTTTGCCGGCAGCGGGGGATTTGAGGCGCCGGCCGGCATCCGTTCAGACACCGTCACCGTGCGGGGCGCGGCGCTGCCGTACGTGGTCATTCCAAGGCATCCCAATCTGTAAGCAAAGGAACCGGAAGCTGGCAGCCGTAGTGGTGGGTGCGGATTGATGGCTGAAGGCGGTGCGCGGGTAGGAGCGGGGGCACTACGAACCATGGGGTTGCTGGTGTTCAGCTTTGTGGTTAAGACGGTGGCATTCGCCGGGGACCTTTCGTCTTCGTCCAACGTGGTCGTGGCCGTTGCGGCGACTTCGGAGGCAACGGCTGAAGAGTCGTCCCAACCGGTCAGGCGCCTGCCCAGCGGCAAGACACGGCCCTCGGAGCCCGAACTGGCCGAGCTCGAGCGCAGCGATTTCCTGCCGATCAAAGATCGCTGGCGGATCGGCTACACGGGGCGCTGGTGGGATCCGTACAACCAGAACGTTCTGAAAGGCGACTATCCAATTTTCGGCCAGCGTACCTTCTTCGTGTTCACCGGCGTCAGCGACACGTTGTTTGAAGCCCGGAACCTACCGACGCCACAGGGAGTCAGCCGGGCGTTCCCCGGAAGCAACGGCGAATTTTTCGGCCGCGACCGGCAGCTCTTCCTGAACCAGAACTTCATTGCCAGCTTCGATGTATTCCAGGGGTCGACTGCTTTCCGGCCGAAGGACTGGGAAGTCCGGTTCACGCCGGTGTTCAACGTCAACTTCCTGAATGTCCGCGAGAACGGCATCGTCAATATCGACGTGCGGGAAGGGACGAGCCGGACCGACCATCAGGTCGCATTGCAGGAAGCCTTCGTCGAAGCCCGGTTGATCGACGTCAGCCGGCACTTCGACTTCGCGTCGGTGCGGGCCGGCATCCAGGGCTTTACCAGCGACTTTCGGGGGTTCATCTTCTCGGACAACCAGCCTGGCATCAAGTTCTTCGGCAACTTCGACAGCAACCGGTACCAGTGGAACGTTGCCTACTTCAACATGCTGGAAAAAGACACCAACAGCGGCTTGAACACCCTCCAGTCCCGGCACCAGCAGGTGGTGATCGCAAACCTCTACCGGCAGGACTTCATCTGGCTGGGCTACACGGCGCAACTGAGTTTCCACTACAACCTGGATCAGGCCGGATCGCAGGATGACGGCGGCCAACATTATGACACCAATGGCTTTCTCGTCCGTCCGGCCGTGATCAGTACCGTGCGCCCGCATGACTTGCACGCCTACTATCTGGGCTGGACCGGCGATGGCCATATCGGACGGCTGAATCTCACCCACGCGTTCTATCAGGTCCTCGGGGCCGACGACTTCAATCAGATCGCCAACCGCCGCGTGAGCATCAATGCCCAAATGGCGGCGGCAGAGTTCTCCTACGACATCGACTGGCTCAGACCCAAGTTGTCGGTGTTCTATGGGTCGGGGGATTCGGATCCACGGGATGGTACAGGGCGGGGATTCGATTCGATCATCGACAACGTCAACTTTGCCGGCGCTGGCTTCAGTTTCTTCAACCGACAGGCCATCAGGCTCACTCAGACCGGCGTGAACATTGTGAACCGGTTCAGCCTCCTGGCCGACCTGCGTAGCGCCAAGGATGAGGGGCAAGCGAATTTCGTCAATCCAGGGCTCTTTCTCGTGGGGCCGGGCTTGGATGCTGATCTCACCCCCAAGTTGAAAGCCTTGCTGAATATGAATATCCTCTGGTTCGTCTCGACCGAGCCGTTGACCCTCATCCTGCAGCAGCCGGGGATCCGGCACTACATTGGAGAGGACTATAGCCTGGGGTTCATCTATCGTCCTTTCCTGAACAACAATGTCATCACGAGCGCTGGCGTGGCGGTGTTTCATCCGGGGAGCGGTTTCAAAGACATCCAGGTCGCCGAGCTCCTCTATTCGACCTTTCTGTCGGTGACCCTGACTTTCTGAACATGACTCCATGGTGGGGAGAGGCGCAGCGAAGAGGCGTGATGATGTGTAAGCCTGATTGTGGTTGTCTGGACAGAGTCCTTGTGGGCGCGGTCGCAACGATCCTCCTCGCGACCGCGGTGGCGACCCTGCAGGGATGCTGGCTATCGGCCAGTTATGAAACGGAGCAGCCCTTCGCCGCGATCGACATCGCGCCTCTTCCGCAGGACATCATGATGCAGACGCAGGAAGAGGCGGAGCGGAAGAGCGTGGGCTGTGTCGGTTGCCACGGGCAGACGGATGCGCCGTCCATGCACCTCTCCAAAGTGGTCCGCCTGGGCTGCGCCGATTGTCATGGCGGCTCGCCGGAGATCGTCGTGCCGCAGGGGGTGGAGCGCGGCACGCCGGCGTATGACGAGGCCACGCGCAAGGCGCATGTCCAGCCCCGTTTCCCGGAAGCGTGGAAAGGGCCGGACAGCCGGTATTCCTCGGCGAATCCCCAACAATCCTATACGCTCCTCAATAAGGAGGACCCCAGGTTCATTCGCTTCGTGAATCCAGGCGATCTCCGTGTGGCGCGGCAGGTCTGCGGCGCATGCCATGCGAATGAGGTGGCCCAGGTGGAGATGAGCCCGATGACCACGACCTCGGTTTTCTGGAGCGCGGCTGCGTACAACAACGGCATTGTCGCGCCGGCTATCGGCGCGCAGAAGACGCCCTTTCTTGGAGAGAGTTACAGCGTGAATGGTGTGCCGCGCCAGATCAGGATGGAGCCGCCGCCCACTCCAGAGGAGCTGGCGAAAGGGGTACTGTCGTTTCTCCTTCCACTGCCCCGCTGGGAGATCCTTCCGCCGGGCGACATCTTCCGGGTCTTCGAGCGGGGCGGCGTCTCGATCCCTTCATCGTTCCCGGATATCGGGTCCGCGCCCTCCAGTGCGATAGAGGCGCCGTCGAAGGAAGATCCGGGCCGGCCGGACACCCGTCAGAGCAGCCGTGGGCCCGGCACGGGGCTTCGGATCTCGGTCCCCGTGTTGAATCTCCATAAGACCCGGCTGAACGACCCACACCTATCCTTCTTAGGGACCAACGACAACCCCGGTGATTTTCGTTCCAGCGGCTGTACCGCCTGCCATGTGGTGTACGCCAATGATCGAGACCCGTTTCACTCCGGGCCGTATGCCCTGTTCGGCAATCGCGGTCAATCTCAGAGCAAAGACCCCACGATCCCCAAGCAGGAAATGGGGCACCCGCTCAAGCACGAGTTCACCAAGGCCATTCCGACCAGCCAATGCATGGTCTGCCATATGCACCAGCCCAACGTCTTCGTCAACCCCTACCTGGGCTACACGATGTGGGATTACGAAACGGACGGCGAGTTTATGTGGCCCGAGAAGCAGAAGTATCCGACCTCCGAAGAGATGTGGCAGAGCTTAAATCGAAACCCCGAGGAAGCCGCGACCCGCGGGAAGTGGTCGGACCCGGAGTTCCTGGCGCGCGTGAGCGAGCTGAATCCGCACCTCAAGCACACCCAGTTCGCCGACTATCACGGACATGGGTGGAATTTCCGGGCAGTTTTCAAACGAGATCGACGAGGCAATCTGCTGGACGACCTTGGCAAAATCGTGAGCGAGGTCACGTCCGCGAAACTGCAAAAAGCGATGGCTCCGCGGACCGAGGAGGAGTGGAAGAACGGTCGACCCGGCGTGCCGGTGCACCTCAAGGACATTCATCTGGAGAAGGGCATGCATTGCGTGGATTGTCATTTCGCTCAGGACACCCACGGCAATGGAAAGCTGTACGGCCAGTACGCGGATGCTATCCAAATTTCCTGCATTGACTGCCATGGAACCATCGAGCAGCGGGCCTCGCTTCGGACTAGCGGGCCGGCCTCACCTCAGGGCGGGACGAGTCTTCGGAATGGGCTGACTCCCTGGAATGGACGCCGATTCGAATGGCGGGGGGAGAAGCTATACCAGCGCTCGATGATGGAAAAAGGCAAGGAATGGGAAGTGGTCCAGGTGGCGGACACAGTGGACCCCAATTCGGATTGGGCGCGTGCCCATCCGAGGCAGGCGGAGCAGTCTCGCCTCGCCAAGACCATGCAGAAAGACGGTATCACGTGGGGGGAGGTGCCGCCGAATCACGAGAAGTTGGCGCATTCCAACCAGCGCGTGGCTTGCTTCTCCTGCCATCTCTCCTGGACCACGAGCTGCGCGGGATGCCATCTCCCGATCCGAGCGAACTGGAAGAAGGTGGCGGCCCATTATGAAGGCGAAGAAACCAGGAACTGGGCGTCCTATAACCCGCAGGTCGTCAGGGATGATCAGTTCATCCTGGGGATCCATGGCACTGTCAGGCGGGGCGGCAAGGACAACATTCTGGTCGCGCCCGTGCGGTCCTCGAGCGCGCTGGTGTTGAGCTCCGAGAACGCCAATCGCGAGCATATCTACGTCCAGCAGCCGCCCATCTCGGCAGCAGGGTTCAGCAGCCAAGCCTTCGCTCCGCACTTTCCCCACACGGTCCGGGCGACTGAAACGAAGCGGTGCACGGACTGCCATGTCTCGAAAGAAAACGACAATAGCGCCTGGGTGGCGCAGGTGTTGGGGCAGGGGACTAACTTCCCGAACTTCATGGGCAGATATGTTTACGTGGGAGAAGGTTCGTCAGGATTCGAGGCAGTACCGGTGACGGAATGGGAGGAGCCGCAAGCCGTGATCGGCAGCTATCTTCATAAGCTGGCTTATCCGGGCTCTTACGAAGCGCATAAAAAGCGAGGAGACGTGTTGCCTCGTTACAAGGACGGCTTGGATCAGGCCAAGTACCATAGCGGGAACGACATCAGGAGCCTCCAACTACGGGGCGAGTACCTCTACACGACGAACGGAACGGACGGCTTCAGGGTGTTTGATGTCGCCAATGTGGATAATAAGGCCTTCTCGGAGAACATCGTGACGGCGCCGGTCTCTCCGCTGGGCCAGCGAACGTACGTGAAAACCAAATACGCTACGGCGGTGGCCTTGCCCACCACCATGCCGGTCTCGCCATCCCGGCAGGACCGACCGGCGTTTCTCAAGCACAAGGAGCAGAATCAGGAGCAGCCGATGCACCCCGTGTATCGGTACGCCTATGTGACGGACAGGTATGAAGGTCTGATCGTGGTGGATATTGAGACTCTGTCAGATGGTGATCCGGACAATAACTTCCTTGAGCGCGCGGTGACGTTCAATCCCGATGGAATCTTGGATGGTGCCCACAGCATCACGATCGCCGGCAACTATGCTTACATCTCCTCTGTCCGCGGTCTTGTGGTGGTGAGTCTTTCCGACCCCTTGCATCCCAGGGTAGCGGCGGAAATCGTGGCACCGGCTCTTGTGAACCCGAAGGTGGTGGCGGTTCAGTTCCGCTACGCCTTCGTCATCGATGACCAGGGGCTCAAGGTTCTCGACATCACCTTTCCGGAGCAACCTCGTCCGGTGGTCGCTGCGACCGTGCCACTTCCTGACGCGCAGGATCTGTACGTCGCGCGCGGATACGCATACATCGCCGGAGGAAAGCAAGGGCTCATGATTGTAGATGTGGAGCGGCCGGAGCAGCCGCGCCTCGATCAGGTCTTTACCGCCGGTGGTCGGATCAACGATGCGCGCGGGGTCCGCATCGGCTCCACCAACGCGAGCCTCTTTGCCTATGTGGCTGACGGGGACAACGGCCTTCGGGTCATCCAGCTCACTTCCCCCGTGGCACAGCCGAACTACTACGGTTTTAACCCCCGGCCGGTTCCCGGGCTCATCGCCACCTATAAGACACGTGGACCGGCCCTGGCCCTTTCAAAAGGGCTGGACCGTGATCGTGCCGTCGACGAAAGCGGGAACCAGGTGAGCATCTTCGGGCGCCTGGGATCGCGCCCGTTCACTCTGCAAGAACAGCAGAAGTTGTATCTTCGTAACCGCCAGGTCTACACCGTCACGGATGAACCACCCGGTCCTCCCAAAAACTGAAGGATTTAGGGGGCGCCTCTTGTGGCACCGTCGGTTTTCGCCAGCTGCTTGTGGATCTTGTCCATCGAGGCTTCGAATTGCATCGGATTGAAACTGCGCGAAACCTGGATTTCCTTGTAGAGCGCATCAATACTTTCCTTCACAGCCTTGCCGTCCGGCAGGGGCCCAACTGTGTCCACATAGGAATCGTGCAGGCTGGCCAGAGCCAGCACGGCCTGTTCAGCCGACTGGAATCCCACAGCGGCCAGGCGCTGGCCATCTCCGGAGATGTTCCGCATCAGAGCCAGGACGACGCGCTGGTTGAAAGAATATTGAGCCGCCTGCGTCGCGAGCTTCTCAGCCAGTTCGGCAAGCCGGTTCAAGGTGGCGGAAAACGCATCCGGCGAACCGCCTTTCCCCGCGAGTCCTTCATGGAGGGCCTTGACCAATTGGTCGAGGGTCTTGCCTTCCTCAGGTGAAATCTGATTGACGGTATAACGGAACACGGAATAGAGCGAGGATCTCCACACGAGACGCCCCGGCTTCCCGTCATATTCTCGGAATCGCCAGCGCTGCTCATTCTTGTCCTGATCGGTGACGCCGCGCAGGTGATCCACGACGGCGTGGTGACATGCGAAACAGTCGAAGTGCGTCAGGTCCGGCCAGAGTCCGTCGCGCGAGCGACGACTGGTGATGAGGAGCTGCACTTCGCTGTGGAGCGCCATGGCCTGGCCGACCGCCCACGCGCGCGCGCCGATCCACTCTCGTTCCTTTTTATCTTGGGGCGGGAGCCAGTGCGCCGGCATCGCGTGGGTGTAGTTGTCCATCTCGAAACTCAAGCGAGGATGGCCTGCCCCGATCAGCTCATGGTCCACCACTTTTCCTTCCATGCCCCCATGACACTCGAGACATTTCTGGGCTCGTTTGACCAGGTTCTTCGTATTGTACATGCCGACCGCGGTCCCCTTTTGCCGGTCGAAGTCCTTGCGGATATGGGCGCCGAGCCACTTCTCGGCCGGTCCGTGACAGGATTCGCAGCTCACCCCCTCGGTCAGGTCGTAGAGCGTTCCTTGGCTTTCCGGGCTTACCCGCATTGCATGACAGACGAGACACCGCTCGCTTTCTTCAGGCTTGGCGAGTTTCAGGTTCTTGGCGATGATCTTGGAGTCGGGTTTCGTGAGCACTTCGTAGGCCTTGGCGTGGTCGTCTTTCTGCGACCAGGTATAAAACTCATTCTGGGCGATGCGCAGTTTATTGCGAGGAGTGGTACTACCATGGCAGGCGCTTCCGCTGCAGGAAGTGGCGCCCAGGTACAAATAGGGGTCCTCGGAAGCTGTCTTCTCCCCCGCCGGTTTGTTTTTGTTTTCGGCGAGAGAGTCAATGTCCCAGGAGAGCCAGGTAGAGAGGATGGCGAGGACGAGGAAGGTGAGGCCCCCGACCAGTCCCACCGTCAGGACGGCCTTTTTGCACAGCTGGGTTACCAATAGACGACGCATGCGACACTCCGGGGTGTTCGCTCGTGACGATCGCTCGTTCGCGTGGTGTGAGGATGCATACAGCCGATCGGCCGGTATCGGCGCGCGATCCTAGCACAGTCGAGGGAATAAATTCTACGCAATCCTGTGGTTGATAAATCTCTCCTGTGCACCTTGACATTCTCAGCGCGCGCGCAAATACTTACCCCCCTTAGGCGTGCTGAGGGAGTGTATGGTTCACGCGCCATCTCAGAGAAGTCTGTTCTCTGTCATTCACCTGGCGCTGATCACGGTAGCATCGTTCCTCATCGCCGACATCACCGTTCTCCTCGTCGCCGACCGTTTGGAACAGCCGGTCCTTCCCGCCGACAGCGCACTCTCCTCAGATGCGCGTGAGGAGCCGACTCCTCGCCCACCTCTCCTACTGACATCGGTGCTGGAGCGTGGGGTATTCGGCAGTCGGGCGGGACGTCCTGACAGGACCAGCGGCGAAGGCCGGCACCTCCCGCTCAAGTCATTGCAAGTCCGACTCGTCGGGACCGTCGTGGGAGATCCTCCACCCTCCTTTGCCATTCTCGAGAATCTGTTGACAAAGGAACAGGTATTGTATCGGTTGCATGATCACATCCCGGGAATGGGCCGGCTCGTCAAGATTGCGCGGAATACAATCAGCATCGCGAAAGGCAAGGCGCTCGCCACCTTGGAGATCAGACTGGAAGGCGATCCCGCACTCGTGAAACCCGTCGAGCCGCGCGCAGCGGTTGATCTGGTAGGGGCCAGGCAGCTGGTCTTGGATCGGCGCGAGCTCAGTGCCGGATTCGAGAACCTGGCGGACCTTATGACGAAAGCCAGGGTCTATCCCCATGTGGCCAATGGCAAGCCGGTGGGATTCTTCATTCGGGAGATCGTCCCCGGCAGCCTGTTCGCACGGATTGGACTCCGGAACAATGACATTCTTAGACGAATCAATGGTGTGGAGGTGAAGGACCCGGAAACGCTTTTTAAGGTATTCCTCGGCCTGAAAGATGAGACGTCAATCTCCCTCGATGTACTCCGAGCGGGGCAAATGGAGACGTACGCCTATGAAATCCGCTAGCGGACCTTTCGGTCTTGTGGCCCTGTGCGTCGCGGTGTGCGCCGTTGCGGCGCCGCCGCCCTTGGCCGCCCAAGAGCAAATGGTAGCCAGGCAGGCCTCGACAGTCTCACTGGACTTCAACAACCTCGAGCTGCCGCTGTTCGTGAAGTTCATCAGCGAATTGACAGGCAAGAATTTTGTCATCGATGAAAAAGTCAAAGGCAAGGTCACCGTATTTTCTCCCGTGCCAGTCACGCCGGACCGGGCATACCAGGTTTTTCTTGCCGTCTTGGAGGGCAAGGGGCTGACGACCTATGCCGTCGGCGATGTGGTTCGCATTGTCCCCATCAGCGAGGCGCCGACGGAGCGGAGCATCCACGTATACACCCTCGCGCATGCGAATGCTGAGGAGATGGCCAAGGTCCTCGCCTCGCTGGCCAGCAAAGCGCCGGCTCCGGGTGTGGTGCGCCAGGAGACCGTACGCCTGCCGGGAGAGTTTGATGGGCCGGTTCAGGTGCTGGCGGACAAAGCCACCAATTCTTTGATCGTGGCTGCGGCAGCGCGAGATTTTGAGCGACTCCGAACGGTCATTGAAAAACTGGACATCCGACGGCGGCAGGTGTTCGTTGAGGTGGCAATCCTCGACGTGAATGTCAATAAGCTGAGAGAGTTGGGGAATAATCTGAGTGGTCTGCTGGGGTATTCCTCGAAGGATGTGAGTGTCCTGGGAGGATTCAATCGAGCGCCGGAAGATATCTTCAGCCTGGCCCAAGCCATCACCAGCGCGGGGCCCGCCGGCGCCACTTTAAGGTTGGGCACCGGGAACATCCGAACGTTTCTCCAAGCGCTGATCACCACCACAGATGCCAATGTCCTCTCGACACCGCAAATTTTGGCCACGGACAACCAGCGGGCGCGGATCATGGTGGGGCAAAACGTGCCGGTTCTGACGGGCAGTACCACATCGAATGTCGGGGCCGCCACTGTACAGACCGTCGAGCGGCGGGACGTCGGTGTGACCTTGGATTTCACGCCCCAGATTCTGGAAGGAGATCGGGTGCGGCTCGATATCAGACAAGAGATCTCCGCTCTCTTGCCAGACTCTCCCGACATCCTGACCAAGATAGGGCCGACGCTCGATAAACGCGAAACCATCACGTCGGTAATCGTGAATAGCCAAGAAAGTGTAGTATTGGGCGGGTTGCTCAAAGACAACCTGACCATTACGGAGAGAAAGATTCCGCTGCTGGGTGATATTCCAATCCTCGGGTGGCTGTTTCGATTCAATTCGCGAACGGTGGAGAAATCTAACTTGTTGGTATTCCTGACACCCACAATTATCAAGGAGCCGAGCGAGGCGCAAAACCTCAGGACGAAGAAGAGCGGAGAGATGAAAGATTTCCTGCAGGAGAATCGGGTTGAGGATCGTGAGAAGCGCAAGGATCTGTTGAAGGAATGAGCCCGCGCTCCCCACAGGCCTCTGAAAGCGGGCGGCCGGAAGGGCCCGCGAGGGGTATTCATCCGGACGATGAGCCTGCGCGACTGAAAGCGCTGGCCGCACAGTTGGGCCTCGAGTACTACGACACCCTCGATCCGTATGGTGTGGACCGGACTTTGCTCCGGTCGGTTCCTATCGCGTTCGCCAAACGGTACGGACTGCTCCCGCTCAAGTGCTGCACTGAAGGTCCCAATAAGGGATGTGTTTTGGCTGCCACTGCTGATCCGGTTGCCTACGCCCCGCTTGACGATTTGCGGGTCCTCGTCGGTAGCCCGATCGTGCCGGTCGTGGCGCCGGCCGCTGCCATCCTGAGTTACATTAATCAATTGTACGAGCGACCGTTCGCAGGAACCGAACAGATGATGCAGGTGCTCACGAGCGAGACCGAGTCCGAATTAGACCAGGGGCTTGATGAACCGATTGATCTACTCGACGCTGCGGATGAGGCGCCCCTCGTCCGGCTGGTGCACTCGATTCTCTACCGAGCCGTCAAACGGCGAGCCAGCGACATCCACTTTGAGTCGTTCGAACGAGAGGTCAACGTCCGTTACCGGATCGACGGCGTGCTGTACCATGTGCTGTCACCACCGAAGCGCTTTCAGGGGAGCATTTTCTCCCGCATCAAAGTGATGGCCGGTCTGGATATCGCCGAGCGGCGGCTTCCGCAAGACGGTCGGATCAGAATCCGGATCGCCGGCAAGGATGTAGATATCCGCGTCTCTGTGATCCCGACTGCGCACGGTGAGCGGATCGTGCTTCGGCTCCTGGACAAGACAGGCCACCGGCTCACGTTCGAGGATCTCGGCTTGTTGCCTTCCGAGCAGGCGACCATGGACCGCCTCATCCACCTCAGCCATGGACTCATTCTCGGCACCGGGCCCACCGGGAGCGGGAAAACAACCACGCTCTACGCGGCGCTTACACGGATCAATTCATCCGAGAAAAACATTCTCACCGTGGAGGACCCAATTGAGTACCAGATTCACGGAATCGGTCAAATGCAGGTGCACCCCAAGATTGAGCTGACGTTCGCGAACGGCCTCCGGTCGATCCTGCGACAAGACCCTGACGTCATTATGGTCGGCGAGATTCGCGATCGGGAGACAGCCGATATCGCCATTCATGCCGCGTTGACCGGACATCTCGTCTTTTCGACCTTGCATACGAATGATGCAGCCGGCGCAGTCACGCGCCTCCTGGACATGGGTCTTGAACCCTTTCTCGTGTCCTCTTCCCTCTCGGCGGTCGCGGCGCAGCGTCTTATCCGCGTCTTGTGTGAGCAGTGTAAGCAGGCCTACCGGCCGAACGAGTCCGATCTGGCCCAGATCGGAGTTTCCGCGCATCAGATTTTAGCGCGTCCCTGCTACCGGGCGACTGGATGCGAGGCATGTTCTGGGACCGGGTACCAGGGCCGGAGCGGCCTGTTTGAGCTGCTCTTGGTGGACGAAGAGGTGCGGCGGCTTATTTTGACGAAGGCCGACGCGGGGTCGATTCGGGAGGCTGCTATACGCCGGGGGATGATCACGCTGAAGCAAGCGGGGATCCAGCGTGTACTGTCGGGTTCGACAACGATCGATGAAGTAACGCGGGTTCTGCAGGATGATGTGACAGGGTAAACGAGATGCACGCCTATGCCTGTGTATGAGTACCGCGGGTTAACCCCGGAGGGTCGTGTTGTTGCAGGAGTCATTGATGCGGAAAATCCGAGAGGAGCGCGGTCCAAGCTCAAGCGTATGGGGGTGTATACGACCGCGGTCCAAGGGGAGCGCGCAACCGGGCGGCTAGTCCGTCGGCGTCCATGGTTGCTCGGGCTTTCCCGGAACCGAATCCACCAAAGAGAAGTCGTCGTGCTCACCCGTCAGCTTGCAACGCTCCTGTCTGCTGGTCTGCCTGTCACCGACGCGCTGACCGCCGTCCTTGAACATACCGATCGGTCGGGTCTCCGCCGAGTCTTGACCGAGATTCGCGAGTCCGTCCGGGAGGGACAGTCGTTGGCGGATGCGTTGGAAGTGCACGCGTCCGTGTTTGCACCGGTGTACGTGCAGATGGTGCGGGCAGGGGAGGCCGGCGGAAATCTGGAAGCGGTGTTCGTGCGACTGGCCGAGTTCTTGGAAGACCAAGCGGAGTTACGCGACCGTGTGTGGGCGGCTCTGGCGTATCCGGTCTTTTTGTTCGTGACCGGAGCCCTTGTGCTCATGGTGCTGATGGTCGTGACGATCCCTCGGATCACGGCGATGTTTGCTCAGATGCACCGTGTCCTGCCGTTCTCTACGCGCCTCCTTATCGAGTTCAGTGACTTTCTGACCAGGCAAGGATGGTGGCTTGTCATCCTCTGCGTGCTCGGAACGGTCGGCCTGGCCCGGTATCTGGCCACGACGCGTGGGCGAGCCTTGAAGGATGAATTGGTGCTGAAGACACCGGTCATTGGACGGCTGGTTCGGATGCTGGCCATCTCGAGACTGGCCAGGACGCTCGGGATGCTTCTGAGGAGCGGGGTTCATCTCCTCGCGGCTTTGGATATCGCCAAACCGGTGATCGGCAATGTGGTGCTCGAACGGATGATCGACTGGACCCGGGAGGAACTGACCAAAGGGAAGGGCCTGGCGGTGACGCTCGCCCGGACAGGCGTCATTCCGACACTCCTCACGCATATGGTCGCGGTTGGAGAGAAGAGCGGCGATCTGGATGGGATGCTCTTGAGAGCAGCAAGAGTGTACGACATGGAAGCGGAGTCCACCGTAAAGGGAATGACCTCCCTCCTGGCCCCCAGTCTGGTTCTGCTCATGGGGATTCTCGTGTTGTTCATTGTGACGGCGATCCTCGTCCCCATATTTGACCTTAGCGGGGGCGTGCGGTGAACGGCGGTGCAGGGCAGCGGCGGGTAGAGGGCGGCCGGCGACAACGGCAGGCTGGATTCACCCTGGTGGAAATCTTAGTGGTGACGATGATCCTGGGCCTGTTAGCGGCGTTGGTCGTTCCGAAAATCTTGGGACGCACCGATGACGCCCGCCGCACTGCGGCCAAAGTTCAAATGCGCAACATCGAACAGGCCCTGCATCTGTTCAAGTTGGATAACGGTGTGTATCCTTCGACTGAACAAGGGCTTGACGGATTAGTCCATCGGCCTACGGTGGGGGTGCTTCCCAGGCACTGGAAAGAAGGCGGGTACCTGCCGAAGGTGCCGAAGGATCCCTGGGACCGCCCGTTCCTCTTCCTGTGCCCCGGCGCAGACAGAATGCGTGACTACGATCTTGTCTCGTACGGCGCCGATGGAAAGCCGGGCGGAGTCGGGAATGATGCGGATCTCGAGAGTTGGAATCTTGACTGAGCGAGGCTTTACGCTCATTGAGATACTGACCGTCCTTTTCCTCATAGGAGTGCTCCTTGGTCTCCTGGCTCCACACATTCATCACCAGACGCAAGAGTTGCCCGCGGCGGGCCTGTCCCTCATCGGCACGGTACGCGAGGCTTACACCCAGGCCGTGGCGACGCGACAGTCACAGAGTCTCTGTATGGACCTCACGCGCGGAGAATACTGGGTGGAGGCAGGTCCTTGCAGCCCGGGGGGCGCGGTGTCCCAGGCTGGTCCTGCAAGTCCGCATCGCCATGCCCTCTCACCCGGCGTGCAGTTCCTGGATGTCCAGACGGCTCAACACGAAATTGTCAGGGATGGGCTGGCAACGGTCCGGTTCTTCCCTATCGGGCGGGCGGAGCGCGGCGTCATTCATCTGGAAGATCGGGCGCGGAACCAACTTTCGTTGCTGATCCACCCGTTGACCGGCATGGTATCTGCGCGGGAAGGCTATGTGACCAAGGTCTTGCTCGATGGCGAGGACCACTAAGCCTTTTAACGAACACGGGTTCACGCTGCTCGAGATCATGATCGCCCTTGCTATCCTGGCGATCACCTTCATGGCTCTGCTCGACCTGCGTAACCAGGATATTGCCAGACACCTATACAGTGAGCATGTGACGACCGCCACGTTGCTGGCTCAAGAAAGGCTGGCTTTTTGGGAGCTGAGCGGAGCGCCGCAAATGGGGGAGTGGAGCGGGTCGTTCCCAGACTTTGATGAGTTTGCCTGGAAGGTGCAGGTGATCCCCACGGCGTTCGATTTCGTCCGCGAAGTGCGCCTTCTCGTGTTTTGGAACGAGGGCCGGCGAACGGAACGGGTCGAGATGAGTGCGTATGTGTTTGATGCGCGCTGAGGACGATAGGGAGACGAGAAGCCGGGCGGGCGGGTTCACCCTTCTCGAGATCCTGGTCTCCGTGGCGGTTCTGGCGATTGTCCTGTCACTCGTGTTCAAGGCCTTTGACACTACGGCCGAAACTGTGCGGCAGGTCTCGGCCAGAGGAGACCGCCACCATCTTGTGCGGGTGATCTATTCCCGGCTTTCAGAAGAATTGATCGCAGCGGATTGGGAAAAAGGCAACCGGCGAACTGTCTTTGTGGGTCTAGACGGCACGCAGGGCGTCCGGCCAGCCGGCATGCTCCGCTTCAGTTCGCGCGCGCACGTTCGTACGGAACCTGAGGTGCCGGAGTCGGATCTCAATCTGCTCGTTTATGAGCTAAGGGGTGGAACTCTGTGGCGACGCGAAGAACGCAATCCGCTGAGTCTCTCGGACCGGTCGGTGGAGACGGACGCGCTCGCCCGCGGAGTGACGGAGTTCAATCTGCGTTATTGGGATGGGTCTGCGTGGCGTGAATCCTGGGACGCGGCAGCCCTGCAAGACCTTCCGTCGGCCGTGCGCATCGAGTTGGCATTTCAGGATGCTGCCGGAGACCGGCAGCGGTTCGTGACCATGGTAACGATGCCTCGCGCTCGATCGGCGGGTTCGGTGAGCCTGCCATGAGGGAAAGAACCGTGGGGGTGGCTGCCGGCGCTCTTGTCGGGTACCTTCTGTACGGCGCGGCGGCCACTGTGCTGTTTGTGTACTGGAATTTTCCGTTCGACCGACTGGAGCAGTGGGGGGTGGCGAAGATCGCCCAAACTGCCTCGCTCCGCGTGGTACCTCACGAACGGCATGTGCGGTTTCCACTGTTCCTGCAGTGGGACCGTGTCGGGTTGGTGGGAGTTCAAGGGGGCGCGGACCACGTGTTGCAAGGCGAGCACGTGTCGATTGATCTGGCTCTCCTCCCTTTGCTGAATCGGACGGTCTCAGCGGCCGTTCGAATGCACCTGCTGGGTGGAGAGGTTGCGGGCGTGGTGGAGTGGAAAGATGGAGAAGGGGCACAGGAATATCGCTTCCAAGGACGCGCCTGGGATCTGGAGCTGTCTCACCTGGAAAACGGGATTATCCCAGTAGGGCGTCTGCATGGTGACTGGGATTATCGCTGGGGGCATGCCGGGCCCTTGCAGGGGCAAGGATTGCTGACTGTCGAACTGAAAGGAGTCAAAGTGGGACCAGGTTTGTCCGCAAGATCTCCCATCCCGCCCCTGACGTTTCGAGAGGTGAGCGGTCGGATCGCGCTCAGTAAGGGAGTGGGGACGGTCGAAGACATCCGGGCCGAGGGCCCGGCGGCTACAATCTGGGGAACAGGCAGCGTGATTCTGCAAAGCCCACTTGAGGACAGTCTGCTGAATCTGAACCTGCAGGTCGGCCTCCGAGAGGCGACCTCTGGAAGCGGCGATGCGACGCACGACCCTCGCCTCGCAACCGGCCAGTACCGGTTCATCGTCAAGGGCACCATACGCCAACCGGCCTTCTATTTGAATGACGCTTCCGTGCCATTTCACGAAACGCGGAAGCCAGGAGGGAAGGCCTGATGTTCGGCGGGTATGTGGGTCTGGACCTTGGGGCGACTGCCGTGCGGGCAGTCCGGCTTCGTCGATCACTGAAGGGGCTTGAGATCCAGACGGCCATTAGCCGGCAGTTCGCGAGCGCTCAGGTGGAATCACAAAACCAGGATGCGGCACTGATCGAATCTCTCGCACAGCTCCGTGCCGAGGGCTGGGGCCACAACGAGCGAGTAGTCGTAACGGTGCCCGAGACGGCGGTCTTGGGGCGCAAGCTGGACCTGCCGTTTACGGATCTGCGGAAACTGGGCCAGGTCGTACCCTACGAGCTTGAGGATTTGCTTCCATTCGAACTCGGGGATGTCGTCGTTGATTATGAAAGGTTGACCACGAGCGCGGGGCGCACCTCCGTGTTGGGCTTGGCGGTTCGGAAGGAGGTCTTCGAACGCCGCCTGAACCTGTTGCATAGAGCGGGGTTCCAGGTGTGGCGTGTCACCGTGCGCTCACTCGCGTTGCGCGCGTACTACGACCGGTTTATCGGCGGGGATGGCAAGGCCGTGGTGCTGCTGCATATCGATCTCGATGATGGCGCCCCGACGATCACGCTTTGCGCGGTGCAGCAGCGATGTCTCTGTGGGGTCCGGACGATAGTGGGAAGCCGTCAAGACCACGCCGCTCCAACCGCACTCGCGCTGGCTGAGCCGGAGCTGGCGATGCTTCGAAGAACTGTTCAGGTGTGGGAGCAGGAGATCGCGCAACCGTTTTCCCGTCTCTATGTCTCCGGCCTAGTTAGCGAAGGGCAGAGGATTCCCTCGCTCCTGGCCGAAACGTCGGGGATTCAGAACGTCCACATCGTGGGGCCTCGGTCGCGTGAGGGGCGCGGGAGGGAGTGCGAACCGAGTCTGGTGATTGCTGTGGGCTTGGCGGCGATGGGAGCGGGAAGGCCGGGGGGACAACTCGATTTCGCGCGTAATCAGCACAGCGCGGCCGCGCTCGCCAAGACGCACCATCGGTGGGGGACCCTAGCCGTCGGGCTGTGTCTGGTCCTTCTGCTGGCCATTGCAAGCCTTCTGGTCCACCACCGAACCAAAGAATCCCGTTACGAGCAGATCAGTGCGGCGGTCAGCACGCTTTTCCGGGAGTCCTTCCCCGAAACCCATGCGGTCATCGACGAGCCACGTCAGGCTAAGAGCCTGCTCGTCGAAGCGCAGAAGCGAGCGGCTTTCCTCGGTGTCGACGAGCTGACGATCCCCCAGATCCTCACGGAACTCACGTCCCATCTTCCCAAAGATACCCCGATTGAGATCCACGAACTCGGGATCGAGGGAGGTCGTCTCTGGCTGGAGGCCGAAACCGATTCATTCGAATCTGTGGACCGGATCAAGGGAGAACTGGGCCGAGCCCCGCACTTCGGTGATGTTTCGGTCAGTGACGCCAGGGTCGGACCAGTCGCCTCACGCATTCACTGTCGAATCCAACTGGTGTTGGGACGCCGATGAGTTGGGTCACCCGATTCGTTGCCTGGAGACTGACCGCGCCTGATCGTACCCTGCTGATTGCAGGGAGCACGATCGCGCTGGGGCTCACTGGACATTTTCTCGTGCTTGCTCCGGTGAAGGAGGAAATGCGCCGCCTTGATGCGGCAATCACTCAGAAGCAAGAGGACCAGAGAACGTTAGTTGCGATACGGCACGAGTACGTGCGCGTACGAGAGAGGTTAAGGCTTGCCGAGGGCCGGCTGGTGCGGGAGAAAGACCGGGCTTCGATTCTGGCCCTCGGAGAAGAGCTTACCCGTCGTCTCCAGTTGCGGGAACGGATCGCGTTTTTACGTCCTCAGGCGGGGGCGGTGGGGGAGGGCTTTCGGGAGTCCTCCGCAGAGCTGAAACTGGAAGGCCTTCGGTTAAACGAAGTGCTGAGCCTGATGACTGCGATTGACGACTCCCCCTATTTGCTCCGGGTTCGACGGTTCCACCTCAAGACCCGCTTCTCCGATCCGAGTCTTTTCGACCTAACCCTTCTGCTTACCACATACGAGTCCGTTCCTCACGCGGCGCAGGCGTCGGGAGGCGCCGAGCGTGGCGGGTAACGAACGCGGCGCGGCATTGATTCTGACGCTCCTCGTGGTGGTCCTGCTGGTTGCGCTCGTGTTGGAGTTCGATCGCTCGACGCGGATTGGTCTGATGGCGGCTGGGAACTTTCGTGATGGCGTGCAAGCGGGGTTTCTCGCCAAGGCAGGCGTTGCCGTTGGTCGAGGGCTACTCAAGGATGACGTCCTCCATAGCAGCCACTATGACGGTCTCGATGAGCCATGGGCTAAGCCCATTCCCCCTCTGGGGGCCGGTGAAGGCTCGATGACCATCACGATTCAGGATGAAACGGGAAAACTCAATCCGAACCATCTGGTTGACGGGGCTACCCGGAAGAAGATCCCGAGTAAAGTAGCCCAGATGCGTCGGCTCTTGGAATCACTGCAGTTAGATCCTCGCTTGGTAGATGTGATGGTGGACTGGCTAGACCCGGATGATGAACCCGAACCGTTCGGGGCCGAGCAGGCGTATTATGGCGGGTTGGAACCGCCCTATCGCACAAAGAACGGACCGTTTGAATCTTTATCCGAATTGCATCTTTTGAAGGGTGTCACGGATGACGTGTACCGGACGCTGGCCCCTTACCTCACCGTCGACACCCCGAGCCCTGGACGGATCAACATCAATACCGCTGATCCTGTTGTGTTGCGAATACTGGATCTCCGGATTTCTTTCGATGTGGCTGAGCGGATCGCCAGGGCCAGGCCATTTCGCAGATTGGACGATCTCGACCGAGTGGGCGGCATGGAACAGGTCGCCAGAGAACTCCGAGTTGTCGCCCAGGCCTATGATATCCGGAGCGATACTTTCTCCATCATTTCACAAGGGCAGGCGCGAGGAACGAGCCGTGTGGTACGGGCGACCGTTGTGCGCTTGCTGTTGCCGTTTCAGCCACCTGAGGTCCGCGTTGTTTCGTTGCGGATGGAATAACAAGGAATAGCCCAATTCGCAGCGAGCGACGAGAAGAGGGTCGACCTCTCCTCAAAGTATGAGCCCATCTAATAAGCAAATCATCTTTTCCCTCATCGGCGTGGGCCGCGTGTACCCGCCCAAGAAGCAGGTGCTCAAGGATATCTACCTGTCCTTCTTTTACGGGGCCAAGATCGGCGTCCTCGGGTTGAACGGCGCGGGCAAGAGCACGCTGCTGCGCATCATCGCGGGTGCGGACAAGGACTACCTCGGCGAGGTCACCTTTTCCAAAGGCTATACCGTCGGGCTCGTGGAGCAGGAGCCCCAGCTCGACAAGGGGAAGACTGTCAAGGAAATCGTCGAGGAGGGCCGCCGGGACGTCATCGACCTGTTGCGCGAGTATGAAGCGGTGAGCAATCGGCTCGGGGAGGAGCTCTCGCCGGATGAGATGGAAAAGCTGCTGGACAAGCAGAGCCGCCTTCAAGAGCAGATCGAGGCGGTCAATGGCTGGGAGCTCGAGCACCAGCTCGAGATCGCCATGGACGCCCTCCGGTGCCCGCCACCGGACACCAAGGTGGACGTGCTGTCGGGCGGGGAGAAGCGCCGCGTCGCGCTGTGCCGTTTGCTGATCCAGGAGCCCGACATCCTGTTGCTGGACGAGCCGACCAACCATCTCGATGCGGAGTCGGTCCAATGGCTGGAACAGCATCTCCAGCAGTACAAAGGCACGGTCATTGCCGTGACCCACGACCGCTACTTCCTGGACAACGTGGCCGGCTGGATCCTGGAGCTGGACCGAGGGCACGGCATGCCCTTCGAAGGAAACTACTCTTCATGGCTGGAGCAGAAACGAGCGCGGCTGTCGAAGGAGGAGAAGGTGGACGCCAAGCGGCGCCAAACGCTGGAGCGCGAGCTGGAATGGATCCGCATGTCGCCAAAGGGCCGGCACGCCAAGGGCAAGGCGCGCATCACTCGGTACGAGCAACTGCTTGGCGAACAACAGGAGAAACTGGCGGAAGATCTGGAGATCTACATCCCGCCCGGTCCACGCCTCGGCGACGTCGTGGTGGAAGCGAAGCACCTGAGCAAATCCTACGGCGACAAGCTGCTGTTCGAGAACCTGAGCTTCAACCTGCCGCGGGGTGGAATCGTCGGCGTGATCGGGCCGAACGGCGCGGGCAAGACCACGCTGTTCAAGCTGATCGTCGGCAAGGAGAAGCCGGACGCCGGGTCCATCAGGGGCGGCGAGACGGTCAAGATCGGCTACGTGGACCAGGACCGTGCGCTGGACAGCAACAAGACCGTCTGGGAGGTGATCGCGGACGGCAAGGACACTGTCATACTCGGCAAGCTCGAAGTCAATTCGCGGGCCTATGTCGGACGCTTCAATTTCTCCGGTCCCGATCAGCAGAAGAAGGTCAAGGACCTCTCCGGCGGCGAGCGCAACCGCGTGCACCTGGCGCGCATGCTCAAGGAAGG
>WNGG01002784.1_pt2 | contig 21783 bp, 14 predicted proteins | sample 5400661 | NCBI WGS metagenome assembly WNGG01 (sample SAMN13153372, study PRJNA577476) | soil metagenome | isolation source: 100 cm soil or saprolite under Garry oak tree replicate 1 | place: USA:California | collected 2016-06-15
CCAGATCCGAAGCGGCCTGCGCGCGGGCGAGCTCGTGGTCGTGGAAGGCGGATACGGGCTTCCCGACGGCACGGAGGTACGGATCCTGGAGACCGACAAATGACCGTGCGGCTCGGCGATTTTGTCGAAGCCCACGGCCGGGCGCTGGTTCTCGTGGTGACCAGCTTTGCCCTGGCCGGCATCCTATTCGTCTTCGAGCTGCCGATCGCTATCTTCCCGCAAACCGATTTTCCCCGGATCGTGATCCTGGTCGACAACGGGATCGCTCCCGTCGACCTGCAGATGCTGACCGTGACACGGCCGATCGAGGAGACGATCCGGATCGTTCCGGGGATCACGACGATCCGGTCCGTCACCAGTCGCGGCTCGACCGAGATCAGCGTGTTCTTTCGCTGGGATGTGGACATCCTGAACGCGCTGCATCTCGTTCAGGGCAGGATCGCGCAGATCACGCCTTCGCTTCCCGCCTCGGCCCGTTTCTACATCAACCGGCTGACGTTTTCCGTGTTCCCGATGATCGGTTTCAGCATTACATCGGCCACTCGGACCGCCGCGGACCTCTGGGAGCTGGCCTACTACGACATTGCGCCGCGACTCTACCGTCTGCCCGGCGTGGCCGAGACACGCATTGTCGGCGGCCGCCAGCCGGAGTACCACGTTCTTGTCGATCCCGAGAGGCTCAACAGCTACGGGATGCCCCTGACGAAGGTCGTCGATGCAATCCGCAACAGCAACATGAGTGCCCCCGCGGGAATGATGCAGGAGAACCACCGCCTGTACCTGACAACGGTGACGGGCCTCATGCGCGAGAGGGCGCAAATCGAAGATACGATCGTAGACGTGATCAAGGGAACGCCGGTCCTCGTCGCGAACCTGGCCCACGTCGTCCCGGGGGAGCGCCCGGTCTACAACATCGTGACCGCCAACGGCCGGCCCGCGGTCCTGGTGAACGTGCTCCAGCAGTCCGATGGGAATGCCGTCGAGATTGCCGATGCCGTAAACAGAGAGCTTCAGGAGATCCGTAAGAGCTCCCCGCCGGACATCGATCTCTCGGTCTTTTACGACCAATCGATACTCGTGCGGGATTCGATATCCGGAGTCACCGAAAGCATCGTCATCGGCTTCCTGCTTTCGGTAGCCGTACTGGTTGTCTTCCTCAAGAACTGGCGGACGACGGTCGTGACCTCCCTGGTCATCCCGATTGCCACGCTGATCGCCATCGTCTTTATGAAGCTCTTCAACATGAGCTTTAACTTGATGACGCTCGGTGGGCTGGCCGCATCAATCGGCGTCGTGATCGACGATGCGATCGTCATGGTCGAGAATATCACCGTCCACCTTTCCATGGGGCAATCCCCCGCCCAGGCGGCCAGGAGCGCTATCCACGAGCTCACGCCGGCGCTTATCGGATCGACTCTCACACCCATTGTAGTTTTCGTGCCCCTGGTCTTTCTCGGCGGAATCACGGCCGTATTCTTTCGCGCCCTGGCCATGACGCTGGTTACGGCCCTGCTCGCCTCTCTGTTCCTGGCAATCTTTTTCACTCCGGTTCTGGCCAGGCTCATTCTGAAGACCCCTGCCGGCCCGGCTGGGACCGACCTCGAGCGGGCCGAGCAGGCCGGCGAGGGCCCTCTGCTCCGCTGGCTGACGGCGCGCTACGAAGCGACGCTTCGTTGGTCGCTCGAGCACACCGGCCTCATCCTCGCCGCAGCCGGCGGGGTCCTGGCTGTCTCGATCCTTCTTTACTATCAGCTCGGCACCGGCTTTCTCCCGGACATGGACGAAGGGGCCTTTGTCCTTGATTACATCATGCCGCCGGGTACGTCGCTGGAGGAGACGGACCGTGTCCTGCGCCATATCGAGCGATTCCTGCGCGAGACCCCGGAGATCGAGGGCTATTCCCGCAGGACCGGCGCCCGGCTGGCTCTCGCCATCGCAGAGCCGAACACGGGGGACTTTCTCATAAAGCTCAAACGCCAGAGGAAACGCTCCCTTGAAGAGGTGATCGCCGAACTCCGTCACAAGATCACGAATTCCGAGCCCGCCATCGAGGTCGAGTTTCCCCATATCCTCGAGGATCTTGTGGGAGACCTGGCCTGGTCGCCGCAACCGATCGAGATCAAGGTCTACCAGGACGACGACAGGGTCCATAAGCAGGTGGCCAGGGAAATCGAAGAATGGCTGCCCAAAGTCCAGGGCGTAGTGGACATCGTCAACCGCACGGTCGTGATCGGACCCGCTGCCAATTTCCGCGTGGACCTGGACAAGGCGCAACGCGCAGGGTTCGGCGTCCGGGACATTGCCGAGCTCGAATCGGCGATCCTCGACGGGGAGCTCGCGTCCAACATGATACGGGGCGATCGCCTCATCGGCATCCGCGTGCGCTACCCGTTCGAGTACCGGAATTCGACGGACAAGCTGAGGAGCCTGCTGATCACCTCTCCAGCCGGGAACACCGTCCCGCTCTCCAGCGTGGCGCACTTGGAAATCGAGCCGGAGCAGACCGAGATCCACCGCGAGAACCTTCGAAATCATTCGGTCGTGACGGCGCGGCTCGAGGGCCGGGACCTGGGTTCGGCCATGCAGGAAATCGAGCGGAGGCTGTTCAAGGAAATCACGCTTCCCGCGCGCACTCGCGTCGAGTTCGGCGGCCTCTACCAGATCCAGCGCGAGTCGTTCCTGGGTCTGACGCAGGTTCTCCTGATGTCGATTCTTCTGATCTTCATCATCCTTGTGTTCGAGTTCCGCTCCTTCTCGCACCCGATCGCCATCCTGATCGCGACGATCCTTTGCGGTTCGGGCGCCCTGCTGGCCCTGTTCCTGACCCGGACGACGCTGAACATCTCGTCCTTCATGGGCGCCATCATGGTAGTCGGAATCGTCCACAAGAACGGCATCTTGATGCTGGACTCCGAAAAGTACTTCACAGCGCAGGGTCATGCGTTGCGTGAAGCCATCTTCCGCGCTGGAAGACGCCGACTGCGCCCCATCCTCATGACGGCGCTGACAACCGTCTTCGGAATGCTTCCGCTGGCGCTGGCGGTCGGGTCCGGAGCCCAGATGCTTCAGCCGCTCGCGATCGCGGTCATCGGCGGCGTGGCCGTCTCGATGGTGCTCTCGCTGGTCATCACACCCGTGCTGTTCTACCTCCTGCGCCGCCAGGGCCTGTAGACCCCTCCCCAAAATGACAAATGAGAAATGACCGATGATAAATGACACATAGGCTGGCGGCTCACCCTCGGGATTTGTGGGATTTGTCATTGGTCATTGGTCATTTATCATTTTCCAGCCAAGTGCCCCACGGTCCTCTGCAATGACTTTGCCGGTGCCGTACTCTGCGATTCAGACAGTGACCCTGCAGGGGCAAGACCTCCTGTTTCACCACGGAGACACGGGGGACACGGAGATCTCACAGAGGAGGCATCAGCGTTCTCCCGGGATCTTCGTGTGCTCCCTGTCTCCGTGGTGAATAAGGTGCTTGAATTCTTCCTGAGCCTAGCTTCCCGCAACCCGTCGGTACTCGTGATGACTTTGAGAAGAGCCGGTACTCTTCCCTCTTGATGGCAAACACAGTTACACATAAACTGTGCGACATGAAGAATATCACCCTGAGTGTGGATGAAAGGGTCCTCGCGGCGGTGCGGCGCTATGCCGCGGAGCACAATTCCTCGGTCAATGCGCTCGTTCGCGAGTTTCTCAGTCGCATCTCGCAAAGCGAGGACCGAGCACGAAACGCGCGGCGGCGGATCCGAGAGCTGAGCAACCGGTCGAGGGCAAGGATAGGCTCGCGGTCATGGAACCGGGAAGACTTGCATGACCGTTGAGTGTTTCCTCGACACGAATATCATCGTCTATGCCGCGGCCGGGCGTGGTCGAGAAGAAACGAAACGCAAGCGTGCCTTGGATTTGATCGAGAAGGAGGATTTCGGCTTGTCGGTGCAAGTCCTTCAGGAGTTTTACGTGACGGTGGTGCGAAAGGTCGAGATTCCATTGTCTCCGGAAGAAGCCGTGGAATGGGTCGAACAGTTGGAAGGCTTCCCCTGCCTTCCAATCGATTCGGGTTTGGTCAAGGTTGCCGTCACAATCAGCCTGCGCCATGGGCTTTCCTATTGGGACGGCGCGATCATTGCCGCCGCGGAAGCTTTGGGCGCAAAGACCCTCTATAGCGAGGACTTCAATCACGGCCAGCAGTACGGCACCGTCCGGGTCTCTAATCCGTTCCGAGTGAGTTGAAACCGGCGGCAGGAGCGCCTGCGAGTGCGGGAGGCACCGCAGCAATGCCGTCGCGCATCTCCCCGGGCCTGGGGCCGGCGTTTGACCTGTGCGGAATTACGGAATCACTCCCTTGAATCGTCAAGATCTCGATATCCTGGGAACAAAATCGGGAGGTGGCGTCCCCAACGGGATTCGAACCCGTGTTACCGCATTGAAAGCGCGGTGTCCTAGGCCGACTAGACGATGGGGACGGTCACGCCTGAGTGCGGACATTCTGCCATTTCGCTCTCGAGTTTGCAAGACGGCCCCGCAGAGCGCGGCCTCACCAGTCTCCTTCTAGCCACGGAGACACAGAGATAAGATTTTCTCAGTGTGCCCTATACTACTAACGTGCAAATCCTTGTCCGGCGGTCAAGGATATTTTCACCGCGAAGACGCGAAGAGCGCGAAGAAAAGCGATTTCAAAAACTTTGCGTTCTTCCCGTCTTCGCGGTGGATTTTTTGGGTTGCGGCTGGGCTGCACAAGTGAAAATACGGGAGGGCACGACTTCAGTCGTGCCGAATTCCGCCCCAGCGGGGCGAAACGAGCTTAGCCGAAGCTTAGCCGGGGTGAGCGAAGCGAACCTCCGGATAGAAGAGGAATAACGATACGCACCCCGGCAGGGGTTGCAGGAGCTCCCCGCGCCCCCGCCGGGGCACATTGGTCACGTAGGCATGGGTTCCAGGGGTTCGCAAAAGGCGCTCACCCCTGGCTAAGTTCCTCGCGCTCCGGAGCGGACCGCACGACTGAAGTCGTGCCCTCCCGTTCCCAAGTGATTTTCATTCGCAGTGGTGAGCCGCAGGATCATGGAAACTCTGTGGCCAAAGATTGGAGTTGAGTCGCCCAGAAGCTGTTGGGGGGATCGCGCCTGAAAACCGCTAGTCGGTTTCTGAGCTTCCGTGAAAGCGGTCCTCTTCTTCCGCGAAGAGGATGTTGAAGCTTGTCAGTGTACCGTAGCAGCCGGTGATGTAACCTTGCAGTTTGATCTTCAGATCCTCAGGGACGTCGGCGCCATTGATCTGCTGTTCGAGCACGCGCAACCGATTCCTTAGCATTACCACTTTGTGGAAAAAGCTTTCGATCGGCCAGCTTTTGTCTTGCAGGCCCGGCCTCCCGGGCCGAAGAACCATTTCGCCGCCGCGCCATTTTTCGGCCATCGATACCGGCGTAAGCCCTGTCTCTTCCCGGATAATCCTTCTCAGGAGCATTTCAAGATCCATTGCGTTTTCATCCTGATCCGAAACGTTTACCACAGGAAACGTTCTCTCTCGTTCCGTAACCGCGCGGTCCGGCGCGGCTCCAACCGGCGCCCCTCTGGGCTGTCCCGATGGTGGCTTCAAACCGCTCTCCGGGTCTCTCGCGCCCCGATAGTTGTGCTGGCTGCCGCAATAGTCGCAGATGACACGCAGGGCTCTGCCTTCGGGGTCCGCGACAATGACGGTGTGCCCCCGGACCGCTTTGCACGCGCGGCACAAATCTTCCAGTGAATCGCCGGCGCGGAACCGGCGTCGCCCGCCACTGCCTATCATTTTTTCTCCATCTTCGTCGATGGCCGCCAGCCCCGGGTGAGGGTCTTTTTGGGGCCATACGGATTTCTATCTCGGGAGGTGGCTGAACGCAAGCCGAAAAATGAGAGGGCGTCGCGTGGATTCGGCCTTCTTCGCGTCTTCGTGTCTTTGTGGTGATTCAGCGCAGCTTTTACCACGAAGACGCGAAGACACAAAGAATCAAGCGTGTGCCAGACATTGTGCAGGCCTCGCCGGAGGAATAGAATTAGGGCCAATATGAGCATCGCATCCCAAACAGGGCCCTCGCTGGCAAATCGTTATGAGGCGCTCTTCCGCGTCTCGCAAGCTTTGGGCTCACAGCGTGATCCCAAGGAACTCTTCCGTGTTCTCGAAAACGAACTGCGGCGCGTTGTCACATCCGAGTTCGTCAGCTTCTTCCTATACGACGAAGTGGCGAACAAGATGTGCCCGCGCGGACTCCACCTGGTAAACCGGCCTGGCGTACCGGTTCCGTGCGACGTAGCTCCGGAAGAGACGATGACCTGGTGGGTGTATCAGCATCAGGAGCCTCTCGTAATCCCTTCCGTGGGTCATGAAACTCGCTTCCCCGGCTCGATCGAGTGTCTCAAGAAGCAATCGATTCAGTCCGCGTGCGCGCTTCCTCTGAAGACCGTCCATCGGCGGCTTGGGTGTCTCGTATGCGGCAGCAAACGTCCGGACGCCTTTACCGAGGAGGAGATCGGCTTTCTCTCACTCGTTGCGGACCAGGTGGCGCTGGCGGTCGATGACGCCTTGAACTTCAACGCATCGCAGGTCGCGCAAGCGGAGCTACAGCAGGAGAGAGACCGGTTGAAACTGGTCCTTGACCTGAGCAACAGTCTCGTGTCGAACCTGGAGCTCCGGGATCTGTTGCGCGCGATCTCGGCGAGCGTCCGGCGCGTCATGAGATGCGAAGCCGTGGGCGTGGTGTTGCCGGATTCAGAGAGCAGCCAGCTGCGCCTCTACGCCCTCGACTTCCCGGAAAGCAAAGGATTCGCTCTCGAGGAAGGCAAGGTTGTGCCCGAGACCTCGCCTGCCAACAAGGCATTCCGGACTGGCGAGCCGCTCACCCTGCTTAATCCGCAGGGCCGCCTGGCCGCAGCGGAGGGCATCAAGTCCAACTGCTTTCTTCCCCTCATCAGCCGGAATCGCATCCTCGGTGTTTTGGGCCTCGGCAGACTGCAGGAGGAACCCTTCACCCGGGAAGATGTGGATTTTCTTTCTCAAGTGGCCGGGCAGGCAGCGATTGCGGTCGAGAATGCGCTCGCCTATCGCCAGATCGCGGATCTCAAAGACAGGCTGGCGCAAGAAAAGCTGTATCTGGAAGACGAGATCCGCAGCGAGATGAACTTCGAGGAAATCGTGGGGGAGAGCTCGGCGCTGCGCCAGGCGCTGCAACAAGTGGAGACCGTCGCGCCGACCGATTCAACGGTTTTGATCCTGGGAGAAACGGGGACTGGTAAAGAGCTGGTGGCGCGCGCCATCCACTATCACAGCCGCCGCAAGAGCCGCGCCTTCGTCAAACTGAATTGCGCGGCGATTCCAACGGGGCTGCTGGAAAGCGAGCTCTTTGGACACGAAAAGGGCGCTTTCACGGGGGCGATCTCGCAAAAAATCGGCCGCCTCGAGCTCGCGGACCAGGGGACGCTGTTCCTCGATGAGGTCGGCGACATTCCATTGGAGCTGCAGCCCAAACTTTTACGGGCGCTGCAGGAGCGTGAGTTCGAGCGGCTCGGCAACGCAAAAACGAAGAAGGTGGATGTACGGCTCGTGGCGGCTACCCACCAAGACCTGCAAACGATGGTTGCGGATCACCAGTTCCGCGGCGATCTGTATTATCGGCTTAACGTGTTTCCTATCCGCATACCCCCTTTGCGCGAGCGGCCGGAAGATATCCCTTTGCTGGTCCGGCACTTCACACAGAAGTATGCGCGCCGGATGGACAGGCGAATCGAGACCATTCCTTCGAACACCATGAACAAGCTGAGGCGGTGGCATTGGCCCGGGAATGTGCGCGAGCTCGAAAATTTCATCGAGCGCGCGGTGATCCTCACTCGGAACAGCGTATTAAATGTTCCCGTATCCGAGCTGACCGATGGACCTTGGCCAACAGCCGGAATAGCGGTCTCCGGCTCCGCCGAGCGCGATCAAATCGTGCGCGTCCTCAAAGATACCGAAGGGCGTGTGGGCGGCCCGAATGGCGCGGCTGCGCGCCTCGGGCTCAAGCGTACGACGCTTATCTCGCGCATGAAGAAGCTGGGGATCAATCCGGCAGAAGTCTCGTAAATAGCACAAATGAAACCACAGATGAACGCCGATGCACGCCGATCCGTGTTTATCTGTGTCCATCTGTGGTTCCAAATTTTTCTGCTCCTTTTGCTCGTGTCGGACTTGCGCGCTGCCGAAAGCCTGCGCATCGCCTGGACAAACAACATGCTCACCATTGCCGCCGTGAACCTGCCCGGCAAAACCGTGACCATCTGGTATCTCGAGGCTTTCTGCCGCAGCGGTTCCACGCACCGGGACTGGAAGCAGACCACCATGCCGCACAAGACTGAATTGATCGAAGCAGACAAAGAAGGGAAGCGCCTGCGCCTGCGCACCTTGGTCGAGCCGAGAGTGGAAGTGCTGCACGACATTGAGGCCGGCCGGGATGAAGTGGACTTTCGTATGGAGCTGAAGAACAAAGGCGACGAGGCGGTCGATGTGCAATGGGTCCAGCCCTGCATGCGGGTCGACCGCTTCACCGGGCTGAAGCAGGATGATTACATCCAGCGCAGTTTCATTTTTACCAAGGACGGCCTGACCGCTCTCGACAAGTCCCGCCGCATCGAAGAAGCGCTTTATCGGGGCGGCCAGGTCTACGTGCCCGAGGGAATCAATCTCGAAGACGTGAACCCGCGCCCGATCAGTCCCGACAAACCGGTCAACGGCCTCATCGGCTGTTTTTCCGAGGACGGCAAATATCTTTTGGCGATGGCATGGGACCGGACGCAGGAGCTGTTTCAAGGCGTGATCGTCTGCCTGCACAACGACCCGCGCATCGGCGGACTGGGAGCCGGCGAAACCAAGAAGCTCCACGGCAAAGTTTACTTCCTGCCGGCCGATCCGGATGCGTTGCTGCAACGTTATCTGCGGGATTTTCCGAAGGAAAAATAGATTGGGAAGCGGGTAGGAGCCGCCGATGCACGCCGATTCACGCGGATGGACCTGACAAACATCCGCGTCCATCTGCGTTCATCGGCGGTTTCAAAACTCGGCGCCGACCGGGATTTCAGTCGGGGAGCTCGAAGGTGAAGATAGCGCTCCCGGAGGCTATCGCCACTACCTGTCTTCCCTCCTGCAGGAACGTGATGGCACTGGATCGAATTCTGCCTCCAAGATTCACGCGCCACAGCTCTTTGCCGCTCTCCGCGTCAAGCGCGAAAAAGTAACCCTCGTCGCTCCCTCCGAAAACCAGCTTTCCGGCCGTCGACAGCACTCCGGCCCACGGCTTGGTGTGCAGCTTGTAATCCCAAACCTTCTCTCCGGTCTTCGGATTGAGCGCCCGGACTGCGCCCCAGCCGGGATCCTCCGGCAGATCGATTTCCGGCACACTCCCTATGTACCGGTTTCCCGGGCTGTAGACGGCCTCCCCCTTGCGATAGAGACCGACATTTTCCCAGGCCGACAGATAGAAGAGGCGGGTCAGCGGATTATACGAAGGGGAGTACCAGTTCGTCCCTCCCTGAACCCCGGGCCAGACGAGAGTGCCTTCGGCGCTGGGCTCGGTGTTGGGCAGCCGTACCGGCCTTCCGTTTTCGTCGAGGCGCTCGGCCCAAGTCTGCTTCGCGAACGGTTTGCCCAGCAGGAATTTTCCGGTCTTCCTGTCCAGAACGTAGAAGAACGCGTTCCTGTGGGCCCAGTAAACAAGCTTGCGCGGTTGGCCCTCCCATTCCTCATCTACCAGGACAGGCACTTGGGTGGCGTCCCAGTCGTGAACATCGTGAGGGACGAACTGGAAGTGCCATTTCAGCTTTCCCGTATCCGCATCGAGGGCGATCGCACAATCCGAATAGAGGTTGTCCCCCTTTCGGACGTCGCCGTTCCAATCCGGCGACGGGTTTCCGGTACCCCAGATGATCAGATTCTGTTCGGGATCGAACGAACCCGTCACCCACGTAGGTCCGCCGCCCGGCTTCCAGGAGTCGCCTTCCCAGGTCTCGTTGCCCGGCTCGCCCGGCCCCGGTATGGTCCAGAAACGCCATTTCCGCTTGCCGGTAGCGGCATCATAAGCATCCAGGAACCCTCGAATCCCGTATTCTCCGCCGCTGATACCCGTGATGATCATGTCCTTCACCGCAAGCGGGGCGACGGTGATGCTGTGTCCCGTGCGGTAATCGGCGACTTCGACGTCCCACAAAACGGCGCCGGTCTTCGCGTCGAGAGCGACGAGATGGGCATCTACGGTGCCGATGTAAACCCTGTCGCCTGAAACCGCGACTCCGCGATTCACCTGGCCGCAGCAGACGTTGATTTTCTTTGGAAGGCTGCGGCGGTACCGCCAGAACGGCCGCCCGGTTTTCACGTCCACAGCCACGGCGTTGCTCGGAGGCTCGCTGAAATACATGATGCCGTCAACCACCAGAGGCGTCGTTTCCACGGTGTGGGTGGTGCTCATCTGAAAGACCCATTTCAGCTTCAGCTTTTGTACGTTCTCCCGCTTGATCTGGTCGAGCGGGCTGTAGCGCCAGCTCCGGTAGGTGCCCGAGTAGGTCATCCAGTTTGCGGGCTCCCGGTCCGCATTGAGCAGGCGTTCGTAAGTGACCTGTTGAGCGGTTAGCGGCGCCGCGGCCAAGAACCAGAGCGTCAGGGCGAATCTCCTCATTGTGTCCTCGCTTTGCGGCGAAGCGACGAAAGGTAGGCAAGCAAGTCCTCGAATTCCCTGTCGCTGAAAACGCTGGCGTAAGAAGGCATCACGGAGGTCTTTTCGAACTTCAGGCTCTGCAGATCTTTCTTTGAAAACGAGTGCAGACGCTCTTCCATGTCCAGGACCTGGATCGAGTAAGTGTCCTCGTTGAGGCGAAATCCGGAATAGCTCTTCCCGTTCTGGTCGGTGACGCTTACGCGCCAGAAGGCCGGAAGCACTTCCGAATCGGGCTTCTCAAGCGCCTCGCGAAGGTGTTTCACGGAACGTGACGATCCGATATTGCTCAGGTCCGGTCCGAGACGCCCCCCCTCTCCGTTCACCTTGTGGCACTGGGCGCACCGGCCCTTGCCGCGGAACAAAGGCTCCCCCGCGGCGGGCTTGCCCGCAACTCGCGTCTCGATCGCCCGCTCGGACAACGAGCGCACGAAGGAGACCACCTGCCACACCTGGTTGTCGGAGAAAAACGTTCCCGCCATCTCTGTGTCTGGAATGCCCTCCGAAATGTTGTGGAGGAGGTCAGCGTCCGTGCTGCCGTGATAGAAGATGCCGCCGGCAAGGTTGGCGCCCCTTCCCCCTTCGCCGCGGATCCCGTGGCACTGGGCGCAATGAGAGCGGAAGATCACGGCCCCGGCGGCGACATCCTCAGGCAACGTGCGAGGGTTGCGGATCTCCCCGGTCTGAGCCATGAGCCCGGTGGTCCAGCACAGAAGGAAGATGAGTTTCTTCACGTCTGTTTTCGCTTCCAGGAATTGTGCGCCGAAGGATTCTACACCTCAGAGTAAAAATCAACTGGAATCCGCCGGCCGCCGCAATCCGCCCGGCCAATAATAGCGGCGACTCGCGGGCGGCCACGCAGGGCCGCCCCTACGTCGCGTCAATTTTTTCAGAGCTTCTCAGAGGCAGGCGGCTCTGAGGTCGATCGCTTCAAAAGAACATAGAAACGATAGAATTGGAGCTTGAGAAACTGCTGGGTAACTTCCTGGACTCCATGCCACGTCCCCGTCCAGTTCTCGGGTGTGATCTTTCCGAAAACCGGCATGCAGCGAACCTCGATCCCAGAAGGGTCCAGCACCGCATGGTAGATGAGAGACGAGCGCTTACTGCGAAAGCCCGGCGTAACAATGATGACTGACTTGAGATGCTCTTTAACGAGAAAGGCTCGGATCTGATAGGCGGCATTGAGACTGATTGGCTCGATTTCCCGTATTGGAATGATCTCCGGATCCGGAATCCGTGCCACACGACACATCAGTTCTGCAATGCCTTGGGACACGATATTGGCGCCCTGGCCATCATGCGAGGTCTGAACGGGCACGAGTATTCTCAACGAGATCTGCGCTCTGCGGAGCTCCGACGCCCGTTCGAAGGCGAGGAAGCTCGGATTGAAGTTCTCCACGAGGATGATGTCGCTTTGACCAATTTCCTCTGTACACACCAGGCTCCGGCCTATCCTCCCAGCCCAGAAGCCGCGGGTCGCAGACCCTATGAGAATGACAAGAATGAAAATCCCCAACCGCAGCTTCCAAGTAGTCTTGATTGACTCCTTCTTATAGAAAAAATGGCGCTGCCAGTTTGATTGTCGCATTCGTTATTGTCGCTTCAGCAAACCAGCTGGGCCTGTGGATCGGCGCTTCGAGAGGGGCGGACCACCAGGACGTTCAACCACCCAAACATCTCCCCATTTATGACATCGGCACGCACGAGGGCTCGCCTTACATAGTTTCCGGACTCCCCGACGGGGGAGACGCCGGTCGAGCGGCTGAGCAGCCCATTGCTTGACCAGATCGGAGACAAAGGTTTTAACCAATGAGGAAAAGAGCGAGGCTCAATCGCATCTTACCCGGCTGAAGGGAAAGTCTATCGCTCGGGCCTTACCATTCACAGTTCCCTCGATACGCGCAAGAAGAGAGCCGTCCGGCTGCTTGCGGTAGACTATACGCTGAGGAAAGTCGTGCTGTGGGTTTTCGAAAGTCGCCGCTTGACCATTCAGCGAGACCAACTTGAAGGAAGCTTCCGCTTGGCCTGACGGGCGGGCGGTGTAAAAGATCTCTCCCTTATCCTCGTGAATCCGCATGAACTCAAACTCCACCATCTTGGCGTTGGCTACCGCTCGACCCATTCCCAACATCGAGCCACCGGCGGGTTTTGTCCATTGTTCCTCCCGCACCATGCCGGGGCGTCCGCTTTCCCAGCATCCGGCGAGCCAAGAGAAGCCAATAATTGACGGTTTCTCCTTCAGACCGCTAAAGGCCAGCGCTGCAAAACACAAACATATCACAATCCCAGAGTACGTTCTGTGCTTAGCTCCGCGAGCCCTACGGTTCAGATTCTTCAGCGCGGGAGTTAGAACCACAAGAATGCATTCCGACATTAATTTTCACCTCCGGAGGATCCGGTGGAGCATACGATAAAGCTGGAAGGGATGGCAAAGCAGACTTCTCTGCCGATGGCTCAACGCTCCTGTTCGCGTCACCGCGCCGGAGAGACTGTGAAAATTGTATTTCGACCCGGTGACAAATGGCAGTGATCGTTTTAGTGAAATTCGTGTTAATTTGTGGGGCAATAAAACCGTCACGAATTAGCACGATTAAATTCTCCACAGCTTCTGAGGAGTTCACGGCTGCGTGGATTGACTCCCACTTCTAATTGCACCCGGCGATTGTAGAGGATTTAACGCCCGGAATCTGCCGGTGCTATAATGGCCCCAACTTTCCTTGCCGGGGGCTGACACGATGGGCAATCTGCGCTGGATTCTGATCCTGCTGGCCGCGCTGGCCGCGCTGACGGGGCTGGCGCTGCCCAAGCTGGCGCCGGGACTGGTGCGGCGCCTTACGTTGGCCCTGCTCGGGGAGAAGGGGCGGGCGAACGTCGGGCAAAACGTCCTCGCACGCCAGCCCGACCGCATCACCCTCGCCCCGCATTCCACCCCGGCGGGCGCTGAGGCGAAGGCGATCCTCGAAGCCCTGGCGTGGGCCGGATACCGGCCGGCCGGAAGCTTCGCGGTCGTTGAGATGGACAGGCTCCCGATTCACTTCGTGGTCAAGCCGGCGGAATGCGCGGTCGCGGCGGTCTACGAGCATCCCAAAGCCGGTGTCTGGTTCGACCTTTTCACCCGCTACGAGGACGGCACCAGCTTCACCCTCGCCACCGGCCGGAAAGGCGGAGGGCTGGATCAGCGGCCTGGCCACCCCACGCTTCGGGCCCCCGGCCTGAATGCCGCCGCGGCGCGCGCCAGGTTTCTGCGGGAGCGGCCGGCCGGGGCCTTCAAGTCGTTCTCGGCCGCCGAGGTCCCGGGCATGTTCGCCGACGCGTACGCCGAAGCCATGACCTGGCGCAAGCAGCACGGCATCACAGCCGCCGAGGTGCAGCGGGTCGGGTTGGAAAAATAGAAAGCCAAGATCGCGAAGAATCAAGCACTTTATTCACCACGGAGACACGGAGTACACGGAGCAGCAAAGCACGAAGACACGAAGACGCGAAGAAATCCTTTGCGATTCTTCGCGTCTTCATGTCTTCGTGGTGAACAGGATACCTGCGCTGCCAGGAAAACGCGCCTCTCTCAACGGTTTGCTACCATGCCCATGTGCTCCGCCGGATAACGAAGGCCTGCGACGGATTCGCGGGGAACAAGCGCGTCGATACGAGCCAGGTCTTCTTTGGTGAGCTTAACGTCCGCAGCCTGGAGGTTTTCCGCAAGATACTTACGGCGCTTTGTCCCGACCAGAGTGACGATGTCCTTTCCCTGGGCCATCACCCAAGCAATGCAAAGTTGCGACAGCGTGATTCCTTTTTCGTTTGCGAACGTGCGCAACCTCTCAACCAGCCGGTTGTTCCTCTCGAGATTCGTTGCTTCAAAACGCGGGAGATAACGCCGGAAATCTTCGGCATCGAGTTTCGACGGATCCGTGATTGTCCCCGAAAGCAGACCGCGCGAAAGCGCCCCATAGGCGAGAATGCCGATTCCAAGCTCTCGGGCGGCAGGCAAAGTCTCGCGCTCAATGTCGCGGCTGAAGATCGAATACTCGATCTCGAGCGCCGAAATCGGGTGTACGGCATGCGCGCGGCGCAAGGCCGCGGCAGGCGCTTCGGATAGGCCGGCATAACGGACCTTGCCTTCTTTGACGAGGTCGGAAACCGCCCCGATCGTCTCTTCGATCGGCACGGCGGGATCGACTCGTGAGGGAAAGTAGAAGTCGATGTAATCCGTTCCCAGCCGCTGCAGGCTATAGCTTATGAACGTCTTGACGAGAGCCGGCCGGCCGTCAAAGCCGAGGAAGTTACCCCGCCAATCCCGGAGAGCTCCAAACTTGATCGTGAGAGACACCTGATCGCGCCGCCGACCCTTGAGCGCCTCGCGGATCAAAACCTCATTGTGCCCCATCCCATAGAAGTCGCCCGAGTCCAGCAAAGTAATGCCGGCATCCAAAGCGGCCTGGATGGTCGCGATGCTTTCCACGTCGTCCCGGCCCGAATAGAAAGCGGACATCCCCATGCAACCCAACCCCAAAGCCGAGGCGGTCCAACCCCGCCGGCCCAACTTGCGCGTTTCCATAGATTCCTCTCCTCGTGCGTCATCGTCCTATTGATTCGCACTGCTTTCATTGTGCCACACAGCAGCAAAGCCGCAACCAACTTGGCGATTCTTTGCGTCTTCGTGTCTTCGAGGTAAAGACCGGGTACCAATCCACCACGAAGACGCGAAGAATCACGAAGAGTTTTCGATCAGCGGAAAGGGTAGAAATAAGTGTCGTAAACCGTCGACACATGTCGAACGAGGCGTCGAATCCTCCGACAGATCATCGGCCGCGAGCCGCCGGCCGTCGCTGAACTTCCTTCCAATCAACTAATTGCGGTCCGATCCACACTTTGGCACGGATTATGCCTCAAGCAAGTCTCTGAGAGATGAGGTCACCATGTTGAAGGTTACGTTCACCGACACGCCCACGGAGCAGAAATGGATCCTTCAGGGGCGGCTCACAGACCCGTGGGTGTCCGAGCTATGGACGAGCTGGACCAATGCGCGCGACGCCCGCCAGGGGCGCTGCTGCGTGGTCGATCTCAACGATGTGACTTTCATTGACCAAAACGGGGAGACTGTCCTGCTGGCGATGATGGCGGAAGACGTGCGGTTCGTCGCCAGCGGGGTGTCCACGAAGTATCTGTTGAACGATCTTCGAAGCAAAAACAAGAACCGGCTGCGCAAGTGCATGAAGTATTTGCACCTAGTGGTGCTCGGGTTTGCTCTCCTCCAGATTGCGTCGGTCTACATGCGGGTTCCTATCCGGTTAACAATGCGGGAGACCGTGGCCTTCGCTTCGATCTCCGATACATCTCAAGGAAGGGTTGGAGTCCAATGAACCGTCTTCGAAACGTAATGATCCTCAGCGTCGCCGGCGCGAGCTGCTTGTTTGCCGTCGCCTGCAGCAGCTCCGAGGGGAACGCACCGAATGCCGCGTCCCTGCCGCCGCCGGTGAGCGTCATCGAAGCCAGCACGCGGGACGTGCCGATATACAGCGACTACGCGGCGCAGACATACGCCCGCGACATGGTGGAAGTGCGCGCCCGCGTCGATGGGTACGTGGAGAAGCGGCTCTTCCAGGTGGGGGCGGATGTGAAGATAGGGCAGCCACTCTATGTTCTCGACCTGCGCCCCTACCAGGCCGAGGTTCAGAAAGCCCGCGGGGACGTCGCCGAAAGCGAAGCGAATCTCGAGTTCGCCAGACGGCAGGTAGCGCTCGCGCAAGCCGAAGCGGACCTCGCGCAGGCTCAAGCCAACCTGCTCAAGGCCAGGCAGGACGTCGAGCGTCTCCGGCCGCTCGTAAAGGAAGACGCGGCCGCGCAGCAAGACCTCGACAACGCCGTCGCCGCCCTGCAGGCCAACGAAGCCAACGTCAACGCGAGGAAAGCCAACGTCGAGCAGACCCGCCTCTCCACGCGCGCGCAGATCGACACTACGCAGGCGAAGGTGGAAGCCAATCGCGCCCTCTTGCGCACCGCGGAGCTCAATCTGGAGTACGCCGCGATCTACGCCCCGGTCAGCGGTCGAATCGGGGACAGTTTGATTCAGGTGGGTGGGCTCGTGACGAGGAATGCGGCTCAACCGCTCACCACGATTGTGCCGCTCGACCCCATCTGGGTGCGCTTCCAAGTGAGCGAGGCTGAAGTTCTCGCCCACCAGCTGCTCGCAAATGCCCGGTCGCTGCCGTTGCAACTGGTCCTGGCCGACAACACCGTGCATCCTTACGATGGTCACTTCGAGAACACGGTCAACCACGTAGACGCCAGGACCGGCACGCTCGAGGTGCAGGCCACGTTTCCCAACCCGCAGCACACGATTCTTCCCGGTCAGTTCGGCCGCGTGCGGGTGAGAAGCAGCGAAAGGAAGAGCGTGATCCTCGTCCCGCAGAAGGCCATTCAGGAGCTGCAGGGGCTCCAGTCGGTGCTGACGGTGGGACCCGACAACAAGGTGGTGGCGCGCAGCGTCGTCACCGGCGAGCGTGTCAAAGAGAGTTGGATTGTCGAGCAGGGTCTGAAACCCGGCGACAGGATCGTCGTCGAGGGCGTGCAGAAAGCGCGGCCGGGTATGGTCGTCAGCCCGCAGCCGTACCGCCCGCCTTCGGCCCGGCCTGAAAAGGGAGACGGCGGCTAAGCGCATGTTCGGAGTTCAGGCTTTAGCCTGCTCGGCGTCAGTGCAGCCTAAAGGCTGAACTCCATGCCCGCACAAATGAGTTCGCGGCCCTTTTGTTCGGAGTTCAGGCTTTAGCCTGCTCGGGGTCAGTGCAGCCTAAAGGCTGAACTCCGAACCTGACACAACGGGGTAAGTCATGGCGAGATTCTTCATAGATCGTCCCGTATTTGCGATGGTGATCGCCATCGTCACGGTCATCGTCGGCGCCGTCGCGATTCCGAATCTTCCGATCGCGACGTATCCGCAAGTCGTTCCGCCGGTTGTGCAGATTATCGCGGTCTATCGCGGCGGGAACTCGCAGGACCTCGAAAAGACCGTCGCCCAGCCGATCGAGCAGAGACTGGTCGGCCTCGATGGCATGCTTTACTTCTTTTCACGCGCCTCCAACGACGGCACGCTCACGATCGACGTCACCTACGAGCTCGGGACCGACATCGATCTCGCCACCGTCAAAACCCAAAACAAGGTCAGCCTGGCGATGCCGTCGCTTCCGCCTGAAGTGCAGCGCGAAGGGGTCACGGTCAAGAAGGTCTCATCCACATTCCTGATGGCCATCGCCCTCTTCAGCAGCGACGACCGATACGACTCCCTGTTCCTGAATAATTACGCCACGATCAACCTGCTCGACCAGATCGGCAGCATTCCCGGCGTCGGTGACGACAGGCTCGTGGCGCCGCAGGATTACGGCATGCGCATCTGGATCAATCCCGACAAGATGGGCAAGCTAGGCCTGACCGCCACCGACGTCAACAACGCCATCCAGGCGCAGAACCGGCAGAATCCCGCCGGCGCGATCGGGCAACCGCCCGTCCGTTCCGGCATCGACTTTCAGTATCCGGTCAACGCCGCCGGGCGTTTGCTCCAGCCGCAGCAGTTTGGCGATATCGTGGTCCGAGCCCAACCCGATGGATCGCTGCTGAAGATCCGTGACATCGGTCGCGTCGAATTGGGCGCGCAGGATTACAAGGGCTTCAGCAGACTCAACCAAAGGCCGGCGTCTCTTTTGATAGTCTACCTCGCCCCGGGCGCCAATGCGGTGGAAACCGCGGCCCGCGTGCGCGCCCATGTTGAAGAAGCGAAAAAGAGCTTCCCGGCCGGCGTTGAATCCAAGATTTCCTATGACTCCACGCGGTTCGTCCGCGCCGCAATCTCTGACGTAGTCCTGACCCTGTTCGCGGCCGTTCTGCTGGTTATCATTGTCGTCTTCATCTTCCTGCAGAACTGGCGTGCCACATTGATCCCGCTGCTCACCGTGCCGGTCGCAATCATCGGCACGTTCGCTCTGTTCCCGTTTCTCGGCTTTTCCATCAACATGACCAGTATGTTCGGCCTGGTGCTGGCGATCGGCATCGTAGTCGACGACGCGATTGTCGTCGTCGAGGCGGTGCAGCACAACATCGATCGCGGCATGAGTGCCCGCGATGCCACGGTACGCGCCATGTCCGAGGTCTCCGGCCCGGTCATCGCCATAGCGTTTATCCTGGCCGCCGTCTTCATCCCGGTCGCGTTTCTCGGCGGGATTTCCGGCCAGATCTATCGCCAGTTTGCGCTCACCATAGCCGCATCCGTGCTGCTGTCCGCGTTCAACGCGCTCTCGCTCAGCCCGGCCCTCAGCGCCCTCCTTCTTCGCCCGAAGGGCGAGGCGCGGGGGCCTCTCGCCCGGTTCTTCGCCGGCTTCAACCGCGCCTTCGAATGGACGACCAACCGTTATCTGTCCGGCGTGAAGGTCCTCGTCCGGAAATCCGCTCTCGCGCTCGCCGCACTGGGCTTCTTCTTCGTTCTCGTTGGCGGACTGTTCCGCGTCCTGCCGGGCGGCTTCCTTCCGGACGAAGACCAGGGTGTGTTTTTCATCGCCGTGCGCCTCCCCGACGGCGCATCGCTTGAGCGCAACCAGCGAGCGACCGAGGAAGTGGAAAAGATCGTCATGTCCACGCCTGGCGTCGCCGACTGCACCACTTTCGGCGGGCTCGACATCACCAGCCAGACCACGAATTCGAATACCACGACGGTCATTGCCACGCTGAAACCGTGGGAGGAGCGCAGGGCGAAAAACCTCCAGTTGACCTCGATCCTGGCGCAGTCGCAGCGCCGCTTCGGCCAGATCCAGGACGCCTTCGTCTTCGGATTCGGTCTTCCGCCGATCCTCGGTCTCAGCCCCGCCGGCGGTTTCGAATTCATGGTTGAAGACCGCGCCGGAGGCGACATCAACCAGCTCGCGGAAGTCGCGCAATCTCTGCTCGACGCCGCGCGCAGCCGTGCTGAAATCGCGAATGCGAACAGCGCTTTGCGCACGAGCGTGCCGCAGTACAAGGTCGACCTGGACACCGACAAGGCGCAAACGCTCGGTATCCCGATCACCGACGTTTACAACGCCATGTCAACGACTTCAACCGATTTGGCCGGACTTGGAAAGTCATGATGCAAGGAGAACCGGAGTACCGGGAGAGCCCTGAGGGCATCAACCGCTTCTACGTCCGCACATCCAACGGAGACATGGTCCCGTTGAGCACGCTCGTCTCCATCAAGCCCATGTCCGGACCCGAGGTGGTCTACCGTTACAACCGGTTCCGCACCGCGAGGATCATCGGACAGAATGGGCCGGGATTCAGTTCCGGCCAGGCTGCGGCCGCCATGGAGCAGGTCGCGAATCAAAACCTCCCTGCCGGATACGGCTACGAGTGGACCGGAACGACGTACCAGCAGAAAATCGCCGAGGGGAAGGAGGGTTTTATCTTCGGCTTCGCCGCCCTTCTGGTCTTCCTCTTTCTCGCCGCGTTGTATGAAAGCTGGTCCATTCCGCTCGCGGTGGTGCTGGCCGTGCCGCTCGGCCTGTTCGGCGCGCTTCTGGCTGTCTTCGTGCGTTCGTATGCTTATGACATCTACACCCAGATCGGGATCGTCACCCTGATCGGACTCTCCGCAAAGAACGCGATCCTGATTGTCGAATATGCCAAGCTTCGACGCTCGGAGGGCAAGTCGATTGTCGACTCGGCGCTGGATGCGGCCCGCTTACGTCTTCGTCCGATTCTGATGACTTCGTTCGCATTCATCCTCGGCGTCATGCCTCTGACGGTAGCAAGCGGCGCGGGCGCGGCCTCGCGCCGGGCGCTGGGCACGGCGGTCTTCGGCGGCATGATCACGGCGACGCTCCTTGCGGTGTTCGTAGTTCCCGTGCTCTACGCCGTGATCCAACGGTTTGCGGAACGCCCGGGCGACTTGCCGCAAGCGCAGCCGAGCCCCTCTGTTTCGGGAGTCGAGTCATGAAAAAAATCTTCACTTTCCTCCTTTCTTCATTCCTCCTATCCGCCTGCGCCGTCGGCCCGAACTACAAGCGGCCGGCGGTGCAGGTCCCGCCACAATTTCGCGGGGCGGGCGCTTCGGATCAGGCTACGGCTCCGGAATCGCTGGCGGATCTCAAATGGGTCGATCTCTTCCAGGACGATGCGCTCAAGCAGCTCATTACGACGGCGCTCGAGAAGAACTTCGACCTTCGCATCGCGGCCGAGCGGGTGCTGCAAGCCCGCGCCCTGTTGGGCATCGAGCGCTCCTCTCAGTTCCCGGTGTTGGATGCGGACGGGCAGTTCAGCGCCGTCCGAAACTCCAAGGTCGGCCAGTTCAAGCTGCCCCCGGGATCGAGTCTTCTGAGCGACGTCAGCTACACGCAGGCCGGTTTTCGTCTCGGTTGGGAGCTTGACGTGTGGGGCCGCCTCCGCCGCCTGACCGAGGCTGCGCGGGCGCAATACCTGGCCAGCGAAGAGGGGCGCCGCGGCGTCGTCACGACGCTGGTCAGCGACGTGATGACGATCTACTTCAAGCTGCGCGAGCTGGATCTAGATCTGAGCATCGCGCTTAAGAACCGTGACATCGCCCGAGACAGCCTCCAGCTCACGCAACTGAGACACGACCGGGGCGCTGCCACGGGCCTCGACGTCCGGCAGGCCGAGCAGTTCCTTTACACCGCGACGGCTCAGATCGCCAGCGCCGAGCGCTCCATTGGACAGACCGAAAACGCCCTGAGCCTCCTGCTGGGCCAGAGCCCGGGCGACGTCAAGCGCGGCAAAGCTCTCGAAGAGTTCAAGGCTCCGCCACAGGTCCCCGCGGGTCTGCCGTCGTCGCTACTCGAGCGCCGCCCCGACATCCGTCAAGCCGAGCAGCTTCTTATTGCCGCCAACGCCCGGATCGGCGCGGCCCGCGCCGAGTATTTTCCGCAGATCACCTTGACAGGCTTCCTGGGCGTGCAAAGCAGGGCTCTGTCCAACCTCCTCACGGGCCAGGCACGCGATTGGAACACCGCTCCCGCCGTCACACTGCCGATCTTCAATGCGGGCCGAATCCGCTCCAACGTGCGGTTGACCGAAGCGCAGCAGCGGGAGGCCCTGATCGG
>WNGG01007472.1_pt1 | contig 21778 bp, 21 predicted proteins | sample 5400661 | NCBI WGS metagenome assembly WNGG01 (sample SAMN13153372, study PRJNA577476) | soil metagenome | isolation source: 100 cm soil or saprolite under Garry oak tree replicate 1 | place: USA:California | collected 2016-06-15
CATGGAGTCCGCGCGGTTGTTGGGTATCAAGCTCGGCGTCGCCTCGAGCTCTTCGCGCGACTGGGTCGCGGGCCACCTGGAGCGCCTCGGCATCCTCGACCGGGTCGACTGCCTGCGCACACGCGAAGACGTCGTTCACGTGAAGCCGGAGCCCGATCTGTACGTTTCCGTGCTCGACTGCCTTGGCGCCGTGGCCGGTGACGCGCTCGCCATCGAGGATTCGCCCAACGGCATCATCGCGGCCAAAAGCGCGGGCCTTCGCTGCGTCGCGGTGCCCAACGCGATTACCGCCGGCCTCGACCTTAGCCTGGCCGACCTCACCATCTCTTCGCTGTCGGAGGTGACCTTGCCCCAGCTGGTGGAGCGGCTGGGCATGGCTTAGCAGCGGTTTCCTAATAACCTATCCCCGTGCGCATCGGGATCCTCACCGGCGGGGGCGACGCGCCCGGGCTCAACGCGGCCATCCGCGCTGTCGCGCGGCGAGCCTTTCAGCTCGGTCACTCGGTCAGCGGCGTGCAGAACGGATGGGCTGGATGTCTCGAAGGCGGAATGATCAGCGAGCTGAGGCCTGAGGACGTGCGCGGCATCCTTCCCCTCGGCGGCACGATCCTGGGCACGTCGCGTACGAACCCCCTCAAAGAGAAGGACGGAGTGACGACCGCGCTTCGCGTGCTGCGCCGCCACGGCATCGACGCCATGGTGCCGATAGGCGGGGACGACACGCTGAGCGTGGCCGCCGCTCTCCACGAGGCAGGCTTCCAGACGGTCGGCGTGCCCAAGACGATCGACAACGACCTTGCCGAGACCGAGTTCTGCATTGGATTCGATACCGCCGTCGGCGTGGTGACCGAGGCGCTGGACCGCCTGCACACGACCGCCTCCGCGCACCACAGGGTGATGGTCGTGGAGGTGATGGGCCGAGACACGGGCTGGGTGGCACTGGCCGGCGGAGTCGCGGGGGGCGCCGACCTGATCATCATCCCGGAGTTCCCACTCAGCCTCGGCGACGTGGTCGGCCACCTCTACCGGCGCCGCGGCGCGGGCAAGCTGTTCAGCATCATCGTGGTCGCGGAGGGCGCCCACATCCCCGAGCTGGAGACCGAGACCGGCGGCCAGGTTGAGAAGGATGCCTTCGGGCACGTCCAGCTCGCCAAGCGCGGAATCGGAGACGCCCTGGCGAGGAAGATCGAGCGCGAGACCGGGTTCGAGACGCGGGTCACGGTGCTGGGGCACCTGCAGCGTGGCGGTTCGCCGACGCCGACCGACCGCATCTGGGCGACGCGGCTCGGTGTCCAGGCGGTGGAGCTGATCACCGCCGGCAAGAGCGGGGTGATCCCGATCCGCCGCAACGGCGAGGTCGTCGTCGTTCCCATCGCCGACGTAGTCAAAGAGACCCGTCGCGTGCCAAAAGAGCTCTACGAGCTGAGCCGGGTGTTCGAGTAATAAGCTTCGCGTTGGGTGTCCTGATGCCTTACCTGGTCGCGGCCGTGATCGTGCTCCTCGCCGGCTACGCCATCCTTTCCTATGGTCTCTACCGCAGGGCGTTCTCGCCGCCGAAGCCCATGCCGCTCGACGACTTCGTCTTCACGCCGTTCGAGTTCCAGGCCGACTACGAAGAGGTTGAGCTGGTCACGGCGGACGGGATCACGTTCGGTGCCTGGCACTTCCGGCAACCCGGATCGCCACAAACCGTGATCGTCTCCGGCGGGCACAAGGGCCAGCGCCAGGGGTCGCTGGGAATCTCCGCCGCCCTGTGGCGGAAGGGCTTCAACGTCATCCTCTACTCATATCGCGGCATGCCTGGCAGCGACCGGGCGCCGATCACGTTCGGGATCAAAGAGGTGCTCGAGCTGCAGGCGGTCATCGCTTATGCGCGAAAGCGGATTCCCAACGCGAGGATCGGGCTGCTCGGCTACTCGATGGGAGCGGTGGTCAGCTTGCTCGGCGCTGCCGGCGAGCCAGGCGTGGAGGCGCTGGTTCTCGACAGCCCGTTCAGCGACCTGCGGACGATCATGGTCGAGAACGTCCGCCGCACGACACGGCTGCCGGGCACGCCGTTCGTATGGTTGGCCGGGCTGATGCTGCGCATGCGGACCGGCATCCGCGTGTCCGAGTGCAGCCCCCGCGAGGTGCTCAGCTCGCTGGAGCAGAGGCCTCTGTTCTTCATCCACGGCGGCGCCGACGACATCACGTCTGTGAATCACAGCCGCCGGCTGTACGACGCATATCGCGGCCCGCGCGAGATCTGGATCGTGCAGGGCGCACCGCACACCGGCGCCTACGCCGCCGATCGCCCGCTCTACGTGGAGCGCGTCGCCGGCTTCTTCGCCCGGCACCTGGGACTCGACGTCAGCGGCCACCTGCGGCTGCTGGAGGAAGAGGAGGTCTCTTAGGCCTTTAGCGTGCTCGCGAGCTGGATGCCGCCAGCCCAGTAGGTTCCGGTCGCTCCCGCCGGCAGAATGTCGTAGGTTCGCCCGGCGCCGTAAGGCACGAGCGTCGAAGCGACGACTGTCGAGCCATCGACGGCATCTCCAACCGCAAGCTCTCCCAGCGCGCGTCCGTCGGCGGTGGGATGTCGTGGCGACGCCAGCACCGCCCGTCCATCCGCCAGCACCAGGTGGACCATCAGGTGAGTTGGTGGCACCTGCACGCTTCCGGTTTTCACGACCGCGGCGGCGACGCGCCGGCCACCAGGTGCTGCGGTCCACACGAGCATTCCCGTCACCAGCGCCGTCACCGGTACTGCGCCGTGCGGCGTGTCGATCATGGTCGTCGCGGCGAGGCAGATCGGACACGCCGGTGGCCCGGTTGGCTTGCGCGAGGTGACGCTGACGGCGCCGTCGGCTCTCACTGTGCCGTCGACGAGCAGAAACGACGCGGAGCCGCTGCTCGACGCCACCCGGATCTGGAAGGAGTATCCGTCCCCGCTCGGCGTCAGGGTGAGCGCCCGCAGCAGCTTGTAGGCGCGATACAGCGTGAGCTTCTGGGATGCCATGAGGTCGCCGGCCGGCAGGTGCTCATGAACGGCAATCGCCGAATAGAGCGCGGCATCAGCCCGGATCTGCGCGTAGTTCGCCTCTGCGTTCTGCTCCTCGGCGCCCTGCCGCACGATGGGGTAGTAGTCCGGATCGCAGTAAACGGGCGGACCGACGCTGTCAATGACCGCGAACTTCAGCTGGGGGGTCGAGAGCGGGCTGCCTGTCGGGACCACGCCCGACGACCCGCACGCGATCACGACCAGCAACGCCAGGGCCGCCGGCAGGCGTCTCATCGTCTTATTGGATACGGTGTCCGGTTGCGCTGGGTAACGGCACGGGCGGAACCAAAACCGGCGGCCAGGCGTATTCACAATGGATGGGGCGCCGTGGGTCAAACCTATAATCCTGCGCATGGGGGCCCGTTAGGTCAGGTGCCGAACGACGTCGTGACCCATGTTGCCGACGCGTTCATGTCCAACGTTGGACGTGCGATCGTGAACAAGGAAGACGAGGTCCGGCTCTGCCTGGTCACCCTGCTCTGCGAAGGCCACCTCCTGATCGAGGACGTGCCTGGCGTGGGCAAGACGATGCTGGCGAAGTCGCTGGCCCGCTCGCTCGATTGCACCTTCCGCCGCATCCAGTTCACACCCGACCTGCTCCCCTCAGACGTGACCGGCGTTCGGGCCTTCAACCAGAAGCTCAGCGACTTCGAGTTCCGCCCCGGCCCGGTCTTCGCCCAGATCCTGCTCGCGGACGAGATCAACCGCGCCAGTCCCAAGACCCAGGCCGCCCTTCTGGAGGCGATGGAGGAACGGCAGGTGACCATCGACGGCGAGACGCACGTGCTGCCCAAGCCCTTCATGGTCATGGCCACGCAGAACCCGGTCGAGTACTCCGGAACCTTCCCCCTCCCAGAGGCACAGCTGGACCGCTTCCTGATGAAGGTCAGGCTCGGCTACCTCTCGGACAAGGAGGAGGCAAACCTGCTCGGCCAGCACAAAGTCGAGTCGCCGATGCTGGAGCTCCAGCCGGTGGTGTCGCCGAACGAGTTGCGGGCGGCGCAGATGGCCGTGCGAGAGGTCTTCGTGAAGCCGGAGCTGCGCGAGTACATCGCGCGGCTGGTCGGCCGCACGCGCGGCAACCCCGAGGTTGCGCTTGGCGCGAGCACGCGGGGCACGCTCAACCTCTATCACTCCAGCCAGGCCCTGGCCGCGGTGTTGGGCCGGAGCTATGTCATCCCCGACGACATCAAGACCCTGGCCGAGCCGGTGCTTGCGCACCGGATCATCCTCAGGCCCAACGCGGAGATGCAGGGACAGAGCACCGGCAAGCTCGTCAGCGGGCTGCTCGAGCGTGAGCATGTGCCCCAGATGGCGTACGACGGATAGATCGCAGGGGAGGAGATCCTCTCCGCTGGTGTCCACTCATGAATAGGCTCGCGCTCGCCGCCGCGCTTCTGCTGCTGCTCTTCTTCACGTACCTGACCGCAATCAGGCCTGCCTACGCATTCGCCTACGCGCTCTCTCTGCTCTTCATCGTCACCTGGGTGTGGCCGCGAATCACCATCCGCGGCATCCGCGTGACCCGCAAGCTCGACCCCGGCATGCCGACCGTCGGCGAGACGTATGAGGAGACCTTCGAGGTACGGCGAACAGGCTGGGTGCCGGCGCCTTGGGTCGAGATCCGCGACCTGAGCAAGATCAGCGACTACCAGCCAGGGCGGGTGATCTCCGTCGGCGGAGAGCCCATGACGTGGAAGGCGCGGGGGGTCTACCGGCGCCGAGGGTGGATCTCGTTCGGGCCGACGTCAATCAGCGTGCGCGAGCCTTTCGGCCTGTTCAAGCAGGAGGTGAGGGTTGGTGACCGCACCACGGTGCTGGTCTATCCCCGAGTGAGGCCGATTCCAGACCTGCTGATGCCGAGCGCTCAGCAGGCGGGCAACTCGCAGAGCCTCGGCGCCTGGGCCGACTACCCGCCGGAAACCGGCGGCGTGCGTGACTACGCGACAGGCGACAGCTTCGGCCGCATTCACTGGCCGCTGTCGACGCGGCACGCGCGGCTGATGTCGAAGACTTTCGAGCAGCCGCTGACCACGGACCTCTGGATCCTTCTCGACATGGACCAGAACGTGCATGCCGGTGAGGGTGAGGAGTCGACGGTGGAGTACGCCGTCAGCCTCGCCGCCTCCATGGCGTCCCAGGTCCACAGCCGAGGTCGCCAGGTCGGCCTGATCGCGAACGACTCCAAGGGCACCATCCTCGAACCGCACCGCGCGGTCCGGCAGGATCGGCTCATCCTCGACTATCTCGCCGTCGCCAATGCAGACGGCCGGACACCGCTCACGCAGACGCTGGCGTGGGACCGAATCCGCCGCCTGCCGCGCCGCGCGATCGCGGTCATCACCCCCAGCGCAGACCCGGAATGGGTGCGGATGCTCCAGGCAGTGCGCGGTCGCCGCACCGCAATGATCGTCTTCTACCTCGACGGCGCCAGCTTCGGCGGCGCCGATCAGAACCCGAGCTTCGACCTCGGCCAGGACGTTGATCTGTACGTGATTCGCAAAGGTGACGACTTCGCCCGCCTCATGAGGACCAGAGATGCAATCCGCATTGCTTAGGCCTTATGTGCGCGTCATCCACCAGACGCGGGCCAACCTGACCGGCTCGGTCTTGTGGACGTCGCTGCTGATCTTCCTGCTCACATTGAGCCTCGCGAGGTCGACGGTGACGGCCCAGTGGGTGCCGGGGATCGAAGTCATCCCGTTCCTTGCGCTGGCCGGCGCGCTGGTGATGGGTCTGCTCGCACTGGTGCCGCTGCCCTGGGCCGTCGGCTTCGGCATCGGCCTGGTGCTCGGACCAGTGCTGGCGGCGGTCGCTGCGGGGCCGATGCTTCAAGTGCACTACCACGACCAGCTCAGCCCGGGCCTGGTCGGGATCTGGTGGGGCCGCATCACCGATGGATCCGCCGTCGCCGACACCGCGTTCGACCTCTTCCTCATCTGCTGGCTGATGTGGGTGACGGGGGGGTGGCTCAGCTGGTGCGTGCTGAGATGGCGGCAGCCACTGCTTGGGCTGGTGCCGGGCGCAGCCGCGTTCGCGACCAACCTGCTCAACTTCCCCAACGACCAGAACGGATATGTGCTGGCGGTGCTCGTGCTGACGCTGGCGCTGCTCTTGTGGACGAACTACACGGGGGCCATCGCCAACGCGGTCAACGCGAAGGTAAAGCTCACCGGCGACGCGCGCTGGGACTTCTGGGAGAGCGGCCTTGTCGCGATGGCGGCGCTCATCGTGCTCGCGATCATGCTGCCGCCGCTGTCGACGGTCGACCGAACCCAGGACGTCTCGTCGAGCCTGTTCTCGAGCTGGGCGCAGCTTCTCCAGACCGTGAGCCATCCGGCGCTGTCGGGCAAGGGATCGGGTACGGGCACGACGGGCTTCTCCACCGACGTCAAGCTCACTGGTGCGCTCACGAAGACGCGCAATGTCGTCTTCACGTACACGGTGAACGGCCAGCACACCGCGCCCCTTTACTTCCGAGGCGTCAACGAGACCGAGACCCTGGGCGGGATCTGGCGTTACCCAAACGTGGTCGCCTTCAAGGAGTTGCTCTCCAAAGGCAGGGTTCCTAATTACGGCGAGCTCTACGAAAAGCTCGGCGTCGTGACCGTGACGCTGAAGATGCGGGCGCCCCCGGTCGGCTATACCGACCTCATCTTCTATCCCGGCCAGCTCCACCGCGTGGATCGCGAGACGGTCGCCAATGAGGTCTTTCTGCCCGAGGGCCTTCCGGCGGCGCTCACGACCATCGACCGCCTGCAGAGTCAAAGCCCGCGTGTGTCGACCGGTGGCTACAGCGTCACGACTGAGTTCTCGGTCGCCACCGAGGACCAGCTGCGCGCGGCCGGAACCACATATCCGGACTGGCTGAAGCCTTACATGGGCCTGCCCGCAAGGGGTTACCGGCCCGCCGACGTCCAGGCCCGCATCAAGACCCTTGCCCTCAAGATCACCGCCGGCGCCGTCACGCCCTATGACAAGGTGCTGGCGATCGAGTCCTACCTGCGCAATTCGAACATCTTCAAATACACGTTGAAGCCAAAGGCAATTCCCGCCGCTTACGACCCCATCGACTACTTCCTCTTCCACTCGAACGAGGGCTACTGCGAGTTCTTCGCCACCGCCATGGGCGACATGCTTCGCTCGATCGGCATCCCAACGCGCCTGGTCAACGGCTTTGGTCCCGGCCTCTACGAATCGAGCTTCAACAGCTTCGTCGTGCGCGGCGAGGACGCGCACACGTGGGTCGAGGCGTATTTCCCGCAGTACGGCTGGATCACTTTCGAGCCCACCCCCGACACCCAGGGCGGGTACTTCTCCATCACGCGTGGACAGGGAAACACGAACTGCCTCCGCGACTTCGGCTGTGGCGAGCCCCCGACTGGGGGAGGCGTCACCACTGGCCCTGGCGACAAGGAGGAGCCACCAGGCCCGCCGCTCGGGACTGACGCCGGCGGCGCCGGCTCAGGTGGCTTCCGGATCCGGATTCCAGACGCGGGGACATTGACCAGGATCTTCGGCGTGTTCCTCGCCATCGTCCTGCTGCTGTTTGCTGCGGTCGCCCGCTACCTTCGACCGAGGACGGTGATGGGGGTCTGGCGCCGCACGCTGGCGCTTTCACGCCTTGCGGGCGCGGACCGCCGTGCGGGGGAGACTCCGTACGAGCTGGGCCGGCGATTGGTGCGGTACTTCCCCGAGGCCTCTGATCCCCTGCGTTCGCTCGCCAATGGATTCGTGGTGGCCGCCTACGCGCCCCCCGACGTGGCGCGGTCGACGCGGGCTTCGGTGATGGACGCGTGGTCGGCTCTGCGGCCGCACCTGCTGCGGCGAGTGTTTTCGCGCCTCCGACACCGCGATCTGTAGCACACGACTAGCTTGGGGGTCGCCGGCAAGTCGTACCCCGGGGTGAGCGTTGCGATCGAGCCCGATCGCGTCGCCGCGTTTGCCCGAGCTGTCGGCGCCGACCCGGCCGATGGTGTGCCGCCCACATTCGCCGCGGTCTACAGCCTGGGCGCCACAGCCCCGCAGCTGTTCGGCGATGCCGAGGCGGCGATCGACTTCGACCGGCTGCTTCACGCAGAGCAGGAGTTCGAGTGGACACGGCACCCGCGGCCCGGCGAAAGGGTCAGCTCACAGGGGACCGTGGTCGCCGACACCAGCCGCCGGGGCATCCGCCTGGTCACGTTCCAGACGGACACCACCGATGACAAGGGGGATCCCGTCTGCAGGTCGCGAGCGCTCTTTGTGATCCGCTCATGAGCCGCGCCGAGAAGAGCGTCATGTTCACGCGAGAGCAGATCGCGGAGTACGCGGAAGCCTCGGGCGATCACAACCCGATCCACCTCGACGACGAGTTCGCCCGCTCGGTGGGCCTGCCCGGGCTCATCGCGCACGGCATGCTGCAGATGGGGATCCTGGCGGGCGTGGCCGCCGAAGCCGCGGGCGGCACCCTCTCACTTCGCCGGATGTCATGCCGTTTCGCCGGCATGGTCGAGCGGGGCGACACGATCACCTTCACGGCGGCGCCGGCGGGTCCGGGCAAGCTGGAGCTTCGCGCCGTCAACCAGCGCGGCGAGGCGGTCCTGACCAAGGCTTCGGCCGAGTACCTTTAGCCTCGCTTTGCCGCTCGACTTCAGCCTGACCCCGGAGCAGGAGGCGATCCGCGAGCTCGCCCATGACTTTGCGGTCAACGAGATACGCCCCGTCGCGCCTCACCACGACGAGACAGAAGAGTTCCCGTATGAAGTGGTCAAGAAGGCCCACAAGCTCGGACTGAGCCCCGCCGCGTTTCTGCCCGAGGAGTACGGCGGCCAGGGCCTGGACTTTCTAACCGAGCTCATGCTGAACGAGGAGCTGCATTGGGGCTGCGCGGGCATCGCGGTCTGCATCCAGTCGATGGCCCTCGCGATGGCAGGCATCCGTGCCAGTGGAACCGACGAGCAGAAAAAGCGATGGCTGCCCGAGTTCACCAACCCGGACAAGCTGGTCCTCGGTGGCCTCGGGCTCACCGAGCCTGACTCAGGTTCCGATGCGCTGGCGATGAAGACGCGCGCCACCCGAGTCAGCGACGGCTACGTCCTCAACGGCACCAAGCAGTTCTGCACCAACGGCGGCATCGCCGACTACCACGTCATCTACGCCAACACCGACCCTTCAAAGGGACCTGGGGGCATCGCGTCGTTCCTCGTCCCCAAGGGCACCCCTGGGCTGAAGATGGGACGCAAGGAGCAGAAGCTCGGCGTGCGCGCCAGCCACACGGCGCAGGTCATCCTCGAGGACTGCCACGTCCCGCTTGATCACCGGCTCGGCGGTGAGCCGGACGCTGAGAAAGCAGGTCCGGGAGCCCTGGGTGCGTTGATGACGCTGGAAGCGACGCGGCCGGGAGTCGCGGCGGGTGCGCTGGGCATCGCCCGCGCCGCATACGAGGTCGCGCTCGACTACGCGCAGGATCGCAAGCAGTTCGGCAAGCCCCTGTGGCAGCACGAGGCGATCGGTTTCAAGCTGGCCGACATGGCGATGAAGATTGATGCCGCTCGCCTCCTGATCTGGCGGGCGGGCTGGATGGCGACGCAGGGGCGCGCTTTCGAGCGCGCGGAGGGCTCGATGGCCAAGTGCTTCGCCGGTGACGTCGCGATGGAGGTGACGACCGACGCCATCCAGGTCCTGGGCGGATACGGCTACATCAAGGAATACCCGGTCGAGAAGTGGTTTCGGGACGCGAAGATCTACCAGATCTGGGAGGGAACGGCCGAGATCCAGAGGCTTGTCATATCTCGAGCCCTGGCCGGCGAGCGCGGCACCATCAAGCTGAGGGGGTAAACGCGGATGTTTGATCTTTCCGGAAAGGTCGCGGTGGTCACGGGCGCATCACGCGGCCTTGGCCGCCAGGACGCCGCTGAGGAGATCCGCAAGATGGGCCGCCGCTCGCTCGCCATCAAGATGGACGTGACCAACCGCGAGCAGGTGCGGGAGGTGATGAAAGAGGTCAAGGACGAGTTCGGGCGGCTCGACATTCTCATCAACAACGCAGCCACTCTGGATCACACCGCGCAGATACCGAACCAGAGCTACGAGCTGTGGGATCGCGACGTGAAGGTGAACCTCACCGGTGCCTTCAACTGCACCAAAGAAGCCTGGCCGTACATGGTGGAGAACAAGTTCGGCCGGATCGTGTTCATGTCGTCGGTGGCCGGCACGCTGGGCGGGTTCGGCCAGGCCAGCTACTCCGCCACCAAGGCGGGCCTGATCGGCCTCGCCAGGACAGCCGCCCTCGAGGGCGGCCGCCACAACATCACCGCCAACGCCATCGCGCCGGGCATCATCGAGTCGGAGGCCGGCAAGGCCGCGGCGGAGACCAACCCGATGTACGAGCGATTCCGAAACCGCACGGTATTCAAGCGTTTCGGCCAGCCGGAGGACATCGCCAGCACGATCGCCTTCCTGTGCTCCGACGAGGCCGGGTACATCACCGGCGCGGTGATCGAGGTCGCCGGCGGCATCCCGCTCTTCACGGCCTGACGACCTCTGATGGGAATCTGCGTCGACGTCACGCGTGATGGTTCAGTCGCGAGGGTCGTGATGCACCGAAAGGGCAACAACTCAATCGCCGAGGACTTGATGCAGGAGCTGAGCGCTGCGTTCACCGACCTGGGTCAGGACACATCGGTGCGGGCGATCGTGCTTGCGTCCGAGTACGAGAAGTACTTCAGCGTCGGTGCCGATCTCACAGCGCTGGGCAGCATCGACCGCGACGCGCCTGATGCGGTGGATCAGATCGCGGCTTTCATGAAGCGCATGAACGCGCACTACTCGACGATCGAGCGCTGTCCCAAGCCGGTGATCGCCGCCATCAACGGCCACGCGCTGGGCGGTGGCAGCGAGCTCACGCTCTGTTGCGACTACCGGGTCATGGTCGAGGACGGGCGGTCGAAGATCAGCCAGACCGAGTCATCACTCGGCATCATCCCGGGCGCCGGCGGCACGCAGCGCCTGCCCCGGCTGATCGGCAAAGCGAAGGCGATGCGTTACCTGATCGAGTCCGCACGGCTCTCGGCGACTGAGGCCGAGGCCGTGGGCTGGGTCGACAGGGCTGTCGCCGCCGACGAATTCCAGGGTGCGGTCGGCGATCTCGCCGCGAAGCTGGCCCGGGCCGCGACCTTTGCCATCGCGATGATCAAGGACGCGGTGCAGCGAGGCTACGACCTGCCCCTTGGCGAGGCGCTCGACATCGAGGCGGGCAACTTTGCCCGCACCGTTTTGAGCCAGGACGCCGCGATCGGGATCATGAGCTTTTTGAGCAAGCAGGAGCCGGAATTTACTGGGAGTTAGGAGATGGCGATGTATCCGATGGCGGCCGCACCCGAGGTTCACCGGCAGTGGGTGACGACGGCGTTCACGGTCGAAGGCTCCCGTATCACGCGCAACCTGGGGCTGGTGCGCGGCATCGTGGTGCGCTCGCGCAGCGTTGTCGGAAACTTCGGCGCCAGCTTGCAGCAGCTCTTCGGCGGCAACATCACCCTGTACACGGAGATGTGCGAGCACGCGCGCGAGGACGCCTTCAGCATCATGCTGCAGCACGCCGCCGCTCTCGGCGCCAACGGCGTGGTGGGTGTTCGCTATGACGCCACTGAGGTCGCGCCTGGTGCGACCGAAGTCCTGTGCTACGGAACCGCGGTCATCCTGGAGGCGGCCTGATTGTCGATCGCCAAACCACCTGTTCGTCGTATGGATGAAGCGGCGAAAGGGACCGCCCTGATTGGAGAGTCGGCATGAAGTACGTTCTGTTGTTCGGCGGCACGATGGAAGGCGTGGAGCACCTGGAAGGCAAGGCCAGGGAAGAGGCCGAGGCCGCGTACGCGAAAGCCGGCCAGTGGTTCGAGGAGAACACGAAGGCCGGCAAGGTCATCGGCGGCCACGAGCTGCAGGGCCCGAGCACGGCGACGACCGTTTCGCACAGGAACGGCAAGATCACCGTCACCGACGGTCCTTTCATCGAGTCGAAGGAGGTCATCGGCGGCTTCGCGCTCGTCGACGTGAAAGACCTCGACGAGGCGCTCGAGCTGGCCAAGTCATGGCCCGGCGGCACGGTCGAGGTGCGGCCGATCGTCGATCACTCGGCGCACTGACGGACCAGCGAACAGCCACCGGCGCGGCCGTCTCGGCGGTTTTCCGGGAGGAGGCGGGGAAGCTGACCGCGGCCCTGGTCCGCGCGATCGGCAACTTCGACCTCGCCGAGGAGGTCGTCCAGGACAGCCTGGTGGCGGCGCTAGAGAAATGGCCGGAGCAAGGCATCCCAGACAGGCCGGGCGCATGGTTGATGACCACCGCCCGCCGCCGGGCGATCGACATCCTGCGCCGCGACAGGCGCTACCAGGAGAAGGTCGCGCTGCTGGAGCGCTCGCCGTTGAGCCCTGAGCCGGCGGAGGCTGACGATCGCCTGAGGCTGATCTTCACGTGCTGCCACCCGGCGCTCGCGCCTGAGGCGCAGGTGGCCTTGACGCTGCGTGCCGTGGCCGGCTTCACGACCGCCGAGATCGCCAGCGCGTTCCTGGTGGCGGAGGCGACCATCGCGCAGCGCATCGTGCGGGCCAAGCGCAAGATCGTCGGCGCCAACATCCCATACCGGGTGCCCGAGGGTGACGAGCTCGGCGAGCGGCTGGGCGCTGTTCTTTCTGTGCTCTATCTGATGTTCAACGAGGGCTACCTCAGCCGCGGTGCGCAGGCCGCCATGCGGCGAGACCTCGCGGACGACGCGATCTGGTTGACGACCCTGGTCGCCAGGCTGATGCCCGGTCAGCCCGAGGTTCTCGGCCTGCTGGCGCTCATGAAGCTGAACGTGGCGCGCTCCGCGGCACGCTTCGACACACACGGCGAGATGGTCCTGCTGCCTGACCAGGACCGCGGCTTGTGGGACCGGGCTGTCATCGGCGAAGGGATCGCCCTTCTCGAACGGGCAGGAGCGATGCGGGTGCCCGGCCCTTATCAGCTCCAGGCCGCGATCGCGGCCGTGCACGCGGAGGCGAGGTCGTGGGCGGCCACCGACTGGCGCCAGATCGTCCTCCTCTATGACGCCCTTGTGGACATGTCAGACAGCCCGGTGGTGCGGTTGAACCGAGCGGTCGCCCTGAGCAAGCTCGTCGGGCCGGAGGTCGCGCTGGGCGAGGTCAACGACCTCGCGATGTCGCTCAGCGGCTACCACCTGTACCACTCGACGCGCGCCGAGCTGCTCGACGAGCTGGGCATGGGGGTCCAGGCCCGCGAGGCGTGGCGCCGAGCCTTGGACCTCTGCCAGAACCCGGCGGAACGGTCACTGCTGGAGCGCAAGCTCCGCGGGTCAAAGGAGTGATTCGAGCGCGGCGGCGGCCGCCCCCTGGGGGTCGGTTGCTCGGAGTCGAGCAGCATGCTTTCTCGCCGCCTCGCCAAAAGGTGCGCCGGCGAGCACCCGATCGATGGCCCGCCGAAGAGTCTCAGCAGACGCAGCCTCAGGCGAGATGACCTCGCCGATGCCCAGGGCGGCCGCGCGCGCCGCCACACCGGGCTGGTCGCGGCCCCACGGCACCATCACCACCGGCCGGCCGTGCCAGAGAGCCTTCATGACCGTGCCATGTCCCGCGTGGCACACGGCAAGCACCGAGCGCTCGAGGACGGCGGAGTGAGGAGCGCTTTGCTCCACGCGGGCGTTGTTCGGAATCGAGCCCAGCTCCGCCGGCACGTGGTCTGGCCCCACGGTAAGCAGAACCCGCAGGGGCCTGCCGTCCAGGGCGTCGAGCGCCGCGGCGGCGAGGGGCAGGTCATCCTGCCGCTGGGTGCTGATCGAAACCAGCACCCACGGGTCGCCTGGATTGGATAGGTAGCTCGGCGGTTCGGCCGGTGGCTCCCAGATGCCGAGTGGACCCACATAACGGTGGTGGGAAGGTAGGCCGTCGAAGGAGAAATCGAAGACTTGGTCGGTTGCGTGCAGGACCAGAGGCGCTGACTCGAGAAGAGTTGCGAAGCGCGATATGAGTGGGATCGCACGCGGGCTGAAGTCCTGCTCAAGGCGACGCGGGGGATTTGGTCCGACGTAAAACGTGCTGTTGACCACCGCCCAGGGACGATCCGGTGAGACGGCACTGAGAACCTCAACGCCGAACAGAGAGGTGACCAGCGCCTGCGGCTTGTGCTGTCTCGTGGCCAGCCTGACAGGCTCAGCTACAGCCGTCGCCCAGGCGCCCATGTGCTCATCAACGATCCGACCGGCCACCTCCAGATCACCTGCCCCTGATGCCATCCCGTCGCGGATGGCGGCGGCCAGCCTGGGACCGAGGTCCAGCTCGGATGGAAGCGACTCCGACGCAAACCCGAGCTTGCGCGCCTGGCGCGCGACGGATCGGTCTCCGATGAAGTGCACCTCGTGGCCGTCATCGCGCAATCCGAGCGCTGCGCTGACGAGCGGGGGCAAGTCACCACCAGCACCTGCGGTGGCGACGAAAAGAAACCGGCTCACGCGTTCCGGTGCCTGACCGGCTCGGCCAGCCTGAGGCGCTCGGGCATCTCAGCCGGCGGCGCCGATCATGCCCAGCTGCTCGCTGCGCCGGCGCACGAGCTCCACGACCTCGTCGACCCGCTTGGGGTCGCTGCCGAGGACGCGGATGACGAGCTCTTTGGTCTCGAAGTTTGGATACGAGCCGACCGAAACGTCGGGAAACGCCTCCTCGAGCTCACGCATCAGCGGGTAGAAGCGGGCTTCGACTGCGAATGTGAAGCGCAGCTCGCGTACCGTCGCGGCCGACCCACCGGCGAGGAACTCCGGCTCGACCTCCTCGGTGAAGATGCTCTTGAGCTCCATCGGCACGCCCGGGAGCACGAAGAGGCGCTTGCCGTCCAGCTCATAGAGCACGCCCGGCGCCATGCCGCGCTTGTTCTTGAACACATGGACGGGCCCGGACGGGATGCGCGCCATGCGCAAGTTGCCTTCGGTCACCTCGGGCGACTCCAGGAGCCCCGCCTCGTGCATGCGCCGGACTCGCCGCTCGATCTTGGCGCGCGTCTCTTCCCAGATCATCAGGTCGCGGTCGAGCGCTTCGGCCACCGACGCGAAGGTCCGGTCGTCGGGTGTCGGTCCCAGGCCGCCGCTGCAGAAGATGTCGCTGACCTGGCTGTCCGCGAGCTCGCGTCGCAGCTGCTCCACAATCTCGGGCGGACGGTCCCGGATGGCGGTGATCCGCTTGGCCGGATAACCAAGCAGGCGCAGCCGCTCCGCCAGCCAGTGGGAGTTGGTATCGAGCGTGAAGCCGCCGACCAGCTCGTCCCCGATCGCGACGATGCTCGAGGCCACTGGGCGACGATATAACAGTCGTGGATGTAGAGCGCCTTCATGGAGTAGTCGCGGGCGACGTTCAGGGGGTGGGCTTCCGCTTCTTTCTCGTCCGCGAGGCGCACGCGCTCGGCCTCCGCGGTTGGGTTCGAAATCGGGCCGATGGCACGGTCGAGTTCGTCGCCGAAGGCCCGCGGCCCGAGCTCGAGCGGCTGCTCCAGGCCGCGCATCGGGGTCCCCGCTCCGCCGAGGTCGCCGACGTCAAAGCGGAATGGGCGCCCGCCACCGGCGGACTCGACGCGTTCGATCTCACCTGGTAGCTGGGAGACTGACCGCCAGCCTCCTAGAATCCTCAGCGTTGATCGAGGTTCAGGGGCTCACGAAGTTCTACGCCGAGCGCCCTGCCATCCAGGACGTCACCTTTTCGGTGCCCAAGGGCCAGGTCCTCGGCTTCCTCGGGCCGAACGGCGCCGGCAAGTCGACGACGATGCGAATCCTGACCGGGTTCCTGGGCGCGTCAGCCGGGACCGCGCGCGTGGCCGGGTTCGACGTCTTCTCGCAATCGCGCGAGGTCAGGCGGCGCATCGGCTACCTGCCGGAGACGGCCCCGCTCTACAACGAGATGCGGGTCGGCGGCTTCCTCGACCTGGCCTGCAAGCTGAGAGGAGTCTCGCCCTCGCGGCGGCGACCCTGCGTGGACCACGCGATCGGCGTCTGCGGGCTGGAAGAACGGCGCACGGAGGTCATCGGCCGCCTATCGCGCGGCCTGCGCCAGCGCGTCGGCCTGGCCCAGGCGATCGTGCACGAGCCGGAGGTGGTGATCCTGGACGAGCCGACCGCCGGCCTCGACCCCGCCCAGTCGCGCGAGACCCGCGACCTCATCAAGCAGCTCGGCCGCCAGCACACGGTGATCCTGTCGAGCCACATCCTGCCTGAGGTCTCGGCGACCTGCCAGCGCGTGCTCATCATCAACCAGGGCCGCATCGTCGCCGACGGCACGCCGGCGATCCTGGCCGAGCGCGTGGCGCGAGAGCGCGGCCAGGAGATCGAGATGCTCGTGAGCGGCGAGCAAGGCGAGATCGAAGCGCGCATGCAGGCTGTCGACGGAGTCGACAGCGTCGCCGTGACCGATTCCGGCGACGAGCTGTGGCGTGTCGTCGTGACCGGAACCGGGCCCCGTTTACGTGAGGATCTGACGCGGGCGGCGGTGGAGGCGGGGTTGGGCGTTCGTGAGATCCAGGCGCGCCGGGCGAGCCTGGAGGACGTGTACCTCAGCCTGACCACAGACGAGGAATCGTGAGCAAGTCTTCACGTCGCCGGGCACGCGCCAAGGCGCGCAAGCAGATCAGTCGCCACCAGGCGGCGCCGGCAGCGTCCCGCCCGATCCCGTCACGAGCAGGGCGTCCGCCACGCCGGACGACCGCGGCTCCGGCCGCTTCCGCCGCGCCCGGTCGCGCCGACGCCATTCACGCCGCCGTCTGGCCTACCGGCCTGCTCAACGTGACCGCCATCGCCGGCCGCGAGCTCGGCGCGGTGTTCGTTTCGCCGGTGGGCTGGGTGGTGGCGGCAGTGTTCACCTTTCTCGTCTCCGGGTTCGGCTTCATCGGCACAGTGCTCGCTGGCCAGCAGGCGACGATGGACGGCGTCTTCGGAGTCATCACCGGCTTTCTGATCCTCATCCTCATCCCCGTCGTCACGATGCGCCTGCTCGCCGAGGAACGGAGTCAGGGCACGCTGGAGCTTCTCCTCACCTCGCCGGTGCGTGACTGGGAGCTCGCCGTCGGCAAGTGGCTGGGGGCGTTCGTTTTCTACGTGCTCCTGATCGCCACCACGCTGGTCTACGTCGTGGTGCTCGCGGTCTACATCCCCGACAAAGGAGCCCTCGATTTCGGGCTCATCGCTGCGACCTACGCCGGCATGCTTCTGGTCGGCGCGGCAGCCATCGCAATCGGCGTCCTGGCCTCGAGCCTGACCAGGAACCAGATCATCGCCTACCTGCTCTCGCTCGGGGTGCTTCTCGTGACGTGGTACTCGGCCTTCCTCCTCGGCTTCTTCATTCGCCCCCCGCTGAATCTCTTCTTTGATTACGTCAGCGGCTACAGCCGGTACCAGTCGTTCAGCCTCGGTCAGGTCACGCTCCGCGACGCGCTGTACTTCGCGACCGTGACCGTGGGCGCCCTGTTCCTGACCACGCGCTGGCTCGATTCGAGGCGGTGGCGATGAACAGGTGGGCGCGGCGTATGAAGGCAGGCTCGACGAGCCTGCTCCTAACTGTGGTGGTTCTTGCAGCTCTGGTCGGGGTCAACGTCCTCGCATCGCGATCCACTGTCGCGCTGGATCTAACCCACGGCGGATTGAACACGCTGGCTCCGCAGTCGGTCCTGGCCGCCAAGCGGCTGACGGCCGACCTGCAGGTGGTCGGGCTCTTCCGGCCGGGGTCGCCGTCGCACCAGACCGAGTTCGAGGCGCTGATCAGGCTCTACCAGGCGGAGAGCTCGCGAGTGAAGTATCGAAGCGCAAATGTCGACACAGATCTCGCCGACGTGAACCTGTACAAGGTCAAGGAGCCGAACACGGTGGTTCTCGACTACAGCGGCAAGACCCAGCTTCTCACCCAGGGTTCGCAGAATGAGGTGGGGTTCACGGCGGCCCTCATCAAGCTGGAGTCCAGCCGAGTCCCGATTGTGTGTTGGGCCACGGGGGATGGCGAGCGCAGCCTGACCGACACCAACAACAGGACCGGCTATTCGAGCGTGGCCGACATCCTTGCCAAAAACGCTTTTGCGAGCAGGGATCTGCTCATGTCGCAGATCATCTCCGTGCCGGCGGACTGCGACGAAGTGGCGATCATCGGCTCGACGGCCGGGCTCTCGGATCGCAGCGTGAAGGCTCTGACGGACTACCTGGCCGGGGGCGGGAAATTGCTGATCACGGGCGAGCCCTGGCCGCAGAACCCGGCTGCGATGCAATCCCTGAACTCGGTGCTAAAGCCCTATGGGCTTGCCTTCTCAGGCGCGTTGGTGGTGGAAGGTGATCCCTCGCGAGCGTCGAGCCAGGATCCGACCGTCCCGGCCGTGATCGACTACGGCCGGTCTCCGATATCTGGACCGATCCAGCGCCGCGTGTCGTATTTCCCGCGAACAACTGAGATCACGGCTGCCGCTGACTCATCCTCGACGATCGTCGCCATCGCCCGAACGTCGAGCCGCTCATATGCTGTCGAAAGCGCCCGATCCGACCCGCAGAACCGGCAGGGCGCCGACAAAGCGGGCCCCTTCACGATCATGGGCACGCTCGAGAAGCCCAGCGGACAGAAGAAGACCCGCATCGTCGTCGTGGGGACGGCCGCGTTCGCCGAGAACCTGACCCTGCCGCCGAACAACGACGATGCCAACATCGAGCTCGCGCTTGGGTCGTTCCAGTGGCTGGCCGAGCAGGATTCGCTGATCTCGATCCCCCCCAAGGCGAGCCGGTCGCTGCCGCTGCCCCTCACGCAGCAGGACCAGAGCACGATCATCTTCATCACCACCGCCCTCATGCCCGGCCTGATCGTCTTCGGCGGCGTGATGGTGTGGTGGCGGCGGCGCGTGTTCGGTTGATGGTTCGTATACCCTTTCGCTCCGCGCTGACTGCGTAACCGTGGAGGGGAAGTGGATCCGAACCTAGTCCTGCTGGGTGTGGCCGGCGGTGTGGCCGCCGTCCTTTTCGCAATCGCCCTGATCTTCATCGTCCTCCGCGCGCCCACCGGCAACGACCGCATGCGGGAGATCGCGGCCGCCATTCAGGAAGGAGCCTCGGCCTACCTGAACCGGCAGTACACGGTGATCGCGATCATCGGGGTGATCGTGGCCATCGTCATCGGCGTGGCGATCAACTGGACGACGGCCGCGCTCTACGTGGTGGGCGCGGTGCTCTCGGCATCGGCTGGCTACGTCGGCATGAACATCTCGGTGCGTGCCAACCTGCGCACCGCGGAGGCGGCGCGCGGCGGCCTCAACAAGGCGCTGCAGGTCGCTTTTCGCGGGGGCGCGGTCACCGGGTTCATGGTCGTGGGCCTCGGGCTGCTGGGCGTGTCCGCTGCCTACTACGTCTTCAAGAATCCGGATGCGCTGGTCGGCCTTGCCTTCGGCGCCAGCCTGGTCTCGGTTTTCGCCAGACTGGGTGGCGGCATCTACACCAAGGCCGCTGATGTCGGTGCGGACCTGGTCGGCAAGGTCGAGGCCGGCATCCCAGAGGACGATCCGCGCAACCCGGCGGTCATCGCCGACAACGTAGGCGACAACGTCGGCGACTGCGCCGGCATGGCGGCCGACCTCTTCGAGACCTACGCGGTGACCATGATCGCGGCCATGCTGCTGGGCTCGCTCCTCTTCAAGGACCAGCCCGGGTGGGTCGTCTACCCGCTGCTGCTCGGCGCGGTGAGCGTCGTGGGCTCGATCGTCGGCACGTTCTTCGTCCGCATCTTCAACACGCGCTGGATCATGGGCGCCCTCTACGCGGGCCTGCTGGTGGCGGTCGCGGTGGCAGTGGTCGGCTTCTACCTGGTGACGCAGTACATGCGCGTCAACGGATACCTGCAGGCTGGCGACGGCGTGAGCGAACCCAACAACCTCTTTTTCGCCGGCCTCATCGGGGTCGTGATCACCGTCCTCATCGTGGCGATCACGGAGTTCTTCACCGAGACCGCGTACTGGCCCGTGCACCTCATCGCCAAGGCGTCCGTCACCGGGCACGCGACCAACATCATCGCCGGCCAGGCGATCGGCATGATGGCGACCGCGCTGCCGGTGACCGTGATCGGGGTCGGCATCCTCCTCAGCTACAACCTCGCAGGCCTCTATGGGATCGCCATCGCCGCCACGGCGATGCTGTCGATGACCGGCATCATCGTCGCCATCGACTCCTACGGCCCCATCACGGACAACGCTGGCGGGATAGCGGAGATGGCGCACCTGCCTGAGGAGGTGCGCCGCATCACCGATCCGCTGGATGCCGTCGGCAACACCACCAAGGCCGTGACCAAGGGATATGCGATCGGCTCGGCCGGACTGGCCGCGCTGGTGCTGTTCTCGTCATACACGGAGGAGCTGTCGAAGGCGGGACATGCCATCACCTTCGACCTCCGCGACCCGAGCGTGATCGTGGGCCTGTTCTTGGGGGGCATCCTGCCGTTCCTATTCGGCTCGCTCGCCATGCTCGCCGTGGGCCGGGCCGGCGGCCTGGTGGTTGAAGAGGTGCGCCGGCAGTTCCGCGAGATCAAGGGGATCATGGAGGGCACTGCCAAGCCCGAATACGGAACCGCGGTCCGCATCGTGACCGCGGCGGCCCAGCGCGAGATGATCGTCCCCGGCCTGATCCCGGTGGTGGCGCCGCTCGCGGTGGGCTTCATCCTGGGTCCGAAGGCGCTGGGAGGCATGTTGCTGGGGGCGATCGTCACCGGGCTGTTCATCGCGATCCAGATGACCAGCGGCGGCGCAGCGTGGGACAACGCCAAGAAGTACATCGAGGAGGGTCACCTCGGAGGCAAGGGCTCGGAAGCCCACAAGGCCGCGGTCACCGGGGACACGGTGGGAGACCCCAACAAGGACACCGCGGGTCCCGCGATCAACCCGATGATCAAGGTCGTCAACATCATCGCGATCCTCATCGCTGCGGCGGTGGCCTCGAATCATCTGATTCCGTAGACTCGTTTCGAGGGTAGGGTGGACGACTACCAGAAGGAGATCGCCGACCTCGAAACCCAGATCGACCAGCTGGTCGAAGCCGAGGGCGACGCCAAGACGATCGCCGAGCTGACGATGCAGGCCGAGATCCTCAAGGCGATCTATGCGCGAGCGCTCGACCTTTTGGAGCGCGGCCGGAAGGACGAGAGCCTGCGATTCGGCCTGCGCATCCAGGGCTACGGCGACTGGAACCTGGACAACGTCTATGCATTCGTCTATGAACGCTCGGTCGAGCTCGACCCGCAGGGACATGGGGCGTTCGTCGGCGGCATCAAGAGCGCGGACTTCGCGCTCATGCTCAATCCGTGATGATTTAGATATGGAGACGGCCCTCACTCCTCTGGAGTTCGCGCGGCGGGCGCGCAAGCTCTATGGCGGGCGGGAGGCGGTCGTCGACGGTGACCTGAGGCTGACCTACGAGCAATTCTTCGACCGCTGCGATCGGTGGGCGGCGGCGCTGCAGGGGATGGGGGTCAAGAAGGGCGACCGCGTCGCGTACATCTCACCCAACACTCATGAGCAGCTGGAGTCGTTCTACGCGGTGCCGCAGATCGGTGCGGTGCTGGTGCCGATCAACTACCGGCTGACGCGAGACGATTTCGTGTACATCGCCAACCACTCAGGTTCGAAGATCCTGTGCGTCCATCCTGACTATCTGGAGGCGATCGACGGTGTTCGCGACCAGCTTGGTGGCGTGGAGCATTTCGTAGCGCTGGGAGGCGA
>WNGG01002636.1_pt1 | contig 21761 bp, 16 predicted proteins | sample 5400661 | NCBI WGS metagenome assembly WNGG01 (sample SAMN13153372, study PRJNA577476) | soil metagenome | isolation source: 100 cm soil or saprolite under Garry oak tree replicate 1 | place: USA:California | collected 2016-06-15
CACGCGCGCAAGCTGCCCCTGGGTGAGGCGGTGCAGGAAATAGCTCTGATCCTTGGAAAGATCGACCGCCTTGAGCAGCTCGAAGCGCCCGGCCGATTCTCTCAGCCGCGCATAGTGCCCGGTGGCGATGCGCTGCGCGCCCAGCGCCATCGCGTGATCGAGGAACGCCCTGAACTTGATCTCGGCATTGCACAGCACGTCCGGGTTGGGAGTCCGCCCGGCCGCGTACTCCGCGAGGAACGCGCTGAACACACGGTCCTTGTACTGCGCCGAGAAGTTCACCGCCTCGAGCTCGATGCCGACGATCTCGGCGGCCGAGGCGCAGTCGATCAGGTCCTGGCGCGTCGAGCAGTACTCGCCATCATCGTCGTCCTCCCAGTTCTTCATGAAGAGGCCGACGACCTCGAACCCCTGACGCTTCAAGAGCAGCGCGGCCACCGACGAATCGACCCCGCCCGACATGCCCACCACGATGCGTTCGCCCGCCATCGACAGGCCTACGCAACGCGGCGCTGGTTCTCGCGGATGAACTCCGCCATGCGCGCCACGCCCTGCTCGATCGCGGCCTTCGACGCCGCGTAGGAAAAGCGGATGTGCTGGCCCTCGCCGGGAACGCGTGCGCCGAAATGGATGTCGGCGAGCACCGCGACCCCGGCCTCGTTGAGGAGCCGCTGCCTGAACTCTTCCGAATCGGCGGCGCCGATCATGCGGCAGGCCTCGGTCACGTTCGGCCAGGCGTAGAACGCGCCCCCCGGGGTCTTGCACGAGACGCCCGGCACCTTGTTGAGGAGGCCGACGATCAGGTCGCGCCGCTCGAGGAACGACCGGCGCATCTTCTCCGCTTCGTCCTGCGGGCCCTCGATCGCCTCGAGCGCGGCCCATTGGCTGATGTGCGAAGCGCAGGAATCGGTGTTGGTCACCCAGCGAACGAACTGCGGCGCAAGGACCGGGTTGGAAGCGAAGCCGATGCGCCAGCCCGTCATCGCCCAGGTCTTGGATGCGCCGTCGGAAATGATCGTGCGTTCGTACATCCCGGGGAGCGAGGCGATCGAGCAGAAATCGCCTTCGTAGCAGAGCCGTGAATAGATCTCGTCGGCGTAGATCCAGACCTCCGGATGGCGTCTCAGGATCGCGGCGATGGCCTCGAGGTCTCTTTTCGTCAGGATGCCGCCGGTCGGGTTCTGGGGCGAGTTGAGGATGACGAGCCTGGTCTTCTTCGTGATCTTCGACTCGAGCTCGGCCGGATCGAAGGCGAAGCTGCGCGCCTCGCGCAGGTGCAGCGGCACCGGCACCGCGCCGTTCGCGACGATCTGCGATTCGTAGATCGGAAACCCCGGGTTCGGGTAGATCACCTCGTCGCCCACGCCGTGATCGGTCACGGAAAGAATGGTGTAGGCGATGAAGGGTTTCGCCCCGCCCCCGATCACGACATCCTCGGGGCGTATTGCGAGTCCGCGCATCGCGCCCATGTAGCGCGCCGCGGCCTCGCGCAGCTCGGCGATGCCGGCCGAAGCCGTATAGCCGTGCCTGCCTTCGCGCACGGCGCGGACCGCCGCGTCCTGGACGTTCGCGGGCGTATGAAAATCGGGCTGGCCGATGCAAAAGGAAATGATGTCCTTGCCCCGGCGGGCAAGCTCGTTCACTTCGGCCAGCACGACGAAGGCGTTTTCCGTGCCGAGCTCGGCAGTGCGGCGGCTGATCTTGGGCATGCGGCGATGTTCTTGAACTTGAGGCGTGCCATTTTATCCTATGCGAGACAGCCTTCGTGCCTTATCATTTGCTGCGCCGAGTCGGGAGAGACGCTCATGCTGATCAATTGCGTTGCCTACCAAGAGGGAAAGAAACTCCCCGACATCAAGCCCGAGGACATCGGCCGTTGCCTGAGCCGGCCCGGGTGCTTCGTCTGGGTCGCGCTCAAGGACCCCGGCCCCGGCGAGCTCGCCGCCCTGCAGCACGAATTCGGCCTGCACGAGCTCGCGGTGGAAGACGCCCGCCACGGCCACCAGCGCCCCAAGATCGACGAGTACGGGGACTCGATATTCTGCGTCCTGCACAACATCGAGATCGGCGGCGAGGAGCTCAAGATCGGCGAGGTCGACCTCTTCATCGGCAGGAACTACGTGCTCTCGGTGCGCAACCACGCCGAACCGGGCTTCGCAGGCGTGCGCGCGCGCTGCGAGCGCGAGCCCGAACTCCTCAAGCACGGGGCGGGGTTCGTGTTCTACGCGCTGATCGACGCCGTGGTGGACCGCTACTTTCCCGTGCTCGACGCCGTCGAAGCCGAGTTCGAGAAGTTCGAGGAGCAGATCTTCTCCGGCAAATCGCTGCGCGCCAACATCGAGGGGCTTTACTACGTGAGGCAGAAGCTCACGACGTTGCAGCACGCGGTCCTGCCGCTGCTCGAGTCCGTCGGCAAGCTGTACGGCGGCCGCGTTCCGCAGGTGTGCTCCGGGATGCAGGAGTACTACCGGGACGTATACGACCACCTCGTGCGCATCAACCAGCTGATCGACTCCCTGCGCGACACCGTGACCACCGCGATCCAGGTGAACGTGGCCATGATCACCTTCGGCGAGACCGAGGTGACCAAGCGCCTTGCGGCCTGGGGCGCGCTCATCGCGGTGCCGACCTTCATCGCCAGCGTCTACGGCATGAATTTCGAGGGCATGCCCGAATTGAAATGGGCGTTCGGCTATCCTGTCGTGCTCGGGGCGATGGCCGCGATCGACGTCTACCTCTGGGTCCGCTTCCGCAAGGCGCGGTGGTTATAACGCAACTCACGCGTCCCTCCGGTTGATTAGTCGCGGGGGTACCCTCGCCAGCGCACTTCGCTGTATCAAAGCAGAAGAGCAGAAGAGATCGAGCCGAGGCTCAACGCGCCGCCAAGAACGCCTTGGCCTGTTTGATCTCCGATCGGTCGGAGTCAGCGTTTTTCGTGAGCGCCAAGACTTTTTCGTAGAACACCGCCGCCTTGCGCCGGTCTCCTACCATCTCTGCCGCTTTGGCAGCGCCGTAGAATCCGCGCAGGCGATTTCGCGCCTCACCAAGAGACGCTTCGAACTCTTTAAGGGCTAGCGCGGGTTCGTTCTGCTCAAGGAGAAGCTCTCCCAGGAGCTCACGCATCGGCCAGAGGCGGTTTTCCATGGCGACGCTCTTTTCGCTCGCGTCCTCGAGATCCGCTGCGGAGCGCATCAATGTCAAGGCTTCCGTCTTCTTCCCCTCCGCTTGCGCGACCCAAGCCGTTGCCGCCTTGCGCTGGATATCCACCTGTTCGGCCCAATAGTCCTGCTTGGAGTTTGCCAATTCGTCCCGCAGCGTCTGCAGCTTATCGATGTCCTTTCGCGCGTTGCCTGCGTCGCTGAGCCGGGCAAAACCCATGGCACGGGTGAAATGAGTGATTGCATCGGCGGGCGGAGCCATGGGTCGGAGTTCGAGGGCCGCCGCTTCGGCCCAGGCGCCTCTTTCAATCGTAAAGCGCGCGGGGAGCGCCGCGTAGGCGGTATACACCGGCAGCACTCCTCCCGTGGGACTACGCTGAAATGCTCCTCCCGCGGCTTTCTGCAACGCAAGGCTTTCGTTCATCAAGCGCTCGGCCTGGCGATCCTGCGCCATTTGCAGATAGGCGTACGCCGTGAAATCCATCGCATGAACGTAGCTCTTCGCAACGCCCAGAGCAACCCGGTTCGACTCGATGGATTCCTGCCACATCCCGAGCATCGAGTACACGTGTGAGGGCATGTGCAGAGCGTGGGGAGCCGAGGATGCCACCGAGGCATAGCGGTCCGCGGCAGCAACGCCGCGCGTCGCCAGCGCCGGATAGTCGTAGCTGTGAATCTGGTAATGCAGGGCACCTGGGTGATCCGGATCCTTTGCGAGCACCTTCTCGCAGATCGCGGCGGCCTTGAGGTGCCTGGAGTACGTCTTGTCCGCGGGAAGAACCGTGATGGCTTCATTTAGCGCCAATGCGTAAAAAAGCGCGGCTTCGATATCTTCGGGATAGCGAAGGGAGAGTTGCTCCATGGCCTTCTCATAGGCCAGAACGCGCGTACGGTATTCGAGCTTGTCCCAGTCCTTGTAGTAGACATCCATGGCCGCGACGTAATCCCGCTCGCGCTGGGTCCTGGCGCCAAGCGTCTTGGCCTTTTCAATGGCTTCCGAGCCGCGCTTTGCGAGAGCAGCTGGAGGAGCGCCGACCAGCGGATTGGTGCGTTCGCCCATCGCGATTCCCCAGTAAGCCATGGCACAGCCCGGGTCTGCCTTGGTGAGTTCAGTGAAGGCGTTGACAGATTGCGGATACCAGAAGTTGTGCAGCATCGCGACCGCGCTGTTGAATGCTTGCTGCGCACCGGCGCTGCAGGAAACCGTGAAATTGACTTTACCGAGTTTTCCGGGCTCGTCGTGCGAGCTTGCGGGACCGGAAAGCAGCAGGGTCAGGCTACAAACGATGAATGTAATTACAGGCGATACGAATTTGCCGGTTCTCATTGCAATCCTCCTTGATCGCACGTCGCCGCCGCGAGATTCCGCGCCCGGCTATTTGCTTAGAACAAACAACATGGCCACCGCTGGCTCGCTCCCAACGTTTTCAATCCAGTGGTTACGGTTTTTGCCGCCAGTCACCACGTCGCCCGTGCGCAGCACCTCGTCAGGTTTTCCCTCCGCATGGGAGATGTAGGAGCCCTGAACCACGTAAACGATCTCGGGCCGGTCCTTGTGGCTATGGAAGGCGCTCATCCCGCCCGGCTGGACGGTGAGTCGATTCAGCCGCAGCTTCAATCCATCGACTGATGCAACCTCTCCCGCCAGATCCATCACGCCCAAGGTGTCGACTTTGATTCCCTTGTTTTCCTTGGGAGCGGTCCCTTGGGCCAGCGCATAGCCGGCAAGCACGGCTGCAGTGAGAATCGCTATCCGTGCGGCGATCGTCATCCATCGAGAATTGATGTACGAATAGACGCGAATGATTGGTTTCATTATGGTTCCCTCCGTTAAAAAGAAGAGTCGATTCTGAACGAATTCTGAACGAAGCAGGTGTCCCTCGCGCACCCGCCTATATACAGTATGACAGATCAGGGCTCGCGACCTGCTGAATGCCCGCCTTCGCACGCTTCCGCTTCCTCTCTATAGACTTAACTTCTAAAGGAAGAGACGTGTACCGTTGGTGAACAGGAACGCGACGCGTTCGGCGTCGGAAGCGAAGCTCTTCTTCCCGTAGGCGAATCTCTCAATCATAGCGTTGCACCTAGGTTTAATTCAAGACTTTTACATTCGGAGATCGGCCACTGTAGAGGCTTGACGATGAGTTTCTATAATAATTTTGTTATAGCCCGCCGCTGCGGGACGCGCCGGGCACGCGCGGCGTAGAGCGCGCGGAAAGTCCTGCCCGAGCGCGGTGCGGGAAGGAATCTCCCGCGGGTCCATTCGCCGCCGAAGGGCAGCCTGGAGATCATGCCGTTGCGGCCGCCGAGGATGCGCAGGAAGCGCACGGCAATCGCGGTCGCAAGCGCATACAGGCGCGGGCGCTGCGCCACCCACGACCAGAGCGCAAGGCCGAGCATCTCGCGCCGCGGGCGCAGGCCGCGCTCGACCTGCTTTTCGCGCAGCTTCCTCAGCAGCTCGGGCAGCGGGATTTTCACCGGGCACACGACCGAGCATGCCCCGCACAGCGTCGCCGCTTGCGGCAGGTCGAGCGCGTTCTCCAGCCCGAGGTAGGCGGGGGTGAGCACCGAGCCCATGGGGCCCGGATAGACCCAGCCGTAGCTGTGGCCGCCGACCGCCCGGTAGACCGGGCAGTGGTTCATGCAGGCCCCGCAACGTATACAGCGCAGCATCTCCTGCATGTCGCCGCCCACGAGGCTCGTGCGGCCGGCGTCCACGAGCACGAAATACATGTGCTCGGGCCCGTCCCGGTCCCCCTGCGCGCGCGCGCCGGTGAACAGGCTGACGTAGTTGGAAATCGGCTGGCCGGTCGCCGAGCGCGTCAGGAGCCTCAAAAGCGTCGAAAAATCCTCCAGCGTCGGAATCACCTTTTCTATGCCCGTGATGCACACGTGCACGCGCGGCAGGGTCGTCACCATGCGGCCGTTGCCTTCGTTGGTGACGATGACGCCCGAGCCGGTCTCGGCGATCAGGAAATTGCCGCCGGAGATGCCGAGATCGGCCGAAATGAAATGGCCGCGCAGCACTTCGCGCGCCTCGCGCGTCATGCGCGCGATGTCGTCCTTGCGCGGCGCGCGGTGATGCCGCTCGAAGAGCTGCGCAACCTCGTCCTTGCTCTTGTGCAGCGCCGGCGCGATGATGTGCGAGGGCGGCTCGCCGGCGAGCTGGATGATGTACTCGCCGAGATCCGTCTCGATGGGGGCGATGCCCGCCGCGGCGAGCGCGTCGTTGACTCCCGCCTCTTCCGAGAGCATCGACTTCGACTTGATCGCCTTCCTCACGCCGTGCCGGCGGCAGATCTCGAGCACGAGATCGCAGACCTCGTCCCGGGTTTCGGCGTAGAGCACCTGCGCCCCCCGGCGCACCGCCTCCGCCTCGAAGCGCTCGATCCACGCGTCCAGATCCGCGAGCGCGCGGTCGCGGATCGCGGCGCCTTCGGAGCGCAACGTCTCGAACAGCTCGGGCCCGAACTCCGCCACGGCCTTTGCGCGCAGCGCGGTGAACCCGGCCGAGCTGAACTTGCGCAGGTTGGCCTGCAGGGTCGCGTTGCCGAGCGCCGCGCCTGCCCGCGCCTTGAAGTGCATCGATTGAACTTGCAAAGCCTTATTTCTCCGCCGGTCCGGCCAGCACCTCGGCGACGTGCAGCACGCGCGTGCTCCTGTCGCCGCGGCGGCGCAGCCGCCCCTCGATGTTCAGCATGCAGCCGAGGTCCCCGAGCACGACCGCCTCGGCGCGGCTCGCCTCGATGTTTGCGCATTTCTTCTCGGCCACCGCGGCGGAGATGCCGCCGTACTTGATCGAGAACGTGCCGCCGAAGCCGCAGCACACCTCGCACTCCTCCATCTCGGCGAGCCTGAGGCCGGCGACCTTCGCGAGCAGTTGCCGCGGCTGCGCCTTCACGCCGAGCTCCCTCAGGCCCGAGCAGCAGTCGTGGTAGGTCACGGTGCCGTCGAAGCCGCCCGGGACGCTCTTCAGCTTCGCCACGCTCGCGAGAAAATCGGTCAGCTCGTACGTGCGCGCGCAAAGACGCTCGACCTTCACGAGCGTGGCCGGCTCGTCGCGGAACAGATCGGGGTAATGGGTCCGGATCATTCCGGCGCACGATCCCGAGGGCGCCACCACGTAATCGCAGCCCTCGAACTCGCCGATCAGCTTCTCGGCGAGCGCCCGGGCCGACTTGCGCTCGCCGGAATTCCAGCCCGGCTGGCCGCAGCAGGTCTGCGACTGCGGTATCGCTACTTCATGTCCCGCGGACTCGAGCAGCTTGACGGCCGCGAACCCGATCGACGGCCGCATGAGATCGACGAGACAAGTGACGAAAAGGCCGATGCGCACGAAAGAAGTTCCTGCAGGCGCCGAATCATAGCACGCGAGATTTGCCCGCCCGCGCCCCTATTCCGCATCGTGGTATAAAATTGCGCGATTCGACAAATTCCCATGACCGCGGCCGAGTCGAAAAGCTCCATCCAGGTGATCGAGCGCATGATGAGGCTGCTCGAGGTGCTCGCCCGCCATCCGGAGCCGGTGGGGCTGAAAGCCCTGGCGCAGTCGAGCGGTCTGCATCCCTCGACCGCGCACCGCATCCTGGGCGCGCTGGTGCACGATCACCTGGTCGAGCGCATCGACCAGGGCAACTACCGTCTCGGGATCCGCCTGCTCGAGCTCGGCAACCTCGTGAAGGGGCGCATCAGCGTGCGCGAGCACGCGCTTCCCTTCATGCGCGAGCTGCACGCGGCGACGGGCGAGGCGGTCAATCTCTCGGTGCGACGGGACGACGAGATCGTGTACGTCGAGCGCACCTCGAGCGGCCGCGCGCTCATGCGCGTGGTGAACATCGTCGGCGCCCGCGCGCCCCTGCACATTACCGCGGTCGGCAAGCTCTTCCTGCTGGAGGACGGCGCCGAGGGCCTGCGCGGCTACGCGCAGCGCACGCGCCTGCCGCAGTTCACCCGCAACACCCTCACCAGCATCGCCGCGCTGGAAAAGGATCTCGACCGGATCCGGCGCAACGGCTACGCCGTGGACAACGAGGAAGCCGAGCTCGGCGTGCGCTGCATCGGCGCCGGCGTGCGCGACGACGCCGGGGCGCTCGTCGCGGGGCTGTCCGTATCCGCCCCCGCCGAGCGCATGAAAAGCGGGTGGTCGGGATCGGTCAGGGAAACCGCCGAGAAGATATCCCGGGCGATCGGGTATCGGGGATGAACAGGCCCCGCGCCTGCCGGGGCGGCTAAACAGCCACCATCCCGTGCACGCTGAACAGCTGCTCGGGATCGATCCAGACCTTCTCCGGCGAAAAGCCGGCCTTCTTCCCGAGGTCCTGGAACTCGGAGATGGAATACTTGCAGGAGATCTCGGTGTGGATGGTTTCGCCCGGCGCGAAATCGACCCGCTGGCCCGCGACGTGCGCGAACTGGGAGTAAATGCTCTCCAGGCGCATTTCGATGCGGCCGAGGACCGCGTCGTAGAACGCCTTGTGCCGAAAGCGCTTGATCTGGAAATCGCCCCCCAGCTCGCGATTGATCCGCTGCAGCAGGTTCAGATTGAACTCGGCGGTGACTCCCTGCAGGTCGTTGTAGGCGGCATCCAAGGTCCTCTTGTCCTTCTTGAGATCCACCCCGATCAGCAGCACCCCGCCCGTGCCCGCCAGCCTGCGCGCCTGCTTGAGAAAGACGAGCGCCTCGCCCGGGGTGAAATTGCCGACCGTGGAGCCCGGAAAAAACACCGCCTTTTTGCGGATCGGGACGCCGACGAGCTCGGGCAGCGCGAGCGGGCGCGAGTAGTCGGCGCAGATGCCGATGACGTTGAGCCAGGGAAAGAGCTTCGCCAGCTCGCCCGAGGCGGCGCGCATCGTATCGACGGCGATATCGACCGGAACGTACACCGTCGGCTGCAGCGCCTCGATCAGGATGCGCGTCTTGGCGCTTGCGCCGCTGCCGAACTCGATGAGCTCGGCGTCCGGACCCGTGAACTGCGTGATGTCGGCGACGTGGGTGCGAAGGATCGCCATCTCGGTGCGCGTCAGGTAGTACTCGGGCAGCTCGCAGATGGCTTCGAACAGCCGGCAGCCCTGCTCGTCGTAGAAGTATTTCGCCGGGATGCTTTTTTGCGGACGCGCAAGACCCGTTAGCACGTCCTCGAGGAACAGGTTCCCCGGCGCGAGGAAGTTGTAGAAGCGGATCACCCCCGGCGCGGCGGGCCGGGGCGAGGGCTGGACGTTGTTCATGCCAGGCGGCGGCTACGCCGGTCGGGCGCGCACCGCTTGCGCCGGGGTCAGACCCCGCTCGTTGTCCGTTATCGGCGACAAGGCCGGCCTCTGCATGCCCGAACGGCCTATCGCGAATTCGAGCCATTGACGAATGCGCATCGCGTCGGCCACCCGCGTGTACTTGCCCCAGGAGTCGAGCAGCACGATGATCACCGAGCGCCCGGCAAGCGTCGCCTGCATGACGAGGCAGCGCCCCGCCTCGCTGAGATAGCCGGTCTTGGACAGACCGATGTCCCAACGGGTGTTCCGAACCAGAAGATTGGTGTTGCCGAAGCGCATGGTGCGTCGCCCGACCCTGACCTGGTATGCGGCCGAGGTCGAATACTCGCGGATCTTGGCGTAGTCATGCGCCGCCCGCACGAGCCTCGCCAGGTCATGGGCCGTGGAGATGTTGCCTGCGGAGAGGCCGGTCGCATCGTTGAAGCGCGTGCCCGACAGGCCGAGCAGCTGCGCCTTCAGGTTCATCGCGAGCACGATCGCGTCCTTGCCGCCCGGATAGGAGCGGCCGAGCGCCGAGGCGGCGCGGTTTTCCGAGGCCATGAGCGCGAGATGGAGCAGCTCGTCGCGCGTGAGCGTGGCCCCGACCTTGAGGCGCGAGGGCGAGCGGCGCAGCTTGTCGACATCCTCGCGCGCGATCGTCACGGGCTCGTAGGGGTCGAGGTCCGCATCGAGCGTCACGATCGCCGTCATGAGCTTGGTCAGCGAGGCGATCGGCAACGGCGACTCGGCGTTCTTGCCGAGGAGCACCACGCCGGAATCCTGGTCCAGGACCAAGGCGGCCTGCGAACGCAGGGACGGCTCATGCGGTTGGGCCGCGCTGCGCGCGGCGGCGAACGCTGGCGCGGAGACCGTCGCCAGCGCAATGAGCGATACCGGGATGAAGCGCAAAAACCCCTCCCTGATCGTTGACGTTAGAGAGAGTGTAGCGGCGCATTCTTTAATTTGCAACAAAAATAACAGGATACGTGAAGTACTTCACACAGGCTCGCGGGTCCTTATGACGCGGCCAACCCACCGTGCTGCGGTACTAGAGCGCGACCGCGCTCTCCGCTTCCTCCTGCAGCTGCAGCGCCCACATCTGCGCGTAGGCGCCTTCGCGTTCGAGGAGCTCGCGGTGGGTGCCGCGCTCGACGACGCGGCCCGCATCCAGCACCAGGATCTGGTCCGCGTCCATCACGGTGGAGAGCCGGTGCGCGATCACGAGCGTCGTGCGCCCTCTGGCAATGCGGTCGAGCTCCGCCTGGATGCCTTTTTCGGTTTCCGAGTCGAGCGCGGAGGTGGCCTCGTCGAAGACGAGAATGCTCGGGTTCTTGAGAACCGCGCGCGCGATCGCGACGCGCTGCTTCTCCCCGCCCGAGAGCTTGAGGCCGCGCTCGCCCACGCGCGACTCGTACTTGTCGGGCAGGCTCTCGATGAATTCGTGGATGTGCGCGGCCTTGGCCGCCTCGATGACCTCCTCGGGCGACGCGCCCGGCCGCCCGTAGTGGATGTTGTACAGGATCGTGTCGTTGAAGAGCACCGTGTCCTGAGGGACGATGCCGATCGCGGCGCGCAGGGACGACTGCGTGACGCTGCGGATGTCGGTCCCGTTGATCGTGATGCGGCCCGCGTTCACGTCGTAAAAGCGGAACAAGAGACGAGCCAGTGTCGATTTGCCCGAGCCGCTGTGACCGACCACCGCGACCTTGTTACCTGCCGGCACTTCGAACGAAACGTCAAACAGGATTTGCCGCCGCGGCTCGTAGGAAAAGTCGACGTGCTCGAAACGCACCGTGGCGCTTCCCGCGCTTTTTCCAGGAGGCAGCGGCGTAGCGTCCGGCCTGTCCTGTATTTCCCGGTCCTGAGTGAGCAGGCGGAACATGCGGTCCATGTCGGCGAGCGCCTGCTTGATCTCGCGGTACACCATGCCGAGGAAGTTGAGCGGAATGTAGAGCTGGATCAACAGGCCGTTGACGAGCACGAGGTCGCCGAGCGTCAGGGTCTTCGCCACCACTCCCTGAGCGGCGAGGACCATGAGCAGCGTCACCGCGATCGCGATGATGCAGCTCTGCCCGATGTTGAGGAGCCCGAGCGAGGCTTCGTTCTTTACGGCGGCGAACTCGTATTTCTGCAGATTCTCGTCGTAGCGGCGCGCCTCGTATTCCTCGTTGTTGAAGTATTTCACCGTCTCGTAGTTGATCAGGCTGTCGATCGCGCGCGTGTTGGCCTTCGAGTCCAGCTCGTTCGCCTGGCGCCGGATCTCCATGCGCCACTCGGTGACCGACACGCTGAAAGCGATGTAAATGGCCACCGCGACGAAGGTGACCGCAGCGAAGCGCCAGTCGAACCGGGTGAGCAGGATCGCCGCCACCAGGCTGAACTCGAGGACGACCGGAATGATCGAGAACAGCATGTACGAGAGCAGCGTCGAGATGCCGCGCGTGCCGCGCTCGATGTCGCGCGACACGCCCCCGGTCTGCCGCTCCAGGTGAAAGCGCAGCGACAGGCCGTGCATGTGCCGGAACACCGCCAGCGCGACGCGCCGGATGGCGCGCTGGGTCACGCGCACGAACACGACGTCGCGCAGCTCCGCAAACAGCGTCGTCGAGAAGCGCAGGATGCCGTAAGCGGCGAGCAGCGCGAGCGGCAGCACGAGCACCGCGGTCTGCGTGTCCAGCGAATCGACCACTTCCTTGAGCACGAGGGGCACGCCGACGTTGGCGAGCTTGGCCGTGGTGAGGAACGCGAGCGCCAACGCCACCCGGACGCGGAATTCCCATAGATAAGGAAACAGCATCCCGACCGCGCGCCACTCGCTGCGCCGCCGCGGCGCGCCGGCCGGGCTCTTCAACGGAACGGGCAGGGTCAGGCCGCGCTGGTCGTGTGCCATGGCGTGATTTTATGCCTCCGGGCATCGTGACGTGGAGGCGCACAGGGGCGCGTCTTGCCCGCGTCGCCGTTCGCGCTTCGCCCCATCCCGCCCGCTTGCGCGGTATCATGAAACACTCTGGGACGCGCTGCGCGCCCGGTTTCAGGAGATCGTCATGTCGGACACCCTCTGGATCATCGCCGTCGCCGTCGTCTCGGTCGCGCTCGCCTACCTCGCCGTGCCCGGCTGGGTCTGGTTCGTCGCCGGCGTCGCCGCTCTCGGCTGGAGCACGATCGCTCTCCCGGTCTGGGCGTTCGAGCTGCTCGGCGCGATATTCGCCCTCGCGAGCGTGGTGCTCGGGATCGGTCTTCTGCGCCGCCCGCTCGTTTCAAGGCTGCTGCTGCGCTGGTACCGGGGCCAGCTCCCCGCCATGTCCCAGACCGAGCAGGAAGCGATCGACGCGGGCACGGTCTGGTGGGACGGCGAGCTTTTTTCCGGCAAGCCGGGCTGGGACAAGCTGCTCGCGACGCCGCGACCGCAGCTCAGCGCGGAGGAGCAGTCCTTCCTCGACAACGAGACGGAACAACTGTGCGCGATGGTGAGCGACTGGGACACGACGCAGATCTATCAGGACCTGCCTCCGCAAGCGTGGCAGTTCATCAAGGACAAGGGCTTTCTCGGGATGATCATCCCCAAGAAGTACGGCGGCAAGGAATTCTCCGCCACCCTGCATTCGCAGGTGATCCAGAAGCTCGCCACCCGCTGCAGCGCGGCGGCCGTGACGGTGATGGTCCCGAATTCGCTCGGGCCCGCCGAGCTGCTCCTGCACTACGGCACCGACGAGCAGAAAAACCACACTCTGCCGCGCCTCGCGAAGGGCCTCGACATCCCCTGCTTCGGCCTGACGAATCCGCATGCGGGCTCGGACGCCGCCTCGATTCCCGACTTCGGCATCGTCTGCAAGGGAAACTGGGAAGGCAAGGACGTGCTCGGCATGCGCGTCACCTGGGAGAAGCGCTACATCACGCTCGGGCCGATCTCGACGCTGCTGGGCCTCGCTTTCCGCCTTCATGATCCCGATCGTCTTCTGGGCGACAAGGCGGACCTCGGCATCACCTGCGCGCTGGTGCCGACCTCGACGCCCGGGGTCAACATCGGCCGCCGCCACATGCCGCTGAATGCCGTGTTCCAGAACGGACCGAACTGGGGCAAGGACGTGTTCATGCCGCTCGACTGGATCATAGGCGGGCCGAAGATGGCGGGCCAGGGCTGGAGAATGCTGATGGAGTGCCTCGCCGCGGGACGCTCGATCTCGCTGCCCTCCTCCGGCTGCGGCTACGCCAAGCTCGCGGCGCGCGCAACCGGCGCCTATGCGCGGGTGCGCAGCCAGTTTCATACGGCGATCGGCAAGTTCGAAGGCGTCGAGGAGGCGCTCGCGCGCATCGGCGGCAATCTCTACATGATGGACGCGGCGCGCGCTATGACCGCCGGCGCGGTGGATCTGGGCGAAAAGCCCTCGGTGATCTCCGCCGTCTGCAAATACCATCTCACCGAGCGCGGGCGCGTCGTGGTCAACGACGCCATGGACATCCTGGGCGGCAAGGGCATCTGTCTCGGCCCCAACAACTTCATGGGCCGCGCCTACCAGCAGCTCCCGATCGCGATCACCGTCGAAGGCGCCAACATCCTCACCCGCAGCCTCATCATCTTCGGCCAGGGCGCGATCCGCTGCCATCCCTTCGTGCTGAAGGAAATGAACGCCGCGCGCGGGCACGACATCGCCGCGTTCGACGCGGCGCTCTTCGGCCACGTTCGTCACGTCATGGCGAACATGGCCCGCGCCTTCATCATGGCGCTGACGGGCTCGCTTTTCCTGTCCGCGCCGGTCGCCGCCGCCCCCGAGACCGGCCGCTACTACAAGCAGCTCACCCGCATATCGGCCGCGTTCGCGTTCCTCTCCGACGTATCGATGCTCGTGCTCGGCGGATCGCTCAAGCGCAAGGAGAAGATTTCCGCGCGCCTGGGCGACGTGCTCTCGTTCATGTACCTTGCCTCGGCGGCGCTCAAGCGCTACGAGGACGAAGGCCGGCAGCAGGCCGACCTGCCGCTTCTCGATTGGTCGGTGCAGGACGCGCTCGCCCGCGCCGCCGACGCGCTTCACGGGGTGCTCGCCAACTACCCCAGCCGGCTGATCGGCGCGCTGCTGCGCGTCGTGATATTCCCGCTCGGGCGGCGCTTTGCGCCCCCGCGCGATGCGCTCGGCCACGAGATTGCGCGGCTGCTCATCGCTCCGTCCGCGACGAGGGACCGGCTCTCGGCGGGCATGTACCTGCCGCGGTCCGAAGCCGAGCCGATCGGCTGCCTCGAGGCGGCGCTCGACGCGGCCGTCGCGGCCGAGCCGGTCGAGGCCAAGGTCCGCGCGGCGCAGAAGGCGGGAACGATCGAGGCGAAGGAACCGGAAGAAGCGGCGCAGGCCGCGCTCGCAGCGGGGATCATCAGCGCCGAGGAGCAGTCGCTGCTCAGGCGCGCCGCGCAGCTGCGCGACGAGGTGATCCGGGTGGATCATTTCCCTCAGGACTTCGGCGTATCGGAGGTGGCGCGGCCCGTTCCGCACCGGGTTGCGGCTTGACTGCGCGAGCCGCGACGCTCGCGGCGGCCTTGCTATTGCTAGCTCGGGGGATTCGTGAATCCGATTTACATCATCGACGGCGCAAGAACGCCTTTCCTGAAATCGCGCAATAGACCGGGACCGTTTTCGGCGAGCGACCTCGCGACGGCCGCCGGAAAAGCGCTGCTCGTGCGACAGCCTTTCGCGCCGTCGCAGCTCGACGAAGTCATCCTCGGCTGCGCGGCCCCTTCGGTGGACGAAGTCAATATCGGCCGCGTCGCGGCGCTGCGCATGGGCTGCGGCGAGAAGGTGCCGGGCTGGACGGTGATGAGGAATTGCGCGAGCGGCATGCAGGCGCTCGATTCCGCCATCGCCAACATGCTCTCGGGGCGCTCGAACCTCGTCCTCGCGGGCGGCGTGGATGCGCTGTCGCGGGCGCCGCTGCTCTATTCGGACGTCATGGTCATGTGGTTCTCGAATTTCATGGCGGCCAAGTCTCCGCTCAAGAAGGCGGGAATGTTCCTCAAGCTGAAGCCGTCGCAGCTGCTCACCCCCGTCATCGGCATCATGAAGGGCCTCACCGATCCCTACGTGGGGCTCCTCATGGGCCAGACCGCGGAGAATCTCGCCTACCGGTTCGGAATCGGCCGGCTGCAGATGGACGAGTTTTCGGCGCAAAGCCACGCAAGCGTCCTCCGAGCGCAGGAGGGCGGCTTTTTCGACAATCCGCACGACGGCCTCGGAGCCGAGATCGTGCCCCTCTACGACGACGACGGCAATCTCTACAAGGACGACGACGGCGTGCGCAAGGACTCGACCGTGGAGAATCTTGCCAAGCTGAAGCCCTTCTTCGACCGCAAGTACGGCAACGTGACCGCGGGCAATTCATCGCAGATCACCGACGGCGCCGCGTGGCTCGTCCTCGCGACCGAGGAAGCGGTGAAGCGCCACCATCTCGAGCCGGCCGGGCGCATCGTCGATTCGCAATGGGCGGGCCTCGATCCGGCGCAGATGGGCCTCGGCCCCGTGCACGCGTCGACGCCGATCCTGCAGCGGCACCACCTGATGCTCAACGACCTCGACGCGTGGGAGATCAACGAGGCGTTCGCCGCGCAGGTTCTCGGCTGCCTCGCGGCCTGGAAGGAAGACAAATATTGCCGCGAGCAGCTGGGCCTCGAGGGCGCGATGGGCGAGCTCGACGCGGAAAAGCTGAACGTGGACGGCGGCGCAATCGCGCTCGGCCACCCGGTCGGGGCGTCGGGAGCACGCATCGTGCTGCATCTGCTGCACGTGCTCAAGCGGACCGGAGGCAAGCTCGGGATGGCTTCGATCTGCATCGGCGGCGGCCTCGGCGGCGCGATGCTTGTGGAATCCCTCTGATCCGTCATTCCCGCGCAGGCGGGGATGACAAATTATGACTGCGTACAAGCACTGGAAGCTCGACACCGACCGCGACCATCTCGCGTGGCTGTCCTTCGACAAGGAAGGCGCCTCGACCAACACGCTTTCGGCCGAGGCGATCGACGAGTTCGACCGCGTCCTCGACGAGCTGCAGGCGGAGCAGCCGCGGGCGCTCATCATCCGCTCGGCCAAGGAGTCCGGATTCATAGCGGGGGCCGACGTCGGGGAATTCACGAAGATCAAGGACGCCGACGACGCCATGCAGATCGTCAGGCGCGGCTGGAACGCGTTCAACAAGCTGGAAGCCCTGCCCTTCCCGACGCTCGCTCTCGTGAACGGCTTCTGCATGGGCGGCGGCGTGGAGCTCGCGCTCGCCTGCCGTTACCGCGTCGCGGTCGATGAGCCCGGAACACGCTTCGCCCTTCCCGAAGTCATGCTCGGCATCCTGCCCGCCTGGGGCGGGGTCAAGCGCCTGCCGCGCCTGGTCGGCCCCACCGCCGCGCTCGACATGCTGCTCACCGGCCGCGCGGCGGATGCGCGCCGCGCCAAGCGCATCGGGCTCGTCGACGCCTCGGTGCCCCCGCGGATCCAGGAAAACGCGGCGCGCATGATGGCGCTCGAGGCGCCGCGGCCCCGAAAGGCTCCCCTCGCGCAGCGGATCATGAACGGGTCGTTCATGCGCCCCCTGGTCGCCGCGATGGCACGAAGGCAGGTCGCATCCCGAGCCTCGCCCGACCGTTATCCGGCGCCTTACGCGATCCTCGCATTGTGGGAGAGGTACGACGGCGATCCGTTCGCGCCGCCGCATGAGGACCCGGCGTCGGTGGCCGGGCTGGTCGAGGGCGACACGGCGAAAAACTTGATCCGGATTTTCTTCTTGCAGGAGCGGATGAAGGCGCTCGGCAAGGACGGCGGCTTCAAGGCAGGCGGCGTGCACGTGATCGGCGCGGGCGTGATGGGCGGGGACATCGCCGCCTGGTGCGCGATGCGCGGGCTGACCGTCACGCTCCAGGACCAGAGCGCCGAGCGCCTCGCGCCGGCCATGAAGCGCGCGGCCGAGCTCTTCAAGCGCCGGCTGCGGGACCGGTCGCGGGTCCGCGACGCGCTCGACCGGTTGATCCCCGACGTCGCGGGTGACGGCGCGCGCCGCGCGGATGTCATCATCGAGGCGATCTTCGAGAACCTGCAGGCGAAGCGCGAGCTGTTCGCGAAGCTCGAGGCGGCGGCCAGGCCCGACGCGATCCTCGCTTCCAACACCTCGAGCCTGAAGCTCGCGGACATCGGCGCCCGTTTCAGCCGCCCGTCGCGGCTCGTGGGCATCCACTTCTTCAATCCGGTGCCGCAGTTGCAACTCGTGGAGATCGTCTCCGGCGCGAACACCGACCCGGAAATCGCAAAGCGCGCGGCGGCCTTCGTGCGTAGAATCGACAAGCTGCCGCTGCCGGTGAAGGACTCGCCCGGCTTCCTCGTCAATCGCGTGCTCGGACCCTATATCGACCAGGCGCTGCGCATGGCCGATGAAGGCGTCAGGCCGGAGACGCTCGATGCCGCGGCCGTTGCGTTCGGCATGCCGATGGGCCCGATCGAGCTCGCCGACACGGTGGGCTTGGACATCTGCATGGCGGTGGGCAAAGAGCTCGCGGGCGAGAGCGCCGAGCCGCCGAAGAAGCTCGCCGAGCTGGTCGCCGCCGGACATCTCGGCCGAAAAACGGGCCGCGGGTTCTACGTCTGGCAAAAAGGCAAGGCACGCAAAGGCAGGGCGGGCGGCGTCACGCCCGAGCTCACCGAAAAAATCATCGCGCCTTATCTGAAGGAGGCGCAGGCCGCAGTCGCCGAGGGCATCGTCGCCGACGCCGATCTCGCCGATGCCGGACTCATCTTCGGAACGGGATTCGCGCCCTTCCGCGGCGGGCCGCTGCACTATCTCGCGACCCTGCGTCCTGAAATCCATACGTAACTGTGATAGGCTCTGCGCGCGATTCATTTTCCAGGGGGGGATGAACGTGAGATCAAGAACAATAGTCTTGAGCGTGACCGCATTGTTCTGCTTGTTTCGGTCGCTCGCCTTCGCTGACGAGATCCTCGACCGGGCCCAGCGGCTCATCCAGCAGAACAATCCGCAGGCCGCCTATCAATTGCTCGAGCCGCTGGAATCGAAACGCGCCGGCGAGGTCGATTTCGACTACCTGTTCGGCATCGCCGCTCTCGATTCCGGGCATCGCGAGCGCGCGGTGTTTGCGCTCGAACGAGTGCTCGCCGTCAATCCCAATCACGCCCAGGCGCGCGCCGAGATCGCCCGCGCCTATTTCGAGATGGGCGAGAAGGAGAACGCCAAGCGCGAGTTCGAGAACGTTCGTGCGAGCAACCCGCCCGAGGCCGTCAGGCAGACCATCGACCGGTATCTTTCGGCGCTGGAAGCCGGCCCGACCCGGTTCAGCGGCTTCGTCGAGCTCGGATTCGGCCACGACAGCAACGTCAACAGCGCCACGTCGGTCAACCAGATCGCGATCCCGGCCCTGGGCGGGATCGTGGCGACGCTCGCCCCCAGCGGCGTGAAGCAATCCGACAACTTCGCCACGGTCGGCGGCGGACTCAACTACGTGTACGGGTTTTCGCCGGAATGGGCGGTCCTCGCGGGCGTCGCGGCGAACGGGAAATTCAACCAGCAGCACGATGACTTCGACATCGCCACGGTCGACGGCAACCTCGGGCTGCGCTGGTCGCGCGACAAGGAAGCCGTCACGGCGGGCTACCAGGGGCAGGACTTCCGCGTCGACAACGCCGATTTCCGCAGGAGCAACGGCGTCGTCGCGCAATGGCAGCACAACTCCAGCGAATACAGCCAGGTATCGATCTTCGCGCAGGCCGCGGACCTCGGTTACCCGACGCAGTCCCCCCGCGACTCCAGGCGCACGATCGGCGGCGTCGCGTTCGGATACGGCTGGGACACGCCGGCGAAGCCGGTGTTATTCGGCAGCCTCTACGGAGGCAACGAGAAGGACAAGGATGCCGGCTTCCAGAACCTCGGGCACAAGCCGATAGGAGCGCGCTTCGGCGGACAGGTGTCGATGAGCCCCGCGACGACGCTGTTCGGCCTGGTGAGCTACGAGCGCCGCGTCTACGGCGCGGACGATCCGTTCTTCCTCGTCACGCGCCGCGACAAACAGGCCGACCTGCGCCTCGGGGTCAACTACACGTTCAGTCCAGGGTGGCTTCTGGTTCCGCAGGTCTCTTACACGAACAATCAATCGAACATCGACCTGAACAAGTACAATCGCACCGTTGTCTCCGCAGTGGTGCGCAGAACTTTCTAGCGTGAATAGTTCCTTGCCGGCCGGGACTTTCTAGAGTGAACTTGGCGGGTCGGAAACTGGGAGGAGAAACATGAAGAACATCGATGCAAACCGCTTCAAGCTCAGCCCGCGCGGCGTCATGCTCGCGCTCGTTTCCGCGGCGCTTTCCGAAGCCGCGCTCGCCAATACCGGTCACGTCGACTTCACGGTCGGCAACGTCGTCGTCACCGAGGCGAGCGGAAGGGCGCACGCCCTCCTGAAGGGGGCGGAAGTCGGCAGCGGCGACAAGATCGCGAGCGGCGCCGACGGCCGGGCGCAGATCCGATTTTCGGATGGCGGTTACGTTTCGCTCCAGCCCAATAGCGAATTCGACATCAAGCAGTACCGCTTCAACGGCAAGGCCGACGGCACCGAATCGGCGCTCTTTGGATTGTTCAAGGGGGCGCTACGCACCGTCACCGGCGTCGTGGGCCGCATCAATCGCAACCGCTATCAGATCACCACGCCGACCGCGACCATCGGCATCCGCGGCACCGGCGGCCTGATCCAGGTGAACAACGACGGATCGACGCTCGTCATCGGCACGAGCGGCATCTGGTCGCTGACGAACAACGGCGGCTCGATCGACGTCCCGGCGGGGACCGCGGGATTCGCGGGCACGAACCGCAACGTCCCGCCGCAGCCGACGACGATCGTGCAGGGCAACGTCGTGGGGCCGCTCGGGAATTCGATCGTGCCGACGAGCGGGTCGGGATACGCCGTGGCGTTTTTCGGCGCGGGGGGGGTGAACAATTCGCCCTTCGTGGGGCCCGCCGTCACCACCGGTTCGAATGCAGTGTTCAACTCCGCCGGCCAGTTGACGCAGTTCACCCAAGGACTCAGCGCGCCCATCCCGGTCACCCTTGTCGGAACCCAGATGGAGGCGGGTACCGATGGCTTTCTTTCCTGGGGACGCTGGGTGGGCGACGTGCTGGTGGGCACCGCGCCCTTCACTTTGACCGCAAACCAGGGCCTGCACTACGTCGCGGGAATACCCACGCCGGCGGCGAGCATGCCGACCGGCGGGACCTTCACCTACAACCTGATCGGTGCGACCAGCCCGACCTTCGCGAACGCCTCGGCCGCGCCCGGCGTCCTGAACTCGGCGTCGTTGACCGGTGATTTCACCGCCGGCACCGTCGGCGTGAGCCTGTCGGCAACCGCCGGAGGCAACACGTATTCGGGCTCGACGAGTACCTCGTCGATCAGCGGCGCCAACTTCTCCGGCTCGGGATTGGCAACGGGTACAGGCTCCAGCTGCTTCTCCTGTACGCTGAGCGTGAGCGGATTCTTTTCAGGAACGGGCGCTACGCACGCAGGACTCTTGTATCAAATTACCGGCGTGCAGAGTGGGACGACAACATTGAACGGAGCCGCTGCGTTCGCGCGTTGATAGAATCTTTCGGCGCGCTTGGCCACTTTCTCGGGCTCTTAAGAATCACCTTCGCGGCAGCCGAGCAGCGGCTTTCCGGCCGATGCTCTGCCGACCCGGCGCGGCACGATTCGTGGCGGCCCATCCGCATACCGAAGCCCTGAGCCTCCTCCAGGCCGGCCGGTTCGGCGAAGCGCGGTCGCTTCTCGAACCCGCCTGCGTTCGCGATCCGGCCGACGCACACGCTTGGTTTCTCCTCGGCGCCTGCCGCCACGCCCTCGGTGCATTCGAAGGAGCGCTGGACGCTCTCGATCGCGCAGTCGCGCTCGATCCGAAAAATATCCAGGCGGCGCAGGCGGCGGTCGGAGTGCTGTGCGACGCGAAGCGACCCGCTGAAGCTCTTTCGCGATGCCGGGAGTTGCTGTCGCGATACCCGGACTACGCGCAGCTTCACTTCAACACCGGCGCGGTGTGCGAAGCGCTCGGCGATCTCGCCGGCGCGCTCGAACACTACGACCGCGCGCTCGCGCTCGATCCCGGCTTCGCCCGCGCGCTTCAGAATCGCGGCATCGTCCTGACGAGGCTGGGGCGAGTCGACGAGGCGGTCGAAAACAACCGGAAATTCGCGTCGCTCTGCCCAAGCAGCGTCGACGCGCACTACAACCTCGCCGAATCCTGCCTCGCCGCACGCCGCTACGACGAGGCCGCATCCGCGGCGCGCCAGGCGCTCGCCATCGACGCCGGGCACTCGCTGTCGCGGCTCGACCTCGGCCTCG
>WNGG01005013.1_pt1 | contig 21757 bp, 16 predicted proteins | sample 5400661 | NCBI WGS metagenome assembly WNGG01 (sample SAMN13153372, study PRJNA577476) | soil metagenome | isolation source: 100 cm soil or saprolite under Garry oak tree replicate 1 | place: USA:California | collected 2016-06-15
AGCAGGAGAACAAGAACTTCGCCAAGATCCTCCAGCAGACCCGCATGGACGTGGAGGGCGGGGCCAGCCTCGCCGACGCCATGCGCAAGCACCCCAAGGCCTTCGACGACCTCTTCACGAACATGATCGCGGCCGGGGAGGCGGGCGGCATCCTCGACACGATCTTGAAGCGCCTCGCCACCTACATCGAGAAGGCGGTGAAGCTGAAGGCCCAGGTCAAGGGGGCGATGGTGTACCCGGTCGCGGTTCTCGGGATCGCCGGCATCGTCATCGCGGTCATCCTCTGGAAGGTCATCCCGACCTTCGCCTCGATGTTCACCGGCCTGGGGGCGGAGCTGCCCCTCCCCACGCGCTTCGTGATCGCGCTCTCCCAGTGGTTCGTGCGCCTGCTGCCGTTCCTCATCGTCTTCGGCGTGGTGGGGGTGGTCCTGTTCCGGAGGTACTACGCGACCTACGGGGGCCGGCGGCAGATCGACGGGATCGTCCTCAAGCTGCCCATCCTGGGCGACATCATGCGCAAGATCGCGGTGGCGCGGTTCTGCCGCACCCTCTCCACCCTCATGTCCTCGGGCGTCCCCATCCTGGACGGCCTGGAGATCACCGCGCGCACCTCGGGCAACGCGATCATCGAAGACGCGATCCTGATGGTGCGCAAGGGCGTGGAGAGCGGGCTCACGGTGGCCCAGCCCCTCAAGGAGAGCCAGGTCTTCCCCCCCATGGTGGTGCAGATGATCGGGGTGGGCGAGCAGACGGGCGCCCTCGACGCGATGCTTTCCAAGATCGCGGACTTCTACGAGGAGGAAGTAGACCAGGCGGTGGCCAACCTGCTGACCCTGATGGAGCCGGTGATGATCCTGTTCCTCGGCGTCACCGTCGGCGGGATCGTCATCAGCATGTACCTGCCGCTCTTCGACCTCATCAGCAAGCTGAGCTGATCCCGGGCCGGGGGGTGCGAAGCCGCGGGCCCCGGGAACGGACGGCGAACGGAGGCGGAGTCATTCCGCTGGAACGAGGAGAGGGTCTGGGGTGCGGAACCGCACCCTGGCCGATAGGCGACGGGCGGCGCGCGCAGCACCCTCTACAGGCCGCGGGCGGCGAGCGAAGCGGGATTCACCCCCATTCGGGGGCAGGCTCCCGCGTAGCGAGCGGGGGGTTTGGGGGGTGCGGCGCAGCCCTCCTGTCACAGGCCACGGGCGACGAGCGTAGCGCGATTCACTCGCGCGGAGCGAGTGGGGGGTCTGGGGGGGTGCGATGTAGCACCCCCCCAGCTGAATGATGGACCAGACCCTCGAGCTTCGCCTCAAGAAGCTGATGCTCTTCCGGCTGGTCATGGTCACCACCCTGCTCCTCATCGCCGCCTACGTGGGGGCGGTATCGGAGACCCTGCTCGCGGTCAACCCGCTCTACTTCCTCATCGGGGCGACCTATTTCCTCACCGTCTTCCACGCCCTCGCCCTGCGCTTCCTCCCCGCCCTGATCCCGCAGGTCTACACCCAGGTGGTCGGGGACCTGCTGGTGATCACCGGGCTCGTCTACGTGGCGGGCGGGGTCCGGGGAGCCGGGTTCATGCTGCTCTACCCGATCTCGGTTCTTTCGGGGAGCGTGCTCCTGCGCCGGCGGGACAGCCTGGTACTGGCTGGGGTGGCCACCTTGCTCTACGCGGGGACGCTCTGGGCGGTGCAGGCCCGGCTCGTGCCCGCCCAGGGCCTGGCCGACGTGCCCTTCCTGCCCGCCCAGGCGATCCTCTACTCGATCTTCGTGACCGGGGTGGCCTGCGCCACCGTGGCCATGATCGGCGGCTTCCTTTCCGAGGGCCTGCGCCACGTCGGAGAGAGGCTGGAAGAAGCGGTGGAGCAGGTGGCCGACCTCCGGGAGCTGAACGAGGTCATCGTCAACAGCATCCAGAGCGGCCTCCTCACCACCGATACCGCGGGCCACATCCTCTACGTCAACCGCTTCGGGGAGTCGATCCTCGAGCGCCCCGCGTCGGCCGTGCGGGGACGCAGCATCCGGGACGTCTTCGGATCGTCCCTCGAGCCGGTGGCGCTGCGGGCGCGGGCGGGGAGCCGGTCCCTGGCCCGGTTGGAGGTCGAGTACTCCCGCCCGGGAGGCGCCCCCCTGGACCTCGGGGTCTCGGTCACGCCGCTGGCGACCGGCGACCGCCCGGGGAGCGGCTACCTCGTGGTCTTCCAGGACCTCACCGAGGTCAAGAGGGTCGAGGAAGAGGTCCGCACCCGGGAAAAGCTGGCCGCGGTCGGAGAGATGGCGGCCCAACTGGCCCACGAGATCCGCAACCCCCTGGGCTCGATCAGCGGCTCGGCCCAGGTCCTCGTGGGCGAAGCCAACGTCTCCGAGGAGCACGAGCGCCTGCTGCGCATCATCACCCGGGAGTCGAAGCGGCTCAGCGACGCCTTGAACCGGTTCCTCTTCCAGGCGCGGCCCACGGGACGGCCGAGAGGGCCCGTCGACATCGGCCCTCTCCTGGGGGAGGCGGTCACTCTCCTCCAGAACGGGCCCGAGGTCGGGCCGCAGCACCAGGTGTCGTTCGAGGCCGACGCCGGGCCCCACCTCTGCCTGGCCGACCCCGACCAGATCACCCAGGTGTTCTGGAACCTGGTGCGCAACGGGCTGGAGGCGATGCCCGGCGGGGGGCGGCTGCAGGTGAGGCTCCGCCGCGCCGGAGAGGACGTGATCCTCTCCGTTCATGATCAGGGACGGGGGATGGGGCGCGAGGAGCAGCGCCGGATGTTCGAGCCCTTCCACTCCTCGACTCCCATGGGCACCGGGCTCGGCCTCGCCATCGTCTACCGGATCGTGCGAGAGCATGGCGGGGACATCACGGTCAAGAGCGCGCCCGGCGCGGGGACCCATGTGGAGGTGCGCCTGCCCCTGGTGCCCGTCCCCGTCGAGGCTTGAGCCATGCGCAGGGTCCTGGTCGTCGATGACGAGCCGTCGATGCGGGAGCTGCTCGCCATCATGCTCCGCAAGGAGGGCTTCGAGGTGGTGGCGGCGGAGAGCCGGGCGGTGGCGGCGGCCGTCCTCGCCCAGGGGCCGGTGGACCTGGTGATCACCGACGTCAAGCTCCCGGACGGCGACGGCATCGAGATCCTCCGGCACGTCAAGGCGGCGTCCCCGGAGACGGTGGTGATCGTGATGACCGCCTACGGCACCACCGAGACCGCGGTGGCGGCCCTGAAGCTGGGGGCCCACGACTACATTCTCAAGCCCTTCGACGTGGACGAGCTCCGGATCGTGGTCCGGAACTCCCTGGAGCGGCAGGACCTCCGGGAGGAGAACCTCCGGCTCAAGCGCGAGTTCGGACGCCCCCACGGCTTGGACCAGCTCGTGGGGGTCTCGCCCGCCATGGCCGCCCTCTTCGAGATGATCCGCTCCATCGCCCCCACCAGCTCCACCGTCCTCGTCACCGGGGAGAGCGGGACGGGCAAGGAGCTGGTGGCGCGGGCCATCCACTCGCTCTCCCCGCGAAGCGACGGTCCGTTCGTCTCCGTCAACTGCGGCGCCCTGCCCGACACCCTCCTGGAGAGCGAGCTCTTCGGCCACATGAAGGGGGCCTTCACCGACGCCCACCAGAACAAGAAGGGGCTCTTCGAGGCCGCGCACCGCGGGACCCTGTTCCTCGACGAAGTGGGGGAGACCTCGCCGCCCATGCAGGTGAAGCTCCTCCGAGCGCTCCAGGAGAAGAAGATCCGGCGGGTGGGCGGCACCGAGGAGCTCGAGGTGGACGTGCGGGTGATCTCCGCCACCAACGTCCCCCTGGAGTCCCTGGTCAAGGAGCGGCGCTTCCGGGAGGACCTCTTCTACCGCCTCCAGGTGATCCCCATCCACACTCCTCCGTTGCGAGAGCGGCGGGCGGACATCCCCCTCCTCGCGGAGCACTTCCTGCGGCGCTTCGCCCGGGAGATGGGGAAGAACGTGGTCAAGGTCTCCGAGGAAGCCATGGCCGGCCTGCGACGGTACTCGTGGCCGGGCAACGTGCGTGAGCTCGAGAACGTGATCGAGCGGGCGGTCGCCCTCGAGACCACGCAGGCCGTATTGCCCGAGCGGCTGCCCGATTCGGTACGAGCACGGGGGTTGTCGAAGCCGCCGCCGTCGGTCGAGATCGGGGAAGGCTTCAACCTGGACGAGCACCTCCGGAGCATCGAGAGCCATCTGCTCATGGAGGCGCTCCAGCAGGCCCAGGGCGACCGGGCCTCGGCGGCGCGGCTCCTCGGAGTGTCTCCGCGCTCCCTGCGGTACCTCATTCAAAAGCATGCCGTCCCCGCCGACAAGAATTGACGGCGGGGACAACTTTTGTCGCGTGTCGTGGACGGGATTACAACTATAACTGGTTCTAAATCAATAGCTTGAGATTCGAGCCGCGTGGCACTCCCCTTGCTTTAGCGGAGCCCGGCCATTGCAATGGCGAAAGGAAGGTTCGATTCAATGAAGAACCAGAAGGGTTTCACCCTGATCGAGTTGCTGATCGTGGTCGCGATCATCGGCATCATCGCCGCGATCGCGATCCCGAGCCTGCTTCGGGCCCGGGTTTCCGCGAACGAGGCGGCGACGATCGGCGACATACGTACCCTGATTTCCGCCGAGGCGGCGTACCAGTCTGCCAACGGAGGCTTCTACACCAGCAAGTGGAGCTGCCTCGTCGCCCCGTCTACGGGCTGCATCCCGAACTACCCCGCCAACGGCCCGACTTTCGTGGACAGCCAGCTAGCGTCGCTCCAGGCCAAATCGGGTTACCAGCGTTCGAGCGGGACCTTCGGCCCCCCGCCGGCCCCGATCCCTGCCATCTCCGACATCAACAGCGTCTCCGCTTACGTTTACGCCGCCTCCCCGGTCAACATCGGGCAGACGGGCGTGCGCGGCTTCGCGGGCGACTCGAGCGGCGTGATCTGCTTCTCGTCGACCGGCGTGTTCCCGCCCAACAGCTCGGGTGCGATCACCATCACGGCCACAACCTGCAACGTCCTTCAGTAGACAGTGCTTCAGAGGGGGGGGCTCAGGCTCCCCCCGGGTCTCCGCAGAGGGGGGGACAATGGGCAGGAAGTCCGCGCGCGCCGAGCCGGCCGGCTTCACCCTCATCGAGCTCCTGATCGTGGTGGCCATCATCGGAATCATCGCGGCCATCGCGATCCCCAGTCTTCTCCGGGCGCGCGTCTCCGCCAACGAGTCGGCGGCGATCGGCGACATCCGCACCGTGATCTCGTCCCAGGCCGCCTACCACTCGGCGAGCGGCGGCCGATACGGCCGGGCCGTCTGCCTCCTCGACCCAACCGCGGCTGGATGCATCCCGAACTACCCGACGAACGGGCCCACGTTCCTCGACTCCGCGATGTCCGCCCTCGTCGGCAAGAGCGGCTACGCCCGCTCCATGGACGAGACCGCGGTGATGCCGGGTGGGTTGAGTTGCTATGTCTACCACGCGACGCCCCTCAACGTTGGCCAGACGGGGGTCCGCGGCTTTGCCGGAGACTGCAGCGGCGTGATCTGCTTCACGCCCAACGGGACGAACGTGGCGACGAGCAGCGGCGCGATGGTCCCCGGTTGCCAGCCCATCCAGTAGGCTGCTAGACTTCGGCGGCGATGGAGACGCCGCTCGTCCTCAAGACAATCGGCCTTTCCAAGTCCTATAAAGTCGGTCACATACGCCGCCGGCCCCGTCCCGCCCTCCAGGGACTCGACCTTGAAGTCCGTCGGGGCGAAGTCTTTGGCTACCTCGGGCCAAACGGCTCGGGCAAGACCACCACCCTGAAGCTGCTGATGGGCCTGCTTCGCCCCGACTCGGGCGAGGTCGAGGTGCTGGGGTGCCCGTGGGACGATCCCGCCTGGCGCTACCGCGTCGGCTACCTGCCCGAGCACCCGTACCTGTACGACTACCTGACGGCGCAGGAGTACCTCGACTACGTGGGCCGACTCTTCGGCCTGCCCGCCCCGGCGCGGGCCGCTCGGGGGCGCGAGCTGCTCGCACGCGTCGGCCTCGCCCACGTGGCCACGGTTCCCATGCGTCGCTTCTCGAAGGGCATGCTGCAACGGGCCGGGATCGCCCAAGCCCTGGTCAACGATCCCGAGCTGTTGATCCTCGACGAGCCCATGTCGGGGCTGGACCCGCTGGGCCGCCGACTGGCGCGGAACCTGATCCTCGACCAGAAGGCGGCGGGGAAGACCGTGCTCTTCTCGACCCACATCCTCCCCGACGCGGAAACCCTCTGCGACCGGGTGGCGGTGCTGCGAGGGGGCCGGCTCCTGGACGTGGGGCCGCTGTCCCAGATCCTGAAGCTCGATGTCTCCCACATGGAGGTGCTGGTCGCGGGCCTGGACGCGACCCGCCTTCAGGAGGGGGGCGTGCGCCTCCGGCAGCCGCTCGGCGAGCGCTGGCGGCTCGAGGTGGAGGAGCGCTCGCTCGGCGGGGTCGTGCGCGCGGTGGAAACGGCCGGGGGGCGCATCCTCTTCGTTCAACCCATCCGCCAGTCCCTGGAGGACTACTTCTTCGAGGAGCTGGGCGGCGAGTCGGCGGGCCCATGGGGCGGGGAAGACTGAACCGGCTCCTCGCGGTCGCCGCCAACACCTTCCGCGAGACGGTCCGCGAGCGGGTCCTCTACAACCTCGTCTTCTTCGCGATCCTCATGACCCTGTCGGGCCTGCTCCTGGGGCAGCTCTCCGTCCGGCAGGACGAGAAGATCATCAAGGACGTCGGCCTCGCCGCGATGGAGCTCTTCGGCACCTTGATCGCGATCTTCATCGGGGTGGGGCTGGTCAGCAAGGAGATCGAGCGCCGCTCGCTCTATCCCCTGCTCGCGAAGCCGCTCGGACGCGGGGAGTTCTTCCTGGGGAAGTTCCTGGGGCTCTCCTTCACCCTGCTCGTCAACGTGGCCCTCATGACGGTGGGCCTGTACTTCACCCTCCTGGCCACCGGCCGGTGGGCGGACCCGCATCTCCTGAATGCGGTCTATCCGATCTACCTGGGCCTCCTGCTCGTGGTCGCCCTCGCCATGTTGTTCTCGAGCGTCACGTCTTCCGCGCTCGCCTCGGTGTTCACGGTCGGAGTGGTGATCGCCGGCCGCTACTCCGACGTGATCAGGAACATGCGCGAGGTGGCTCCCGGAACCCCCGTGTGGCTGACCCAGCTCCTCTACTTTGCGCTGCCGAACTTCCGGAACTTCGACTTCAAGGACCGGGTGGCCTACGGGGACCCTGTCTCGGCCGCCGCCCTCGGCTGGGTCACCCTCTACGGCCTCGCTTATTTGGTATTCGCCCTCGTGATCGGCCTCCTGTCCTTCCGCTCACGGGACCTCCAATGAGGGGAGCCGGGATGCCGACGGCGGCCGTACTCCTGCTTGTCCTGGCGCCGGCCATCCCCTGGCTCCAGACGCGGATCGATTCCACGCTGGGCGAGTTCCGTCCGCAGGAAGAAGCCCTCTACCTGCAGTCGGGCAAGCACGTGAAGATGATCGCCCCCGGCTTCGAGGGGATCGCGGCCGACGTCTACTGGGTGCGCACCGTGCAGTACTTCGGCGGGCGGCGGAGCTTCTCCGCCGACAAGAACTTTGCCCTGCTCTACCCGCTCATCGACATCACGACCACCCTCGACCCGCGTCTCGAGATCGCCTACCGCTACGGGGCCATCTTCCTCTCCGAGCCGCCTCCGGTGGGCGCGGGCCGGCCTCGCGAGGGGATCGCCATCCTCGAGCGGGGGGCCCGGGCGCTCCCCGATTCCTGGTGGCTCCGCCAGGACATGGGCTTCTTTTATTACCTCTTTCTGAAGGACGCGGAGAAGGCGTCGGAGGTCCTGACCGAGGCCTCCAAGATCCCGGGCGCGGCCTTCTGGCTGAAGGCGATGGCGGCTGACCTCCTGGCCAAGGGGGGCGACCGGGAGAAGTCGCGGCGCATGTGGCGGCAGATGTACGAGCAGGCCGAAGAAGGCATCCTGAAGGCGAACGCTCACGACCGGCTACAGGTCCTTGATGCCCGCGACGAGGCGGACCGCCTCACCGCGGCGACGGCCGAGTTCGAGCGGCGCCAGGGGCGCCGGCCGGCGAGCCTCGCGGAACTTCAGGCCTCGGGGCTGGCCCACGATCCGATCGTGGACTCGACCGGCGTTCCTTTCGAGATGGACCCGTCGAGCGGACGCGTCACCATCTCGACACGCTCGGGCCTTTGGCGGCCGGATTGATCTTCGGAGGCGCGGGGTGGGTGTCGATGGGGGAGGTCTGATGACACGCAGAGCCGTGCGAATCGCCGTCGGTCTGGGCCTGCTGCTGGGCGTGGTGGTGGCGGCGCCCGCCCAGGCGCCGGCCCCGAGTCCCGCCCAGGCCCCCTCGGTGGGCGACTCGATCCCGGAGTTCGAGGCGAGCGCTGCGATCGACGGCCAGACGCGGCGGATCGCCTTCCCCAAGGGATCCTCGACCGTCCTGCTGTTCTTCCTGAGCGGCTGCCCGACCTGCCACAAGATGCTCCCGGAGTGGAACCGCGCCTACGAGCGGCGGCCCGCCGGACTCCGCGTCGTCGGGGTGCTCATGGACCAGGAGCCTCCCGGCTTCTTCGCCAGCACCCCGATCGCCTTCCCGGTGGTCCGCGCTCCGGGGCGCCAGTGGCTCCAGTCCCTCAAGGTCAACCGCGCGCCCCTCACCGTGCGCGTCGCACCCGGCGGGAAGATCGCGGACCTCCAGCTCGGGCTGGTCGACCCCATCCGGCTGGGCGAGCTCTTCCGCCCCTGAGCCAGGGGGGTGCTCCGTCGCACCCCCTCCGAGGCGACGAGGCTGTACGGCCTCCCGCCTACGCGTGCAACTCGTTTGGGAGAACGCCCCATGCTGAAGCCGCGCTCGAGCCCTTGGATCGTGGCGTATGCCGCGGCGCCCCTGGTCAGCTTCCTGCCGTTCGTCCACGGAGTGGTGGCGGGGGGATGCTTCTATTTTCGGGACATCTCCGCCCAATTTTTTCCGCTTCGGCGCTTCGTGGTCGAAGGCCTGCGCGCAGGCGAGATCCGACCCTGGAATCCCTACGTGAACGAAGGGGTACCCGTGCTGCCGATCTCCTATCCTTTCGACCTGCTCCAAGCGCTGGTACCGAACGAGTGGGGTTTCTCCCTTCTCCTCGCTCTCCACGTTCCCCTCGCGGCCCTGACCTTCGTAGGCCTGGCGCGCCGCCTCGGATGTGGCCCCGTGCCAGCCGTCCTCGGCGCGCTCGTGTACGCGCTCAGTGGCTTTTCGCTGTCGTCCGTCAACCTCTACATACATATCGAGGCTCTGGCGTGGGCTCCGGTGGTGATCGGAGCGTTGATCGGCGCGAGCACGGGTGGAGGACGGGAGATCGCGGCCGCCGCGGTTGCCATCGCCGTCTGTCTGTCGACGATGGGGGTTGAAATCGGGGCGCAAGCGGTTGTCTGCGGCTGCGTCCTGGCGGGGTCGCGCCGAATCGGCGGCTCCTTGCGGCTCGCCGGCAGCCTTCTGCTGGGCCTGGGCCTTGCCGCCTTCCCACTGCTGGCCCTGGCTACCGTGGTCTCGGGCAGTCCCCGCGAGGGAGGCTTGTCCATCGGCGAGGCCCTCGATTACTCCGTTCACCCGGCCAGTCTGCTACAGACGGTGATCGCAGGCCTGCACGGCGATCCCATGAGCCTCGGCTTCGGATACTGGGGCCAGCGCTTCTGGAACGGCGGCTTCCCCTACTTCATCAGCCTGTACATGGGCGGCGCCGTCCTGTGCCTCGTCGCCATGGGCGCCACGGGACGCCACCATTACCGAAGTCGGTTGTTGCTGCTTCTCCTGGCGGGAACCGTGATCTGTCTGGGCCGTTGGTCACGGCTGGACGTGGTGCTCGAGCTGATCCCCCTGCTGCGCATGTTCCGCTTTCCCGTGAAGGCGTTTTTCACCGTCCTCGTCGCTTCGTCCCTCTTGGCGTCCGCCGCGGCGCAGGGACTGTTGACCTCGCACCGGGCCTGGCGTGCGCTGGCGGTGGGAGCGACGCTGTTGGGCTTCAGCTTCCTTGCGCTTCCATTGCTCCTCCCACTGCTGCCGGCGCACTTCTTCGAGTGGCTGCAGGAGAGCTTCTTCCTGCGCGGCTACCCTCAGGAACTGCGAGCCCCCGCGCTGAGATCAATTGGCTTCGACGCGGCCGCGGGCGCTTTGCCGCTCCTGGCCATTGCCGGCTTGGCCGTGCTGAGGCTCTGCGAACGGATCGCGGGCGCGTGGGCCATGGCCGCGGTGACGGCCATCATAGCCGCCGATCTCGTTCGTGCCGGAGCAGGACTCAATCCCACCGCCGACCGCGCCTTCTACACTTTCTCGCCCGAAATGGTCCGCGCGAGCGCACGGATGCGGGAATCGGGGGGCAGAGTCTTCACCTGCGCCGTGCAGGCGATGCCCGCGTTTCGAGAGGCCCGCCGCCAGCGCGCGGGTCGGACCGGCGTCTGGACGTATGGCGTCCTGCGAGAAGCCCTCACGCCGTACGGGAACATGGACATCGGGATACCAACCGTGGGCCCCGACGCCACGGGTCTCGTCCCCACGGAGCGCGCCTTGTCGGCGGAAGAAGCCATGTGCCGGGCCCCCAGTGCTCCCGCGAAGCTTCGGGCGATGGGCGTCCGCTACGTCCTCAACGTGCAACCGCTCGATAGCAACGAGCTCCGGTTGATCGATGCGATATCCCCGGCGCGAACCACTCCCCTGTCGATCTACATCCACGAGCTCGAGAACAGCTTGCCTGACCCGACAATCTCGCTGTCCCCTGATGACGTCGATGCGCGAGGGACTTCCCGCCCACTGCAGGGTGCCTTGGCCCGATATCTCGACACGCGACCGGGGCGGTTGCGTCTCTCGGCCGACACGCCACGCGACGCCTATCTCATCGTTCGCCGAACGAACGCGGCGGGGTGGAGCGCGACCGTAAACGGAAAGTCCGCGGCTCTGGTGCCTGCTAACGGCCGTCATCAAGCGGTCCAGGTCCCGGCCGGGACTAGTCACGTCGAGATGCGCTATCGCGCGCCCAACGGGAAGCTCGGCCTTGGCATCAGCCTGCTGAGCGCGGTCGCTCTATCGGCCCTACGAGTTGGCTCCAGGCCCCGCGCGAACCCCGAGGCGCCCGCCCCGGCCCATACGGCTTGATGAGCCGGGAAAGGCGCCTCGAGCGGCGTCACATCCCCTTTTCCCACACGGCCAGGGCGCGCAGGCCGAGCCAGGGGGCCGCCCTCGCCAGCCAGGCGTCCACGGCCAGGAGCAGTGGAGCCGCCGGGGCCGGCAGGAGCGACGCCTCCCGGAAGCCGAGGCTCAACAGGTAAGCGAACCCGTTGAGGACCCGGATCCGGGGCGGCCGGAAGCCGAGGGTCCCCCAGGCCTCGGCCGGCGTCTCGCGGACCAGGCGCCAGACGACCGCGGCGTCGCCGTCGAACGCCTCCTTCGGAGCCCCCGGGGCGAGGGCGAAGGGGTTCCAGGGATCGAGCCCGAGCGTGCAGCCCTCCTGGTGGAAGAAGCGGTAGATGGGGTAGGAGAGGGGCGTCACCCATGGCTCGACGAATACGGCGCGTCCTCCGGGGCGCAAGACCCTGCCCGCCTCCTCGAAGAAGGCGCGCGGGTGGGCCAGGTGGTGGATGAGGTCGAAGCCAGCCACCGCCTCGAAGATCTCCGCCGCGAAGGGCAGCCGGAGCCCATCCGCCACGAGGTCGTTCCAGGGCGTCTCCAGGAGATCGGTGGCCAGCCAGCGCGCGTCGGGGCGTGCGTGCCGCGCGTGGCCGGACAGGAAGCCGGGGCCCGCCCCCACTTCGAGCACGCGGGCCCCCGGAGTGACTTCGGCGAGCAGCGCGTCGAACCACGGCCGGTAGACCTGCACGAGGACCGGCTTGCCCTCCCAGATCCGGCGGTGATCGTGGAGGCGACCCTGGCTCAAGGCGGGAGGCGCCGTCGTCACGCCGCCGAACGAGCGAACGAGGACACGCTCTTCACAGGAACTTGAGCTTGCGGGCCGCGAAGAGGCTCATGCGCAGCAGCAGCCAGCCCTGGCGAAAGCGGGAGATGTTCGTCTCCCCGTAGCGGCGCTCGTGGTAGCGCACGGCCAGGTCCACGATGCGCATGTTGAGACGGGCGGCCCCGAAGAGCAAGTCGAAGTCCCCGAAGGGGTCGAAGGCGCCGAAGAACGATCGGTTGGCGGCGATGGTCTCGTAGTCCTCGCGGTAGAGGGCCTTGGTCCCGCACAGGGTGTCTCGTACCTGCTGGCCCAGCAGCCAGGAAAAAAGCCAGGCGAACGATTTGTTGGCGAGCAGGTTCAGGAAGCGCATGGCCCGGCCCTCCATCGGGTAGACCAGGCGCGACCCGTTCACCAGCTCGCCCTTACCCCGCTCGAGGGCCTGCACGAACTTGGGCACGTCTTCCGGGGCCACTCCCATGTCGGAGTCCAGGATCAGCAGGATGTCGCCCTTCGCCTCCGCGAAGCCCAGGCGCACTGCGTCTCCCTTGCCCTTCCCGGTCTGCTTCAGCAGCCGAAGGGGACGGTCCGGGTTCTCCGCGATGACCTGACGGATCACCGCCTCCGTGTCGTCGGTGGAGCCCCCCTCCACGAACAGGAACTCGCTTCCCGGCCCCAGCTCCGGGAGGCGCTCCACCAGGGGCCGGATGTGCCCCGCCTCGTTGCGGCAGGGGATGATCACGGAGAGGCGAGAGCGCGCGCCCGCGACCGGGCGGCGGCGCGCGGCGGCCGGCCGGGCGATGATGCCGAACATCAGAGAGAGCTGGTCCAGGGCCGGCAGATGGCCCAGGTAGCGGTTCAGCGCCTCCGACAGCAGGGGGACGTGGGCCGGGAAGACCACCTGGCGGTCGTCGCGCACCACCTCGAAGTCGGCCAGCGTGATCATGTTCCGGATCTCCTCGGGGGGGAGCCAGGCTTCGGGCGGCTGGCGGTACTTGAGCCCGAGCGCCTCCGCCAGGCGCAGCAGAGGCTGCCACAGCCGGCTGTAGCTGTAGATGAGCAGACGCGTCCTCGAATGGCACACGGGGTGGAGCGCCTCGAGGCTGCGCTGCACGTCAGTCAGATGGGTCACGACGTTGACGAGCAGGATCGCGTCGAAGGGGCCACCGGCCTCGGCCAGCCGCTCGGGGTCGGCCGCGTCCCCCACCAGGAAGCGGAGCCCGTGGGGCCCGTAGGTGCGCGTGGCCTCCTCCACCGCCGGACGGGACACGTCGATGCCCACCCCGACGCGCGGCTTCAGCGCGGCCAGCAGGTGGCCTGCACCACAGCCGAGGTCGAGCACCCGCTGGCCTTCCGGCACCCGGACGCGCAGGACTCGGCCAAGGCAGTCGTAGAAATAACGGTGCCGATGGCGGGAGGCCTGGATCCCGTCGTGGTTCTCCTCGTAGAAGCGCCGGACCTCGTCGAGGAGCGGGTCGCCGGGAAAGGGGAGGCTCAACGGGCGCGATGATATCCCAAAGCGGCGGACGCGGGCTCGAACCCTTCCGGGCGTGGTCGGGGTCACCAACCCCGACGGCAACGTCGTCACCTTCTGGGACCTCGCCCGCCAGCGCTTCGTGAAGCGCCTGGAGCTGCCCGCCCCGCGCGGGCTCACGAAGACCTTGGACGAGGAATACCTGGTCCTGAGCTACGGCGCGGGGACGTTGACCCTCGTCGAGCCGTCCACCCTGGAGCCGGTCTCGTTCCGGCGTGTCGACAAGTCGACGGGCGACGCTCTCCGGCTCTCACATCTTCAACTGGGACCCGGAGGCGGCTTAGCCCCGAGCCGGCTTCGAACGGCCGCATCTCGCCGGGCGCCGAGGTCTTACCGAAGGGAGGAGGCCGAGGGCGACGCCTTCGAGGGAGGTTACGAGGAATCTCGACGTCGCACATGCCGCATATTACGATGCGGTCAGCACCACCCGTTCGCCTCTGCTTGGGTGCTGGTAGTATTCGGCCGAGCCATTGGAGGCTAGGTATGTGTTGGTGGCATCTCTTCGACAAAGCCTGGTCGGCGCTTTACGCCGTAGGCATATCGTCCCGCGAGTGGTTGCGCGGCGTATCGTCCGGCGACTGGTTGCTCTTCGGAGCAGAGTTGGCTGTCGCTGGCGTTATATGGTTAGAGCTTGATGCTGGTCGTCTAGACCGGTTTCTCAACGAGCTTTCATCGCACTATGCCGCGCGCCAGTCACTCCACACGATCATCACGAGAGTCAAGGCTAGCGCCGGAACCTCGTGGGTGTCTCTTATCAGAGACGATGACGAGTTGCGAGATCTATGCAACCATGAGATCGTCGCTATCTCCAATCAAGTTCTGCTCGGTGGCCGCTGGGCTCGGCGCAACTGGATGGTGAAGTATGGACCGCACTCCCTGGTAAGGTTCTGGGACCTGTTGGACGACTACGTTACACAGAAGCGCGTCGCCGACGGCGGTCTATGGGGGAAGGAGCTTCTTAGCTGTATCTCCATGAGCGCAAGGAGGCTCGCGAAGACCCGCTTGCCAGTACGGCTGTCCGACGGCAGGACACTCGACTCCGGAAAGCTGAATGACATTGCGAGTAAGACGAGCAACTTAGCGAGAAGACCAAACGTCCCTGCCGTGCCACCACCAGACAAGACCGTGCCCAGCGAGCTACCGGCAGGGTGGGAAACAGTCACCGCGACTGTAGGCCGGACCGACCACACTGACCGCCTGAAGGTAGAAGGCGGTTGGATGTATCGAACGCGGGTTCACGATTCGATCGCGGTGATATTCGTGCCGCCCGCAGCCGGGGATTACCTCACGGACCCACCGCGCCACAGCGTTGAGCCGTCCTTAATGGGAGGCCGGCCCCCCGCCACTTGAGCCCAGGAGGTCCCACCGCCTCAAGCTCCTTGATGCCCAGCGGGCTCTCGACCACTCATTGCCGCCGCAGAAACAGGCCGTCCGCCACCTGCTGGCAATGGCCTCACGGACACGGTTTTGAGTGCCACAACGCCCCGACCCGCCCCGCCGCGGGCTCGCGCTCGGCCTGGGTTGTCCAGGTCGCCGCCCCGGTCAGCGCCCGGCGAGGGTGGTGGCGTGGCCGTGGAGTAGCGCCTGCGGCGGGGCCGACCAGCAGGATGCCACCCGCGTGGAAGCGGTGAGGCGCAATTGCGGCCGGGCGAGGGGGCTAGGCCTTCTTCCACAAAGGGGAGGCGAGCAAATGACGCTCGCCGTGAGCAAGCGGCGCCCGTCCCGATCGGACCTCGAGGCCTTGATCCCCGAGATGGGCGGCAACATTTCGAAACTCACGACGGCTGGCATCGCGCATGGGACCGCGTACACGTGGATCTACCAGCTCGGTCTCGACAAGCTCGCCGGAATCGCCACGCTCCCGATCGCTCCCCGCCCCGTCCGGTCAGTGGTCGATGGGCCACGGCCCGTCACCATGAAGCTCCCGGCGAGCCTGCATCGTTGGATCGGGATTCACGCGATCGACACGGACCGCACCGTGTCGGCGATCCGTCCGAGGCCCTGGAGCTGCTCCGGGCAGTCGTCGAGCGCGAGGAGTAGAAGGGCTCCCCTAGGGGGGCCGGCGCCGCCGTGGCGCCGGCCTTTTGGAGCGTTGAGCCCCCTGGCAGCCTACTTTTCCCTGCTCCTGGCCGTCGAGCGGCGCCTTGCTCCTTGTTCTTACAAGACATAAACTCGTTGGGGCACCGACATGGACGAGGAAATCCCCTTCGACAGCCTCTTGCAGTCCATATGGCTCCCTGTCAGCAAGCCCGGCGCGACGTCACGGCTGCTCGTCGCTGAATCACCGTCCCCATTCGTGGCGCCGACATTGCAGGTTCCGCAGGATGACCTGGCGGATCCATTCGCGGCAGAGTTGATACTTGTCGAAGCCCCCGCGGCGGTTGGCAAGACCACGATGGCGCGTGCCCTATCAGCGTCTCGGCGGGCCCCACTGCTGAATCTGGCGCAGGTTCCGGTTGCTACCGGGTCACTCAAGGCACTGATTTCGGATGTCCCGATGCCTGATCCCGTTCGAGCCTTCCACAGCGCAGAGCTCCCGCTGATTGTCGATGCACTGGACGAGGGCCGAATGCTCTCTGGAGACAGAGGATTCGAGGCCTTCCTGGAAACGACGGGTGAGTTCCTTTTGAGCGACCGTCGCCAGGTGCGCCGGCCTAAGCTGGTTATCCTCGGACGGCACGACTCGATCGATCTCGCCCGGACCGGCCTGGAGATACTCGGGGGCGACCTCACTGTGGCCTCGATCACCGTCGGCTTTTTTGACAAGGCGGCGGCGCTGGAGATGATCACGGCTTATGCGGACTCGGTCGCTGAACCCAACGCCGCCTACCGAAAGTCGCCCCAACCCGTTCACGCTCTTGTCCAGGCCTACTTCGATGCGATCGAAGCAGCCCTCGGCCTCCACGATGAAGCTCTTTGGACTGACCCGACCGGTCGCGCATTCGCTGGCTACGCACCAGTTCTGTCCGCGCTAGGGCTCTTGCTGGCCGAGGTCGAGAACTTTCAGGTGATCGAAAACCGATTACGCAAGGAAGGCACGCGAGAGGCGTGGGGTGTTATAGAAGAAGTCCTCGACACCATCCTTAGCCGAGAGAGAAACAAGCTCTGCGACCAACTGAAAACGAAAATCCAGGCCGGTGTTCCTGTTCCTGCGGAGGCTTACGACAACGAAGAGCAGCTGGGATTTGTCACCCGGTACGTCCATGGGCTCCAAATGCAGGGGTCGGCACGAGTCCGGCTCGCCCCACGAGACCAGTTAGCCTACGAGTCACTCGTCGCGCAATACCTGCCGGATCATCCCTTCATTCGGGGGGGGAAGCTCGAGAACCCAGTCCTGGGCGCAGTCGTTTTGGCACATGCCGTCAAGGATGATCTCCTGAAGGCCGCCGATCCACGGATGGTCGCGACAGCGTCTAAACATCCATTCTTGTGGCGTTCGCTTCGCAAACAATTGCAACCCGACTCGATTCTCGATGGTCGATACTTGGGCTACGTGCTTGCGTCGTACTGGAATGAGCCAGTCGTTCAGGGCGACAGGGTGTTCATTCGTTCTTCGGACGATGACACAGCGCACGTCTTCATATCAAGGAATGGAAAAGAGAGCGAGTTCGCGAGGATCACCGATCCCATTGTTTTCTTCGGCGTGATGCGCGACTGTGATGTCGACGTTACGGGAACCGTCGTCCTGGCAGGAGGTGCTCGAGGTTCTCAGTCCGTCTTCACTGTCCATGGCAGGACCACGGTTACTTGCGGTGAAATGCGGGTGGACGCAGAGTCCCTTGTTCTCCAGGGGCACATTTGGCTTGAAGCGGAGCGCGTCACTGGCTCGCCTAAGCTGGAATTGGATCTCAAGAACGGCACGGAGATTGGCTGGGCAGGCGCCCTCGCCCAAAGCCATCCGTGGAGGCGATTCACGTCAACCCTTAAGGTACCCCATTCTGTCCCGGCCACCGGGAGCACTGTCGAGCGGCTGCTGACGGAATGCACGCGGCGCCTTTCGGATGCCGGCGCCTTGAATCTCAATAACGATTACTCCATTGATCAGAACGACAACCGCATGCGCTGGGCGATGCGTGAGTTTCCTCAGGAGCTGCCGATTCTCGTCAAGCTCCTAGTGCAGCACGGGCTTGCAACAAAAGAGCCCGCACCGATTGCTCTGATGCGCGTCCACTTCAAGGTCACATGGCGCGAGCTGCTGAACGCGGCCACCGCTCCTAGTATCCCGATGCCGCTGGCGGACTTCGTCACAGCCCTGCGTCGTGCAATAAAGTAGGTGACGGCGCGCCGAACCATTCGTCCGTTCAGCCCCCTGGCGGCGTTCTCTCTGAACCGCTGCTCGGCCCGGAGGCCGGCGCTCCCTCCTCCTTGGGCGGCGCACACTCGGGGGACGACGAAGGCGTCTGCCAGGACCGCCGCATTAACGGTCGGTCGGTTGTCATGGCCCGCAAGTGATTCGCACCGGCACCCCCGAAAATGTGGGCGCCCAGGCTGGCATCCGCAATGCCTGGTGTTTACAAAATCAGCACATCAGACCCTTGACCGCCAGCCTCGCGTCGTGATTCAATAGCCCTGCCCAAATCAGGGGCAGGTGCGATGGCGAATACGAGTGCGATGAAAGCCAAGATCCTCCGGCAGATCCGGGCGCTGGAGGCGGATCTCAAGGCGATCGAGCGAGTCGAGCAGATCAACAAGGACCTCGCCGACCAGCGGGACGATGCCCCGGAGCAGGACGGGCGCTCGACGTTGATCGGAACGGTCGGAAGGGTCTTGGACGACGAATGGACGCCCGTCAGCGTCTACCTCGGTCGCGTTCAGGCCGAGCATCCGAAGGCAAGCAGGACCGCCGTGAGTACGGCTCTGCAACGCCTGGCCAATCGTGGTGTCGCGGAAGCCAGGGGCAGTAAGAAGGACGGTTACGACTACCGCCGGAGGCAACCCTTGGTGGCTGTCTCTCAGGAGCGCACGATGTAGGAAAAAGAGGGGCGGCCTTGCGGCCGCCCCAACAAACTTGTCGCCACGGAGATATGGCTGAGTGGTTTAAGGCAGCCGGCTCTTATCCGGCCGGGGACTTCGGACAACCCTGATCAAGTTACCGAAGGCCTCCGCGAGTTCGAATCTCGCTATCTCCGCCACTTGGAAGTGGATAGACCACAAACCACCGCCACACTCGCTTTTGATTATACGCATCCCCTTGGCGACTTTCAAGCGGAAACACAGACTCGGCGTAGGGGGCCTTGGGTTCCAGTTTGCTCAGAGCCTCCGGTGGCCGAAACGCGGGGCTAACCCGCCCTGAAGTTCTTCACCACGAAGAACATCCGGACGACCAGCAATGGGTAGGCGGCGATCTTCGCCACCATGGCGTCCTTACTTTGCGCCCGGTGGACGCCGAAGGGTGAGACCGGCGTCGATCGCGGCGCTGACGGGGATGGCGCAGCTCATGAGGGGATTCGCCTGGCGTGTGCGCCGCCGTGGCAGGCGTGCGCCGTGCTGGCCAGATTGAGGACCGAAACAGCGATGAACGGGCCCGTGACCGTCGATTGGCTCGACTTCCTGGCCGAGGGGCAGGCGGCCCCGTGGGCCCGCAGGCCTCGGCCTGCGCGGTGACGGTGGCCACGAGCATGAGGCCAGCGAGGGGGGCCGTAAGGCGTGCCCGGACGCGCCGCGGCCTGCGCCCCATTCGGGCGGCGCCGCCGGGCTAGTGCCTTGACCCGGGCATGACCCTGTAGCGCATACCGCGGAAGCGGCCATCTTAGAAGGAAATTGGCCATTTGACTACTGGAAGAACCAATACTGGAAGGACGCGTAGCGGCCCTTCAGTCGAATCTCCGTCTCTCCCTCGCCCAGCATCGCGCCCGGGATCCGGAAGACCACCTCGTTCCACCCGGCCTGCGGGCGAAAGGTCAGGGGTGGGAGAGACCGGCCGTCGCCCACCTGGACCTGCAGGCCCGCCTCGGGGAACTCGAGGGGGAGGAGGCCGGTCAGCGACGCCTGCCGGGTGGCCACCTCGAGGGCGCGGGACGTGCGCAGGACGACGACCAGGTCCCGGCCGCGCTCGGCTCGCACCCGGAAGTTCTCGCTCCCGAGGATCGCGCGCCCCGCGTCCGCCACGATCTCGTTCCCGCCGGGGAGCGCGTAGGCTTCGATCCGGACCGCGCCGAAGAGCCGCACGTCTCCGAGGTGCGACGAGAAGCGGTAGCGGTGGCGGCGCTCGTCCTCGGAGTCGCAGACGTTGAGGCGGTCGACCTCGCGCAGGCCGCGCACGGCCGCCAGCGTCTCCGGGGCGAACAGCCGCCGGTTCTTGCCCACGAGGTCGTAGCGCAGGCCGAAGACCTGCAGCTCGTCCGAGAAGCTCACGGTCTGGAAGAGGGGAGGACCGGCGACCAGCTCCTTCAGGAGGGCCGAGCCCTCCTGGAGCGAGGCGGAGCTGATGAGGTAGCGGGGCCGATCCGCCTCAGGCAGGCGCCCGAGCGCCTCGAACATGCCCGCTTCCCGCTCCGCCGTCCGGTTCCCGAAGAACGCGGGCGTGGTCACGCCGTGCAGGTTCAGGTTCCGGTGGCCCGAGAGGTATTCGACGCTCGTGGCCAGGTTGGCCATGGCGACGCCCGCGGGGAGCTTCTTGCGAATCCACTCCGCGAGGGCCAGGTCGCGCCGCGCCACGCTCCCCGCCATCTCGCCGTAGAGGGCGGCGAAGCGCGCGGTCGAGAGCAGGCCGAGGGCGAGGAAGAGCCCGGCCCCGGCCCGGAAGAGCGCGCGCTCGAACGCCGGGTCGCGGTCGGCGAGGCCGGCCGCGAAGCGGAGGCCGACCGCGGCGAAGACGAGCAGGCCCGGGAAGGCCCACATCAAGTAGCGGTTGAAGTGGACCCCCATGAAGACGTTGGCCGAGACGAGCAGGCACACGAGCCCCACCGTGGCGAGCCACCACCGGAGCGGGGCGCGGAGCGGCTCCGGGGCGCGGAGGACCGCGAGCAGGATGAAGAGCAGGCCGAGGGGGGGGAAGTAGAAGGGCGCCCACCCGCGCGAGAATCCCAGGGGCGCCTGCGACGGATAGAAGCCGAGGAGAAGGCCGCGCAGGACGTCGACCGCGTACTCGGAGACGAGAGAGACCGTGTCCCGGAGGCCGTAGTTCGCGAGGAGGGACTTGTCCGCCACGGAGGTGCCCAGCCAGTCGCCCGTGACCGCCCGATTCAGGGCCAGGACGAGCAGGCCGGTGACGGCCGGAAGGGCCGGCAGCCACGCGCCGGCCCGGCGCGCGCCCGCCCGGCGCATCGAAGCCCCGCCCAGGACCGTGCCGATCCAGAGCCCCTCGGGCCGGGCCAGCGCGAGCAGGCTCCCCGCGACCGCGAAACCGACCGCCGACCCGCCGGCCCAGAGCGCGAGCCACCGATCGAGGAGCAGCAGGGCCAGGAACATGTAGAGGGCGATGTCGGAGCCGTAGAGAAAGCTCCAGGCGATGGGGCCTCCGAGGGCAAGGAGGGCGCCCGCGAGCCCCCCCGCGCTCTCTCCGCCGAGGGCGGCGCCGATCCGCCGGGCGAGGAAGACCGAGGCCACGAAGAGCAGGGCTCCGGTCGCGATCGCGAAGGCCACGAGTGCCTCGCCGCGGATCCCCACGGCGTGCGCGCCGCCCAACCACGCCGTGTAGAGCAGGCTCGTGGAGCCGGTGGAGGGGCTCTCCCCCGGGTTGTAGCGGAACGGATGGCCCTCGGCTATCGCGCGCGCGTACTGGCACACCACGTAGAGGTCGACCACCTGGGGGACGAAGCGGCCTCCGGTGGACGCGAGCATGGCGAAGAGGAAGGCCAGGACGACGGCGAGGGCGAGCAGCGGGAGGGCAAGGCGGGCCCAACGAGGGTGCATCGCGCGGGATGATAACGCTGCTACACGTCCGGCGCCGCATCCCCCGGCCTTGACTGCCCCCGGACGACGCGGGAAGATCCGCCCCGGTGACGCCGATCTCCGGATTCGCCGAGGTCTGGACGTCTTCTCCGTTCGTCGAGGCGACCGCCCTCCTCTTCGGCCTCGTGGTCGGCAGCTTCGCGAACGTGTGCATCCACCGGGTCCCCCTCGAGCAGTCCGTGGTCCATCCCCCCTCGCGGTGCCCTTCCTGCGGCGCCCTCATCCGGCCCCTGGACAACGTGCCGGTGCTGAGCTTCCTGCGGCTGCGCGGGCGCTGCCGCTCGTGCCGGGCGCGGATCTCGCCCCGCTACCCGATCGTGGAGGCGGCGAACGGCCTGCTCTGGATGACGTTCGTGGCCTGGCGCGGGCTCGGCGTGCAGACCCTGGTCGGGCTCGTCCTCGTGACCGCCCTCCTCGTCCTGAGCCTCA
>WNGG01006943.1_pt1 | contig 21752 bp, 17 predicted proteins | sample 5400661 | NCBI WGS metagenome assembly WNGG01 (sample SAMN13153372, study PRJNA577476) | soil metagenome | isolation source: 100 cm soil or saprolite under Garry oak tree replicate 1 | place: USA:California | collected 2016-06-15
ACTGGGTCCAGTCGGCCAGCTGGGCGTCCAGCGCGTCGTGCAGCGCCTTGCGGATCACCGGGTGGTTGCGGCCCGCGGCGAACACGCCGAAGCCGGCCAGGAAATCGGCGTACTGGTGGCCCTCGGAGTCGTACAGGTACGCGCCCTCGGCCCGCTCGTAGACCTTGTCGAAGCCGATCGTGTGCAGCACCTTGGGCTGCTGTGGGTTCAGGTACCGGCCGTACAGCTCATATCCGTCGTCGCGATGGGCCGCGAGCAGGGCCGGGAGGTCGAAGTCCATGATTCATTCTCTCCCGGCCGCAGCCGGGAGTTCTCCGGCCGCGTCCGGTTGCCCGACACGCGTGTCGGACTCGCGGCCGGACCGCCGGTGCAGCCGCCGCGGGCTGGTGAGGAAGCCGGCCCCCCAGCAGACGTGCATGACGCCGAGGACGAGCGGCACCCGGATCCGCACGCCCGCCGGCACCCGGCGGGCCAGACCGGCGCCGACCGCGGTGATCCCGGCCAGGTAGCCGAGCGGGATCACGAACCCGGCGGTCAGCCAGCGGAAGCCGGCGGGCGCCCCGGCGGCCATGGCGGCCAGGCCGGCCAGGCCCGCCGCCAGGCCGAGCACGACCAGCGCGGCCGCGGCCGGCGGGGCCAGGTACCGGAAGTTCGCCGTCTCCGGGTGCTCGCGGACGATCACCCGCCGCCAGCGGCCGTAGTGGAAGTACTGCGAGCCGAGGGCCCGGGCGCTCGCCCGCGGCCGGTAGGTGACACGCAGCTCGGGGGTGAACCAGATCTGGCCGCCGCGCGTCCGGATGCGGTAGTTCAGGTCCCAGTCCTCGGCCCGGAGCATCCCCTCGTCGTAGCCGCCGGCCTGCTCGATCGCCTCGCGGTGATAGACGCCGAGGTAGACGCTGTCCACCGGGCCGGCGCCGCCGCCGGTGTGGAACGCGGCCGAGCCGACCCCGACCTTGGAGGTCATCGCCCAGGCCACGGCCCGCTGGAAGGTGGTCACGCCCTCGGCCGCCATGACCCCGCCCACGTCGGCGGCGCCGGTCTCGGCCAGGATCGGCAGCGCGGCCCGCAGGTACCCGGGCGGCAGCAGCGCGTGCCCGTCCACCCGGGCGATCACGGCGTGCCTGGCCGCGCCGATGGCGGCGTTGAGGGCCGCCGGGATGTGGCCGCCGGGGTTGGCGACGACCGTGAGCCGCGGCTCGGCGGCGGCCAGGTCCCGCGCGATCTGCTCGGTGCGGTCGGCTGACGGCCCGACCGCGAGCACGAGCTCGAGCTCGCCCGGGTAGTCCTGGCTGAGCACATGCCGCACGGACTCCGCGAGGTGCCGCTCCTCGTTCCTGACCGGCATCACCACGGAAATAGGCGGGAATTCCACGCTGGTCACGGTACCGCAGCCAGCGGGCGCGTTACTCGCTGTCTAGCGGGTTAGCTCACAGACCGGAGTCCTCCAGCATCTCGGTGACCAGGGCGGCGATCTGGGACCGTTCGGACCTGACCAGGGTGACGTGCGCGAACAGCGGGTGGCCCTTGAGCTTCTCGATCACCGCGATCACCCCGTCGTGCCGGCCGACCCGCAGGTTGTCCCGCTGCGCGATGTCGTGGGTGAGCACCACCCGGGACCCCGAGCCGATCCTGGACAGCACGGTGAGCAGCACGCCGCGTTCCAGCGACTGCGCCTCGTCCACGATCACGAACGCGTCGTGCAGCGACCGGCCCCTGATGTGGGTCAGCGGCAGGACCTCGAACATGTCCCTGGCGATGACCTCGTCGATGACATCCTGCGTGGTGACGGCGGACAGGGTGTCGTAGACGGCCTGCGCCCACGGGCCCATCTTGTCGGCCTCGGACCCGGGCAGGTAGCCGAGCTCCTGGCCGCCGACCGCGTAGAGCGGCCGGAACACGATGACCTTGCGGTGCTGCCGCCGCTCCATCACCGCCTCGAGCCCGGCGCACAGCGCCAGCGCCGACTTGCCGGTGCCGGCCCGGCCGCCGAGCGACACGATGCCGATCTCCGGGTCCAGCAGCAGGTCCAGCGCGACGCGCTGCTCGGCGCTGCGGCCGCGCAGGCCGAACGCCTCCCGGTCGCCGCGCACCAGCTGCACCGACTTGTCCGGCTTGACCCGGCCGAGCGCGCTGCCGTTGGACGAGGTAAGCACGAGGCCGGTGTGGCAGGGAAGGTCGCGGGCCGGTTCGCAGTCCAAGGTGCCGGTTTCGTATAGCTGCTCGACGTCAGCGCTGCCAATGTCCAGCTCGGTCATCCCGGTCCAGCCGGAATCCACCGGCAGCTCGGCGCGGTACTCCTGAGCCGCCAGCCCGACCGCGGCCGCCTTGACCCGCAGCGGCAGGTCCTTGCTGACCAGGACGACATCGTCGCCGTCGGCCGCGAGGCTGCATGCCACCGACAAGATGCGCGAGTCGTTGTCCCCCAGCCGGAACCCGGCAGGCAGCACCTGCGGGTCGGAATGGTTGAGTTCGACCCTGACCGTGCCGCCGAGCGTCCCGACCGGCAGTTCCGCGTCCAGCCTGCCGTGCTCGATGCGCAGGTCATCGAGGTGCCGCAGGGCCTGGCGGGCGAAGTAGCCCAGTTCGGGATGGTGCCGCTTGGCTTCCAGCTCCGTGATCACGACCACCGGCAGGACCACCTTGTGCTCATCGAAGCGGGTGATGGCTGCCGGGTCGGCGAGCAGGACGCTGGTGTCGAGTACATACGTACGGCGACCTTGAGAATTGACCACGCAGACTCCCCTGGGCGCCAGGGCGAGCCCGGCGCCAAGACAGGACACAGACGTGTCGGATGGGCCGGGCCTGGGCCCTCGAAGGACCAGGCCGGCCCTTCTGTCATCTCGCCTGCGCGCACTGCGCGAAGCTCAGAGATCTGAGGGCCCTCCCGGGAACGGCGCCGCGCCGTCCACCACTACCGAAGGTACCCGCGTTCGCGTTACGGCAAAAGCACCAGCAGGTTACTAGCCGGTGTTTCCCCCTGTAATCTGCGGTTATGTGCCGAAGCGCCGGTTCCTGGCCGCGTAGGAGCGCAGCGCACGCAAGAAGTCGACCTTGCGGAAGGCGGGCCAGTAGGCGTCGCAGAAGTAGAACTCCGAGTGCGTGCTCTGCCACAGCAGGAACCCGCCGAGCCGCTGCTCGCCCGAGGTGCGGATGACCAGGTCCGGGTCCGGCTGGCCGGCCGTGTAGAGGTGCTCGGCGATGTGCTCCACGTCCAGTACCTCGGCCAGTTCCTCGATCGTGGTGCCCCGGGTCGCGTGGTCCTGCAGCAGCGACCGGACCGCGTCGGCGATCTCCCGCCGCCCGCCGTACCCGACCGCGACGTTGACCAGCAGCCCGGGATAGTGCGCGGTCGCCTCGGCCGCGTCCTTGAGCACCCGGACCGTGTCGCCGGGGAGCAGGTCGAGCGCGCCGACCGGGTTCACGTGCCACCGCTCGGCCACCAGGCCCTGCACGGTGTCCTCGATGATCTTCAGCAGCGGCACCAGCTCGCTGGACTCGCGGGTCAGGTTGTCGGTGGACAGCAGCCACAGGGTGACCACCTCGACGCCGCTCTCCCGGCACCACTCGAGCAGCTCGAATATCTTGTCGGCGCCCTTGCGGTGGCCCTTGCTGACGTCACGGAAACCCGCCGACCTGGCCCACCGGCGGTTCCCGTCGCACATCACCCCGACATGGCGCGGGATGGCGTCGGGCGACAGGGAAGCCTGCACCCGGCGCTCGTAAAGCCGGTAGACCAGGTCACGAACTCTCATGCTGGCGGCCTTCTCTCATCACCGTGATGATCTACAAGAAACGTACCCAACCAGGAAGACGCTCCGGTTAACCCCTGAGTTGGCCGGCCGCGCGGCACTGTTCGCGGGCGATCAGCATTTGCCGGCGATCAGCATGTGCCAGCGATCAGCCGAGCGACTTGACCAGGGACTCGTCCAGGCCGGGGAAGGAGCCGAGAAACTCCCGGCGTTCCCGCTTGAGCCTGGCCACCATGGCCTCATGCTCGCTCGTCCGGCCCTGCCTGGCGTAGAGCCGCCGAGGCTGGAGGATCTCGATGTCGTCAGCGCCGGGGATCGCGGCCGCCACCTCGTAGCCGAAATCGGGGTCCTCGGCCCACTCGATGCTGCCCTCGACGATGCCCTGCACGATCGCGGAGGAGCAGGGAATCGTTACCTTCTTGGAACCGGGGTGGTCGTCGCCGCCGCCGACGCGCCCGGTGTTCAGCACGAACGCCTGGACCTCGTGGCCGCCAAGCAGCTCGAGCATCCGGTTGCCCATGTCGGCCATGTCGCGCGGGAAGAACGGGTTGGTGCCGGGGACGCGCAGGAACTTGCCCTCCTCGTCCTGGCCGCCGGCCGAGGTGCCGGTGGTCTCGCCGAGCATGAAGTAGGCCGCGGCCTGGGTCCGGTCCAGCCGGGCCACCCCGGGCACGATGTTCTCGTTGCGGTTGAGGATGAGCAGGAACCGGGCCGGGGCGATCTGGTCCGCCGGCCACGGGTCGGCGTAGGAGAACGGCCAGGTGGTCCTGCCATTCTTGGTGTAGGAGGTGTCGAAGAAGTCCACCCGCCCCGCGTCGTCGACCGAGACGTTCTCCAGGTAGGCGTCGGGCTGGGTGGTGGCGTGGTAGATGACCGGCTCGTACTTCGGGTCCAGGCCGAACGTCTTGGCGAAACACCCGTTCTCGGTGGTGTATACGCGTCCGCCCGGCATCAGCGCCACGAAGTCGTCCTGGGCCGGCTTGCTGCCCGGCTGGGCGGTGAAGGTGGTCGTGGTCTTGCCGGTGCCGGACAGGCCGACGATCAGCAGCGTCTCGTTCGTCCCGCGGACACCGATGACCTTGCAGCCGGCGTGCAGGGCCAGGCCGCCGCGGTCGTAGACGATGCTGTTCCACATCCGCAGGCCGCCCTTCTTGGACTCACCGAAGTAGTCCGAGTTGAGCACGCGGGTGATGTTGCTGTTGAGGTCCACGGCGATGAGGCGGTCGTCGGGGTAGCCGGGAGCCACGAGGTTCGGCGTGTAGATCACGGTGGTGTCCGGCTCCCAGGCGGCCGGGTCGTAGCCCGCGCCGACCGGGTAGTACAGCTGCTGCTGCATGCCCGCCACGTTGGCGTTGGCCGCCTCCATGATCAGCCGCGCCCGGGTGCGGAACTGCGGATCAGATCCGATATATCCGTCCACGACGACCATGCGGGACCGTGCGATATGCGCGTCCTGGAGTGCCGCCACGCGATCGTATTCGGCCCGGGTAATGGTCTGCCCGCGAGAGTTGGTGGAGTCTTCGACGATATACGTGGACCGGGTGCTGCGTGCGTCGACGCGCGCCTTGACCGCCACGTTCCCGGACTCGGTTACCGAGGCATTGGGCATTTTCTCGGTCAGCTCGCGCAACCGTGCCGCGGTGGGATTCCACTCTACCTGCGAGCCTTCTACCTGGTACGCCACCGTCGTTCCTCCTCCTGGGCAGGCACGTCACGCCCTTGCGGGCACGCTGGCGATGCGCGCCTGGCGGCGCGCATCCAAGGCCAGCGCTATTTCGTGGACTGTACCCGGAATCGGCACGATTATTGCGTTCGGTTTCCGGCAGGCGAGGCGGCGCCGGGCTATATGGTATAGACCTTACGGCTTTCCTGATCGCCCATTAATACGTCGGTAACTTGGTATAGACCAATGGCCTGGACCAATATGCGGATAAAATCAGGCGGCGCCAGGACCCTGGTCCCGCACTTCCTCGACGTGGCGCAGGGCCGCGCGCAGCCGGGACAGCCAGGCGTCCGCGTTCTCTCCGGTCAGCCGCACGCACCAGGCCAGCGCGTCGCTGCGGCTGCGGGCCACGCCCGCGTCGACGAGGGTGTCAAGGACCCGGCGCTCGGGCTGGCGCAGCCTGGTCATGACGGGGACCGACAGCGTGGTGAACATCTCGGTCACCTCCGCGCAGGTGACTCCCCAGGACACCTTGCGCCGGAACTTGTGCTCGGCCTCCCGCGCGATCTCGATCCGGCGGCCCCTGGTCTCCTCCCGGAACCGGCGGATCCGGCCCTCGGCCGCCGCGGCCCGCTCGGCATCCGACCCCCCGGCGGTCTCCGGGGCCGGCAGCACGCCGACGACGGTGATCTCCTCGCGGTCCGCCTGGATCTGCGGGGTGGCCGTGAACCAGTCACCGGGCAGCCGGCCGCTGAACCAGCCGCGCACCTCCTCGGTGGCGCCGTTCCCCTGGCCCGTTCCGCCCTGGCCCGCCCCGGCGCCCTGGCTACTAGCGTTCGTGTCGTTATCCGTCCCGGCCGCGTCGCCCGCGGCCGCGGAATCTTCTTGCGGTGTATTCATGTAATTATGATTACACGCCTGGATGGGCCGATCAAACACCGGCGAGCAGAATCACGTACGCCGTCGGCGGAACGGGGAGTCCCATACCGGACATCCGGCCGGCCGCCCATGCCCCGGCCGCGGACCAGTTTCATGCCCTGCTGGCCCGGGGCAAAGGGGCGGGGCGTCCCTGGGGACGGCTGAACCGGCTACCTCTGGCCGCTCGCGAGGCGGGAGCTCAGGCCAGGCCTGCGGCGAGGCCGACGGCGGTGCGGGGGTAGACGCGGACGGCGCCCGCGAACTGCGAGCCGAAGCTGGCCGGCACCACCTCGACGTCCATGCCGGGCTGGGGGGCCTGGATCATCCAGCCGTTGCCCAGGTAGATGGCCACGTGCGAGATGTAGCCGGGATCGGTGGGGTCGGTGTGGTAAAAGAGCAGGTCGCCGGGCTGCAGCTGGCTGACAGGGACGGATGGGCCGGCCCGGGCCTGGTCGGCGGCCACCCGGGGCATGCTGATGCCGGCCCGGGCGAACGACCACTGGACCAGGCCGGAGCAGTCGAACGAGGCCGGGCCTGAGGCGCCCCACACGTAGGGCAGGCCGCGCCTGCTCTCCGCGGCCCGCAGCGCCGCGGTCAGCTGCGCCGCCGTCACGGCACCGCCGCTGGCCGCGGCGCCCGGGAGGGTCCCGACCGCGGGCGTGCCCGGCCGCGTGACCTCCGTGACCAGCGGCTCGACGGCAGCTCCCGGCGGCAGGAGGGCCTTGATCCGCGCCGTCAGCGCGGCCACGCTGGCCGGCGGCGCGCTGACCACGAGGGCGTTCCGCGCGGGCACCCCGAGCGAGCGGGCGACCGAATCCGAGACCACGGCGTCGATCCCGCCGATCCCGACCGTGCCGAACGCCACCACCGGCAGCCGTTCCGGCCCGCGGCCGGACACGGTGACCTGACCGCCGAGGGATAGCCGGTCCAGGGTGCCCATGGTGTAGGACACGGCGACACCGCCGCCGGCCACGCCCTGCCACAGCCGGCTGGAGGCGGCCGTGGACGGGGCGGCGTACCCCCGGAAGCTGGACGGGTCGACGCCGAGCACCGCGGCGTAGGCGCCGTTGATCTTGATCTTGGCGGCTTCGATCGGCTCGGTGCCGGTGACCCCGGGCTGCCTGCCCACCGCGGCCAGGACCTGACGGGACAGCGAGAACGGCGCGACGACCAGCAGGTCCGCCTGCTTCAGGCCACGCAGGGGGGCGACCGGGACGGGACGGGACGACTTGGAGCTGGTGCTCGCCGCCGCCGAGGCACTGGCGACGGGCACCCCGATGGGCTGGCCGCTCCCGTCGACGTTCCCGCCGAGCATGGGCACCACCGGCGCGCCGCTGCTCGCCGGGGCGGGCCGTGTCTGCGGGATCCCGGGGGACAGGCTGCTCATCCCGGCGGGCTTGCCGCCCACGGTGGCCAGCACCGCGCCGGTGGCCGCTCCGGCCACCGCGAGCAGGCTGACCACGACGGGAACCACGCGCCGGGACCGGGGCGCGGAGCCCGCGGCCGACGGCCCCGGGGCCGACGGTCCCGCGGATCCCGGGGCCGGCGCTCCCGGGCTCGCGGGCTCGGCCCGTCGCCAAGGACGGCGTACGGCCTTCGCAAGCGAGTGCATCGGTCCCAACATATCCCCCGAAGACACGGTACCGGGACCGCCCCGGCCCGGCTAGGTGCCGGCCGCCGCCGGGGCAGCCGAGGGTGACGCGCGGGTCAGGCCGGGCCCGCGAGGGCCTCCCTGAGCTGCTCCGGGGTGGTGACCGGGGCCTGGCAGGTGAACTGGCGGCAGACGTACGCGGCGGGCGCCCCGTTGACCAGCCCGCGCCCCTCGAGCAGCGGCACGCCAGCGGCGCCGGAACCGGCGGAGCCGGCACCGGCAGGCCCAGAACCGGCGGAGCCGACACCGGCGGGCCCGGAACCAGCGGGTTCCGTGCCGTCGCCGAGGGCGAGCACCGCGCCGGGCGGGGCCGCATGCAGCGCCGTCTGGTGCAGGGCGCGGGTTCTCTCGTCGCCGGGCGGGCCCACCACCGCGATCTCGGCCGGGCCGGCCAGCCAGGCCTCGGCGACCGCCAGGCCGGTGCCCGCCGCCCGCGGGTAGCGGGCCGCGATGCCGGGGAGCACGCCGAGAGCCGCCTCGGCGGCCTCCCGGTGCCGGGCCGAGCCGGTCAGCGCCGAGTAGCTGAGCAGCGCTCCCGCCACGGCGAACGCGCCGGACGGGGTGGCGTTGTCGGCCGGGTCGGCCGGGCGGAAGATCAGCGCCTCAGCGTCGGCGGCGGTGTCGAAGAAACCGCCCTGGCCGTCGCCGAACGAGCCGAGCGCGACCTCGAGCAGCTCGCCGGCCAGCCGCAGCCAGCGCGCCTCGCCGGTCACCCCGGACAGGGTGAGGAACCCCTCCGCGACGCAGGCATAGTCGTCGAGCGCCCCGGCGGTGCTCCCGGCGGTCCCGTCCCGCGAGGTCCGGACGAGCCGGCCGCCGGCCAGGTGCACCCCGGCGAGCAAGCCGGCCGCGTCGCGCGCCGCCGCGGTGAAGTCCGGCCGGGCGAGCAGCAGGCCGCATTCGGCCAGCGCGGAGACGGCCAGCCCGTTCCACGCCGCGACCACCTTGTCGTCCCGGCCCGGGCGGACCCGCTCACCGCGGGCGGCCAGCAGCGCGGCCCGGACCCGGGCGAGACGATCCGCGTCGTCCGGGTCGGCGAGACGCTGGAGCACGCTGGCGCCGTGCTCGAACGTCCCGGCCCCGGTCACGCCGAACACCCCGGCCGCGAACTCGCCGTCGGCCGGGCCGAGGACCGCGTGCAGCTCGGCGGGGCGCCAGACGTAGAACTTGCCCTCTTCGCCCTCGCTGTCGGCATCCAGCGACGCCGCCAGGCCGCCTTCGCCGGTGCGCAGCTCGCGCAGCATCCAGTCGCACGTCTCCTGCGCCACCCGGCGGGCCAGCGGCGAGCCGGTGCGGCGCCACAGGTGCGCGTAGACGCGGGCGAGCAGGGCGTTGTCGTAGAGCATCTTCTCGAAGTGCGGGACGACCCAGCCGGCATCCACCGAGTGCCGAACCCCCCGCGCGCCGCGTCGTAGTCCCGGCCGAGCGCCTCCACCGCCGACGCGGCGGCCTGCCGGTACCGCGGGTCCAGGTCGCCGTGCTGCCCGTGCAGGGCCTGGGCGGTGGCCGCCGCGTTCTCGGCCAGGGCGGTGGCGACGTGCTTGGCCTGGCCGGTCACGTCGTCGCGCTGGCTGCGCCAGGCCTGCGAGACGTTCAGGACCAGCTGCCGGAAGTAATCCCTGGGGTAATAGGTGCCGCAGAAGAACGGCTCCTGGCCCGGTGTCATGAACACCGTCATCGGCCAGCCGCCCTGGCCGGTCATGGCCTGAGTCGCGGTCATGTAGACCGCGTCCACGTCCGGCCGCTCCTCCCGGTCCACCTTGACCGCGACCACGTGCTCGTTGAGCACCGCCGCGGTCTCGGGGTCCTCGAACGACTCGTGCGCCATCACGTGACACCAGTGGCAGGCGGCGTACCCCACCGAGAGCATGACGGGGACGTCCCGCCGGGCGGCCTCGGCGAAGGCCTCGTCGCACCAGGGCCACCAGTCCACCGGGTTGCCCGCGTGCTGGAGCAGATAAGGGCTCGTCGAATCCTTCAGCCGGTTCACCTCATCCACGGTACCGACCGGGAGCCCTGGACCGACCGGGAGCCCTGGCCTCAGAGCTGGGCCGCGGCGAAGTTGTCGAATTCCGCTCCGGCGGTGGTGGGCGCGTCGGAGATCGACTCGACGAACAGCCCCAGATAGCCCTTCGTGTACGGATGATCCCGGTCGGTGAAATCGACCAGCTTCTTGCCGTTCAGCCAGAGCTCGAGGTGGACGGCCCGGCCGCCGTCGGCGGTCACGCACACGGCCTGCAGCCGGTCGGCGGCGTCCGCGTGCACGGCGCTGGTGGTGACCGCGGCCGGGCTGCCGGCCACGCGAGCGCCGCCGCCCACCCATTTCTGGATGGCCACGGCGTGGTCTTCCACCACGAAGGCATAGACGTCGCCGCCGCCGTCGCCCCGGAACGCGATGCCGTAGCCATAGCCCTGAGCCGCGCCGGCGATCTTGCGCGCGTCCACGCTGACGCTGAGGTTCAGCGGCGTCACGTCGCCCAGGCCGTGCGCCGCGCCGGCCGGCCGGGCCAGTTCGCTCTGGCCGTCCGCCCCGGTCACGCTGAGACGGTACGCGCCGGTCCCGGTGTAGGTCCCGGCCGCCTGGTGCGAGTCATCCACCCAGCCGATCTTCTCGGTGGAGAAGTCGTCCGTGGCGATGGCCTTCGGCGCGGCGGCGGGACTGGCCGGGGAAGCCGATTTGGACGCGACATCGTGGTGCGACGCCGCCGCGGGCGGTGACGCCGGCTTGCTCCCGGGGATGGCGATGAACGCCACGACGGCCGCGGCGACCAGCCCGCCCGCGACCAGGGCTGCCGTTCGCGTCCGGGAGCGCCGCAGCATCCTGGTCGGCCGCTGCCCCGACGGCGCCTCCCCGAACGGCGGCACGGTCGCCGTGGGCTGGCCGTGGACCGGGCTGGCCTGCATGGACTGCGTCTGGGCCAGGTTCTGGTCGAGCACCTGCAGCAGCCGGGTCACGTCGGCGTCGGGCTGGCTCGGGCCGAGGGCGAGCGGCGGCTGCTGCAGCAGGCCGGCCAGGCTGGGCGGCAGTTCCCCGTTCCCGGGCAGCCGCGCCCCGTCGACGAGAACCGGGATGACGCGGACGCCGCGGGTCAGGGCGGCCTCGATCTCCAGGCGGACGAAATCGCCCGGATCGGCCAGCCGCCGCCCGTCCGCGCCGGCGGCCGTCAGCCACTGGTGGCCGATGAGCACGAGCAGGACGTCGCACGAGGCGACCGCGGCGGCGATCACCTCGGCGAAGTCTTCCCCTGGCTGGATCGAGTCCAGGTCCTTGAGGACCTGCGACCGGCCGAAATGCTCGGTCAGCCGGTCGGATAGCCAGCCGGCCGGCCCCGCCGTATCGGCGCGCCGGTAACTGATGAATATGCGTCCCGCCACCCTGACTCCCCCCGGGACCGAAATGAATTGCCTCGTATCGTAACGACCGCCCGGCTGATCGGAAGGTGTTTTCGGGACGTAGCTACCGAGCCGCGGGAATTCGGGTCCGGCCGGACGTCACGCGGCGGGCCGGGCCGCGGGCCTGCGCACCGATCGGGCGAGGGCGGCGGAGTGAGCGGGCATTGGGCCGAACGGTGCGGAGGTTGTAGCGTGCGAACTGTGACGACGCAGCCTGAAGAGCACGCGCAGGTCAAGGGCACGCAGGGCACCCGGGCGCGCGGGACCCGGCAGGCGCAGGCCCTGGCCGCCGCGCTGGAGAGCCTGCCGGGCTTCTGCAGCGCCCAGGAGATCCACGCGGAACTGCGCCGCAAGGGCGAGCACGTCGGGCTGGCCACCGTCTACCGCCACCTGCAGGCGCTCAGCGAGCAGGGCAGCGTCGACGCCATCCGCGACGCCAGCGGCGAGACGCTCTACCGGCAGTGCGGGACGAGCGTGCACCACCACCACCTGACCTGCCGCACCTGCGGGCGGAGCGTCGAGGTGGAGGGCCGGGCGGTCGAGCAGTGGGCGGAGAAGGTGGCCGCCGAGGCGGGCTTCACCGACGTCGGCCACACCGTGGAGCTGTTCGGCCTCTGCCCCCAGTGCGCCGGGGCGGCGGCGCGCGGGCGCTAGCGGCGCAGGCGGCGGGGCTTCTTGGGCGCGGCGGCGGCTAGCTCGGCCTTGCGGTCGGAGGCGAACATGTGCACGTACTCCTGGCCGGACAGGTCCCTGACCGCGGTCATCACCTGCTCGGCGATCAGCTGCCTGGCCTTGCCGGGCGGGGCGGCGAGCACCTCCGCGGGGAACTTAAGCGGCGGCCCGATCCTGATCTCGATCCGGCCGGGCCGCGGCAGCACGCGCCCCGGCGGCAGCACCCGCCGGGTGCCGAGCATGGCCACCGGGATGACGGGCAGGCCCGACTTGAGGGCCAGCCAGCCGACGCCGGGCCGTCCCCGGTACAGCCGCCCGTCCGGGGACCTGGTGCCCTCGGGATAGATGCCGAACAGGCTCCCGGCCCGCAGCAGGCCCAGCGCCGCCTCGAGCGTGTCCTGGGCGGCCCGCGGGCCGTCGCGGTCCATCTGCAGCTGGTTCGTGGCCTTCAGGTAGGCGGCCCACAGCCGGGCGGCCGGGCCGGAGGCGGTGAAGTACTCGGCCTTGGCCGAGAAGGTCACCGGCCGGTCGAGCATCAGCGGCAGGAAGACCGAATCGATCACCGACAGGTGGTTGGCGGCCAGGATGGCGCCGCCGGACGCGGGCACGTGCTCGGCGCCGGTCACCTTCGGCCGCCAGATGGTGTGCAGGAACGGCCCGGCGAGAATGCGGGAGAGCTGGTACTGCACGGCTCACTTTCTGCTAACCGGGGATGAACCTGCGGCGGGGACGGTCGTCTCACGATAGCGTGCCTGGCGTTCGTGGTACGCGGCGGCGGCGAGGATCGCGATGCCGAGCGGCAGCGCGAACGGCAGCACCGCGGCCGGCACGATCACGCCGGAGTCGTCGGCGAGCCAGCCGAGCACCGGCATCAGCCACAGCACGCCCATGACCGGCTCGAGCAAGGGCTCGGCCGCGTACGCCAGCGGCACGGTCTTCAGCCCGAACCACGCGGGCCGCCACAGCATCAGCCCGGACAGCAGCACCACCAGCGGGATCAGCGGGCTGAACGCGTTGACCGACAGCGAGCCGATGTTGGAGTTGATCTTGCGGAGCAGCAGGCCGCCGGAGTTGCCGTGCAGCGAGCTGCCGGCGAACGCGCCGATGTCGGACTTGCCCGTGACCGGCACGAAGTAGTTGACCAGCGCGAACACCGCGAAAAGTACGAGCCCGCTGACCGCCGCGAGCAGCAGCCTGCGCCAGGTCAGCCTGACCCCGGCCACCGCCATGCCCAGCAGGGCGAAGCACGGCACCATGGCGATGGTCCCGCCCACCTTGCCGCCGAACCCCGGCCAGCCGGAGGCGAACACCGCGAAGATGGCGACCGCGGCCAGCGCCAGCACCGCGGGCCGCCGGGACGCCGGCCGGGAGGAGGTGGAGTTGCGCCGCGCGACCAGGGCCAGCCAGGCCGCGGCTACCAGCCCGGACAGGCCGTAGATGCCCAGCGCCTCGTTGCCGATGCCGTAGAACCGGCCGGCCTCGAGCGCGGACAGCCCGAACGGGGTCGCCTGCTGCAGCCGGGACCCGGTCATCACGTCGATCCCCAGCACGGCCAGCGTGAACAGGCACACCGCGCCGAACGGCCCGAGCCAGTCCCGCCGCCACGGCCCGGCCAGCGCGGCCCCGGCGATGACCAGGGCCAGCGCCACCGAGACCGCGTACAGCCAGGCCGCGGGGTGGGCGGACGTCGGCCAGGGGGCCAGGTTGGCCAGGAAGGTGCCCGCGGGCACCGAGGCGGCGAACACCCCGGCCGCCCGCCACCGCCGGGCCCGCCGCCGGCGCCTGTCCTCGGCGGCGCCCCAGGCGGTCAGCCCGATCGCGGCCAGCACCGCGGCGTCGGCCAGCGCGTAGGCCCAGAAGAACTCGTCGTGCGTGTCCCGCCACACCTGCTCGGCGGTGTCCCGGCCGGCCAGGGACCGGACCGTGGCCGTGAGGCTGCCCCGGCCGGCCCGGGTGAGCGGCGCGCCGGCGGTGCTGGCCTGCGCCGGCTGGCCCAGCCAGCCGAGCACGCTGGCGGTCAGGTCGGTGAGCACCACCAGGCCCGGCTGCCGGGTGGAGGCGGCGTCGAGCAGGCCGGCCCGGTAACCGGGGCCGTCGACCAGGGCGACCTGCAGGTGCGGCGGCTTGGCGGTCGCGCCCGGGGCGGTGACCAGGAGCGTCGTGCCCGCGGGGAGTTCGGCCGCGATCCGGGCGAGCTGGGTGTCGGCCGCGGCGAGGGCCGAGGACCGTTCGGCATATCCGAGGGTGCCCAGGTCCACCACGGTGAGCGGGCAGCGGGCCAGTACCGCCGCGGACAGGCCCGACGGCGAGGGCAGGTACGAGGCGACGCGGCCGGCCGGGTCGGCCAGGGCGAGCGCGGCGCCCGGGCCGGCGGCGGTGGCGCAGCCCGGCGCCGACCTCGCCAGCAGGCCCCAGTCCGGGTCGTACTGCGTGTTGCGGGACACCAGCGAGCTCATGGCCGGCACCACCGCACCTGTTCCGGCGCTGTCGACCAGGGGAAACGCCCCGCAGGCGGCGTTGGAGTGGCCGGACTGCGCCCGGGCGCCCGCGTTCAGCGTGAGCCAGCCGTCGGCCGGGCAGGTCAGCGGCAGCACCGCGTAGTCCACCAGCGACCCGGCCGAGCCCTGGCCGGCCAGCCGCCACAGGGCCGGCGTGGCGGCCGGAGACACGTCGCTCCACCGCAGCCCGGAGATCCCGACGACGACCACGTGCCGCGCCGGGGGCGGCGTGGTGGCCTGCGCGCTGGCCGGGCCGGCCGTGGCGAGCACGGCGAGGACCGTGAGCAGGCAGGCGCCGAGGAGAGACCGCACCGCGCCAGGCCTCATCCTCACCGCCCCACGGTATCCGGGATAAAACCGTGATACCGAACGGACCGGGTTGCACGTCCACCCGCCCGCTCGCGCCCGCGGTGACCTCGCCGACGAGCGCGGCGGGCAGCCCCTGCGCCAGCAGGTCGCGCAGCAGCGCCGCCGCGGCCGGCCGGGGCGCGGACAGCAGCAGGCCGCCGGAGGTCTGGGCGTCGTGCAGGAGGACGGCGAGTTCGGCGGGTATCGCGGCGTCCAGGACGGCGCAGCGGCGCATCCGCTCGGTGTTGGCCCGGGTCCCGCCGGACACGAAGCCGGCCGCGGCCAGTTCGGCGGCACCGGGCAGCAGCGGGACGGCGGCGGCGTAGACGCGCGCCGCGACCCCGCTGGCGGCCAGCATCCGGTGCAGGTGGCCGAGCAGGCCGAACCCGGTCACGTCGGTGGCCGCGCGCACCCCGGCGGCCAGGGCGGCCTGGCTCGCGCCCGCGTTGAGCAGGGTCATCGAGGCGACGGCGGCCGCGATGACGCCGGCCGGCGCCTGCCCGCCCTTGAGCGCGGTGGCGACCACGCCGGTGCCGATCGCCTTGGTGAGGATCAGCCGGTCCCCGGGCGCCGCCCGGTCGATGGTCAGCAGCGCGGCCGGGTCGGCCAGGCCGGTCACGGCCAGGCCGTACTTGGGCACCGGGTCGTCGATCGTGTGGCCGCCCGCGACGAAGCACCCGGCCTGCGCCGCCACCTCCGCGCCGCCGCGCAGCACCTGGCCCAAGATGGCGAGGTCGAGCCCGTCAGCCGGCCAGGCGGCCACGTTGACCGCGAACAGCGGCCGGCCGCCCATCGCGTACACGTCGGACAGCGCGTTCGCGGCGGCGATCCGGCCCCAGTCGGCCGGGTCATCCACGATCGGGGTGAAGAAGTCGGTGGTCAGCACCAGCGCGCGCTCGTCGTCGAGGCGGAGCACGGCCGCGTCGTCGCCCTCGGCCGCGCCGATGAGCAGGTCGCCGGCGGCCGGGCCCAACGCGCCTGCGCCCATGCTGGCGAACAGCGCCTCGAGCTTGGCCAGCGGCAGCTTGCACGCGCAGCCCGCGCCGGGCGACAGCGAGGTCAGCCGGGGAGCCTGGGTCTGTTCGGCCGTCACCTTCGCCACTGTAGCCGCGGCGCGGCTACCAGGCGGCGGTGGCTATGCGCACCGACCACGGGACCGGCGTACGGGACCGGCGTGTAGTAGCTGCCGGACGACCGTGACGGGGTTAGGGGCGATCTGCTCGACCCCGATGACGGCCCGGCGGTCGGGGGTGATGAGCGCCCCGCGCCAGTAGGGTCCGGCTCCCCAGCCTGGCCTACCAGTGCGTCGGCCCGGCCAGGTCGGTGGCCAGAGCCCGGGCGCCAGTAACGCGGTGCGGCGCGTGCCAGGCCATGTATCCCAGGTTGGCGCCGTAAGGCGTCCTGGCCGGACATGGCAGAAGTCTGCTATCTGATCTATACTTCTGCTATGGCGTTGAGTATCAAGAGCGACGAGGCGGACCGGCTTGCCAGGGACCTGGCTGCCGAGACGGGCGAGACGCTGACCGAGGCCGTCGTGACTGCGCTCAGGGAGCGGCTCGACCGTGAGCACGCTCGGCACGCGGCCAGCATGAGAACGCGGCTGGCGCGCCTAGCGGCCGATGTAGCGGCGCTGCGGGTTGCTGATGCCAGGGCTCCGGAGGAGATCATCGGCTATGACGACGCTGGCCTGCCGCGTTGACCGGGTCGGCGCAGCGGAGCCTAGTCGTCGATACGTCGGCTGCTGTGGCGGTCATACTGGGCGAGCCGGGTAGCGAAGAGCTTGCGGCCCATCTCGAGGATGCCGTCGTCCGGTTGATGCCAGCTGCCATACGCGTCGAGTTGGGTATCGTCATCGAGGCTCGGCTGTGGCCTGCCGGGCAGGACGTTGCCGACCGGTTCCTGCGTGACGCAAAGATGGATATCGTTCCCGTCGATGCGGACTTGGCCGACCGTGCGATGAGCGGCTGGCGGCGATACGGAAAGGGACGGCATCCTGCCGGGCTGAATTTCGGCGACTGCTTCACGTACGCGCTCGCTGACCGGACCGGGCACCCCGTGTTGTGCACCGGCGACGACTTCGCTGCGACGGACATCACGGTGGTGCGCCCTGGAACAAACCTGAGTGGATGACCTGTGCGATTATCGGTGACCGCTGCCGGCACCGATGCGGCCGCCACTGGCAACGCCGCGGCTAGAACGGACCCCAGACGAGCGTTAAGGCCGCGACTGCGGCGTCGACGTTGACGGCGAACGGATTCGACGGCTCAGGCATACGGAAGCTCCTTACCGCCCTGCCGGGCTATCGGGCAGCGGTGAGCCCGGCTTGCGGTGCTCCCACGTGCCGCCCAGGCTCAAGATCTCGATGGGCAGCCCTTTGACTACCTTTGACGTACGTCAAGGTCCATTTACCTTGCGTAATGGGGCACGGTTACCCTCGGTTAGCCTCAACGGGTGGCTGATGATCCCAGGCGCTACGTGCGGATACATGCCGACCTGAAGGCCAGGATCGGGGACGGCAGGCTGCCCAGCGGGACCCTGCTCAACATCGGGCAGCTCGCCGACGAGCACGACGTCGCCCGGGAGACAGTCCAGCGGGCTATCCGGATGCTGGCTGATGAGAATCTCGTCACCCGCTACCCGGGCATCGGGTGGCAGGTGAATTAATCACCACAGCGGCTCAGGCCGGGGGCTGCGCCCGCCGTTGGTTAAGGTGGGATGGATGTCATCGATGAGCAAGCCAGGCGATGCCGCGGCCGAGCCCGCGGATCGCAACTTTGTCGTGGTGGCCAGCCGGCTGCCGGTGGACCGGGTGGACCGGCTGGGCGGCGGGCAGGAATGGCGGCCAAGCCCGGGGGGCCTGGTCACCGCGCTGGAACCGGTGATGCGCGACGCCGGGGGGGCGTGGATCGGCTGGTCCGGGGACGCGGGGCCGGCCCCGGGGGCGTTCGAGGCGGACGGCCTGCACCTGGTCGGCCTGGCCCTGTCCGAGGCCGAGGTCAGGTACTTCTACGAGGGCTTCTGCAACGCGACGCTGTGGCCGCTTTACCACGACGTCATCGCGCCGCCGCAGTTTCACCGCCGGTGGTGGGAGGCCTACGTGACGGTCAACCGCCGCTTCGCCCAGGCCGCGGCGGAACAGGCAGCACCGGGAGCGACCGTCTGGGTGCACGACTACCAGCTCCAGCTGGTCCCCCGGATGCTCCGCGAGCAGCGGGATGACGTCCGGATCGGCTTCTTCAACCACATCCCGTTCCCCGGCTACGAGATCTTCGCCCAGCTTCCGTGGCGCGGGCAGGTGGTGGAGGGCCTGCTCGGCGCCGACCTGCTGGGGTTCCAGCGTCGGGCCGACGCCACCAACTTCCTGCGGGCCTGCCGGCGGGCCGTCGGCCTGACCACCAAGGGGTCGACCGTGCGGGTCGACGACCCGGGCGGAACACGCGAGGTCCAGGCGGCCGCGTTCCCGATCTCGATCGACGCGGCGGGCCTCACCGAGATCGCGCGGCGGGACGACGTCAGGAAACGCGCCAGGGAAATCCGGCAGGCCCTGGGCGAGCCCGCCATGGTCCTGCTGGGCGTGGACCGGCTCGACTACACCAAGGGCATCTTGCACCGCCTGCGGGCCTACGGGGAACTGCTCCACGAGGGCCGCCTCGGCCCCCGGGTGGTGCTGGTCCAGGTGGCCAGCCCGAGCCGGGAGCGGGTCGAGGCCTACCGGACCCTGCGGGACGAGGTCGAGGTGACGGTGGGCCGGATCAACGGCCAGTACGGGGAGGTCGGCTACTCCCCCGTCCACTACCTGCACCAGTCCTACCCGCGCGAGGAGATGGCCGCGCTGTACCTGGCCGCCGACGTGATGCTGGTGACCCCGCTGCGGGACGGGATGAACCTGGTGGCCAAGGAGTACGTGGCCACCCGTTACGACGAGGGTGGCACGCTCGTGCTGAGCGAGTTCACCGGCGCGGCCGACGAGCTGGCCGGCGCCTTCCTGGTCAACCCGCATGACATCGAGGGCCTGAAGAACGCCATCGTGCGGGCGGCCACGGCGTCTCCCGCGGAGGCCAGGCGCCGGATGCGGTCGATGCGGCGGCGGGTCCGCGAGCACGACGTGGCCCGCTGGGCGGCCGACTTCCTCGACACGCTGCGCCGGGAGCCGAGCAGCTCTCAGCCGGCCGGGGAACCCGAGATCAGCTGATCCGCCGCAGGACGCGGACCGAGGGCCATCGCCGGCTAGCTGCCTGGCAGCTCGCCGAGCGTTACCTGGACGGTCCGGTCCTGGCCGGCCCGGCCGGCCGTCACGGTGACCTTGTCCCCGGGACGTGCGGCGGCCAGGACCTGGGAGAGCGCCGCCGTGTCGGGGGTGGATGACTGGCCGACCGACTTGATCACGTCGCCGGGACGCAGCCCGGCCCGGCCGGCCGCACCCCCGCTGGTGACGCTGACCACGCCGACGCCGCCCGGCGCGCCGTCCGGGCCGAGGACGGTCGCGACCTCGGCGCCCAGGGCCGCCCGGTGTGAGTTGGTGACGTGCCCGGTGTCGATGATCTGCGTGGCGATGTCGCGGGCCAGGTTGGACGGGATGGCGAAACCGATGCCCTGGGCCTGGGCGCCGCCCTGCGGGCTGGCCGCGGCCAGCGTCGGGATGCCGATCACCTGGCCCGAGGTGCTGACCAGCGCGCCGCCGCTGTTGCCCGGGTTGATCGGCGCGCTGGTCTGGATCGCGCCTGGCAGCGTGGCCGCGGCCCAGCCCTGGCCAGCTGAGCCCGGCGTGGCCGGCTCGGTGACCGCGCGGTCGGTCGCGGAGATGATCCCCTGAGTGACGCTGCCGGACAGGCCGAGCGGGTTGCCGATGGCCAGCACCACGTCGCCGGCCTGCGCCTGGCCCGAATCACCGAACGTGGCGGGCTGCAGCCCGGAAGGGTCGTCGGCGCGGATCACGGCGAGATCGTCAGGCGGGTAGGTGCCGACCAGCCGCGCGGTGCGCGGTGCGGTGTCCCCGGCCACCTGGACCTGGAATTTCGTGGCGTTCCCGGCGACGTGGGCGTTGGTGACGATGTTCCCCGACCGGTCCAGCACCACGCCGGAGCCGAGCCCGTCGGGGGTCCGGATCAGCACCACCGACGGCAGCACCTGCCGGACCACGCCCGCGTAGCTGGCCGGGCCCGCGTAACTGCCCGGGACCACCGGCCCCGGCGTGGCCGTCGGGGCCGTCCCGGACGCGCCGGAGTCGGCGGCGGCCGCGCCGACCGCGACGCCGCTGCCGCCGATCACCAGCGCCGCCACCGTGGCCAGGCCCGCGCGGCGCACCCGCTGTGTCGTTCTCATCGCACGTTCTCCTTCAACCCGTCGATCCCTCGCCCGGCTGCTGGCTGCGCCGCCGGGCCTGGCCTGCGTGGCCAGTCTCAGTCAAGCCGGGCGCTCTGCAGGCGCCGTGACGCGGCGATGGTGACGGTGTGGAGGCTGCGGCGGGCTCGTGCGGCCCGCGCAGAAGAGAACCGCGACGGCTGCTACGCGGTGGGCAGGGTGAGCGTCATCTGGGTGCCCTGGCCGGGACCCTGCAGCTCGCTGCTGGCGGTCAGCCGGCCGCCGTGGGCCTGGACCACCTGGGCGGCGACGGCCAGGCCGATGCCGCTGCCGGAGATCTGGGTGGCCTGCTGCCCGCGGAAGAACCGGTCGAAGATGCGGGGCAGGTCGTCGGGCGGTATGCCGGCGCCGGTGTCGGTGACCCGCAGCACCGCCTCCGTGCCGGACGGGCCGGCGCTGATGGTGACCCGGCCGCCGGCCGGGGTGAACTTCAGCGCGTTGGTGAGCAGGTTCGTGATCACCTGATGCAGCCAGTGCGGGTCGGCCAGGACCGGGCTCGCGGCCAGCTGCCGGTCCAGGGTGATGCCGGCCGCCTCGAACCTGCGGGCCAGGCTGTCGGCCGCAGCGGCGGCGAGCTCGGCCAGGTCGCAGCGGCGCCGGGTCAGGTTCAGCGTGGCGGCGTCGGCGGCGGCCAGCGTCTGCAGGTCGCCGACCATGCGCGCCAGCCGCAGGACCTCGTCGCGCAGTGAGCCGAGCTCGGCGGGGGTGGGCTCGGCCACGCCGTCGAGCAGCGCCTCGTGGCCTGCCTGCAGGATCGCGATGGGCGTGCGCAGCTCGTGGGCGAGGTCGGCCACCAGGTTGCGGCGGATCTGCTCCTGCCGGTCCAGGGCGCCGGCCATTTGGTCGAAGGCGGCAGCCAGCTCGCGCAGCTCCCCGGCGGCGCGGATCTCGCCGACCCGGGCGGCGCGGTCCCCGGCCGCCATGACCCGGGTCGCCTCGATCAGCCGGGTGACCGGGCGGGTGATCCGCCGGGCCACGGCGAGCCCGGTGAGCAGGGCGAGCAAGGCGGCCAGGCCGGCCGCCCCGGCGATGGCCCGCAGCAGCGCGCTCTTCAGCACGTCGTCGGCGGCGTTCAGCCCGGAACCGGTCGACCGGATCACCGCCGTGCCCACGCGCCGGCCCCGGACCACGATCGCGGGACTCAGCTGCGGGCCGCTGGCGGCGGCGAACCCGTCCGATGAAACCACGACATGCCCGGCCTGGTCGCGGATCTGGACGGCCTCGCCGGTCTTCGCGGCCAGGTCGAGGACCAGGGACAGGTCAGCGAATGACCAGGTGTTGTCCCGGTCCCAGGCCGCCCCGGCGAAGACCGCGATCGCACTGGCCAGCTCGCCGCGCTGCTGGCCGGCCAGGCGGGAGACGTCCGCGGCGGCGAACGCCGCGGTGAGCCCGGCGAGCAGCGCCACCGCGGCCAGCGCCACGGTGAGGAACGCCAGCGCCAGCCGGAGGCCGAGCGTGCCGCCGCGGGCCGGCTGGCCCGCGGGGTCCGGCCCGGCGCC
>WNGG01022286.1_pt1 | contig 21749 bp, 19 predicted proteins | sample 5400661 | NCBI WGS metagenome assembly WNGG01 (sample SAMN13153372, study PRJNA577476) | soil metagenome | isolation source: 100 cm soil or saprolite under Garry oak tree replicate 1 | place: USA:California | collected 2016-06-15
GCAGCGCGGCCTTCAGGACCCAGCCGTCGGCGCGGCGGATCTCGTATCCGCCGGTGACCTTCGGCATGCGCGTCGAGGGGTCCTTCGCGGCGCCGAGCACGCTGTATTGCACGTACAGGCGCGCACCGGGAGCGAACGTGCGCCTCACCTGCAGCACCGGTCGCGGGGGCCGCGTGTCGCCGGCCTCCCGCGCCTCGATCGTGTCGGCCAGGATCGGGGAGCTGATGTGGAGTGACGCGGGGTCGGGGACCTCGAAATCGTGCGTGACCGAGCCGATGCGGCCGCTGCCCAGGTCGCGCACGACGACCTTCACCTGGTACCCGCCGCGGGGCAGCGTCAGCTCGCGGGTGAACAGGTACCCCGTGCGGCCGAGGGCCTGCCTCGTCTCGGGCAGCAGCGCCATCTCGATCTTCTGGTCGTCGTAGTACACCTCGCCCGACTCGCGGTGCTGCGCCTCGAGCAGGAACGCCAGATCGTCCTTGAAACGGCCGTCCTCGCTCCGGAACGCCAGGTCGCGGACGTCGATCTCGGTCGCGACCACGACGATCGCCTTCTCCAGCACGCCCTCGTCGAAGGAATAGGCGGCGACGCGCAGCGGCACCTCGCGCCGCTCGAACGGCGAATCGAGGGCGCGCGCGATCACGGGATCGGTGGCCGGCTTCGCCGCCGGAGCGCCGTCACGGGGCGCGTAGTACCCGCGGCGGGCGCGGACCTTCAGGCCTTTGGCCTTCGCGGCATTGAGCCGGACCTCGATCCGTCGGTACTTGCCGTCGCGGCTCGCGTCGGAGGGCGCGTAGCCGAGCAGGTAGTACGCCTGCGACTCATTCGACACGCGCAGGATCCCGCTCTCGAGGTCGTTGGTGTTCTTGATGACGAAGCCGCCCGTGTCGAGCGCGATCGCCTCCGAGCCCTCCGCCTCGCGCGTGATGTCGGCCAGCACCGCCACCGTGTCCTGCGCGTCGAAGCCGGCCTTCACCTCCGCGGTCATGAAATCGGGCAGGGCCTGCAGCCCGCGCGTGTCGATGAAGTAGACGGGCACGTTGACCCGGAGCGAGGCTTCGACCATCTCCTTCATCTCGGTGAAGTCCGGCTCGAAGACGAAGCCCTGCGAGACGAGGATCATGGCCTTGCGGCCGCGGCTTTCGGCCAGCGAGCGCAACGCCCGCGTCATCACCGACATCGTGATGCGGCGCCGGGAGAGCGCCTTGAGGTAGGCCTCCTGCGCCCGGGAGCGCACGTAGAAATCGATGATGCCGACGGCCGAACTGGTGCCCCTGGTGTCCGCGTACTGCCGGTCGCCGGTGCGGTCACGGCCGACGGCGCCGTAGGAATCGAACCGGCGCTGGACGGTGTACGCCACCTCGGCGTCGTCGTAGGCGATGATGCGCAGCGCTTCCCAGTCCGTGATGCGGTCGGGAGACGGGTCGGGCACGTAGCGGCCGTCGAGCCGCTTGAGGATCGCGACCAGCGTGTCGCGGCCCTCAGGCATGCGGGCGCTCCACCACGCGCCGCCGCCGGTGGCGATCAGCGTCACGTGGTCGCCCGGCCGCGCGCCCGTGCGCAGGAACTCGGCGATCGCGGCCTTGGCGCGCTGGGCCTGGGCCACGGAGAGGTGGACGTCGTCGAAGACGAGCACGAACGTGCGGCCCTGGCGGGCCTCGGGCGTCTGGTTGGTCGAGAACGGCAGCCGGCGCGCCGTCGGCGGCGCCGCCCCCTCCGCGGGAAGCTGTACGGCTTCGAAGCTGCTGATCGTCTGGGGAACGCCGTTCTCGAGGACCGTGAAGTCCGCCTGCCTGAACCCCGGAACCGCGCGGCCCTTCGCGTCGACGACCACCGTGTCGACGGTGACCAGCTCTACCTTCGAAGGGAACGCCGGCGCCTCGGCGGGAGGGTTCTGCTGCGGGAAGGCGGGCATGGCCGCAAGCAGCAACAGGACCGAGGCGGCGCGCCGAGTCACGGAGGGCCTCAGGGCACCAGGGTGAACGGCGCCCTCTCTTCCCAGCGGCCCGACGTGCCGACGAGGGCAACTCGTACCTCGTAGCTGCCGGGGGAGAAGCGCTCGATCGGGAACGTCCCCACGTAGCGGATGCGGCCGTCGGCCTCGGGCGCGGGCAGCTCCGGCTCCGCCTTGCCGAGCGCCTTGCCGTCGCGCCAGAACTCGAGGCTCATCCGCGGCCGCTCGCCCCCCTGCGGGTAGGCGATGAAGAAGAGCGACAGCTTCTGGTTCGCGGCGAGCGAGATCGGAAGGTCCAGGTTGGGAACGACGCGCACGCCGCCGACGTCGAGGGGATCCTCGGTCTTGTCGGCGCGCGCCGGCGCGGGCTCGATCTTGCGAATGAGCGCCACGCTGCTCATCCGCGGCCCCTCGCGCGCCGCCGGCACCTGGAACGACGAGCGCACGGTGCCGATCAGGTCCCGCTCGCGGTCCTGCCCTGCGATCTCCAGCGTGTAGGAACCGGGCGCGAGCGTGAACCGGCGCTTCAGCACGATGTTGCCGAGACGGAGCGCGTCCGCCTTGTCGAGCGGTCCTTCGAAGGGATAGTCCTCGCTGAAGCGCTCGACGATGCTGCCGTCCTTGTCCTTCACGAGGGCGAGCAGGGACAGGTGGAGCCGGTACGTCTTCTTCGCCGCGTCGGTGACCATCTTGAGGCTGCCCACCTTCGTCTCGACGATCAGACGGTGCTCACGGCCCGCGGGCGTGTCCTCGAAGTGGAGCGCGCCGGCGCGAATCTCGAAGTCGTGGGGCGGGTCGGGACGGCCGAGCGCGGCCAGCAGCGGCATCTCGTAGGCGAAGAGCGGCGCCGACGGGCCGGACGGCACCGCGAAATACCCGCTCCGCGTCTGGACCACGGCACCGCTACGCCCGAGCTTTACATCGATCTTGCGGAACCGGCCGTCGTAGCTGACCGCCGGCGCCTGATACGTCAGCTCGTAGTGGCCCGCGAGGTCGGCGGCCAGCCTCTCCGAGCCCTGCTTGAAGTCGTTCGTGTTGGAGACGAGAAAGCCGCCGGTGCTCTCCGCGAGATCGGCCAGCGTGCCCTCGACGTTGAGCCGTAGGGCCGACTCCGCGGTGTCGGCCGCGTAGATCTCTTCCTTGCTCACCGAGCCGCCGCCCTTGCTCTGCACCGCGCGCTGGCTGGCGCGCTGGGCCTGGCTGAGCGCATCGCCTGAAGCGGCCATGGCCCGCTCGACGTTGAGGCCGCGGGCGTCGACGGCGTACACGCTCACGTTGGCGCGGTTGGCCGCGCTGATCGTCGAGCGGAAGACGGCATCGAGGCTCGGCGGGACCTGGAGGCCTTCGGAGATATAGACGAGCGTCTTGCGTCCCGCCAGCGTCTCGTGGCCGCGCACGAGCGCGAGCAGCGGATAGAGCGACGTGGTGCCCTGCTGCTGCCGCTGCAGCGAGTTGGAGAGGCGGAGCATGTTCGCGATCGCCTCCGCTTGAGCCCGCGCCGCGAAGGCTCCGCCGGAAGCCGGCGCCCCCTGGCCCGTGGCCGTGTCGGGGGCGGCCGCCGATGCCGCCTCGGCCTCCTGCTGCGCCTGCGCCATCGCCGCCTGCTCGTCGACGATGCCCCGGTAGGTCCCGGTCGTGGCCCGGTTCACCGCGGCCTTGAGCTTCGCCGCCTCGTTCGTGAACGGCTGGAGCACTGCCAGGCGCTGATCGATCTGGAACACGGCCACCCACGTGTTGGGCCGCAGTGCCTTCTCCAGGAAGCTGGTGGCCGCCTTGCCGGCCAGCCGGCGGCCGTCGGGATCGAGCTGATCGAAGACGAGCGACACGAGGTTGATCTGTCGCGCCGCGTCGGGGATCTTCGACGGCGCCGCCGCGCCCTCGACCGGCACCTCGGTCTCGATCCAGCGGAAGCTCTCGACCTTCTGCTTGACGCCGTCCTCGTAGACCTCGATCTCCTCCGCCCGGATGTCGGACACGGGCCGCCCCTTCTTGTCGCGGATCACGACGTCGAGCAGGACGACGGCAGTGCCCGTCCGGAACGCGGGCGGGCTCGCGGGCGCCGGCGGGGCGGGCGCCTGTGAAGCCGAGGGCGCCGCCAACGCCGCGACCAGGAATACCGACAGGGGACGCATGTCTCTCGAGACTACGCCCCCGGTCGGAGCCCGGTCAACCGCGGCGCGGCTTCATATATAGGCGATGCAGTCGATCTCCACCAGCGAGTTTCCGGGAATGCCTGCGGCAGCGGCGATCGTGGTCCGCACGCCGGGGTTGGGGCCGAACTTGCCCAGGAACACCTCGTTCATGCCCGCGTAATCCTTCAGATCGTTCAGGTAGACGTTGACCTTCAGGACCTTCTCCATCGACGAGCCGTTGGCCTCCAGCTTCTTCTTGATCTCGTCGAGCACGTGCGCGGTGTGGCTCTTGATGTCGCCCTCGAAGTGGGCGCCGATGCCGGAGATGAACAGCAGGTTGCCGTAGGAGACGGCGGGGCTGAAGAGGGCCTGCTTCTCGGGCCGCTTGCCGTCGGTCCAGAGCACCTTCTTCACCGGCGCGGCCGCGGTCTTGTCCTTGGCTTTCGCGGCGGCGGGTGTGGCCGCAGCGGCCGCCGCGACCGCCACCGCGGGCGCCTTGGCCAGGAAGCTCCTCCGGGTCGACTTCGCCATCGTCATCTCCCTTCCCACCGGGGGTCGCCGGTGGAACTGTAGTCCTTCGGCAGCGTCTCCCAGTCCGGGCGCGCCAGGCCGTTGAGGTCGTAGACGACCTTGCCGTTGCGCAGCGTCAGCTCGCAGGCCAGCCGCTGGGTCCCGCGCTGGCGGGCGCCGAACGAGTCGACGTACCCGTAGCGGCCGGTCTCCAGACGCAGCACGGCCACGTCGGCCGCGGCCCCCACCGACAGGTGGCCCAGGCCCTCCTGCTTGATCTCGCGCGCGGGGTTCCACGTGGAGCGCGCGATCACGTCGTCGAGCGACAGCCCGAGGGCGAGGAACTTGCTCATGACGTTCAGCATGTCCTTCATCCCCGCGTTCATGCTGCCGATGTGCAGGTCGGTGGAGATGGAATCGGGGGGGAAGCCCTGCTTCATCGCGGGGACCGCGATCCGCCACGCGAAGCTTCCTCCGCCGTGGCCGACGTCGAAGATCACGCCGCGCTTGCGCCCTTCGCGGCGCCCATTCCGGGCCCGCGTAGTGCGCGGTCTTGATGCCGACGATCACGCCCGGATACTTCTTCGCCATCACGCCCGCGGGGACCGCCTCCATGTCGAGCAGGTCCTGCTCCCAGGGGCCGCCGCGCATGCCGTTGCCCACGATGTTCAGGAAGGCCAGCACCCGCGTCTTCGAGCGGTCGATGACGCGGGTCTTGAACTCCTCGAAGTTGCGCCAGCCCGCGCAGCCCGCGTCGGCCACCGTGGTCACGCCCGCGCGCAGGGTGAAGCCGTCGGGGTAGACGCTGTTGTCGCCCGCGTACGAGCCCTTCTCGCCGGTGCCCGCGAAGACGTGCACGTGGATGTCGATGAGACCCGGCGTCACGTAGAGGCCGGAGACGTCGACGGTCTTGAACGCGTCGGCGGGATCGATGTGCGGCGCCACCGCCGCGACCTTGCCTCCCGCGATGGCCACGTCGCGCTCGGCGCTGATGTTGTTGCGCGGATCGATGAGGTGGCCGCCGCGCAGCAGCAGGTCGTACTTCGGCTCGGCCGCCGCGGCCACGGAGGCGGCCACGGACGCGGCGAGGAGCAGCAGGGCGGCCACGCGAAGGGTCGCGGCCATCACGCCTCCCGCGACCCGTGGCGCCGGGCCGTCCAGCGGGCTCCCAGGTACTCGCCCATCTCCAGCGTGCCCTCCATCCGGTCGCCGGCCACCTTCCCCGAGAAGCTGTAGTTGAGCGCGTCGCCGTGGCTCTCGCCGTAGTTGCTGCGGATCTTGACCGTGTCGCCCTCGATCGTGCCCGCGAGGTCGCGCGAGACGAAATCGCCGCGGTGTGCGCCGTCGATCTCGCCTCCGCGCTGGCGGAGATAGAAGCTGTGGTCGGAGGCGCCCGCGAGGTACTCGATGTGCACGTCCCACTGCCCGCTGAGGTCGGCGGCGGGGGCCGACGGGTCCGCGGTCGCGGCGGCGGTGGCCCCGGACAGCGCCGCGTAGAGCCGGTCGCCGACGATCTTCTCGTCGCCGGGAGCCATCATGTATGGGTTGACGGTGACTCCGGTGAGGGCGGGGTCGTTGTCGCCCCGGGCCGGGAAGATCGCGACCCGCGGCTCGGTGTCGAACAGCGTGCGGACGACCGCTTCGCCCGCGATCCCGATCCGCTTCCGGTCCCACAGCACGCGGAGCGACGGCATGCGGTTGGAGAGGCCGCGGGGCTGGACGACGCTGGTGGTGACGCCGCCGATCGCGGAGACCCGCCGGGCGACGGTGTCGAGCCACGAGGTCCACAGCTTCCACTCCGCGTCATGGTCCCGCTTCATCCACATCTCGACCGCCATCAACATCCCGATCGCCTCTTCCTTGCCGACCTTCATCGAGCGGGCGTAGCCGTGATGCGGCGCGCTGTGGACCCAGGCCGCCTTCACGAGGTCCTTGCGGCCGAGCAGGAGACCCGCGGCCTGGGGGCCGCGCAGGCACTTGCCGCCGCTGTAGGCGACCAGCGTGGCCCCGTTCTGCAGGTGGACGTTGGGCACGGTCAGGACCTCGGCCGCGGCGTCGACGAGCACCGGGACCTTCCGGGCCTGGGCCGCCGCCGCGATCACCTTCGTGTTGAGCGCGCTCTCGTCGGCCTCGGGCCCGGCCAGGATGTAGACGAGCGCGGTCCGCGGGCCGAGCGCGGCCTCCAGCTCGGCGGGTGTGGTCACCTCGATGACGCGGACGCCCACGGTGCGCACCGCCGCGTCATACACGTTGCGCGAGTGCTTCGGGATGATCACCTCGTCCTTGGCGAAGCCGGACAGGTTGGGAATGCGGACGTGGAGGTCGGGGTTGCCCCCGGCGACGCAGGCCGCCGTCGCGTGGGTGAGGGCCGCCGCGCAGCCGACGGTCACCAGGCCCCATTCCGCCTTCGTCAGCTCGGCCAGGCGGGCGCCCACGGCCTCGGCCAGCTCGTCGAGATGCACGTAGTGCCGGGAGGCGGCGTCCATGGCCGCCCGCACCTCGGGCAACATCGTCGAGCCGCTGAGGATCGTGTAGGTGCCCCGCGCGTTGACGATGGGCCGCACGCCGATCGACGGGTAGACGTCGGGCCCCGCGCGCAGACCGGGGACGGCCGGCGCCGCCGGCGGAGCGGGCGCCGGCGTGGCCGCGGGCTCGCTCCGCAGCGCCCCCGGCACGGCCAGCAGGCCTCCGGCCAGCCCTCCGCGCCGCAGCAGCTCTCGACGAGTGATTCTTCCCTCTGTGCTCATGGAACCCTCCGGGAGTGCGCCGGGAATTATATCGTCGCGAAGCACTAGAATGGCCAGCGCCCGGCGACAGGGCGGCATACATGAGGATCGCCGAGAAGATCGGGCTCGTGGTGATGGTGGCGGCGACGCTGGCCACGCTGCTCCTGGTCGCCCGGATCGTCGACCAGACCTGCCACACCGCGCTCGTCTACTCCGACCTCGTCGCGGAGCATCGAGGCGCCTCGGGCGAGGACCGGCGGCGGTACGGCTCCGTCGTGAGCGGGGCCTACCGCGCGGTCGATCGCGCGCTCGGTCGCATCCAGGAGGCCTTCGGCCTCGGCAACATCATCGTGGTGTCCGATCACGGCTTCCAGTTGGAAGGAGCGCAAAGCTACACGCACAGCCAGGCTCCGGCCGGCATTTTTCTCGCGGCCGGGCCCGCGTTCCGGCCGGGACGCATCGAAGGGCTCTCTGTTCTCGACGTGCTGCCGCTGCTCCTCTTCCTCAAGGGCTTCGCGGTGGCGGAGGATTTCGACGGCAAGCTGCCGGTGCAGGCCCTGGATCCCGTGCTGCTCGCCGCGCGTCCCCCGCGCCGGATCGCGAGCTACGGAACGCGCGGGCGCACCGCCCACGTCGCGCCGGGCGCCGCCGACGTCGACGCGCAGATGCTCGAGCGGCTACGCGCGCTGGGTTATCTGCAGTAGGGAGCCGCCGCTCAGCTCCAGAGCCGGTCCCAGGAGCGCTCGGTGTCCCATTGCGGCGTCGGCTCGAAGTAGCCCTCTCCCTTCAGGAGGTGCGCCTTCACCACGTCTGGGTTCAGCTCCACGCCCAGGCCCGGCGCGTCCGGCACGGTCGCGTGCCCGCCCTTCACCAGCGGCTTGGGCAGGCCGGTGACCAGGTCCTCCCACCAAGGCACCTCGAGCGAGTGGTGCTCGAGGGCGATGAAGTTCTCGGTGGCCGCCGCGCAGTGCACGTTGGCCATGAACGAGACCGGCGTGCCCGCGAAGTGCATGGCCATCGCCACGCCCCGCTCTTGCGCGTAGTCGCCGATCTTCTTCGTCTCCAGGATGCCGCCCGCGCTCGCGAGGTCGGGGTGGATCATGTCCACCGCGCCCATGTCAACCAGCCGGGCGAAGTCCTCCTTCAGGTAGATGTCCTCGCCGGTCAGGATCGGTATGTCGACCGCGTCCTTGATCTGCTTCAGCAGGTGCGGGAGCTGCCACGGCACCATGTCCTCCATCCACGCGAGCTGGTGCTTCTCCATGGCCCGCGCCAGCCGGATGCATGAGTTCACGTCGATGTGGCCGTAGTGATCGGAGGCGAGGGGGACCTCCATCCCGATCTCCTCCCGGATCGCGCCCACGAAGTCGGAGAGGTAGGCGATGCCCTTGTCGGTGATGGCCATGCCCGTGAACGGGTGCATCACCATGTCGCGGCCCTCCGCCGGCGCGCCCGCGGGCACGTTCAGCATGCCTGGCCTGTCCTTCAGCAGGTTCCCGCCGAAATCGACCTTGAGGAACGTGAGACCGTGGTCCATGCGCTCCTTGAGGCGGCGGCCCTGCGCGTGGCCGTCCTCGACCTCGGTCGTGTCCGCGTACAGCCGCACGCGGTCGCGGAAGCGCCCGCCCAGCATCTGGCAGACCGGCACGCCGAACGCCTTGCCCGCCAGGTCCCAGCAGGCCATCTCGACGCCGCACACGCCGCCGGCCTGCCGCGCGTGGTGGCCGAACTGCTTGATCCTGCGGAAGACCTTGTCCACGTTGCAGGGGTTCTCGCCGAGCAGCCGGCTCTTCAGTATCAGCGCGTAGGTCTTGCTCGCGCCGTCCCGCACCTCTCCGTAGCCGGAGAGGCCCTGGTTGGTGTCGATGCGGATGATGGGACAGGTGAAGGGCGCGCCCGTGACCACCGCCACCCGCAGGTCCGTGATCTTGAGCTGCGACGGCATGGAGCTTCTGTTCACTCCTTGCATCGCGCCCTCGACGAGCGCGTCGGGACCCGCGCTCGCCGCGCCGAGCCCGGCCGCCGCCGCCCCCAGCCGCCGGAAGAACGACCGCCGGCCCACGAGGTCCCGCACCGCTTGCTTCATGACTCCCTCCGAGGCGCGGATTATACGTTCAGCGTGTCGCCACCAGCGCGCGGATGACGGGGGCCAGGCTCTCGGCCGCGAGCCGGTTGGCGACCTCGTTGGGATGCATGTCGACGGGATGCACCCACAGCGACGCGGTGGACCGACCGCGGAACGCCGGCCGCAGGTCGAGCCGCGGGATGCCGGCGGCGAGGCAGAAGCGCCCGATCGTCTCCGCGACGTCGGCGAAGGGGTCGTCGCCCTCGAGGTGCACCATCAGCGGCCACGACGCGACCAGGAAGCGTCCGCCGATGGCCAGCGTGCGCCGGTTCATCTCGCGGACGTAGCCCTGCGTCCGCTCCCAGCCGACGCGGTTGGGCTCGGCGTACATGTCGTGATACCAGCGGGCCGTCGCGCGTCCCGTGCGCCACGTCTCGATCCGGTCCGCGACCAGGGCCCGCAGGCGGGAGTCCATGGAACGCAGCTCTGGCGCCGGCTTCCCCTCGAGCATCAGGCCGCGGTCGAGGATCCAGTCGTTGATGTAGGTCTGCCGCGCCTGGAACTCCGGTGTGCGGTCGGCGTCGTTCGGCACCATCGCATAGACGACGACGTCGGGCGAGTACTTCAGCGCATCCTCGAACGCGTCGTTGAGCTGGGGAAAGTCGGCCCCGCGGCGGCCGCAGTTGCGCACCTCCCACCGCCCGCCGCCGTCGTTGAGGAGCTTCTCGAGCACCCGCGGGTACGTGTCGGGCTCCTTCACGCCCTCGCCCTCGGTGAACGAGTCGCCGACGATCACGACGCGCCGCACGCCTTCCCCTCGGGGCGAGGGCTCGACGTCGCGGAAGCGCAGCGAGTTGTACCGGACTTCTACCGCGTAGGGATCGCGCTGGGCGACCTGGTCGTAGCGGTGGGGCGCGAGGTGGAAGTACCGGTCGCGCGTCGCCGGCGACCGCAGGTCCAGGTCGAAGTACCCCCGCGGATTGGTCGGGTAGCAGTCGAGCAGCACCCGCCAGCGCGCGTCCACCAGCCGGGCCGTGGCCCGCAGCCGGTGCGGCACGTAGCCGCCCGCTCGCAGCGCGAGCTCGGCGGCCACGAGCGTGACGGCCGCCGCCGCCAGCGCCAGCGCGAGGTTGGCCAGGAGCGGCCTCCCCCGAGGGGCGCTCACGGCGGAGGCCAGGCGAAATCCGCCTTATATATAAGGATGGAGTAGCCGACTTTGTCGATCGGCTTTTCCTGCCGCAGCCGCGCCATGAGCGGCTGGTCTTCCGGCGGCAGGTACACTCCCTGCAGGTTCGTGGCGCTCACCGCGAGCAGGTCGCCCGGCCGGACCTCTCGCGCCGTCACCCGTGGCGGGGGCAGCATGTGGCCCGGGAGAAGGTCGCCGGGGATGTCGTAATAGGCGGGGTCGGCGGTGCCGAAATAGGAGAGCTTCACGTAGCCGATGCCGCGGCGGACGAGCCAGGCCTTCAGGTTCTTCAGGTCCTGCCCCCAGTCCAGGCTCGAATCGGCGAAGAGGCGGTAGCCGTTGGCCGGTCCCCCGCCGAGCTCGTTCACGTAAGCGAGGTAGTGGGGGTGGATGAGCGCGGTCGCGGCGGCGTGCCAGCCGCAGAGCGCGCTCACGACCAGCGCTCGCATCCGAGGGGCGGGGGAAGCGAACGCCCAGTCGGCGGCCCGCCCCGCCGCCACGAACAGGAAGGGATAGATCGGCAGCAGATGGCGGTGGCCGATGTTCAGCGCGCGAACGACCGCGACCGCGGCATAGATTCCCACGGGCAGCCACAGCACCAGCTCGTCGCGCCACGGCCGGCGATGGAGCCGGCGCGTGGCGGCGGCGAGGACGAGCAGAGCCAGCAGCGGTACCGGCGTCTTGAGCAGGAACGTCAGGGGGAAGAAGTACCACCAGCCCTCGCTCGACACGCGGCCGAGAAGGAAGGCCGGACGAGGCTCGGAGTGCTTGAAGAAACGCAGGAAGCCGAACACGAACGCCTCCGGCAGCACGCCGCTCGCCCGCACCAGGCGCGCCACGGATCCTCGCAGCGCCCCGTCGGGCTCCACCCGTGACCACTCGAAGGCGTCCTCGACGGCGGGATCGGGGGACAGCCGGCGGCCGGGAAGCGCGAGCGTGATCGGCTCGGGAGCGAGCACGGCGACGAGGGCCAGGCTGGCCAGGATCGGAAGGAGCAGCACGGCGGAGAACTTGGTGGCGAAGGCGGCGCCGGCGGCGAGGCCGGCGAGGACGACGCGGCCGGGGCTCAAGCGGCGCGAGGCGGCGTCGAATGCGACGACCGATAGGAACATGAAGAGCGCGATGCCGACGTCGGTCGTCACGAGCTGCCCGTGGGCCAGCACGTCCGGGCTCAGCACGCAGAGGAAGAGCGCGAGCGCCGCCACGCGCAGCCCGTAACGGTTCCGCGCCCAGAAGAAGACCGACACGCCGAGCAACGCGCCGAGGGCCACGATTGGCAGCCGGCCCCAGAACAGCAGCCGGTCGGCGTCGTTCCAGCGGTAGAGAAAGCGCTTGCCGAACTCCCACTGCCGGCGCAGGGCCCACGCCTCGTCGTCCGGCTTCATCTTCACGTCCATGAAAAGCAGCGGCAGCGCGGCCAGCGTCTTCACGAGCGGTGGATGCTCGGGGTTCAGGCGATGGTCGCCGAGCTTCAGGTACGTGTAGCCCGCCGGCAGGTGGGAGCCTTCGTCGAACGTGGCCGACTGGGTCCGCAGGCTCGCGACGGCGAGGGCGACATAGACGGCCACGCCGGCCACCACGAACAACACGCCTCCGCGCGCGGCCAGCCTACGCCTCCGCCTGCGCGTGCGCCCGCCCGCGCGCAACCACGTCGCCGAGCCACGCCGCGCTCGCGAGCAGCACCGAGCCGGTCCCGACGACCCACAGCGCACCGGCCTGCGGCCGGGCGAGCATGGCCGCGTGAGGGGGGTAGAGCACGCCCGGCGCCAGGAACGAGTAGAAGCCCACGAGGGCCATCGTGGAGACGACCGCGTGGACGGCCGCGAAGCGATCCGGGAGCCGGACGCCGAAGGGCACCACCCACAGCAGGTACTGCGCGCTCACGCTTCCGTAGAAGACGAGGAACGCGAGCACGGCGGCCAGGCACGCCTCCGCGAGCGGCCATCGCACGCGGCGAAAGGCCATCGCCGCGAGCAGGAGCGCTTCCGCGAGAAGCGTGAGCGCTTTGGAGAGGAGGACCGCCGCGCCCCAGTACGGGGCTTCGCTCCGCGCGAGCACGCCGGTGTGCAGCAGGCGCAGGCCGCGCCAGAAGCCGATCCAGCCGAAGTCGGCGATGCCGCCGTAGCCGAACAGCTCCCGGCGCAGGGCGCCGAAGTCAGAGAGCGCGTAGGGAACGAGCAGGAGCGCGACGGGCAGCACGGCCAGGGCCGCGAAACGCGCGCGCCCGCCCAGCGCCGTGCCCGGCGCGAGCAGGAACACGGGCAGGAGGAGCACGGGAAAGGACTTGAGCGCGATGGCGGCGGCGAGGGCCAGGGCGCCGGCGTCGCGGCGGCCGGCGTCGAACTGCACGACGGCGAGCAGGACGAAGAAGAGCGCGACCGCGTCGAACTGGCCGTGGAACGCGCCGACCATGACGCTGACGGGGTGAAGCGCGTAGAGCCAGGCGGGGATCATGACGCGCCCGGCCCGCGCGCCCCCGGCCGCGAGGAGCGCGACGATCGCGAGGTCCGCGGCGAGCACCGGCAGCTTCACGAGCACGGCGAAGCTCCAGCCGGTGTGCCGCGCCAGCCACTCGCTGCCCGCCTCGACCCACACCCAGACCGGCGGATACGGATACAGATGCGGCGCCTCGTAGGGATTCCACGATACGTCGAGCACGTGCGTCGCTACGCGGTGGTAGCGCTCCACGTCGGCCACCATCCGGTCGGCGAGCAGGATGGGAGCCAGGCGCACGGCGCCCGCCACGGAGACGACCAGGACCAAGCGACGGAGGGGCGCGGTCATCGAGACGCGGCCGACGTGGCCGCCGGCGACGGTTCCGTGTCCGGAGCCGCGTCCTCGGCCGGAGGCGGTCTGCCCGCGCTCCACGACACCACGTCGTCGAGGGCGTGCAGGAGCACGTTCGCGGCGATGCGGTGGGCGATCTCGTTGGGGTGCTCGTCGTCGACGCCGTTCACCACCAGCAGGTCCCACCGCAGGCCGTGGTACGCCGGCAGCAGGTCGACCACCTTCGCTCCCGCCTCGGCCGCCGCCTGCGCGACCTTGGCGTGGATCTCCGGGAAGGGATAGCGGTCGTCGAGGGGGTTGCCGAACAGGGGAAAGATCGCGACGATGAACGGCACGCCCCGCTCGCGGCAAAGGCCGCCCATGCGCCGCAGCGCGGCCCGCGCCGCGATCCATCCTCGCGCATCGTCCTTGTACATCGACTTGTAGCCGCTGATCCGCCGCCGGTTCTCGGCGGTGGCCCAGAGCCGCGAGCTCACCAGCCGGAAGAGCGCGGAGCGCTCGAGCAGGCGGCGCGGCTTCTCCTTCGGCTCGGCCCACTCCGCCGCCCGGCGCGCCTCGGCCGCGTTCTCGTCCTCGCTGTCGTTCAGCACGTATCCGAGGATGACGACGTCCGGCCCGTAGGCGAGGCCCTCGGTCTCGAGCTGCGCCGCCTCGTCGACCGTGTTCATCCCCGGCAGCGGCAGGTTCACGACCTGCCACGCCTCGTGCCGGCGGCGGCGGAGGCCTCGCTCGAGCCGCTGCGGGTAGGCGTCCTCGAACTCCACGCTGGCCCCCCAGGCGAACGAGTCGCCCAGCGAGACGACCCGCCGCACGCCCGGCGGCTTGGCGATGGTCCGCTCCAGGTCCCGGTAGCCGCGCGAGTTCTTGGGACGCATGAAGCGGCGGTTGGTGTTGACGGGAGCGTAGCCGTTGGGCGCCGGCTTGTCCGCCTTCATCAGCCGCACGGCCGCTTCGGCCACGATCAGGAAGAAGGCGACGCTGCCGAGGAGGAGCAGCAGCTCGGCGCGGCGCGCGAGGGCGGCCATCGACCGTCCATGATATGCGAAGGGGCGCCGGCCTCGTGGTATCCTGCGCCGCGCCCGAAGCTTCGCCAACCGGGTCCCGAGGAGACTCCTTGTCCAGCCCTCCGGTCGCGCTACGCCTCGGTCGGATGGGGCTCCTCGTCGCCGCGCTCGGCGCGGCGGCGGGTGTCGCGGAAGCCCAGGTCCCCTCGCCCTCCCCCCCCACGCTTCCGAGCATCGCCGAGGACGAGAAGGACTTCCTGGGCCTGACGAGCCTGGCCCTCGGCTCGGGCGCGCGGGCCTTCGGGATGGGGGGCGCATTCCTGGCCCGGGCGGACGACGCCACCGCCGCGTCGTGGAACCCGGCCGGCCTCAGCTACCTCCGCCGCCCGGAGTTCACGGTCGTGGGCGCCCGCAACAGCTTCGTGCGCGAGCCGACCGGTCTCGGCTTCACCCGCCTCATCAGCGACAGCTTCGCGGGAAGCACGCTCGACTTCGCCGCCGCCACCTATCCGATCGGCATCGGCCCCGCCTCGGGCTCCGTGCAGCTCAGCTACCAGCGGGTCTTCTCCTTCCGCGGCGACCGGACCATCGAGCGCACCGACCAGCTCCTGACGTCCATCGGGAGCGGCGGCTTCGACGTCGTCGCGCTGGGCACCGGCTTCCGGATCGTGCCCTCGCTCCGCATCGGGGCCACCGTGAACCGGTGGACCAACGGCTACCATCAGGACCGCAACCGGCTCGCGACCCGAGGCACCACCGACCAGAACCTCGACTTCGCCCTGACGGGCTGGAACTTCAACGGCGGCATCATCTGGTCCCCCCTCGAGAGCCTGAACCTGGGCGTCGTCGGCAAGACGACCATGAAGGGCGACGTCATCCTGGACCGCAGCCGCACCGACATCATCCCCCAGCCGCCCACCACCACGACCAACGCCGCCAACAGCACCGTGCTCCAGACGGACGACGACCCGACACCGCATCGGGTCCCCGTCTCGCTCAGCATCCCCGGCGCGGTGGGCGCGGGCATCTCGTGGCGTCCGTGGAGCGTGCTCACGGCGTCGCTTGACTTCACGCGCACGTTCTGGTCGAAGGGGCGCATCCACAACTTCTTCACCCTGGCCCGGACGGAGCCCGACCAGCCCAGCCCCCACGCGCTCGTCTTCAGCAACCTGCGCTATCCGACGCTGGACGACCCCGTCCAGTCGGATACGGAGCAGCTCCGCATGGGCGCGGAGTACGTCATCCTGGCACGCGGGCTGAAGGTGCCGATACGGGCCGGGTTCTTCACCGACAAGCAGTACTTCTTCGACTTCCGCGACAAGCCTCCGATCTTCCACGGGTTCACGGCGGGCATCGGCATCGCGGCCGGCCCCCTGTTGCTCGACGTCGCCTACCTGCGCGAGACGGGCAACTATCTCGACCCCGAGGCGGATCCCGACGACCCGGAGGCGCGCGGAGCGGAGCGCTCCACCCGGTTCAACCGCGTGTTCATCTCGGTCATCTACCGTCACGGCGGCGGGCCCTAACCCCACGCGAGGACTCCGACGCACCTCCTGATCCGCTGGCTGTTCCTGCGGCTGCTGGCCCTCAGCTACCTCTCCGCGTTCCTCTCGATCGCCGTACAGATCCAGGGCCTCGCGGGCTCGCAAGGGATCCTGCCCGCGCACGTCCTGATCGAATGGGTCCGCCCGCGCGCCGGCATCGAGCGCTACTGGATGGCGCCCACCGTGTTCTGGCTCGGTGACGGCGACGTGGCGCTCGGTGCCGTGCCGGCCGCGGGCGCCGTGCTGTCGGTCCTCCTGCTCGTCGGCATCGCTCCCCTGCCGATCCTCGCTGCGCTCTGGGCGCTGTACCTGTCCCTGGCGGTCGTGAGCCAGGTGTTCCTCGGCTATCAGTGGGACGCGCTGCTGCTCGAGACGGGACTGCTCGCCGTCTTCCTCGCTCCCGGCGGCTTCTGGCCGCGGCCCGGCCGCGAGTCTCCCCCGTCTCCGGTGGCGGTGTGGCTGTTCCGCTGGCTCCTCTTCCGCCTGATGTTCGGCTCGGGGGTCGTGAAGCTCGCGAGCGGCGACGCGACCTGGCGGAGCCTGACCGCCCTGCGCTATCACTACTGGACGCAGCCCCTGCCCACGTGGGTGGGCTGGTACGCGGCCCACCTGCCCGATTGGGTACAGACCGCCTCGACCGCCACCATGTTCGCCATCGAGCTGGGCGCGCCGCTCCTGCTCTTCGCGCCGCGGCGCTTCCGGCGCTTGGCGTTCCCTCCCCTCGTCGGGCTGCAGGTCCTCATCGCGCTCCGGGCGAGATGATGGCGACGCTGGGCGTGACGCCGCCCGGCCCGCTGCGCGCGCTGCGGCGCGCGGTGGCGCCGCTTTGGTCCATCAACAGCTACGGCCTGTTCGCGGTGATGACGACGATCCGCCCCGAGATCGTCGTCGAGGGAAGCGACGACGGCCGGACGTGGAAGGCGTACGAGTTCAAGTGGAAGCCGGGCGATCCCGCGCGCCGGCCCGCCTTCGTGGCCCCGCACCAGCCGCGGCTCGACTGGCAGATGTGGTTCGCGGCCCTGGGCACTTGTGAGGACAACCCCTGGTTCGTGCAGTTCCTCGCCCGGCTGCTCCAGGGCTCGCCGCCGGTCCTGGCCCTCCTCGCCCGCAACCCGTTCCCCGACCGGCCGCCTCGATTCGTGCGGGCGGAGCTTTTCGAGTACACGCCGGCCGATCTCGCCACGCGCCGGCGGGAGGGCGCCTGGTGGCGGCGGGAGTCGCGCGGCGATTACTGCCCGGTGGTCTCGGTGGAGGACGTCACGTCGGGTCCCTGATCGCGCGGCACGAGCTGGTAGAAGAGGCTCGACTCGCGCTGGAAGAACCCCTCGGTGTGGAACGAATCGGCCAGCTTGAAGTGGCAGTAGTCGAGGTGATGGCAGAGCTCATGCAGCAGCGTGCGCAGGAACGTGCGGAAGGCCACCACGCGCTTGTAGTGCACGGTGCGCATCCAGACCCGGATGCGCGCCAGCCGCTTCTCGTCGCGCGTGTAGAGCCCGTGCAGCTCGGCCGCGCGCAGGCGGGGCCGGACCGCGAGCACGCCGACCTCGACCGGCTCGGCGCCGAGGATGGCGGTGATCCCCTGGACGAGGCGGGCGGCGGCGGCCTCCACGACCTTTCGCTCGTCGCGGGCCAGGCTCTGGCGGAGGACCTCCACGATCGGCCGCAGCCCGTCCGCCCGGGGCAGGTCGATCCGGCGGATGCGGTCGCTCCGGTCGTAGAGCTCCTTTTCCCGCCGGGAGAGCCGGTCGTAGTAGGCGAAGGGCACCGGAAACGAGTGTATCCTCTTAGGCAGACCCTGCCCGAATCCGATCCTTCATGCGGAGGTGATCCATGCTCCGTCCATCCCTGACCCGCCGGCAGTTCGCATCCACCCTCGGCGCCGGCCTCGGCGCCGCCCTCGTGGAAGGCCCATTCGGGGCCCGGCGCGCCGAAGCCGGCCGCCCCGCCACCCGGCCCGCCAACACGCCGGCCGACGCGGTGCTCCTCAACTCGAACGAGAACCCCTACGGGCCGGCCGCCTCCGCGCTCGACGCGATGACGAAGGCGGAGAGCGTCGCCGCGCGCTATCCCGACGCGGCGGAGGCGCGCCTCACGGAGACGATCGCGCGGCTGCACGGCGTCACCTCCGACCGGGTCGTGCTCGGCTGCGGCTCGGGCGAGGTGCTGCAGATGGCCGACATGGCCTTCCTCGGACCGGGCAAGAAGGTCGTCGTCGCCGAGCCGACGTTCGAGGCCGTGCTGGGTTACGCCAAGGTGACGAAGGCCGAGCCGGTGAAGGTGCCGCTGACCGCCGACTTCCGGCACGACCTGCCGCGCATGGCCGCCGCCTCCGACGCCGGCACCGGGCTCGTCTACATCTGCAACCCCAACAACCCGACGGGAACGATCGTGACCCGGGACGAGATCTCGCTCTTCCTCGAGCGGGTGCCGCGCACGGTGATCGTGCTCGTGGACGAGGCCTACCACCACTTCGTGGACGATCCCCGTTACGCGAGCGCGCTGGAGTGGATCGACAAGGCGCCGAGCGTCGTCGTCGTGCGCACGTTCTCGAAGGTCTACGGCATGGCCGGCATGCGCCTGGGCTACGCGGTGGCCTCCCCGGAGAACGCGGAGGCGCTGCGGGCCCACGCCGCGTGGAGCAACGCCAACGCGGCGGTGCTGGCGGCGGCCATCGCCAGCCTGGCGGAGACCGACCACGTTCCCCGCCAGCGCTCCATCAACCGGGAGACGCGGGACTGGCTGTGCCGCGAGCTGGACCACGACCGTCGGCGCTACATCCCCTCGCACGCCAACTTCCTGATGATCGACGTGGGGGGCGACGTCGCGCCGCTCATCGACGCGTTCCGCGACCGGCGCATCCTCGTCGGGCGCAAGTTCGCGTCGCTTCCGAACTGGCTGCGCGTCTCGATGGGCACGCGCGCGGAGATGCAGGCGTTCGTCGACGCGTTGCGCCAGATCGCCCCGCCCCGGACCGCGTGAGGGACGGCCCGCTGCGGCGCGCGGTGAAGCGCGTGGCACGGTGGCGCTTCCACGCCGACCTGTCGCTCCATCGCGCCCTCCGGCGCGCGCGGGGGGAGCGGCCCTACCTGCTCGGGGGCGAGTGCCGCCGGTGCGCGCGGTGCTGCGAGGCCCCCGCGATCCAGGTCGGTCCCGCGGTGTGGTACCTGCCCACGCTGCGGCGCGCCTTCCTCTGGTGGCAGCGGCGCGTGAACGGCTTCGAGCTGGTGAGCCGGGATCCGGGGACGCGCGTGTTCGTCTTCAACTGCACGCACTTCGACCGGACGACCCGCGCCTGCGACAGCTACGACTCACGCCCCGGCATCTGCCGCGACTACCCGCGCAACCTTCTCGCCCAGCCCAACCCGGAGATGCTGCCCGGATGCGGCTATCGCCCGGTGGCGCCCAACGCCGCCGCCCTCCTGCGCGCGCTGGAGAACACGCCGGTGAGCGCCGGCACCCTGGCCCGGCTCAAGAAGGACCTCCACCTCGAGAAGTGATACCATCCGGGGCAATGATTCCCGCTGGACGCTGCGTGGCCGTCTCCCTGGCGGTCCTCGTCCTCACCGGCTGCAACCTGCGCGGCTTGTCGGGTCCGTCGCGCGACGAGGTCCTCGCGTTGCTCCAGGCCGAGGCCGACGACATGAAGAAGGGCGGGGAGAAGATGGACCCCAAGCTGGGGGTGAAGGCGGTCTGGAACATCGAGGGGATCGACGTCGTGGAGCAGCCGAACGATTCGGCCCATCCCTGGAAGGGCACGGTCCGCTTCAAGATCGTGAGCACGATGCACGACGCGGACGGCTCGGAGACCAACGACCTCATCCGCAAGCACTTCAGCTACGTATACGATTCCGCGACCAAGAAGCTGCTGTTCCAGTCCTCGACGACGCCGCCCAAGTAGTCCCGCCCGCCCCTCAGCCCGGCGCCCTCGCGTAGACCTTCACCGCGCTCCAGCGGCGCAACCGTACCTCGCCCGGCGCGAAGCCGCGCGGCTTGCTGACGTCGGCCACGCGGCAGACGTGCACCTCGACCTTGCCCCGGCTCCCGCGCGCCTTCGAGTGCCACGCCGCCAGCCCGGCCGCGCGCTCGAGGACCCCCCGCGGCAGCTCCTCCAGCCCCTCCGGGTTGCGCACCACGACGTGGCTGCCGGCGGGACCCGCCACGTGCAGCCAGAAGTCGCGCGGCTCGGCGACCTCGAAGGTCAGCGCGTCGTTCTCGGCATCGCCCTTGCCGACGAGCACCTCGAAGCCGTCGACGGTCTCCACGCGATAGCCTCGCCCCTTGCTGCCCATCGGCCTCCCCGCCGCATGCTACAGTCACGGCCCCGCTGCTGGAAAGGGACCACGCCATGGACGAGTTCGACCTCTCCCCCGACGAGGTGCAGCGCATCGGCCGGCTGGCCGCCGACGCCGTGGCCGGCCATCGCCGCGACCTCCTGTCGCATCCCGTCTTCGGCAAGGTCGGCGCGGACGCGCCGCGCTTCGACGAGCCCCTGCCGGAGGACGGCCGCCCGTTCGAGGAGATCCTCGCCTTCGTGCGCGAGCACGTGATGCCGCGGCCGATGGGCAACTCCCACCCGCGCTTCTTCGGCTTCATCAACGCCACCGCGGATCCGGTGGGGACGGTCGCCGACTACCTGGCCTCGGCCATGAACCCGAACTGCTGGGGCGGCGACCATGCCGCCGTCCACGTCGAGAACGCCGTCATCAAGTGGCTGGCCGAGATCCTCGGATTCCCTCCGGTGACGGAAGGCATCCTGGTCTCCGGCGGGTCGATGGCCAACTTCACCGCCCTCGCCGCCGCCCGCCGCGCGATCACGCCGGGGAACGTGCGTGAGGAAGGACTCGCCGGGGAGGGCCGGCCGCGGCTGGTCGTCTACGCGTCGGAGCAGGTGCACGCCTGCGTCGACAAAGCGGTGGACCTGCTCGGCCTCGGCACCCGCCAGCTCCACAAGGTGCCCGTCGACGACCGCTTCCGGCTGCGGGTGGACCGCCTCCGCGAGGCGATCGCCGCCGACCGGAGGGCCGGCCTCGTTCCCGCGATCGTGGTCGGCACCGCCGGCACCGTGAACACCGGCGCCGTCGATCCGCTCGATGAGCTGGCCGACGTGTGCGCGCGCGAGTCGCTGTGGTTCCACGTCGACGGCGCCTACGGCGCGATGGCGCGGCTGTCCCCGAGGCTGCGGCCGCTGTTCGCCGGAATCGAGCGGGCGCAGTCGATCGCCGCCGACCCCCACAAGTGGCTCTACGTGCCCTACGAGGCAGGGGCCGCGCTCGTGCGCGAGCCCGGGCGGCTCCCGGACGCCTTCCGCCGGTTCCCCGAGTACCTGGCTTCCGACCCCGAGAGCCCGTTCCCCGGCCCGGCCTGGTTCGCCGAGCGCGGCGTGGAGCTGTCGCGCGGCTTCAAGGCGCTCAAGGTGTGGATGGGGCTCAAGCGACACGGCCGGAAGGGCTACGAAGCGGTCATCGAGCGCGACGTGGCGCTCGCCCGTTTCCTCGCCGAGGAGGTCCGGCGACGGCCCGACTTCGAGCTGCTCGCTGAGCCGGTCCTCTCCATCGTGAACTTCCGCTATCGCCCCCGCGGCCGGGACCTCGGCGACGGCGCGCTGGACCGGCTGAACCGCCAGGTCGTGAACCGGCTGGTGGCGGGCGGCGCGTTCTTCCTCGCGCCCACGGTCATCGAGGGCCGGTCGTCGCTGCGCGTCTCGATCACCAACTTCCGCACGACGGAAGACGACCTGCGCGCGCTGCTCGACGAGTCGGCCCGGCTGGGCGGGGAACTTCTGCAACAATGATGGACGGGGAGGAGAGGCCATGACAATCCACGGTGTCGGACGGTGGGCAA
>WNGG01020168.1_pt1 | contig 21747 bp, 15 predicted proteins | sample 5400661 | NCBI WGS metagenome assembly WNGG01 (sample SAMN13153372, study PRJNA577476) | soil metagenome | isolation source: 100 cm soil or saprolite under Garry oak tree replicate 1 | place: USA:California | collected 2016-06-15
GATTAGACGCACAGGTGCTGAACTCCGGCTGCTGCGGTATGGCGGGGTCGTTCGGTTTTGAGAGCCACAAGTACGGTGTCTCCGTGGCGATCGGCGAGCGCCGCCTGCTGCCCGTTGTGCGTGAAGCTGAACACTCGACCCTCATCGTGGCCGATGGCTTCAGCTGTCGTGAGCAGATTGCCCAGCAGACAGAGCGGCAGGCGCTGCACCTGGCCGAGGTCATTCAGTTCGCAAGGGGATCAAGCACAAACAGTGGAGAACGTCCGGAAGCCAGGCTCGTCGCCCGCAGGGAAGCCACGCGGCGCAATGCGCGCTGGCGGGCCGCGGCGGCGCTGGCCTTAATCACAGCTGGGACCGTGTTTCTGGGGAAGCTCGCCCTACGACGATAACGCTCATACATAAAGGAGACGTGCATGGCCAACGCAATCGGAGTCAAAGAGTGGGTCATCGCAGAAGGTTACATTCCCAAAGAGAGTCATGGGCCTTCGCCGCAGATGACCAGCCATGAAACCGTGTGCATGCTCAACTGCTCTGACCAGGATGCACATGTGGAGATCACTATCTACTACAAGGACCGCGAGCCGGTAGGCCCATATCGCGTAACTGTGCCCGCGCGTCGCACGCGGCATGTCCGCTTCAATGACCTCAAGGATCCTGAGCCCATCCCGCGGGACACGGATTTTTCCAGCCTGATCCGCTCTGATGTTCCCATCGTGGCGCAGCACACGCGGCTCGATTCCCGCCAGGCCGAAAATGCCCTCCTGAGCACAATCGCCTATCCCAGTGCAGCCTGAGCACGGCCCAGGAATTATGCCAGCCGATAGAACGCGCCAAGGATCGCGCCGAAGACCGCATGCGAGAGAAGAATGGTAAGCGGTGTCTGGACACCATAATGCAACGCGAGAAATCCCGGAGGCTCCAGCAGGTTCTGCGCTTCCGGGCCGTGCTGCTCACTGGCCATGCGGGGATGCAAGCCGGGCAGCAATGACATGACAACGACCAGCACAAACATCCCATGGCAGAGCCCGATTACCAGGCCCCGCCACCATCCCGCTGTGCCCAGCGACTCAAAAATCCAAACATAGATCAGCGAGAAGATCAGGCCTGCGGCCACGTGCACCCAAAAGCCGTAAAACCTGGCGCGGTCACGGTCGGGCGTGAAGATGGAACCGAGCATGTAAGGAAAGTTCATCCGCGTCAATCCAAGCCCCTGGGTGGTGGCGCTGATGGTGGTGAGTACAATCGTAGCCAGAAATCCCCAGAGCAGCCAGCTTGACCAGTTCATACGCGCGCCTCCCGGCCGGCAATCCTGGCGTCCGCCCCGGTTTGTTCTGCCGGATGTGGCTCACCGCGTTCCTTTTCCTCCAGCGTAAGCGCGGCGCTGATCAGGCCAACATGAGTAAAAGCCTGGGGAAAATTGCCCAGCGCGTCACTGGTTGGAGGATCAATTTCCTCAGAAAACAAGCCAAGATCGCTGCGGTGCGAAAGGAGGCGATCAAACAGATCATGGGCCTGGTGCAGCGTGCCCCCTCCCAGCGCCAGATATTCAACCGCCCAGAAGCCGCAGATGCCGAAGGCGCCCTCCGAAGGCTGGCTCTTATAGCGATAGAGCAGACTATCGCCGGCGCCCAGCTGCTCGCAGACCCGGCGATAGGTCAGCCTCATCCGCTCAGAATCCGCACGTTCAAAGCCATGCCACGGGATGCGCAACAGGGTTGCATCCACGTCCTCTCCGTCTAGAGTGCTTACGTAGCTGCGCAATTGTTCGTTCCACGCGCGGGCTTCAATCTGCCGCCGGATGCGCTCACGTTCCCGCAAAAAGTCTTCACGCGGCGCGCCCCTCAGCAGCCCTTTGTCACAGAGCGCCAGCAGGCGGTCGAGGGCCGTCCAGCACATCAGCCGAGAATGCGTATGGTTTTCTCTTCTGCCCCGCGGCTCCCAGATGCCTTCATCGGGAAGGTCCCAGTGCGCGGCTACGTACTTGCCCAGCCCGACCAACACTTTTTGCGTGACCCGATCGAAAGTGCGGTGAAACCGAGCATGTTGTGCGGTCGCCTCGATCACTTCGCCGTAAATATCAAGCTGAAGCTGATGGCGCGCGCCGTTGCCGGTCCGAACCGGGCGCGATCCGAAATACCCGCCCAAAAAATTAAGCTCACGCTCCCGCGGAGCGATCCCGCCGAAGACGGTGTACATCACGCGCAGCTCCGGCTGGGTCAGCCGCGTGGCGTGCAAGAGCCATGTCAGGAAGCTCTCCGCTTCCTCCATGTAGCCCAATCCCACCAGCGCGCGGATAGTCAGTGAGGCATCGCGCAACCAGCAATAACGATAATCCCAATTGAGTGAATCGCCGATTCTCTCCGGCAGCGACGTAGTCGCGGCCGCCGCAATGGCCCCGGAAGGCGCATAAGCAAGCAGCTTTAGCGCCAGAGCACTGCGTGTAACCATCTCGCGATATGGTCCCTGATAGTTTGAACGCGCCGCCCACTGCTGCCACCATTCCACGGAACGCTCAATGGCGCCACGCATGCGTGCGCCCAGTGCGGGCAGCACCGCAGGCGATTCTTCAGCATAGCTGAGAGAAAAATCCAGCTTATCTCCACGTTTGAGAACTATAGTGCCTCGTACGCCGTCTGATTCGGCCTGTAGTGGCCTGTTGCAACGCAGCCAGTAAACACCTCCGCCTGACTCAAAGCGTAATCCAAGCTTGCCATGATCGCGCAATTTCACGGTTTCCTCGCCGTATGCGGCTCGTGGCCGGAATTCAACACGAATCTCAATCTCACCTTTTGTACAGACCACTTGCCGAACCAGCTCGTGGTCCGCCAGCATGGCGCTGCGCTTAAATTGCTCTGACGCAACCGGCATTAGGTCGGTAAGCACGGCTTGGCCGGAACCACAAAGGAAGCGCGTTTCCAGAACATTTGTGTTCTGTATATACCGGCGTTCAAAGCGGCACGGCGATGTGGAGGTGATCGACCAATGACCGCCTTTCTCCTGATCGAGCAGCGCCGCAAAGATCGCGGGACTGTCAAAGCGGGGCCAGCACAGCCAGTCCACTGAGCCGTATCGGGATACGAGGGCAGCGGCTCGGCCGCCGCCGACTACGGCATAGTCCTTGATTTTTGGGATCACCAAAGTGGCCAACACAATTTAAGAGATGAAAGTTTCCCTCCAGAACGATGCTCCGAAAGGAGGCGCGTTTGAAACTCTGCCTTTCATTTTATTAGAACTCATCTCATAAATGGTTCTGAAGGTGATGGTTCTGGAGGTCTATAAATCCTGCGTTTTCAACGCTCCACAGGCATTTATGCGATGGGTTCTAGAATCATTTCCCCCAGAGCATAGGGCCGAGAGTCGAGGCTATCAATGGAGAAGCCCAGCTGCTGTGATGAGGCCCATGGTTGAGAAGGGTCGCGACAGATAATGAAAAATTGTGATGCTGTGCGTCATTCAGGCCGCAAGAAATCCCAGCATTGATGCGGCTTCTTGGAGTAGAGCATCTGGGGCAACACCGGGTGACTTGCTCGCGACTATGCATCCCATTGAAAATAATTGGTCGGCCCTAGTGGACGATGTTAGAACTTGTGATTTAACGGCGCTCTAGTGCGTCAAAAAGAATTTCGGTTGTATTCCCTGGCCTTGGTCTTTCGGCATGAAGTGCGTGGGTCCCGTTATATTGCGCCAAATAGAGCGCTGCCCGGATAGATACAGCTCCCTACATCCTGACGTGAGAATTACCAAGTGCTCGCTCCACGGCCAGAAACTGTTTCGTGGGCAGGGCGTGGGCGCACCCGCAGATGACTGTAGCTAAGGTTGATCCTCTTCATTCGGAATCGCTGTGACCAAATGCCGGAGCCGGTCAATGTTAGAAGATCTGTTCTTTGCCGTCAGAAGTGATATGCCGGACCCGCTGAGCATTGGCCTTTGATGTTTCAAGGACCCATAAGGCGCCATCTGGAGCACTGCACCCGCCAGTTGGCGCCCACGATGAAGCCGATGTAGAAACAACACTGATGTGGCCAGCCGGATCGATCTTTTTTACCTGCGAATCGCCGTAGACGGCGGCATAGATGTTGCCTGCGCCGTCCTTCCAGGCGCCCATGATCGCGTAGCGTTCTGCGGAGAGCGAAAGTGTAGACGAGAGCACCTTCACCTTACCGGCAGCATTAATAAGGTAAAAGGCAGCGCCGTTAGCGATGAGCACGTCTCCGTCAGGTGTTGCGGAGAGCCATCCTGGTTCGCTAAGAGCGAGATGGGCCAGCGTCTGGACCGGACCGTCGGGTGCACGCTTGAAGACGATAACGGATGAAGTCTTCTCCAGCCAGTACATATTGCCGTTGTGGTCCCGAGCAAAAAAGAAATCACGATAATCTTCGCGCAGACCAGAGCGCACAGGAATTGCGTCAGTAAGCCGGCCATTCCGGTCCAGCTTCCACACGCGGTGGGCCCATTTGTGCGTGGCGTTGCCTGTATACCAGAGATGCTCGCCGTAGAGATTGCCTGCAGAATCCAGCCACAGTTCATGCGTATGGACGTTGGGCACGGCAATCGATTTCGCGCCATGAGGATCAATTCGCCAAACATTTGCAGTGTCACTATAGAAGATGTTGCCGTCGCTATCGCGCACAATACCCACGGCAGGATGGGCCATTGCCGCAGACGCAAGCATGCCAACCAGTATGAAGAACGTAAGCATTCGAAAGCAGCAAGTCATCTTGGGTGAATGTAGTGCAATTGTTCCGCGCCATGCGACTTATACTCAATCGATCAGCTGCAACTGAGAACGGACGCGTGCAGAATAACGACTTTCTCTGCCGGCTTCAAGCCCAGGTACTGTTTGACCAGCTCTCTTTGGGTAGATATTGAAACGTATTTCACACGTTTCTGGATAATTCAGACAAAGAAATCTTCAGGGGCTTTGCGACTTTATTCACCATTGCAAGCGTGATGAGGGATTCTAACGGCCAATATGGATATATCTGTGAGCTGCCTGAACAGAAAGGCTAACTTTGAATTGGTTGGGGAGAGAGGATTTGAACCTCCGACCCCCTGGTCCCGAACCAGATTCCAGACACTATTGAAGCCTGTTGAAATTCGGGGAGCGTAAGTGATTGCTTTTGAATTTGTTGCAAGCCGCTGATTGAAAGCTGTTGCGACTTGTTGAAGCTGGAGTCTTTTACAGCACAAAATCGCCTACACGCTGTCTCACTTTTGGGTTCACTCCAAAGCCCAACGAAACTGCCCGTTTTGTCTTCTTAAGGATTTGCTTACATATTGTCTACCTACGCTCTTGTGCCAAGAAAATGGGATTCTTGCTGCAAGCTTTTGCATGACTAGCTCAAACTCTGGTCAATATGTGCCTGATTTCGTGTGATCTGTTTGGCATTTGCCGTGCATTAATCAGTGCAGATCACAGAGGTCAACAGTGCGCGATTTTGCAGCCCTTCCCGGCGCGCACTGTGGCCTTTGTAACAGCTATTGGCCTTTGTACAGACTCGTCGCGACGGCGCAGACGAGTGCAGTCGGCCTACAGCCTCTCTTTACTTAACTTACTAGAGGCAGCTCATTGATTCGGCGAAGGCCAAGCTTACAAGAAGCGCGCTGACACCCCCACAGCAGCGTTGTGAGGCATATTTCTATGACCCGTTCCCTGCGTGTTGTGGTCCTGCTGCTCTGCACTCTCACCGTAGTTTCCATCCTTCGCGCGTCACTGCCGCAAGTTGCGACCGGCCAGTGGACGCAGGCGCTGGATATGGCAGACACTCGCGATGGCGCCGCCGCTGTGCTGTTGGCCAATGGAGACACGTTGATTGTGGGCGGGAGCAATTCCGCCGGCACGTTGCAGACCGCGGAGATTTACCAAACCAATGGAAGCCTTACGGCAGCGGCCACCATGGCCACGGCGCGCTATCGACATACCGCGACGTTATTGCAGGACGGGCGGGTTCTGGTGGCCGGGGGCGATTCAGGGAGCGGGACTGCGACCAATTCGGCGGAGATTTATGATCCGGGCTCAGACACGTGGAACTCTGTGGGACCACTGGCTTCGGCGCGATTCGGGCAAAGCGCCACGCTTCTGGCGGACGGACGGGTCGCGATCATCGGCGGCGACATTCAATCCGCTCACTACCGGCGCAAACTTCACCGGCAGCTCTTCGACTACAGGCGTGACCGCGGGGGTGCAATACAATGTCTGCCTCCTGTATGACAGCGCCAAGTCCGTCNNNAAGTCCGTCAAGAGCGGCGCTACCTACCCGATCAAAGTCTATCTGTGCGATATAAATAGCCGGGATGTTTCGGCCTCAGGCATCATTATTCATGCCATCTCGGCGAGCATGCTCCGGCTGGAGTGGTCCTCCGGAAGATGCAGGCAATTCGAATCCTGATCTGGACTTCCGCTACGATCCGACCCTGGGTCCAAGCGGGGGATACATCTTCAACCTCAAGACCACTGGCCTGGGATCAGGCACATACAGCCTGAACTTCTCCGCCGCCGGGGACCCGGCCAGCCATTCGGTCCCCTTTGGTGTTAAGTAGGTGCTGATGGGGAACTAGTTCCACGTCGGGCCGCGACTGTGGTCTGTTCTCCACATTTCAGAAGCTCGCTGCGCTCCCGAGCTGCCTTGCCAGCAGAGATTCTGTCTCTACGCCATTAGCGTCTCGTTCTATAGCGTTCCACTGTGGTCGCCAGCGTCGATTGAGTACTGCTCGCCGTCAACACGACCGAGCACCTGGTGCAAGCCCAGGTTAAGGCTCGATTTAATAGAACCGTTTGCTTCTTTTCGTACATCAAAAGCCATCTAGGGATGGCCTCTCAAAGTCTTGGCCAGACGAAAGGGCAAGGGCAGCGAGGCTATTAGAATCAAAGGATAAGACGCGACGACCCCATGAGTGCATTTTCGGTATTGCGGCCAGAGACTTCCACTCGCCGTTACGAAGCCCTTCTCCGTATGGCCAAGGCCATGGCAGTTTGCAGCGACTGCGATGCAGCGGAGGCTGTGCTCATGAAAGAACTAAGCCAAGTGGCTCATTTCGACTACCTGCATCTTGTGGCTTTTCAGAACGCCACGCAGGTCGTATCGTGGGAGTTGCTGCACGTCAGCGGCAGAACTCTGGACGTCTCAGACCGGCAGGGATTCCTGCGTGATGCGCCTACGGACGAGGTACATGGGTCGCAACAGGCTTTTGTGGTCGCCGACTGGAGACGGGAGCCACGTTTCCCCAATCATAGGGAATTTCTTGGCCATCTCGGTATTGTTTCCACGTGCTCGCTCCCTCTGGCCAGAGGAGCACGCCGGTTGGGAGTGCTCAGCCTGGGCAGCATGCATCCGGACGCTTACCCTGAAGAGGAAGTCCGGTTTCTCGCTTTAGTCGCAGACCAACTTGCACTGGTTCTTGACGCCGCTGTCAACTTCGATTCCTCTGAGCGTCTGCAGGACCGCCTGAAGCTTATTCTCGATCTGACCAATCAGGTGGTCTCTAACCTGGAATTCAGTGACATGTTGCATGCCGTCTCCACCACTGTGCGCCGCGTGATGGGGTGTGACGCTGCGGCAGTGATGCTACCTGACGCAGAGGGCCAATATTTGCGGGTGCATGCCCTGGATTATCCTGACAGCAAGGGGATATTCACGGAAGCCGCTATGGTGCCGATTGAGGGTACCATGCCGGGCATCGCTTTCCGGACCCGCAAGCCCTTCGTGATAAACCGGCTGGATGTTGAGACCATGCCGGCTGAAATGTACCGCAAAGCCAAGGCAGAGGGATTGAACTCAATGTGCGACCTGCCGCTCGTCAGTCGAAAACGCATGTTGGGAGTTCTGGCGGTGGCCAGGCGGGCGGAAGACACATTCGATGAGGATCAGGTCAATTTCCTGATTCAGGTCGCAAACCAGGTGGCCATCGCAATCGAGAATGCAACGGTCTACGGTGAAATCGCCGAACTCAGAGATAAGCTGGCCCAGGAGAAGTTGTATCTGGAAGAGGAAATCCGCGGCGAGATGGACTTTGAGGGAATTGTGGGACAGAGTTCTGGTTTGCGCCACGTACTCACTCTGGCTGAAACCGTTGCGCCCAGCGATTCAACAGTGTTGCTCCTGGGAGAAACGGGAACGGGCAAAGAATTGATTGCACGGGCCATCCACGATCGCAGCCGCCGCAAAGACCGGACACTGGTAAAGCTCAACTGTGCGGCGATCCCAACCGGGCTGCTTGAAAGCGAGCTTTTTGGACACGAACGCGGTGCGTTCACCGGCGCCATTTCGCAGAAGATAGGGCGCCTTGAACTTGCCGACCAGGGCACGCTTTTTCTGGACGAGGTTGGAGACATCCCCGTGGAAATCCAACCGAAACTGCTGCGCGCGCTGCAGGAGCGTGAGTTTGAGCGTCTGGGCAGCACACGAACCAAGAAAGTGGACGTGCGCCTGGTAGCCGCCACGAATCGCGACTTGGAGAAGATGATTGAGGACCACGAGTTCAGAAGCGATCTCTACTATCGGCTGAACGTTTTTCCCATTCGCATTCCGCCGTTGCGGGAGCGCCCGGAAGATATCCCATTGCTGGTGCGCTACTTCACCCAGAAGTATGCGCGCCGTATGGAGAAACCGATCGAATCTATTCCCGCGGCCGCGATGAAGAAACTATCAAGCTGGCAATGGCCCGGGAACATTCGCGAGCTGGAGAATTTCATCGAACGCTCGGTCATTCTGTCTCACGGCGCCGTTCTTCAGGTGCCGATTGGAGAATTGACGAACAATACCAGCGCGCCCACACCTGCCGTGTCGAGCGACGCAGGCGAACGCGCAAGAATTCTCCGTACCCTCAAGGAGACCAAGGGCCGCGTAGCTGGGGCAGACGGAGCTGCGGCTCGCATGGGACTCAAACGCACAACACTGATCTCACGCATGAAGAAGCTCGGCATCCAGCCGCGAACCGTTTCCTAAGCCTCAGCAAACCAATAGGCAATCTTTCTGCCGCTGCCGTCCCCGTTTGTCTCGCAGAAGGCGACAACCGGGAATCCTCTCTTTCCACAAAACATTCCGTGCTCTGTCGATTTGGCCAACGTTTATCGTCGTTCCATCGAAGGGAATGAAAGAGTGAGCGGACTGTCATCAATCTCGTCAGTGTCGAAGAAGGGCTTCGACATTTTCGACACTGCACCGGATGCAGCACTTGTCTTTGCGTGCAATTTCAACAACCTACGACCGCGTCGTCGCTCCCACTGGTTTGGCAGGGGCCTTGCACTTGTTCAATGCCGGAAGCGACATGTTCAGAATTTCAACCATTGATACGCAGCGCGAACGACGGCTGGTCGTTGAAGGAACCCTGGTACTTCCATGGGTCGAAGAGCTACGAAAAACATGGATCGATGCGGGGATCTCACCTGCGACTTCGAATTGATGAAGGAAGGCGCGAAGTTCTCCTGTGGCGGCGTTCTCACCAGACATCTGCTCAAAGAGCTGGCACACAGGTGCCATACCAGACTGATTGACGTTTTAAACGAGAGGTGCTCAGGGAAGTGAAGCGCCAAGGTATGACGGAGGTAGTGGTGACAAGGACACAACTCAGCTCGAAGGAAAGAGCCACAACGTACGCGACCCGCTCCGACTTCTGCCGGATTTTTGCCGAAGACATGAAAGACCTGTACTCGTTGGCACTTATGCTGGCGGCCGATCCGGAGAAAGCGGAGAAGGTATTTGTTTCCGGCCTGGATGATTGCTCGGTGGGCAATCCCGTATTCAAGGAATGGGCGCGCTCCTGGGTCCGCCGGACCATTATCAAGAATGCCGTGCGGCTGATCGCGCCGGTGCCGGTCTATGGTAATGGCTCTGCGAAGGTGTTTGTCTCGAATGAAGCTGCGATGCCGGAACTTCCGGTGGAGATCTCTGCAGTCGTTGCTCTCCGCCCGTTCGATCGCTTTGCGTTAATCCTTTCAGTTCTTGAAGGCTACTCCGATCAAGATTCGGCCCTGCTCCTTGGTTGCACACGCCAGGCGCTGATTGCAGCGCGAGTACGAGCAGAGCAGGAGATCGCCCGCTGGGTGGCAGCTCGAGACGGTCGGCAGGTAGACGCCGAGCTTAAAAATCAAGAATCCGTAGTCAAGATGGCTTTCTCTACGCCGCTGGCGACTCCGGCGTAGGACAATCCCGAAATTTCAACGCATTATTTTCCGCTGACGAGGTCCAACGATGAACAGGAAGAAACGGAATCATTTGAATATTGGTCATAAGCATCTCAGCTTTTCCGCAGTGCTCCTGATGGTGCTCACACTGGCTGCATGCAACAGAAACAACGTCCAGGCCGCTGGACCAACTGCGCCGCCGGCGCCGCTGGTAACCGTAGTACAGGCCAACGCGCAGGACGTTCCCAGATATCTCGATGAGATAGGCAGGAACGGCGCTTACGAGTCTGTGAATGTTACCCCCCAGCTAGGTGGCCGCATCGTTGAGCGGCACTTTCAGGATGGCGAGAATCTCAGGAAAGGACAACTGCTTTTCGTAATCGATCCGCGGCCGTACAAGGCGCAGCTTGATTCGGCCCAGGCCAACCTGGCCCAGGCGAAAGCCGCGCTTGACCTGGCCAAAATCCAGTTTTCCCGTGATCAGGAAGTCATAGGAACCAGGGCGATTTCCAAACAGGACTTCGATACGAAGAAAAACACAGTCGACGTGGACCAGGCGCAGGTAGCAGCCGCCGAGGCAGCCTTGGAGACCGCCAAGCTGAATCTGGAGTATTGCTACATTCATTCTCCGATTGATGGCCGTGCTGGAGCGCGCCTGGTGGATGCCGGCAACGTGGTGCAGGCGAATACGAGTTCCTTGCTTTCGATCCAGCGAGTGGATCCCATCTACGCCAACTTCACCATCACCGAGCGCGATCTTCCTGAAGTCCAGAAACAGATGGCGCGCGGTGGCCTGAAAGCTCTGGTCCGGCTGCCGTCTGATCCGGAAGGCGCAACCCGAATCGGACGGATCGAGTTTCTTGACAACACGGTGCAGAACGGCAGCGGCACCGTCAACCTGCGGGCGACCATCAGCAACCCCGACCGCCATTTCTGGCCGGGGCAGTTTGTGGACGTGAAGCTGGTTCTCAGGACGGAAAAGGCAGCCGTTCTGGTTCCCAGCCAGACCACACAGATCAGCCAGCAGGGCACTTTTGTGTACGTTGTGAAAGCTGACGACACGGCAGAGCTTCGCCCCGTCAAATTGGGTCAGCGCCAGGGCGAGCAGGTGGTGGTGACAGAAGGACTGGCGGCCAGTGAGCGGGTTGTACTGGCGGGACAGATGCTGGTCCGGCCAGGCAGCAAAGTGCGGGTCGCTTCTGCGGCTCCCGGAAGTCCCGCGAACGGTGGCGGCAGAGAGACCGCTCAGAGTGGAGGCAACTGATGAATCTCTCCGAACGTTTTATCCGCCGTCCTGTAATGACCATCGCCTTGACCGTGTCGGTCATCCTTTTTGGAGTTCTGGCCTACACGCGCTTGCCGGTGAGTGATCTGCCGGCCATTGACTATCCGGTGATCCAGGTGCAAGTGAGCTATCCGGGAGCAACGCCGGACACGATGGCGAACAACGTGGCTACGCCGCTGGAGCGCCAGTTCATGCAAATTCCCGGCCTGGAACTGGTGACCTCCAACAACGTACAGGGACACTCGAGCTTTGTACTGCAGTTTGATCTTTCCAAGAGCCTGGATGGCGCCGCCACTGACGTTCAGGCCGCTATCACGCGCGCGCAGGGGCAGCTTCCGACTGATCTGCCCAGCCCGCCGACATTTACCAAGACCAATCCCAATGACCAGCCGATCATGTATATACCTTTGGTCAGCGACACGGTCACCGAGGGCCAGCTGTATGACTACGCCAATACTCAGGTAGGCGAGCGCATCAGCATATTGCCTGGGGTAAGCCAGGTGTCAGTGTTCGGCGCGCGGTCGGCGATACGGATCAAAGCTGATCCCTCCGCCATGGCCGTGAGAAACACTACATTGGACGACCTGACGGCGGCCATCAAGAACGGCACCAACTATACCGGCGCCGGACAGTTCGATGGTCCTAATCGCAGCTTCCTGCTGCAGCCGCAGGGCCAGCTGACCACGGCAGACGAATACAACAACCTTATCGTCGGGCAGACCAACGGCGCCCCGGTTTTTCTTAAAGATGTGGCCAGTGCCACGCAAGGCGTGCAGGACGAGCGGATCGACATGCGCTTCTGGGTCCGCGGACACCCCGAGCCCCATGCAACCGTCGTGGTCGCGGTGTTTCGCCGCGCCGGCGTGAATGCGGTTGACGTCGCGAAGTCGGTCCGTGACCTGCTCCCGAACATTCAGTCGCAGCTTCCCAGCTCCGTTCTGCTGGTTCCCGCGTACGACCGTTCACAAACGATTGTGAGCAGTATTAAGGATGTGCAGTCCACGCTCTACATCGCGTTCGCGCTCGTGGTAATGGTGATTTTCGTCTTCCTTGGCCGGGCCACGGACACGCTGATTCCCGCGGTGGCCCTGCCCTTGTCGCTGCTGCTAACTTTTATTGCGATGAGTGTGCTGGGCTACAGCCTGGACAATCTTTCCTTGATGGCGCTGACTCTTGCTATCGGGTTCCTTGTTGACGATGCAATCGTGTTTCTCGAAAACACGGTCCGCCTGATGGAGAAAGGCCAGAGCGCTCTTGAGGCCTCACTGAACTCGGCCAAGGAGATCAGCTTCACCATCCTTGCAATGACCGTCTCCCTGGCTGCGGTGTTCATTCCGCTGGTCTTCATGAGCGGTCTGATGGGGCGCATCTTCCGCGAGTTCTCCATCACCATCGTGATCTCTATTCTGGCCAGCGGCATCGTTTCATTGACGCTCACGCCGTTGATGACCTCGCGCCTGCTGCGCGATCGCGGCGAGGGCGCCAAAAAGACGTGGATGGAGCGCTGGTTCGGAGCCATCGAGCATCGCGTTCTCAATCTTTATGGGCGGTCTCTCTGGTTTTTCCTTCGCAATCGCTGGATCTCAGCGGTGACGTGGGTCATCTGCCTGGTGGGAACGGGATACCTCTTCTACACTGTGCCTAAGTCCTTTCTGCCGGTTGGCGACAGCTCGTTTATTCGCGGCGTTCTGGTGGCGCAGGAAGGCACGTCGCCGGAACAGATGCACGCCTACCAGACGCAGGCGGAAAAGATCATGCGTGCCAATCCTGCGGTGCGCAGCACTTTCACCATGAGCGGCAACAGCTCCTTCCTCCCTCCAAACCAGGCGTTCCTGATCTCCTTCCTGAAGGATCCATCAGAGCGCGCACCCATTGAAGCGGTGGCCGGCCAGGAGATGGGTGCAATCGCTAATGCGATTCCCGGCGTGATGGCCTTTATGCAACCTAACCCGGCGCTTGAGATCAGCACCGGAGCGACAGCGAACGTGCAGGGGCAATTCGCCTATGCGCTTTCCGGAATCGATGGCAATGAGGTATACGCCACCGCGGCCAAGCTGACCGCAAAGATGTACCAGTATCCCGGGTTCCTGTTCGTGAACTCTGATCTTTTCAACCACACGCCCAACCTGCAGATCGACATTCTGAGGGAGCAGGCCAAACTCTATGGCGTTTCTGAGAGCCGGATTCTTACCCTGCTCCACAATGCTTATTCAGAGAACTACAGCTACCTGATCAAGCAGCCCACTGACCAATACCAGGTGATTCTGGAGGTTGCGGACAACAAACGGTCTGATCCGCAGGATCTGAGCAAGCTGTATATCAAGAGTGACGATGGCCAGCGCATGGTCCCGCTCAGTGCGCTTACAAGCTGGCATACCATCATTGGACCGCAAGGCGTCAACCACATCAATCAATTCGCCAGCGTAACTCTGTTCTTTAACCTGAAGCCCGGCTACGCGATTGGACCGGCAACTCAGTTCGTGGAGAGTGCGGCCAAGGAGATTCTCCCGCAGGATGTGCACGGAGCTCTTCAAGGCCAGGCGCTCACGTTTCAGAATACCGTGTCCGATCTGGCTGTCCTGATGCTGGTGGCCGTATTCGTCATGTACGTGATTCTGGCGATTCTTTACGAAAGCTATCTGCATCCTCTGACGGTGCTCTCGTCGCTGCCGGTGGCGTTGCTGGGCGGACTGTTGACGCTGTGGCTTTTCGGAGCTGAAGCATCTCTCTATGCCTACATCGGAATGTTCATGCTAATGGGCATCGTGAAGAAAAACGGAATCATGATTGTCGACTTTGCCGAACAGCGAGTGCGACAGGGAATTCCCGACGACGAGGCGATCCACGATGCCAGCATGCAGCGTTTTCGTCCGATCATCATGACTACCATGGCCGCCCTGCTGGGTGCGCTCCCAATCGCGCTGGGTTACGGCGCGGATGGCGCTTCACGCAGGCCCCTCGGATTGGTAGTCATTGGCGGCTTAATCGTGTCGCAGTTCGTGACCCTCTACGTTACCCCGGCTATATATCTCTACCTGGAAGAGTTCCAGGAGAAAGTGCTGGATCGCTTCTCGTTCTTCCGGTCAGGCCGGAGGACGGCGCCGGCAGGGCAGCGAGCGCTCGCCATGCAGGAAGTCAATGGAGATTAAGAATATGAATCAGCGTATCTTGCACCAGCGTATCCAGCGTATCTTGCACCAGCATATCTTGCACAAGCGTTCTGTCGGACTCCTGCCATTCTTTCTCAGTCTGGCTGTTGTCCTGACCGGATGCACCGTGGGACCAAACTATAAAAAACCGGCGGTGAATGTCCCGACAGTTTACCGGCAGCCTGGAGCAGAAGCGGCCGGGCCTAAACCGGCGACGAATGCTTCTCAGGGCGAAGGTCGCGGAGCAGCACAAAACGCTGACGTCCGTATCGCGGCAACGCGCGTGCTGCAAGCCCAGGCGCAGCTGGGAATCACGCGCGCCGACCAGCTACCGTCAGTCAGCGTGGGCGGCAACATTTCCAGCCAGCAAAGCGCCAAGAGCGGGCCCATCCCTTCGTTCGAAATCACACGGGGGCAGCTGGACGCTTCCGCCGCCTGGAACCTTGATTTCTGGGGCAGGTATCGCCGCGCTACTGAGGCTGCACGCGCCAACCTTCTGGCGAGTGAATGGGGGCAGAAGGCGGTCATCTCCACCCTGGTGGCCAGCGTTGCCATCGACTACTTTCAACTCCGCCAGCTTGACCTTGAGTTGGAGATTTCCAAGCGCACGCTGGATTCGCGCCAGGGTTCGCTGCAGTTAACGCAGACACTTGAGCAGCATGGATTTAACTCTTTGCTCGATGTGCGCCAGTCAGAACAGCTGGTTTACACCGCGGCTGCGGAAATCCCTGATCTTGAACGGCAGATTGGGCAGCAGGAAAATGCCATCAGCATTCTTCTGGGAAACAATCCCGGAGATGTACCCAGGGGCTTGAAATTGACCGAACAACCTCACGCCCCGGAAGTCCCGGTTGGGCTTCCGTCCTCGCTGCTGCAACGGCGACCGGATATTCTCCAAGCGGAGCAGAACCTCATCGCAGCTAACGCACAGATTGGCGTTGCGAGGGCCGCTTACTTTCCCCAGATCGCTTTGACTGGAAACGCCGGCTATCAGAGTTCGGCACTTACCAATCTGTTTACCGGACCGGCCGGCGTTTGGAACATGGTTGGTTCGTTCTCCCAGCCGATTTTTGAGGGAGGAAGGCTTAAATCAAATGTTCGCCTGGCAGAGGCGCAGCGCGAGCAGCTGCTCCTCACTTATCAACAGACCATCCAAGGCGCCTTTCGTGATGTTTCGAATGCTTTGATTGCCTACCGCAAGAACAGGGAGTTCAGGGTACAGGAGGAACGGCTGGTGGGTGCCGCACAGGATGCTGCGCATTTATCGGAAGTGCGGTTCAAGGCCGGCACCACGGATTACCTGGAAGTCCTGACAAACAGTACGAACTATTTCTCGGCTGAACTGAACCTGGCTCAGGCGCAGGGGAACGAGCAAACGGCATTGGTTCAGCTCTACCAGGCTCTTGGCGGCGGCTGGCAACAATAACGTTTAAAAGCAATGCACGAGATGTGGATGGGACGACATCTTTGAGAGCCGTTGCGCTCGAACGGCGCGACGTATCACGATGAAATCGCCGCGAACGGAGTTTGACATGAAACTGATTGTATTGGGCGCTACAGGGGGCACTGGACTGGAAATTGTTCGGCAGGCCATCGAAAAAGGCCATTCGGTGACGGCACTGGTCCGGTCGCCGGACCGTCTAAAGCAGTTTTCGGATCGGATCACAGTCAAACAAGGAGATCTGCTGAACAGCACTGACCTCCAACGAGTCACTCAAGGACACGATGCGATCGTATCAGCCTTTGGTCCGCGCGTTCCCGTATCGAAAGCTGATGCGACCCTGCTCCATCGGTTCGCAGTCGCGCTGGCAAGCGCCATGCTGCACACGGATGTGCGGCGCGTCGTTGTCGAGTCAGTGGCTTTTCTCTTCAAGAACTCTATCTTCCCGCCGGCCTACTTTCTGGGACGTCTATTGTTTCCACGGACGGTTGCCGATGCGTCGGCAATGGAACAGGTATTCGCCCAAAGCCAACTCGACTGGACAATGGTGCGTCCACCGGAACTTACAGATAGACCTTACACTGGCAAGTATCGCGTGCAAGAAAGCCGTCTCCCACTTTTCGGTTTTAAGATCTCGCGCGCGGATGTCGCCGATTTCATGATCAAGACGGTTGAGAATCACTCATTCATTCGCAAGGTCGTAGGCGTTTGCAATTGACTCTTCGCAAGGGTGCCGAATATTTTACCGCTAGTTCGTTATTACTGCCCTGACCGTTGCAGCTGACCTTTTTTTGCTGGATGCGAAGTCGGCGGCTCCGGCTACGGAACCCGCTGATCGTTGTTTCTTTGGGCAAAGGCCTAGCCAAAATCCGACGCTTAGAATGATCACTTTGATTTGGGATTTTGAGGAAGAGTCCCGTTTGGATTTCAGGAGAAGCCTTTTGAAAATTCTGCATACTGGAAATCCGCGAAGCCAACGCTGTCGCATTCTTACGTACGGCGGATTTTTTGGATTTTCGAAGGCGCGTAAGTCGCTGAAAAGAATGGTCGGCCCTAGCGGACGATTTTAGGACTTTGTCACAGAAATCCACCTGGCACGATGATTTCTTTGCACTTACAGACTCTGGCAGCCTTTGCGGATCTCAATGCTGCCACCCCGCAGATTAGCCGGATTCAGTTTGCCTCCTGGCGAGTGCGTAGCGTAATTGTCGAAAAACGCGCGGACGGTGGAACTCACAAGCGACAGGGTGGCATTACCGTCCAATCGTAAACCGATGATTTCCGCAAATTTGTCTTCAGCTTCAAAGAAGAATGCTTGATCGCTGATATTCATGTGGAGTAATTTCGGTACCGTAAAACGGAACGCAGTGCAGGAATGCTCAAACAAGCTGTTCTCGCGAGCTAGATTCGCGTCGAAATTTTGCCGTCGGGCTCGCCATATCTTGGGCGGCGGCCGCAGTTCTTCGACCAATAAAAACAGTGGTTGTTTTAAGCCGGTGCTGGTCGCTGGACCGTATACCGTCCCGTCCAAGTCCATGCACGCGCTGAAGCGCCGATCAATTCGACAAGCCTCAACTGCCGCAGCCCCGCCGAACGAATGGCCAAGAACTCCAACTTGCTGTAATGCGAAATGAGCAAAAAATGTATCCCCTGCCTGTTGCTTCTCGTGCAGAAAATTGAGCGTGGATACGAGGTCTGCCCCCCAAAAGAGGTGAGATATTCCCCGAGTCCACCGTGATACAGGCTCTCGGCTGCGGTCACCGTTCGGCCATCTGGAAAATGCACTATTGGCGTGCTGAAAGGGTGTGCCAGCGCGACGACAACATAACCGTAACTCGCCAGTTCCTCTGCGAGCGCTGTATAGGAGGTGGGCAATTGACCTGAACCGGGGGAGAAGATAACCACGGGAGAAGCGGTATTTTCAGCTGCAACTCAGCATCTTCCAAAGCATGGCCGTGGACTCGATCCAGACGCTGCGCTGACCATTCCTGCGGAATCGCTGCAATCCACTCGTCTGGCATATAAGGTGCGCGTGTACCCATGGAGACTTTACTCGCCGGATACCAAATGAAAGCTGCAAGTTCACGTTTCGCATTCCGCACCGGAGATAATGGGTCAAGTCGGGCTTCATCGCGCCAAGCGAAGAAGCGGCGGCCAATTTCGTAACGACCTGACGGTTGCGGCAATGTGCGTGGACGTCCGCTCTCCCATGCGGTAAGAGCAGCAGTGATCCCAATCACGAGTGCTGTCCCAAAGAGCGCAGTCAACGTGATCTTGATCAAAGTACGGAAACGAGGTAGTCGGAAGGGCACAATAATTAATCGTGGAGTCCCACCGTCAGGATACTCTACTGGTCCCGAACCAGATTCAAAATCATATTGAACTTTGTTGAGATCTGGTGCTCTTAAGTGATTGATATTGAACCTGTTGCAAGCCGTTCGTGGAAAGCTGTTGGCCTCTATTGAAATTGGAGGCTTTCACCGTCACATTTTTGCCTCATCCGGGGCCGGGTAATCCCTTCACTAAGTAATTTCGCTCTCGCGCATTTTTTGACCGCCGCCATCACATTCCAGACTTTGTTGCAACGCAGGGCGTACAGTACGAGGTTTCTGAGGAAGCACGACCGTTGCGGTGATGTAAGCCAACGTACGTGGCCAGACCATAACCGTCCTTCTGCCTTTTGTAACTGGGATTCCCGTTGCTCTTGGTGTTTGAAGGAAGTCAGTACAAGGAAATCAACCTCTGAAATGACCGCCATAAGAAATTTATTAGAAATTTCGTAAGACGGAAATTATTTCTTCAGGTTGTTGCAAACAAGCGAATCAAGAGTAGGATTTCCCGCAGTTTCCCCAAATCATTTAACGAATTCCAAAATGACCTCCTGTATTCAGGTTCCCTCTCAGACCTGACAGGGTAAGGTTCATCAACAGAAACGATTCGCAAAAAAAGGAGCCCCTGATGCTTGCACGCCTTCTAAGACATCGGCCGATAAATCTTAAGCCGTTTCTTCTTTTAGCAGTATTTTTGGTTGTTTTCGCGAGCGCGTTCACTGTGGTATCTGCGCAAAACCCTGTGTTCAGGCCTGGAATCGATATCGTTCAACCTAAGTTGCTCAACGGATGTCCAGTTGCTACAGATCCTGGCTGCTTCTATAAGCTCAAAGACGTTCTTGGCTCCGGCGGCGATTTCTGGACCACGCCATTCCTTCCCTTCGATCCAAAGACCGGTCAGGGCGATGGTTATGGAGAAGGCGCGGATGGTCCGCGTGCGGCGCAGCGGCATTTTTTCAATAATAGAAATCCTGATTATCCTTACTTACGGTTGAACGGATTGGATTCGCAAAGCTGCTTTGAATGCCATAACTCAATTGGCAGCGCCAGCATAGATGCACGCGGAGCCCTGATGAGAAAGGCTCCAGGAACTGCTGGTTCTGCGGGAAGCAACAGCAACGCGTTTATCAATCCTCTTTATCCAAACCCGCAAACACTTTTCATTCGCAACCCTCCGGCGGTGTTCGGCAGCGGATACACGCAGGCCGTCGCAGAAGAAATGAGCATTGATCTTTTTGTCATGAGAGATCAGGCGCGAGCTGCGGCAAAAAAGCAACCTGGCAAGCCCTACCAGCAGGCACTCAGCGCGAAAGGAGTGAACTTTGGGACTTTTACTACAACGTTCATACTGAACTCCAAAGCTAAAGTGGTAATCAATACTCCCAGTTGCAAACCGGGCAATGATGCCAACTGCGCTTGCAAAGCGGGAATAGACAGTCCATTGAGCATTGGCGGCCAGGATGGTTTCACTGACGATCTTACTAAGCTCGAAGGCGTTTCCTGCGACTTGGTGGTGCGGCCGTTTCAATGGAAAGGCGTTGCTTCCAGCCTGAGGCATTTTGTGCGGGACGCGTTAGATTTCCATTTCAGCATGCAGGCTTTTGAAAAAGTGGCTTACTGCGATTGCGATCGCGATGGAAAGGGCAACCAGAAAACCGGCCCTGAAGTGACCATCGGCCAGGTAACGGCGATGACCTCATTTGTAAGTATGACCAGGCCTCCAGTGCAGGAGCCGCCTTCAGAAAGCGCAAAACTCGGCGAGCAAATATTTTTCGGCAAACAACCTGGCCTTTACCAGAACATGTGCGCCAACTGCCACATGGGACCGATGAAGCTATACACACAGTATGTGTTGATTGAAGCGCCGACGAACCCAAATGACGAGAAAGCGCCGACGATCAATCCGGACATCCCTTCGACCTGGCCGATTTCGGCGGCATCGTGCCCGAACGGCGTGCCGGCTAATCCAAGCGTGTGCCCATCTGAATCTTCGTATTCGGCTTCGAAGATTGGAAACGTGATCTCGACGAAGAATCATGGATCACTGATTACGCCGACGGCGTCATCATTGCAACTTCCGCTTGTGAGGCGGTACAAAGCAAATCTAGAGAACTTGCATGAAGAGAACCTGTTGCAAAATTCCACCCAGTCGCCTGAAGGTGAAGGCACTCTCCTGAAGAAACTCAGGGCTCCATTTACGGCGAATAAAACTGTGTCGCCCGCAGCAGAAGCCAACGCTGTAATTGCTGGTCAGGACTATGTGATTCCGCTCAACCCGCCGGAATCGGCGATAACAGATTTTCAGTTGCCGCGCCTGCCGGTGAATCCAGACAACACCGTGGATGTTCCTTTATTCAGTGACTTGAAAAGGCACAACATGGGCAAGTTCCTTTCTGATCCATTGCCCCCATTGCCTGCGCAGGGAACAGATGTTGCAAACATCATCAATCTTCCGCAGGAATTCCTCACACGTCCCTTGTGGGGCGTTGCTGACACAGGCCCGTGGCTGCATGACGGCCGTGCAACATCTCTCCGCCAGGCAATTCTCTTCCATGGCGACTCAGCCGCCGGTAGTGGAAGCGAAGCGGCGCCAGTGATCGATGCGTTTGAAAAACTCTCCTCTCAACAACAGCAAGAGGTGGTCGATTTCCTTTTAACGTTGCAATTGCCAACGCCTGGAAATCACTAAGGCCAAATCATTGGGTTGGGATCGTGTAACCCACGGTCCCAACCCAGTGCTGGAGAACCGCCGCAAAAGCGGTCCTTTTGTGAAGCAGATAATTCTCCGCAGTCGCATAAAAATTTACCAGTAACATGAGGGTTGGATGGAAAACAGCAAGGCACACTATGACGTAATTGTGATTGGTGGTGGCCCGATCGGATTGTCCACCGCTTATCATTTGAGCAAACGTAATACCAAAACGCTGGTTTTAGAGCAATTTACCTTCTTCAACCAACTGGGCAGTTCTGCCGGTATTTCTCGGCAGTTTCGCATTCCTTATCCAGAAGAGTACATGGTGAAGTTGGTGAAGCAATCCATTCCGTTTTGGGATGAGCTGCAATCGCTTACGCCTGCTCCGCTGAGGGATAAAGTCGGCACGCTCTGGTTTGGCGATCCTGCCGTGCATTCAACGGAGGGAAATATCGGACAAGCTGAAAAAGCACTGAAAGCAGAGAACGTACCTTACACAACCTTGACTGCTGCTGAGATTGAACGCAAATATCATTTCCGCGATCTGCCTTCCACTTATACCGGCCTGTTTCAGCCTGAAGGAGCAAGCATTGATCTGAAAGCCACCATACAGACTTTGTATAACTGGAATCTCACTTCGCCCGTGGTCGAGATGAAAGACCAGGCGCCCGTCACCCGCATTGTGCAACGGCAGAATAAATTTGAAGTTGCAACCCCGCTTGGTACT
>WNGG01002279.1_pt1 | contig 21728 bp, 24 predicted proteins | sample 5400661 | NCBI WGS metagenome assembly WNGG01 (sample SAMN13153372, study PRJNA577476) | soil metagenome | isolation source: 100 cm soil or saprolite under Garry oak tree replicate 1 | place: USA:California | collected 2016-06-15
GCTGCCGCGTCCACCGCATCCCATCCCGCGTCTCTGACGATCCGGATACGCCCCTCTGTGGGACGGGATGGCGAGAGTTCTAGAATTGATTTGGGTCAGGTGGGAACAGAAATATCTTTCGGAAAATCAGAAAAAAGACTCGACAGCCCTAGAAACAGCCTAACGGGCAAATCACAACACGGCCATAGCCCTGGTCCACCAAACACTACCAACCGTTAGCTGTGAAACTTCAAACCGTCGACGATCTTGTCGATCACCTTGCGTTCGGCGCGCATCGCAAGCCCCACCAGATTGAGTTCGGCGCGGTTCACCGCCTTCACCACTTCCCGGTTGGCGGCATCGTGGGTCGTCCTGAACATGTCCTCGGTATAAAGCGCAGGCTTTACGTTTCGCGCCAGCGCCCGCTCGAGCGCGCGGGTCAGCGCGGCCCTGTCGGCGCCATAGATCAGGATCGGCTGGCCGATCAGCGACAGATACTTTGTGCCGGAGCCGTCTTCATAGGGCTCGCCGATGCATTCCGGAAACGTCGCGGCAATGCCGCCGGCGAGGAACGACGCGACGTTCAGCTTCTGCCACGCTTCAAGGTCGCTCCGGATCACGACCGCGATCTTGGTATCGAATTGCATGAGATGCTCCAACGCCGTCATTCCGGGATGGTCCGAAGGACCAGACCCGGAATCTCGCAGTAATTAGATCGGGATTCCGGGTTCACCGCTACGCGGTGCCCCGGAATGACGATGGTGCGATCTACCCCTTGGCGTCGCAGGCCCAGGCGCGGATCACGCATTCCTTGCCGCCGAATTGATAGCATTTGCGTGTCGCCTCATTGAGCGAACTCGAAATCCGTGGCTTGACCGCGTAGCCGTGGGCACCGCAGGGATTGGCCATGTCGACCGCCAGCGCGGCACAGGCTCGTTTCATGGTCAGCGTGGTGCAATCGCCCTTGCACTGCTTGCGGGCCGCGGCCCGCGCCACCTTCTCGCCCGCGTAGTCGTAGGCCTTGCCGTAGGCGCCGCACTTGCCGATCGCGAATGCTCCGGCCGCCAGTGCCTGTGTTGCGAAACGTGATCCGGTCAATGCCAAAGTCAGGACAAAAACAAACATCGCGCAACGTTGCGCTCTTGCAAAAGACGTCAAGATCCCCTCCCCCGAGGTCAGCCGGCGGCCAATCTACTCGGGGGTTATTTCGACTTGGTGAATGAGAGATTGAAAATAGCTCAGCCGCGTTGCGCCGCCGCGAGCGCCTGCGGCGTATCGATATCGAGGAAGGCGCCATGGCCCTCGACCGCGACTTCCGCTACCGCCTCGCTGTGCCTGGCGATCAGGTGGCGGGCGCCGATATCGCCGTCAAGCGTCATCAACTCGCTGAAGAAGCGTCGCGACCACAATACCGGATTGCCGCGCCTTCCGTCGCTGACAGGTACCGCGATCAGGTTGCCGCGGTCTGGTGCAAAGGCCTCGATCAGCCGATCGATCAGGTGCGCGGAGATCAGCGGCATATCGCCAAGACAGATCACCGCGCCGTCGGCATTTTCCGGCACCGCCGCGACGCCGGCCTTGACCGAGCTGGCTAGTCCTTCCGCGAAATCCGGATTGCGCACGAACCTCACTTTCAGTCCCTGCAAGGCTTTCTCGACCTGCTCCGCCTGATGGCCGGTGACGACAATCACATCCTGGGCTTTCGAGGCCAGCACCTGCTCGGTCACGATCCGCACCAGCGTCTTGCCGCCGAGTTCGGCCAACAGCTTGTTGGGACCACCCATCCGGGTCGAGCGCCCGGCGGCGAGAACGATCGCGGCGACATTGCGGTTGCCGTCGGTGCCGAGCTTCTCGCGCGGCTGTGGCCGCGTTACGATTTCCATCAATAGCCCGCCAACGCCCATGCCGGTGAGCTCGGTTCGCGTGACCTTCAGGCCCGCCAACAGACGCATCAGCACCCAATCGAAGCCGTTCTCGACCGGCGAGCGGGCGCAGCCGGGCGCGCCCAGCACCGGCACGCCGCCGGCGCTGCCGATCAAGAGCAGGTTGCCGGGATCGACCGGCATGCCGAAATGTTCGATCGCGCCGCCGATGTCGGCAATGGCCGCCGGTATCACGTCGCGCCGGTCGGCAATCGCGGAAGCACCGAATACGATCACCAGTTCCGCCCCGAGGCCGAGCAATTCCTTGATCGAGGCCGCCAGCGCCGCCTCGTCATGCGGCACGCGGCGCTCGGCGATAATCGTTGCACCGGCGGGCGCCAGCCGCTCCGCGGTGACCCGCAGGGTCTTTTCCACCACCTTCGGCGCCAGCCCCGGCAGCAAGGTCGAGACGATGCCGACGCGCTTGATGGTGTAAGGCGCGATCCGCAACGCGCCGCCGCTGGCCGCCTTAACCGCCGCGTCGCGCAGCCTCGCCTCGACGCCGAACGGAATGAGCTTGACGGTCGCGACCATCTCGCCCTCGACCACCGGCTTGTAAGCGGCAAGCGTGGCAAACGTGATGGCCTCATCGACGCCGTTGATGCGATCGACCGCCGCGCGGTCCACCACCAGCACGCCGGCCTTGGCCGCGAACAGATTGGCGCGGCCGGTAAAGGCGCGCTCGACATTGACGCCCTCGCCGGCGACGGCGTTCGCGATGCTGGCGGCCGCGACGTCTTCGGAGACGTCTCCCTCTTCGAGCCGGACTACAACGATTTCCTTGACCCCGGCACGGGTCAGCGCCTCGACCTCGGCCGGACCGATGGTGGTGCCCTTCTTGAGCACCAGCGATCCCTGACGCAGGGTGTGAACGGTGACGCCGCCGATCGCGTCCGCCGGACTGGCGGGACCGAATTTCATGCCGCGGCTTCTTTTTCTTTCGGGGGCAGCCGTAGCTGCGCGGTGATCTCGGCCATGATCGCCACCGCGATCTCCGACGGCGAGACCGCGCCGATCGGCAGGCCGATCGGGGCGTGAATGCGCGAAATATCGGATTCCCTGGCGCCTTGCGCCTTCAGCCGTTCGCCGCGCTTGGCGTGGGTCTTTCGCGAGCCGAGCGCGCCGATATAGAAGCAGTCGCGTTCGAACGCGTGCAGCAATGCCGGATCGTCGATCTTCGGATCGTGGGTCAGCGCCACGAACGCGGTATAGGGATCGACATTGAGCGGTGGCAGCGCCACGTCGGGCCATTCCGCGATCAGCGGCACATCCGGAAACCGCTCGGGGCTCGCAAACGCGGTGCGCGGATCCACCACCGTCACGTCATAGTCCAGCGAACGCGCCAGCGGCGCCAGCGCCTGGCTGATATGAACCGCGCCGACGATCACGAGCTTGGCGGTCGGCGCATAGACATTGAGAAACAGCTTCCTGCCGTCTGCCTCGATCATGCCGCTCTTGCCCATCCGCAACTGTTTTGTCAGTTCGGCGCGCAAGGGATCAGCGGCGATATCCTTGGCCTTTACGATACGCTGCTCGCCATTGGCGGTATCGGTGACCACGATCACCGGCCGCCGCGCGGCGCGCTCAGTATTTACTCCCGTCAGCGTCTGAAGCTTCACGACTACCCGACTTTCTCGACGAACACCCGGATGGTGCCGCCGCAGGACAGCCCGACATTCCACGCGGTCTCGTCGGCGACGCCAAACTCGAGCATTTTCGGCTGGCCGCTGGCGATCACATCGAGCGCCTCGGTGACAACGGCGCCCTCGACGCAGCCGCCGGAGACCGAGCCCAGAAACGTGCCGTCGTCGTTGATCACGAGGCTGGAGCCCGCCTGCCGCGGCGCCGAGCCCCAGGTTTCGACCACGGTCGCCAGCGCCACGCCATGGCCGGCCTTCTGCCAGTCCTCAGCCGCTTTGAGAATGTCGTCGTCGCGATTGAGCATGGGAGCCTCTTTCAAGCTGCAGGGCGGATCAGGCTGCGGTGGTGCGGCGGGGTTGCCGACGAGAGTGCCGCGATCAACCCCTCGATTGAACTCAAATTATGTACCGGGCGGAATTCGTCAACGTGCGGCAGCATCATTTTGATGCCCTGCGCCCTGGCCTCGAAGCCGCCAAAGCGCAGCAGGGGATTGAGCCAGATCAGGCGGCGGCAGGACCGGTGCAGCCGGTCCATCTCGAATGCCAGCCTGGCATCGGCCTCGCGCTCCAGCCCGTCGGAGATCAGAAGCACGATCGCGCCCTGCCCGAGCACGCGCCGGCCCCACAATTTGTTGAACGAGTGCAGCGAGGTGGCGATGCGGGTGCCGCCGGCCCAGTCCTCCACCGTCTTCGAACAGCTTGCCAGCGCCTGGTCGGGATCCCGCGCCCGCAGCGCCCGCGTCACATTGGTGAGCCGGGTGCCGAACAGAAACACCGAAACGCGCTTGCGGGCATCGGTAATGGCATGCAGGAAATGCAGGAACAGCCGCGTGTACTCGCTCATCGAACCGGAGATATCGAGCAGCGCCACGATCGGCGCCGGCTTGTCGATCCGCCCCAGCCGATGGATGTCGATGATGTCGCCTCCGGTGCGCAAGGATCCGCGCAGGGTGCGGCGCATGTCGAGCCGCAAGCCCCGCGCATCAGGCTGATAGCGGCGGGTGTGCAATTCGGCCTGCGGCAGCTTCATACCGGCGATGGCGCGGGTGACCTGCGCGATCTCAGCCGCGCTCATCTGCGCGAAATCCTTTTGCTGCAGCACTTCCTTGTCGGAGACCGAAAGCCTGAGTTCCTGCTCGTGGACCTGCGACGTTTCACTCATCGAAGGCTGCGACAGCGCCTCCTGGACGCGGCGCGAGGCCGGCGGCGGCTTTTTCCTGGCGTGGTCCGGCAGCGGCACCGAATCCAGCATGTGCTTCCAGTCTTCGGCGGCGCGGAAGAACAGGTCGAACGCCTGCGCGAAAACCAGCGCGTGCTCGTGACGCTTGACGAAGATGGCCTCGAGCGTGGTGAACACATCGGCGCGATTGCCGATCTCGATCACCTGCAGCGCGTTCAGCGCGTCGATGACCGCGCCGGGGCCGACCGGAATCCCGGCGGCGCGCAGCGCGCGGGCAAAGCCGACGACGTTGTCGGCCATTTGACCGGTTGGGGGCGAGAGATGATCGATGGCCATCGGACCTACCGTCGTCATTCCGGGGCGCGCGCAGCGCGAACCGGAATCCAGAGATTGTAGCGCGAGATTCCGGGTTCGTCGCTGCGCGACGCCCCGGAATGACGGGTGTTGTTAATTCTCGCTCGTCGCTTCCTTCAGAACCTTCTGCAGCGTGTCGCCCTGCATCCGCGCGATGTCGTCCTGGTATTTCAAGAGCGCGCCGAGCGTATCGCCCACCACCTGCGGGGTCAGCGAGCGGGCGTCGAGTTCGGTCAGCGCGGTGGCCCAGTCGATGGTTTCGGCAACGCCGGGCGATTTATAGAAATCCTGCTCGCGCAGCGCCTGCACGAAGCCGACCACCTGCTGCGATAATTTCGCGGAGATTCCAGGCACGCGCGATTTGACGATCGCCAGTTCGCGCTCGGCGCTGGGATAATCCACCCAGTGATAGAGACAACGGCGCTTCAGCGCGTCGTGAATTTCACGGGTGCGGTTCGAGGTGACGATGACGATCGGCGGATGCGGCGCCTTGACGGTGCCGAGTTCGGGGATCGTCACCTGGAAGTCGCTGAGGATCTCGAGCAGATAGGCCTCGAACGCCTCGTCGGCGCGGTCGAGTTCGTCGATCAGCAACACCGGCGCGCCGGCCACATCCGGCTCCAGCGCCTGCAGCAGCGGCCGCTTGATCAGATAGCGTTCGGCGAAAATATCGCTGGAAAGCTGGTCGCGGTCGGTATCGCCGGCCGCTTCGGCAAGCCGGATCGCGATCATTTGCGCGGCACTGTTCCACTCATAGACCGCGGAGGCGACGTCCAGTCCTTCGTAGCATTGCAGCCTGATCAGCTTTCGCCCCAGCGCCGCCGACAATACCTTGGCGATCTCGGTCTTGCCGACGCCGGCCTCGCCTTCCAGGAACAGCGGCCGGCCCATGCGCAGCGACAGATACGTCACCGTGGCCAGCGAACGTTCGGCGAGGTAGCCGCGCGAGGTCAGGAGTTCGAGCATCGCATCGACGGAGGTAGGCAGCGCCGATGCACTCATGAGAAAGCCAGTCTTGATGGGCCAGGAATCGGCAATGTCAGGCTTTGCCGGTCGCAGCTTCAACGGCGCGGCGCGCCACCACCGTGATCAGATGCGCCCGGTATTCGGCACTGCCGTGCAGGTCGCTGTTCAGGCCCTCGGCCGGTACCGACAGACCATCGAGTGCCTTGGGCGAGAAGCGCTTCTTCAACGCCTCTTCGAACGCGGCGACACGGAACACGCCGTCGGAGCCGGCACCGGTGACGGCGACGCGCACGTCCGACGGGCGCTTGGCGACGAACACCCCGACCAGCGCGTAGCGCGAGGCCTGGTTGCGGAATTTGATATAGGCCGCCTTCTTCGGCACCGGGAACATCACCCTGGTGATGATCTCGTCGCTCTCAAGCGAAGTGGTGAACAGCCCCTGGAAGAACTCTTCGGGCTTCAGGCGACGCTTGTTGGTGACGATGGTCGCACCAAGGGCAACGCATGCCGCGGGATAATCGGCGGTGGGATCGTTGTTGGCGAGCGAACCGCCGATGGTGCCCTTGTGGCGCACCGCGGGATCGCCGATCAATCCGGCGAGTTCGGCCAGCGCCGGAATCGCCTCGCCGACGATTGCCGAACTGGCGACGTCGGCGTGTTTGGCGGTGGCGCCGATGACCAGCGAGCGGCCCTTCATCTCGATGCCGTCGAGCCCTTCGATGTGAGACAGATCGACCAGATGCGGCGGGCTGGCGAGCCGCTGCTTCATGACCGGCAACAGGGTATGGCCGCCGGCGATGACCTTGGCGTCTCCATTCTTGATCAGGAGATTGGCGGCCTGCCGCACGGTCGCCGGACGATGATATTTGAATTCGTACATGAATGATCCTTGATCGCCGTGCGATGACGTTACGCGCGGTCGGAGTTCGCCATCGCCTTGGCGCCCGCCGCGATCGATTGGACGATGTTCTGGTAGCCGGTGCAGCGGCAGAGATTACCTTCGAGCTCCTCGCGGATGGTGTGGTCGCTGAGGTCGTGGCCCTTGCGGTGGACGATGTCGACCGCGGTCATGATCATGCCAGGGGTGCAGAAGCCGCATTGCAGGCCGTGATGCTCGCGGAACGCCTCCTGCATCGGATGCAGCGGCGCGCCGTCGGCGGCCAGACCTTCGATGGTCTTGACCTCGTGCCCGTCAGCAATGACCGCGAGCGTGGTGCAGGACTTGACCGCCTTGCCGTCGAGATGCACGACGCAGGCGCCGCACTGCGAGGTGTCGCAGCCGACATGGGTGCCCGTCAGCCGCAGGTTTTCGCGCAAGAGCTGGACGAGGAGGGTACGCGGGTCGACATTGGCGTTGACGGGATTGCCGTTCACGATCAGGGAAATCTTGGCCATTCAGCACTCTCTTCATCTGTGCTGCTGCATTGCACAGCAGCACAGCCATTAAAATCATTCCAAAGCCATAATATGGGCCATCCCGGCAATGAGCAACCTCACCCTCGGCATGGCCCGATATGGCTCAGCGCGACTTGGCCGAGAACTTGGCCGGGGATTTGGCCGAGAACTTGGCCGAGAACTTGGCCGAGGCTAGCCTTGCACCGCCTTGGCGAAATTCGCAAAAAACTCATCGGCCAGTTTCTTGGCCGCACCGTTGATCAGCCGCTGCCCGAGCTGAGCGAGCTTGCCGCCGATCTGCGCCTCGACATTATAGGTCAACAGCGTACCGCCATCCTGGTCGGCCAATCCTACCGTCGCGCCGCCCTTGGCGAATCCGGCGACGCCGCCCTCGCCCTCACCCGATATCTTGTAGCCGTTGGGCGGATCGAGATCGCTGAGCGTGACCCGGCCCTTGAAGCGGGCCGACACCGGCCCGACCTTCATTTTGGCCACCGCGCGGAAACCGTTGTCCTCGGTTCTTTCCAGTTCCTCGCAGCCGGGGATACAGGCCTTGAGCACTTCCGGATCGTTCAATTTGGTCCACACGGCCTCGCGCGGCGCCGCAAGCTGGACTTCGCCGTTCATGGTCATGGCCATCGTGGTGCCTCCCGGATTGCCCGCCGTCTGGCCCTCCAAGTAAAGCACGTCCGCCCCAAAAGGAAGGGGATCATGAGACGATGAGCGATGCATATTCGCAGCGCAACAGACTTGCGCCAACGGTTTGGGATTGGCACAGGCAGGGGGGAATGGTTAGGTCGCGCGCATCATGAGCACTTCCCTGTCGCCCCTGCTTGCCCCCATGCTGTCGAGCGCCGCCATGCGCACGGTCTGCGACGACCTGACCTATCTCCAGCACATGCTTGATTTTGAAGCCGCACTGGCGCGCGCCGAGGCGGCAACCGGCGTCATCCCCGCAAGCGCGGCGGGTATAATCGCGAAGTCCTGCCGGGCCGAATCGTTTGACCTTGCCGCCCTGGCTGAGGCCGCGACGCGCTCCGGCAATCTCGCGATCCCCCTTGTCAAAGCGCTCACCGCCGATGTCGCCAAGGCCGACGCCGATGCGGCGCGCTATGTGCACTGGGGCGCCACCAGCCAGGACGTGATCGATACCGCCAGCATGCTGGGCCTGCGCGCCGCCATCGACGCACTGCTTTCCGACATCGATCGCGCCGTCGCGGGCTTTGCCAAACTGGCAACGCAGCACCGCGACACGGCGATGGTGGCGCGCACCTGGCTGCAGCATGCGTTACCGATGCCGTTCGGGCTGAAGCTTGCGGAATATGCCGCGGCACTGCATCGCTCGCGCGCACGACTGCTGCGATTGCGCGGCGAGGCGCTGGCGCTGCAGTTCGGCGGCGCCGCGGGGACCCTGGCAGCCCTCGGCGACAACGGATTGCGCGTGGCGGAGCGATTAGCACAGGAGCTCAAGCTGCCGCTGCCGGCGGCACCCTGGCACACCCATCGCGACCGCATCGCGGAGGCCGCCTCGGTGTTCGCGATTCTGGCGGGAACATGCGGCAAGATCGCCCGCGATATCCAGTTGATGATGCAGACCGACGTCGCCGAGGCGTTCGAGCCGGCGGGCGAAGGCCGCGGCGGCTCCTCGACCATGCCGCACAAGCGCAATCCCGTCGCTGCCGCGACCGCGCTCGCCGCGGCCACCATGGCGCCTGGTCTCGCGGCCACGATTTTCGCGAGTATGGTGCAGGATCACGAGCGCAGCGCCGGGCCATGGCACGCGGAATGGCCGACCTTGCCGATGCTGCAGCTCGTCACGTCGGGCGCGCTCGCGGCGACCGTCGATATTGCCGAAGGGCTGGAAGTCGACGTGGCGCGCATGCGCGTCAATCTCGATGCCACCCACGGACTGACCATGGCCGAAGCGGTGACGATGGCGCTGGCGGAAACGATCGGCAAGAGCGAGGCCCATCACCTGGTGGAGGCCGCCAGCAAGAGGGCGGTGGCTGAGAAGAGAGATTTGCGCGACGTGCTGGCAAAAGACCCGGCGGTTACTGCACATTTGAGTGTTGAAAGAATCGCAGAATTGTTCGAACCGATGGCCTATCAGGGGGTCTCGCAAGCCCTGATCGACCGGCTGCTCGCGTCGCTCGATCACAAATAGGATATCTGGAGAAACTCAAATGCCAATGATCGATGCCGACGGTTGCCTGCTCAACGTATCCGTCGAAGGCCGCGACGGCGGGCCGACCCTGATGCTGTCGAATTCGCTGGGTTGCGGCTTGCAGATGTGGGAGCCGCAGATGAAGGCCCTCACGCAACTGTTTCGCGTGGTCCGCTATGACCGGCGCGGCCATGGCAAATCCAGCGTACCGCCCGGCCCCTATTCGATGGAACGTTTCGGCCGCGATGTGCTGGCCATCCTCGATGACCTCAACATCAAGAAGGTGCACTGGTGCGGCCTGTCGATGGGCGGCATGGTCGGACAGTGGCTTGGCGCCAACGCACCCGATCGCTTCGACCGGATTATTCTCTCCAACACCGCTTGCCACTATCCCGATCCGACCAACTGGCTCAATCGCATCAAGGCGGTGAAGGAAGGCGGCATCGCCTCGGTGGCCGACACCGTCATCGCGAGCTGGTTGACGGCGGATTTTCGCGAGCGCGAGCCGCAGATAGCGGCAAACATGAAGGCGATGCTGGTCGCATCCCCGGTGCAGGGCTATCTCGCCTGCTGCGAAGCCCTGAGCACGCTCGACCAGCGCGAGCTTTTGCCCAGGATCAAGAGCCCGACGCTGGTGATCGTGGGACGCCACGACATGTCGACGCCGGTCGCGGCCGGCGAGTTTATCCGCAGCCAGATACCCGGCGCCAGCCTGACCCTTCTCGACGCCGCGCATATTTCCAATGTCGAACAACCGCACGCCTTCACCGACGCCGTGATCGGCTTCCTGATGCAGCGCTGATGCGTCGGAGAACCGACCTAGCCACATCAAGCATTGTGGTCGTCATCAAAGGCAAAACTCATTTGCTCGCCGAACACACGTTCAAGCAATACTTGAAAGGTTTTCTTATCCGGCGATGCACGCAACAGCGTCATGACGCTGACCACTTGCGTCTTGAAATGCTCTAATCCAATTTTGTCAGTCAGAAATTGATGATGTCTATGCTTTCTTTGATACTTTGCCCCGCTTGGATTTTTTGCATCTAGTTCGGGTAAGACAGGCGTCGGCAACTTCTCATAGATCAACTGCCGGATGAGCTTGCCCGCGTATCGCGGACCTCGATTGCTCTGCGAGTATGACCATCCATAGACCCGATAAATTTCTTTCGAGAACTCGGGTGGAATGGTTCTCACCCACGGGCGATGCTCAGGACGGATATAAGCTTCAAGTATTTTTTGGAGTTCGTCGCTGTCTCGCTTAGTTTGATATCCGGTCGCCTCGTCGATCAACGCGATCAGGCCGATCCGCGTTAGACTGGAGGTAATTACGCGGCATTGAAAGGATATACCTTTTTGCTGTGTCTGGAGTTCTCCGGCATTATCAGCAGCGATTACAGCCTCCGCGATGTCGATCAACGTGTCCGAATCAAATCCGTAAGCAAAAGTCTTGCCAATTCGAAATCTGATCGGATTGCGGACTCTCTCGTGCAAATCACTCGAGATAAAAGGTTTGATGAACTTTCCCGAGATAAAGAGTTCAAGTCGACTCATACCCCTCTTCATCGAACCACCACGAGCGATGTTGAGGGTATCGACCATTCCACCCATTGTTATCACTCTGCGACCGTCATCTAAAACATAACAGGGCACCTGGATATCAGCGATACGAATTGGTCTGTCCGCTGCTCCAGAGATAGCCTTTGGTGGTGAGTTCTCCCATCGACTCTGCGCTGCTGTCCGAGCGATACGGCTGCGTTCTTCTGGCGCCAGGAGTTCGGCACGCGCCTTGCCGCCCTTGCTTTGGGGAGTGTCATTCATGACGAATCGCTCCATGCTTGCTAGCGAAACATTCTTATGCTTACTGACCATTGTAAGCAAGCATTAGATCATATCTTTCAGAATATGCTTGCTGTGGGCAGCCGATGATAGGACTGCCGCGCCTTGGAAAAATTAGGACTCAATGCTATATGTTTTTGAAAGGACTAGCCAAATGACTGATGCCCAGCGCACCGCGATCAAGATTTTGATTGAGCGGCACACCACGGCCAATACTGCATCTCCAGAAATCGCCCGGGCCGCTCTTATTGGAGAGGGCATTTACACCAGTTCAGGAACCATCGCGCCTGAATACGGTGGCGAGAAGAAAGCCGCCGACGAAAGGTCGTGACGCGGCTAAACACATCGTTCGTATTGGGATATCATGGCTGCGACAAAGCCATCGGCCTACTGGCGGTAGCCGGTAAATTAGATCTAATTCAGAGCGAAAAAGCTTACGATTGGCTTGGCCCAGGAGTCTACTTCTGGGAGGGTGATCCGTTGCGCGCCTTGGATTGGGCACGGTGGAAAAAATTCAACGAACCATTCGTTGTTGGCGCCGTTATCGACCTTAGAAATTGTCTCGATTTGATGGTAAGGGAAAATCTAGATTTGTTGGCATTGGCTTATGACAGCTATGTCGCACAACAAAGAAAATCCGACCTGAAAATACTTGAGAATAAAAGCACCCGCGACTCAAAGTCCGGAGACGATAAAAAGCTTCGCTTTTTGGATTGCGCCGTAATCACGCATCTACATAAAATCCTGGATGATGAGCAATCGGCTCCGAGCACTGATCTTCCGGCGATGGTCCAGCCATTTGATTCCGTCCGAGGTCTCTTCGAGGAAAAACCAGAAGTTTATCCCGGAAGCGGATTCTTTAAGAACACGCATTCACAAATCGCCATTAGAAACCTCGACTGCATCGTTGAGATTTTTGTCCCGCGAAAATTTCATTCGGCTGTCTAGCCTTTGGTATGTTTCACTCGGCCAACCGCTGCGAACAATCTCACCTTTCCCATTGGTCGGGAGCGCGGCTTCGCTGCGGCATGAGCGTCATCATTGAACACCGTAGGTCGAGGCTGGAGGGAGGAACAATGGACGATCAACAACGCCGCGACGACGGCATGGCCCAGCGCCGCAAGGTGCTCGGCAATGCCTGGGTCGACAAATCAGCCGCCAACACCAATTCCTTCAACGCCGACTTCATCGACCTGATCACGCGCCATGCCTGGGCGGACATCTGGACCCGGCCGCATTTCGACGAGCGCACCCGCCGCATCCTGGTGATCGGAACCCTGCTCGCGCTATGCCAATGGGATGAATTTCGCCTGCACGTGCGCGCGGCGCTGACGGAAGGCGGTTTCACGCCGGACGACATCAAGGAGATCATCCTGCAACAGGCGATCTATTGCGGCGTGCCCGCGGCCAACCATGCCGTCAAGGAGGCGTCAGCGATTATAGGGGAGTTGGGACTGCTGAAGGGATAGGTCGTCCGACGCCGTGTCGCGCTCGACTTCCGGCTGAGCAGGACGCTCGACCAGCAGCACGATCGCAGTGCCCAGCAGCATCAGCAGCTCTGTCGCATGCAGCCGCAGGGCCATGATCTCGCCGACTTGCGATGCCAGCACCATGCTGGCGAAGCTGATCACGCTGCCGAAGCCGAGCGCCATCGCGAGCGCCTCGTCGCAGCCGCCGGCCTTGCGGATCGAGGCGCGGATGATGAAGACCACGAAGATCGCGAAGAAGGCGACGACAGTGAGCTTGCCAAATGCCAGCAGCCACGCGAACCGCACCGTGTTGATCGCCGACAGTTGCAGATGGTCGCTGATGAACAAGGCCACCGAAATATTGGGCCGCTCATAGAGGCCGTGGATCGGAGATATGATGATTCGGAAGGCGACGATGGTCCAGGTTGGAATAAAATAGGCCGCCAGCAGCGCGCCGTTGAATGAGCTGATCCGCCAATTTGTCGACATGTCGCTTCCCGCTTTCCGCGGCGCCCCGAATGGGCGGCAGCGGCTTGACGGCGAGGTAACTCGGTTAAATTGCGACGGGCAATTTAAACCCTTTATTTACCTTAATGGCATTTACCTTAATGGCGGAGCAGCCGGACCCACATACCTCTTCTTTCTCGCACCCGGCCGCAGCTAGCCCAGGCCTGCGCGGCGAAAACCTTCCAAATAGTGGTCGCGGTCGGCCTCCCGCTTCATCGGCATTTGACGCTCGATCCAGGCGAGGCAAATATTAGGCTGCGCGCGGCAAAGCTCCTGCAGCGCGACCTTGGCGAGATCGCCGTGTCCGGCCATGCCCGCGGCGGCCGTCAGTACCCGGTGAGCCCCGACGAAATCACCGCGCTGGCGGATACCTTCGCGCGCAAGACGAATGGCCTCGTCGTAATTGCCCCCGACGAATTGCGCATAGGCGGCGATGCCGCAATAAATCGCCGAAAACGGATCACGCGGGCTCAGCCGCAGTGCGCGGTGTGCTGCCACGTTGCCTTCTTCCCAGCGTCCGCAATAGCATAGCGCCAGTCCGTGATAACCTTGGGCCAGCGAGAAATTCGGATTGAGCCTAAGCGCCAACTCGAATTCGGCCAGACAGTCGTCGAAGCGCCGCGCGAACAGATAAACGCCGCCCAGTGCCAGGTGCGCCCAAGGGTCCTCGCTGTCGATCAGGATCGCCGCCAGGGCAGCGCGCTCGGCGATCGGCGCCACCATTGCCAAATCGGTCCAACCCATATGGGCGCTGAACATGTGGCTGGTGGCGAGCACGCCGAGCGCCTGGCCGTAGTTCGGGTCCACAGCCGTTGCCTTCTCGAGCAGGGCTTGCGCAACCATATTGTCCTGCCGTGTCACTCGCCAGTAATGCGATAACGCGCGCATCACCAGATCCCAGGCGTCGAGGCTATTCGGTGGTTTGCGTTGGGCGCGAAAATTTTCGGCTGCATAGAGTTGCGGTTCGATGGCCGCAACGATGGCCTCGGTGATCTCGTCCTGCACGGCAAACACGTCGGCGAGTTCGCGGTCGTAGCGCTCCGCCCAGATGTGGCTGCCGGTGGCGACGTCGTTGAGCTGTGCGGTGATGCGTACGCGATCGCCGCCTTTGCGTACGCTACCCTCAAGCACGTAGCGGACGCCTAGCTCATCGGCGACCTGCTTCAAATGGACGGCCTTGCCCTTATAGGTGAACGACGAATTGCGTGCGATGACGAAAAACCAGCGTAGCTTGGACAGCGCAGTGATGATGTCCTCGCTGATGCCGTCGGAGAAATACTCCTGCTCCGCGTCACCGCCCCTGTTGATGAAGGGAAGCACGGCGATGGCTGGCCGGTCGGGTAACGGCAAGCCCGCGCGCGACTGTTCGCGGACTTCATCCAGCGGTCCGGCGGCATGTGCGGGTTCGGCGCCATTTGATTTGGCGTGCACGGTGCCGACGAACCGGAGGCCCTTGCGCACGACGGTGCGGATCAGCTTCTGGTCCTCGCCGCTGTCGCCGACCGCCTTTCTTGCAGCGTTGATGCGGCTGGTCAGCGTCGAATCCGAAACAATCCGGCCGTGCCAGACTGAAGCGATGAGATCGTCCTTGCTGACGACACGGTCGCAGTTCTGCACCAGGTAAACCAGGAGATCGAATACCTGCGGCTCGACGGCAATGCGCTCGGAGCCGCGGCGCAATTCGCGCCGGTCGGTGTCAAGCGCATGATTATCAAAGAGAAATTTCATGGCCGCTCCAAACCCAGACTCGACGCCGCCCTCAAGGAATAATCAAGCCCATCTCAAGGACAAATCAAGCATCGGGCAAAGTCAATCGGTCACACGTACGACATGCTGGCGGCAAACCGATCGCGATCCCGTGACCGGACCCGCCCGGAGGAAACCATGACCCAAGCAATCAGCGAGGACGTGAAGAGCAATCCGATCGGCAGATTCATTGCGCTTCTCTACGGGCTCGCAGCCTATCTCGTGTTCTTCGTCACGTTTCTCTACGCTATCGGTTTCGTCTCAGGCTTGGTGGTACCCAAGACCATCGACACCGGCAGCGTTGTGCCGATGACGGAAGCCCTCATTGTAAATATCCTGCTGATGTCGCTGTTCGCCGTGCAGCACAGCGTGATGGCGCGCAGGCAGTTTAAGCAATGGTGGACGCAACTCGTGCCGAAATCGATCGAGCGCAGCACCTATGTGCTGTTGGCCAGTCTCGCGCTGGTCCTGCTGTTTTGGCAGTGGCGTCCGATCCCCACCGTTGTGTGGCAGGTCAACGATCCGCAGATCGCCATGGCGATTACCGGCCTGTCATTCGTCGGCTGGTTGATCGTGCTTACCAGCACGTTTCTAATCAACCATTTTGAACTCTTTGGGCTGCATCAGGTCGCCAACAATCTCGTCGGCCGCCCAATGCCGGCGCCGCGTTTTCGTGCGCCGCTTTATTACCAATTCGTGCGGCATCCGATCTATCTCGGCTTCATCATCGCGTTCTGGGCGGCACCGACGATGACGATCGGGCATCTTCTGTTTGCGGCGGTGACCACAGCTTACATCGTCGGCGGCATCCTGCTGGAAGAGCGCGATCTGATCGATCTCTTCGGCGACGACTACCGCCGCTACAAAGATCGCGTGTCGATGCTGGTGCCCTGGCGCAAGTCAGCCTGACGGACGAACCCCGGCAGACGAAAAGGAATACTCGCCGTGATCGAGGAAACACGTGGACGCATCGATTACGACGAGTGCGGAAGCGGCCCGACCGTTACGGCTTCCCCTTACCAGCCGCAACGCTCGCTGCCATCGAAATTCCCCTTCTCATCGTTCGAGGCGGGGAAAGTCCTCAGGCGATGCAACGCGCCAGCACGCTCGTCAGTGAGCGCACCCGCGGATCAACGCTTGCCACGATTGACGGCGCCGCGCATTTCATGATCGCAACCCACGCCAGCGGGGTGGCCGGTTTGATTTGCACAGCACGTATATGAAGCGGAAGCACGACAGAACGTACCTGTGTGATATTCCCTTCGCGAAAGGCGTGGCGGCCACAACACCCTGCCAAAACAAGAAAAGTCCCGCCTTCCGGCGGGACCTTCCTGCTCTCGCTGATGTCAGTTCCGAACTAGCGCTCGGTCTGCTGACCAGGGTTGGGCTTCTGACGGCTGGGATCCTGCTGCTGTTGACCGGGCTTCTGTCCGCCGCCCTGCTGCTGGCCGGGCTTCTGACCCGGATTCTGATTCTGCTGGCCCGGCTTCTGGCCCGGGTTCTGATTCTGCTGGCCCGGGTTCTGGTTCTGGTTAGACATCGGGATCTCCGTTGTTGAAGGTAACGGCGAGACAACGGGCTGGCGAAATGTTGGTTTCGACGGAACCCAGGTTCCGCCGCGATCATTGCGTGGCCGGGGCTTGTTGCGACTGTGGCAGTCGGAACCCACCCCTCAAACTAGCGATGTACAAGCCGTTAAGCCGCATTGCCGCACCGGGTTCCCGCTGTTAGAAAATGACACGACGCGGCGTTCCGGCTGCCGGGCCATCCGCCGCGTCCATTCCAACAGCGGCAGCGCATGGACTATTTCGCTCAGCAACTCATCAACGGCATTGTACTGGGTTCGATCTATGGCCTGATCGCCATCGGCTACACCATGGTCTACGGCATCGTCGGCATGATCAATTTCGCCCATGGCGATATCTTCATGATCGGCGGCTTTATCGCGCTGATCGCCTTCCTGATCCTGGTGGCGATCGGCCTCACCGTGGTTCCGGTGATCCTGCTGATCGTGCTTTTGGTGTCGATGGCGATCACGGCGCTCTACGGCTGGACCGTGGAGCGCATCGCCTACCGGCCGCTGCGGCATTCGTTCCGGCTCGCGCCGATGCTGTCGGCGATCGGCATGTCGTTCGTGCTGACCAATTATTCGCAGATTGCGCAGGGCGCCCGGGTAAAACCCGTACCGCCGATCATTACCGGCGGCTACACGCTGCATGAGGGCAGCGGCGGCTTCGTGGTGCAGCTTTCCAACGTGCAGATCATCGTCGTCGTCACCACCATCGTGCTGCTGGCGATCTTCACCTGGCTGGTGGCGCGGACCAGGCTCGGCCGCGACATGCGCGCCTGCGAGCAGGATCAGACCATGGCGGCGCTGCTCGGGGTCGATGTCGACCGCACCATTTCCATGACGTTTGTCATTGGCGCCGCGCTCGCAGCCGTCGCGGGCATGATGTACCTCTTATATTATGGCTTGGTGGATTTCTTCATGGGCTTCGTCGCGGGCATCAAGGCGTTCACGGCGGCGGTGCTCGGCGGCATCGGCTCGCTGCCCGGCGCGATGCTGGGCGGGCTTTTGATCGGCCTGATCGAGACGCTGTGGTCGGCGTATTTCTCCGTCGAATACAAGGACGTCGCGGCCTTCTCGATCCTGATCATCGTGCTGATTTTCCTCCCCACCGGCCTGTTGGGCCGGCCCGAAGTTGAAAAAGTTTGACGGCCCGCGACGTGACAGCACCCGCCGCCGAACCCAAGCTCGCTTCGCGCGCGCCCGATGTCGCATTCATCTTCAAGAAAGCCCTGATCAGCGCCCTGGTAGCGCTGGTGCTGTTCTCGCTGATGATCGGCATCCGCACCGAGGCGGGACCCGCCGGGCAGTTGATCTACTGGACGAGGTTCGGCGATCTCGCCGCTGTGGTTGCAGCCGTATTCGGCGGCAGCATCGTCGTCGAATTGCTGCGGCAGTGGTGGGGACCGGTCGGCACCATCAGGGTGGTCCCGCCGTCCGTTCAGAGCACGCTTGCGGTCGCGCGGCGCGCGATCGCACCGGTGCTGCTGATCTTCACTTTTCTGGTGCCGGTGATTTTCTACGACCAGCGCTACATTCTCGATCTCGGCATCCTGGTGCTGACCTATGTGATGCTGGGATGGGGATTGAATGTCGTGGTCGGCCTCGCCGGCCTGCTCGACCTCGGCTACGTCGCGTTTTATGCCGTTGGCGCCTATTCCTATGCGCTGCTGGCGACCAATTTCGGGCTCTCGTTCTGGGTCTGCCTGCCGCTGGCCGGCATCCTCGCCGCGTTCTGGGGCGTGCTGCTCGGCTTTCCGGTGCTGCGGCTGCGCGGCGACTATCTCGCCATTGTCACGCTGGCGTTCGGCGAGATCATCCGTCTCGTCATCATCAATTGGCAAAGCCTGACCGGCGGCCCCAACGGCGTCAGCGGCATCCCGCGTCCGACATTTTTCGGCATTCCGCTGACGCCGGGCGATGACGGCCTTGCCGCCAAACTCGGCATCGAATTCTCGCCGACCCACCGCATCGTGTTTCTGTTTTACCTGATCCTGGCGCTGGCGCTGCTGACCAACTGGGTCACGATCCGGCTGCGCCGCCTGCCGATCGGCCGCGCCTGGGAGGCATTGCGCGAGGATGAAGTCGCCTGCCGCGCGCTCGGCATCAACACCACCACCACGAAGCTGACGGCATTCGCGACCGGCGCCATGTTCGGCGGTTTCGCCGGCGCCTTCTTTGCGACACGACAAGGCTTCATCAGCCCGGAATCCTTCACCTTCCAGGAATCGGCGCTGGTGCTGGCGATCGTGGTGCTCGGCGGCATGGGGTCACAGCTCGGCGTCGCGCTGGCGGCGCTGACCATGATCGGCGGCTTCGAGCTGTTTCGCGGTCTCGACCAGTATCGCATGCTGGTGTTTGGGCTGGCGATGGTGCTGCTGATGATCTGGCGGCCGCGCGGGCTGATCGGCCACCGCGCGCCGACGGTGTTCCTGCAGCACAGCCAGGCGATTTCATCCGACCTCGTCAAAGAGGGGCATGGATGAGCGGGAACAGCATTCTCACCGTCGATCGTCTGTCGATGCGTTTCGGCGGCATCGTCGCCGTCAGCGATCTGTCGTTCGACGCCGGGCGGGGCAAGATCACCGCCCTGATCGGGCCTAACGGCGCCGGCAAAACCACCGTGTTCAACTGCATCACCGGTTTCTACAAACCGACATTGGGCGCGATGCGGATGACGCATCTTGACGGCCGCGCCATCCAGCTCGAGCGGCTGAACGATTTCCGGATTTCCAAGCTGGCAAAGGTGGCGCGCACCTTCCAGAACATCCGGCTGTTCCCCGGCATGACCGCGCTCGAAAATCTGATGGTCGCGCAGCACAATGCGCTGATGCTGGCTTCGGGCCTGACCTTTCTCGGGCTGATCGGCGCGCCATCCTGGCGCACCGCCGAGAAACGCGCGATCGACCTGGCGCGGCTCTGGCTCGACCGCATCGGGCTGCTCGAGCGCGCCGACGATGCCGCCGGCAACCTGCCCTATGGCGACCAGCGCCGGCTCGAAATCGCGCGCGCGATGTGCACCGAGCCGGCATTGCTGTGCCTGGACGAGCCGGCCGCCGGGCTCAACGCGCGTGAAAGTGCGGCACTGAGCGAGCTGTTGCTCTCGATCCGCACCGACCACGGCACCTCGATCCTGCTGATCGAGCACGACATGTCGGTGGTGATGGAAATTTCCGACCGTGTCGTGGTGATGGACTACGGCGTGAAGATCGCCGAAGGCACGCCGCGGGACATCCGTGACGATCCCAAGGTGATCGCGGCCTATCTCGGCGTGGAGGACGATGAGGTCGCCGCGGTCGAGCAGGAGTTGGGATTGTGACAGCGTCTCTGTCCGTTCCCCGGATGCTGCGCAACGCGCCGCGCTTGCGGCGTGGTGCGCTGCCGGTCCGCGGCCCAACTCCCCGGCTGCATATGGGTCCCGGTTCTGCACAGCGGCACTTGGCACAGCGGCACTTGGCGCCGCGGGGCGCCCGGGACACGGGAGCCATGGCATGAGCTTACCCCTGCTCGCGATCCGCAGCCTGCGCGCCGCCTATGGCAAGATTGAAGCGCTCAAGAGCGTCGATCTCGACATCAACCCGGGTGAGATCGTCGCCTTGATCGGCGCCAATGGCGCCGGCAAGTCGACCCTGATGATGACGATCTTCGGCAAGCCGCGCGCCCGCGCAGGATCGATCCTGTTCGACGGCCGCGACATCACCGAGGTGCCGAGCCACGAGATCGCCCGGCTGCGCATTGCGCAGGCGCCCGAAGGCCGCAGGATTTTCCCGCGCATGAGCGTCGCGGAAAACCTGCAGATGGGCGCCGACGCCACCGAAAGCAGCGAGGCCGACCGATCGGCCGGGCTCGAACGTGTCTTCACGCTGTTTCCGCGGCTCAAGGAGCGCATGACCCAGCGCGGCGGCACCTTGTCCGGCGGCGAGCAGCAGATGCTGGCGATCGGCCGCGCGCTGATGAGCCGCCCTCGCCTGTTGATGCTGGACGAACCCTCGCTCGGCCTCGCGCCGCTGATCGCGCGCCAGATTTTCGACGCAATCCGGACCTTGAACCGGCAGGACGGCCTTACCGTGCTGATCGTCGAACAGAATGCCAATCACGCGCTGCGGCTGGCCCATCGCGGTTATGTCATGGTCAACGGCCTGATTACGCTGCAAGGAACCGGCGCCGAGCTGCTGCAGCGCCCCGAGATCCGCGCCGCCTATCTGGAAGGCGGAAGGCGGGCGTAAGCCACAGCCGGGACGATCATCCATTGTGCCTGGATTTGCCCGAAATTTACCGATGACTTCGTGGTGAAATCAGCCGACAATAGGCGCGACTTTCGAACCCGGCGGCCTGCCGGGCACTTCCCGTAGTAACCACCCGCGAGGACTCCTCATGAAATCACTGAAGCTCATCGGCCTGGCATTGGGCGCGTCGTTGGCGCTGTCCACAGCAGCGCTTGCGCAGGACATCACCATCGCCGTGGCGGGCCCGATGACGGGCGGCGAATCCGCATTCGGCCGGCAGATGAAGAACGGCGCCGAACAGGCGGTGGCCGATCTCAACGCCGCCGGCGGCGTGCTCGGCAAGAAACTCGCGCTGGAAATCGGCGACGATGCCTGCGACCCCAAGCAGGCGCGCTCGGTCGCGGAAAAAATCGCCGGTTCCAAGATTCCGTTCGTGACGGGACATTATTGTTCGTCCTCGTCGATCCCGGCGTCGGAAGCCTATGCCGACGGCAACGTGCTGCAGATTACGCCGGCCTCGACCAATCCGCTGTTCACCGAGCGCAAGCTGTGGAACGTGGCGCGGGTCTGCGGCCGCGACGATCAGCAGGGACTGGTCGCCGCCCAATACATCGCGAAATCCTACAAAGGCAAGAACGTCGCCATCCTCAACGACAAGACCACCTACGGCAAAGGCCTCGCGGACGAGACCAAGAAGGCGCTCAACAAGGCCGGCTTCACCGAAAAGATGTTCGAGTCCTATAACAAGGGCGACAAGGATTTTAACGCCATCGTGTC
>WNGG01003853.1_pt1 | contig 21719 bp, 18 predicted proteins | sample 5400661 | NCBI WGS metagenome assembly WNGG01 (sample SAMN13153372, study PRJNA577476) | soil metagenome | isolation source: 100 cm soil or saprolite under Garry oak tree replicate 1 | place: USA:California | collected 2016-06-15
CTTCACCCAAACGCCGCTTGCTGCTGGCGTCGGATCGGATCGATCGGAGCAGCGAATTGGCCGGCATTCTGCAGTCCGTGGGCGAGGTCGATACCATCTCGACATCGGATATTCCCGAGGCTCCCGCCGATGATTTCGCAGGGATAGTGGTCGACATCAATCTGCGATCCCCCGAGAGCGTGCAACTCGTTCGTAACAAGCTGCGCGCCGAAGCGTACCGCTCGATGCCGCGGTTGTTTGTCCTCTCCGACGCTCTTCACCACGGCTCGATGCAGGCCTGGGCTCTGGGCGCGACGGATACGATATCGCGGCCGTTCGATGCCCAGGGCATTCTGCAACGCATCCGCTCCGCGTTTCCGGACACTGTCCGATTCGATGCGACGGCGAGCGGCAAGGCTTTGAACCGGGGCATTGCCGCCGCGCACGGGGTGATGGTCAAGATATTCGAGAAGCTGCCGGCGGGAATTCCGCTGACCATCCGCGACGTCATGGAGGCCGAGAACCAGATTCTCAAGGCCGTCAAGCAATCCTCGCTGCGGGAATGGCTGACCACCGTCGGCCGGCATCACACCGACAGCTATCGCCACTGCCTCTTCGTCACCGGTTTTGCCGTGGCGTTCGCGCAGCATCTCGGTATGCGCGAGGACGACCAGCGTCGGCTGACGCGCGCCTCCCTGCTGCACGATGTTGGCAAGGCCTTCATTCCTCTGGCTGTGCTGGACAAGCCGGGGAAACTCACGGACGAGGAAATCGGCGTGATGCGCCAGCATCCGCGTCTGGGCTATGAGGCCCTCGTCGCCCAAGGGAGCTTTCCGCCGGAGATGCTGGATGTGGTGCTGCACCACCATGAATTCCTTGACGGCAGCGGATATCCCAATGGCCTGCGCGGCGATCAGATCAGCGACATCGTGCGCCTGACCACCATCGTGGATATCTACACGGCGCTGGTGGAGAAGCGCGCCTATCGGCTGCCGTTCACCCACACCGAGGCCTTTGCGACCATGGAAAAGATGGGCGGCAAGCTCGACCCGCATTTGCTGCACGCGTTTCGCCCGGTGGCGCTGGGGACCCGTTGATGGCGTAGCGGTGCCTGTCACCGGACGCGCGCCGAGGCTCGCAATGACGGAGCTAGCGATTAGCGCCTGCGCCCGATGCCATGCCCGCAAACGGCTGATCCGCGTACACCACCTTGCCGCCCACCATCGTCAGCACCGATCTGATTTTCCCGATCTCCTTGACCGGCGCGGTCAGATAGTCCGATGACAGCACCGCGAGGTCGGCAAATTTGCCGGGCTCCAGGGTGCCGCGCTTGTCGTCATCGTTGGCCATGAAAGCCGAATTGCGGGTGTACATTTCAAGCGCCTGCCGGCGGCTCGGGGCTTCCGCCTCGCCGCGGGTTTGAACGCCGCCGATGGTGGTGCCGTCGAGATACCATTGCAGCGCGACGAATGGATTGTAGGACGACACCCGATGCGCGTCGGTCCCGCCGGCCACGGTAAGGCCGAGGCGCATCGCCGTCGCAATCGGCGGCAACCGCCGGGCCGGCTCGATGCCGACGTCGCGCGCCAGCCGTTCGCCGCCAAAATAAAGGCCGTCCTGGACGCCCCAGATCAACCCTAACGATTTCATCCGCTTCAGATTGTCTTCGGAAGCGTTATACAAATGCAGCACGGTCCATCTGAGGTCCCGAACCGGGTAATCCCTGGCGATGTCTTCGACGACATCGAGCAGGTCGTGGACGGTGCGGTCCGGATTCCAGTGCAGCTGGATGGTGTAGCTCTTCGATGCCGCCCAGCGCAGCAGTTCCGCCAGCTTGGCCTTGCCGTCAGGCGTGATGTCACCGTCGGTCCAGTCGGCCCAAATCAGGATCTCCCCGGGGCCGTTGAAGTGCAGCATCGTGTCGCCGAAGCCCGGCGGCAGCAGCTGCGTCAGGTTCTGCAAATCCGCAAGCTCGCTGCCGGGCTTCGGCGCGCAGAGATGATAGGCAACGCGCAGCGTGAGTTGCCTGTCGTGCCACAGCTTGAACACCGCCTGATAATTGGCGGGATACATGCTGACCCCGCCGCCATCGACGATGCCGGTAATGCCAAGACTGTTCATCTCGCGGAAGAACTTTCGGGAACCGTCGACCTGCTGGTCCAGCGTCGGCTTCGGCAGACGATCGAAGATTTTGCCGAGCGTATTGCCGTTGCCGATCACCACGCCGGTCGGACGATTGTCGACGTCGCGCTCAAGCTTGCCGCCGGGAGTCACATCCGAATCTTCGCGAATGTTCAGCGCCTCCATCGCCTTTGGTGTCAGCAGCAGCCAGTCGTACAGGTGCTGGATGTAAACCGGATTATCCGGCGCGGCCTCTGTCACCTCACGCGCGGCCGGCCGGCGCTTCTCTTCGAACTGCTCTTCGGTCCAGCCGCCGGCCACCACGATCCAGGAGCCGGGCTTTTGGGTTTTGCCGGCCTGGCGAATTCTTTCGAGCGCTTCCTTCAATGTGGAAACGCCGATCCAGTTCACCTCGGTGCCAAAGGTCAAGGCGGCGCGGATGCCATGGATGTGTCCGTCGGTCAGTCCGGGAATCACGGTGCGGCCGCCGAGGTCGATCAGTTTTGCCTTTTCGCTTGCGAGCTTTTTCATCGCCGCCGTCGTGCCTGATGCCAGCACCTGGCCGTGCCCGATCGCCAGCGCCTGCTGGACCGAAAAATCCTTGTCGACGGTGAGGATCTTGCCGTTGAAGAGGACCGTGTCGGCGGTTTCGGCGAAGGCAAGGCTCGCTGGCGAGGCGAGGTACAACACCGTGAAAATCGCAAGTGCTTTGCCGAGGCCCAACATGTCGTCGCTCCCGTATTTTCATTTGTCCCAAAGCCGTCATTGCGAGGAGCACTTGCGACGAAGCCATCCATTCTTGTTTTGTTGCGGCATGGATTGCTTCGCTGGCGCTCGCAATGACGGCACGGGCGATGGATTGCTTCGCTCCTCGTAATGACGGTCTTGCGGACACGCGACGCGCGATTGGGGACGACGAAAGAGTCCGCATCGGTTTTCCCGTCACATGCATCAAGATGCACTTCCATCCTCATACGATGAAATCTCGATCAGACTGCCGTCGGGATCCCGGCAATAGACCGACCGCAGCGTGCCGCGGGCGCCCTGTTTCTCGACCGGGCCTTCCTCGATGGCCACGCCGCAGGCGTTCAGATGCGCCACCACCTGTTCCGGCGTGCTGGCGGTGAGAAAGCACAGATCGTCGCTGCCGGCGGTCTCATGGTCCGCCGTGAACCACTCGACCTTGTCGGCATCGCGCGGCCGCACATTGATTTTCTGATCGCCGAAGATCAGCGACGTCCGGGGCGTCTTGCCCGGACCCGGATCGAACACCCTGATCTCCATGCCGAGGATTTTTTGGTACCATTGCGCGGAGCGCGCCACGTCGGCGACATTGATGACGATATGATCGAGCGCGTTAACTTTGACAGCCATGGATTATCCTTTTGTCGCGGTCCGGGCGCACGTGCCGCACTGGCCGTATCCGGCTTTGTTTGTTACAACGCGGGCCGTTGTCAATTCAACAGATGAAACCGGACCTCAGCCGGGCTTCAGGGAGAATAATGTATGGCGTTACGTCGCACCGCGATTTGTCTGATCGCAATGGGCATTTCGGCAATCGCTTCGATCGGCAGCGCCGCGGCGCTGGATTATCCGACCCGGCCGGTGCGCTGGGTTGTCGGATATCCTCCGGGCGGAGCGACCGATATCATCGCGCGGCTGATCGGCCAGCGGCTCTCCGAGCGGCTCGGCCAGCAATTCGTGATCGAGAACAAGCCCGGCGCCGGCAACAACATCGCCACCGAGGCGGTGATCAATGCCGAACCCGATGGCTACACGGTGCTGCTGGTAAACCCTGCGAACTACATCAACGCCTCGCTCTACACCAACCTGAAGTTCAACTTCGTCCGTGATATCGCGCCGGTCGCGGCGTTCAACCGCGTGCCGAATGTGATGACGGTCAGCAATGACGTGCCGGCGAAAACGGTCGCCGAGTTCATCGCCTATGTGAAGGCCAATCCGGGCAAGGTGAACATGGCGTCATCGGGCAACGGCACCTCGGTGCATCTGTCCGGCGAGATGTTCATGGCGATGTCGGGCACCAAGATGCAGCACGTCCCATACCGGGGCGCCGCGCCCGCGATCACCGACATGCTCGGCGGTCAGGTTCAGCTGATCTTCGACAACATGCCCTCCATCATCCAGCATGTCCGCGCCGGTTCCTTGCGCGCACTGGCGGTGACGACCACGACAAGGTCTTCGCAACTGCCTGACGTGCCGACCGTCGCCGACACCGTTCCGGGCTACGAGGCCAGCGCGCTGTTCGGCATGGGCGTGCCGAAGAACACGCCGAAGGAGATCATCGCGAAGCTCAATCAGGAGATCAACGCGGTGCTGGCTGAACCCGCGATCAAGGCCCGCCTGATCGACCTCGGTGGCGAGCCGCTGATCGGCACGCCGGATGCCTTTGGCGCGATGATCGTGGCCGAAACCGAAAAATGGGAGAAGGTGGTCAAGGCCGCTGGTGTGCACGTCGAATAGGCGCGGCCGGAATCCTGGTCAGGAGGGATCGTTTGAACCTGAGGCGACGCAGGCTGCACTAATGCGCAGGAGGTGAATTCATGCGCAACACGATGTTAGTCACGTTGGTTTTGGCGGCGGCCGGTGCCGGCACGATAGCCGGCTCTGGTCCTGCAGCCGCGGTCGATTATCCCTATTGTGTCCAGGGCAGGGGTGTCGGCGTTCCCGGCGACTGCTCTTACACATCTTATGGTCAATGTCTGGCGTCCGCGTCCGGGCGAGGCCTCTATTGCAACGTCAATCCTCGCGTTGCGTTTGGCCAACCGCGGCGCGGACGGCCTGATTGGGGCTACTACTGAAGCCTGTCTGCAAGTATCCAGCGGGCGGCTTGACTCTCGTCCGGTTGCGCCTATACTAAACCACATGGTTAAGTATCAAGACCATGCTCTGGACCGCACCTTTGCGGCACTTGCAGATCCGACGCGGCGCGCGCTGCTGGCGCGGCTCGGCAAGCAGGACGGCATTTCGGTGAGCGAACTGGCGCAGCCATTCGCGATGTCGTTGCCGGCGATCATGAAGCATCTCGACGTGCTGTCGGACGCAGGCCTGATCGTACGCGCGAAAACCGGCCGCATCGTAGCCTGCCGGTTGACCGCAAAACCGATGGAGCGGGCGATGGACTGGCTCAGCCACTACCAGCGCTTCTGGTCCGGAACTCTCGAGCGCCTTGCTGCTTTCGTGGAGGACGATGAATGGCACCCAAATCAAGCGCTGCCGGCGACGCCGGTCTCGTCGGAACACCGAGCCTCACCTTCAAACGTCGTCTCAATGCCCCGCCGGCCAAAGTCTACGCCGCGTGGACCGACCCGCAAAAAATAATCCGATGGTTCGGACGCTCGGACGCCAGGCCTGGTTCGTTCCAGGCGGAGATCGAGGCGCGGGTCGGCGGCCGTTACCGTGTCAGCTTCTCTACTGACGGCGAGTATTACGAAGTCGGCGGCATCTATCGCGAAGTGGTGCCGAACGAAAAACTCGTGTTCAGCTGGGCCTGGCATTCGACACCGGAACGAGAATCGCTGGTCACGGTGACGCTGAAACCCGACGGCGACGGCACGCTGCTCACGCTGCACCACGAGCAGCTGTTCGATCAGGCCGCCCGCGATGGCCACGAGCGCGGATGGCTGGGGTCGCTCGACAAGCTTGAAAGACTTATCGCCTGAAACCCACCCAGCGGAGGAGACGGTCATGCAGTCACACAACATCGTCGCGCGCGAGGAATGGATCGCCGCGCGCAAAGCCCATCTGGCCCACGAGAAAGAGTACACCCGCGCCCGCGACCGGCTCAGTGCGGAGCGCCGCGCGTTGCCATGGGTCAAGGTCGACAAGGCCTATTGGTTCGACGGGCCGAACGGCAAGCAGACCCTGGCCGATCTGTTCGCCGGCCGCAGCCAGCTGGTGGTGCAGCATTTCATGTTCGCGCCCGACTGGAGCGAAGGCTGCAAGAGCTGCTCGTTCTGGGCCGACGGATTCGAGCGCATGATCCCTCATCTCGCGGCGCGCGACACCACGCTGGTGGCGATCTCGCGCGCGCCCTTGCAAAAGCTTGACGCGTTCAAGGCGCGCATGGGCTGGACCTTCGACTGGCTGTCGTCGGCGGACGACGATTTCAATTACGACTACGGGGTTTCGTTCACGCCGGAACAGCTCAAATCGGGTGACAAGGCCTACAATTTCGGCACCTCAGGCTTCAGCATCGAAGATGCGCCCGGCATCAGCGTGTTTTTCCGTGACGAGGCGGGCAACATCTTCCACACCTATTCGTGCTTCGCGCGCGGCCTCGACATGATGAACGCCGCCTATCACTATCTCGACCTGACGCCGATGGGTCGTCACGAAGAGGGCTTGCCGTACCCGATGGACTGGCTGCGGCTGCGCGACCAGTATCAGCCCGCGCCTCACACCGCCGTCTGAAGCCAGACATAGTCGCGCACGCACCGCGACCGCGTCGATGTCAGGGTGCTCGGACGTGTTCGTCGCTTATTCTGCCCACAACGTCTACGGCTATGTTGCTGCGACGTCATGCGAGGGAGTGCCGGGGCAGCCGCAACCGCTAAAAGACCTGCGTGCGCCTGGTCTACGTCAACAGCCGTCGGAGGATTTTTCCAGCGGGTGAGCGGGGGATTCGATCGACAAATCGGACTGCACGAATTTGCTTGTATTTTGCAACGTGAGCCGCCACCCAGTTCATCAAATCTTCCGGATCGATCTTGGTGTGCGCCACGACGTAGGCGACAGGAATCTCGCCGGCCTTCTCGTGGGGCCGTCCAACCACCGCGGCGTCCGCTACGAGGGGATGTGTCGCAAGCAACTGTTCAAGTTCTGCCGGGGCCACCTGGTAGGCATAGACCTTGATCATCTCTTTCAAGCGGCCGGAGAGGTGCAAGTATCCATCGGCGTCGATGAAGCCAAGATCACCAGTGCGCAGCCAGCCGTCCGCCGAAAAGCTCTGGCGTGTGGCTTCCGGGTTTCCGAAGTATCCATCCATAAGTTGGGGCCCGCGTGTCCAGACTTCACCGGCCTCCCCTGGCCCTCTGTCTATGGCGGTTTCCGGATCGACGATTCGCACCTCGACGAGCGGAAAGGGCTTACCGCACGTTCCAGGGCGCGCAGCCATCGGCGGGTTGATCGCAATCGTCGCGCTCGTCTCTGTCATGCCATAGCCTTGCACGACGACTACCCCGAGGCGCCGCGCGACTTTTTCTTCGAGCTCGGCTGGCACGCCGGTGCCGCCTGTCACGACGAGGCGCAACGCTGAAAGATCGCGACGGTCGACCTCCGGCCGTTCGGCGAGCATCTTCAAGATCGGCGGAATCAGCACGGCGATCGAGACGCGGTACCGTTCGATGGCATCGAGCACGGCCTCGAAGTCAAAACGTGAAACGATGACCAGTTTCGCGCCCGCCGTCAGGCCGCCAAAAAGAACGATCGCCGAACCGAGAATGAAGAAGAAGGGCGCAAGTGCAAGCAACGTATCGTCGCTTCTAAACCCCAATGCCGCGCAAGTTTGCAAGGCCGACGCGGCGAGTGCTCTGTGCGTCAGTACGACCGGTTTGGGGAGACTCGTGGTGCCGCTGGAGAAAGGCAGCATCGCCGGGACTTCCGGATCAACCGATCCGTTGCCGCTTTCCGAACCGGCGAGCAGCTGTGAGAACGCAATCGCGCGCTCGGTCGCAGCGCCGTCAACGATTACCTCAACGCCGCCGGCCTCTGCGGCTGCCGCCATCGCTGTGTCGAGCAGCGGCGGCACGGTCAACAGCCATCGCGCCTTGGTGAGACGAAGGTGACGAATGAGTTCATCCGTCTTGAGAAGTGGGCTCGCGCCGCTGACCGCGCCGCCGGCACGCATGACGGCGAGGGTGGCGACGACCCATGCGGGCGAGTTCGGTGCATAGATCGCAAGCACGGTTCCGCGGCCCGCCCCGCGAGCCCGCAAAGCGGAGCAAACGGCCGCAACGCTGGCATCGAGCCGGCCATAGCTCATGACGCGCCCGGACATGCTGTCGACAAGCGCAATGCGATCGGCATGCCGTACGGTAGATTCCGCGACAAGACCCGGAATGGTCGCGCCCGGTGGAATATCGATGCAAGGTCCTGCCCAGATGCGTCCGGTCACAGTGTCCTCCTGTTGGCGAGCCGGCGGATCAAAGCCGCTCAAGGTAACGGCTCCCGAAAACGATCGCGCATGGCGAATACGACGACAGCGCTTAGAGCGGCAGCCGCAATGACGTAGAACGCCGGGGCGAGCGGATTGCCCGTGACCGCGAGCAGCCATGTCACGATCAGCTGCGCGGTACCACCCAGGAACGCGACCGTGAGGTTATAGACCAATCCAACCGCCGTGCAGCGTATGCGGGTCGGGAAGAGCTCGGCGAGTGCCGCGACCATTGGCGCGCCGTAGACCGCCATCAGGATTGCGAAGACGGATTGCACGAATGCAAGACTTGCCGGGCCCGGCGATGCGGTGATCAGCATGAACGCCGGGTAGGCAAGCAGTGCGAAACCAACCGCGCCTGCCAACATCATCGGCTTGCGGCCAACGCGGTCAGAGATCGTTCCCATGATCGGCGTCAAGAGGAACAGCACCCCGGCCCCGACCGTGCTTGCAAACACTGCCTGCGCCAGCGGCATCCCAAGCTGCCGCGTCGCGAACGTAGGCATGTACAGAAACAGGATATAGGCGCTCGCGACGAACAGGACCGAAATACCAATACCCATGCCCATGGCGCCGAACCCCATCCGCAGGGTCTCTGGTATCGGAACGCGCGGAGAGTTCATCCGCATCATCAAAAACAACTCGGGTTCGTTGAGCTTTGACCGGACGTAAAGCCCAACCGGCACGATCAATAGCCCCAACGCAAAAGGCCAGCGCCACCCGCCGGCCATAAGCTGAGCGGGTGTTAGCGCGATCGACACCACCATCGTCGCGGCAGCAGCAAGCAAAACCGCCGCGGCTTGGCTCGCCACCTGCCAGCTTGCGTAGAGACCGCGGCGCTCCGGCGGGGCGTTCTCCACGAGGATGGCGGTCGCGCCCCCCAGTTCGCCGCCGCATGAGAACCCCTGCAGCAAGCGCGACATCACGATGAGCAAGGGCGCCCAAATGCCAATGACCTCGTACGTGGGCGCAACCGTGATCATGCTCGTGCCCGCAGCCATCAGAAAGATAGTGAGGATGAGCGCCGCCTTACGGCCAAACCTGTCGGCGTAGATACCAAGTGCCACGGCACCAATCGGTCTGATGGCAACACCGACACCGAATGTCGCGATCGACAAGAACAGCGACGTGAGCTCGCTTCCAGCGGGGAAGAACAGCTTGGCTATTGTTACCGACATAAAGCTGTAGACCAGGAAGTCGTACCATTCGATCGTGTTGCCGATCGTTGCCGCCAGAACCGCCCGCCGACGCTTCTGCGCCGACGAACGCATGTTTCCATGGAGAATTGGCGCTGCGCCCAGGTTCGCAGCACAGGAGCGATAGGTCATCTCATCCCCCGGCGGTTGTTGATCGCGCTCGACCGACGCTATCGCTCTTGTTTGTGACCGTGCGTTATAGTACTTTACAAGTGTAAAGCACCCGACTTGACGCGTGTAAAGCAAAAAGTTTATGGCAGACCAAAATCCCGCAATTGCGCCGTCCGACACCCGGACAAACCTGCTGAAGACTGCTTGGCGCCTGATAGAGAAGCGGGGCGTCGACAGCGTGACGCTGGGCGACGTCGCCGCAGCAGCGAAAGTGTCGCGGCAGGCCGTATACCTGCATTTCGGTAGCCGTGCCGGACTATTCATCGCGATGACCCGCTATCGCGATGCGAACAGCATTCATGTCCGCAAAATGGTCGCGGCCGCGCAGAAGACAGACATTAGAGCGGGCTTCGACCGCTTCGTCCGCTGCTGGTTCCAACATGCCGTCAACATCCTGCCGGTCGCGCGAGCCCTCGAGGCCGCAGCGTTGAGCGATGCGGATGCCCGAACCGCCTGGGGGGAAAGGATGGAGGATCTCCGCCGGGCGATCCGTCCGCTCATCGACAGACTGGCGGACTCGGGGCAACTCATCGATGGTTGGAGCCGCGATCAGGCCACCGACTGGATGTGGTCGCGAACCCACCTCGACGTCTGGAGCCAGCTTGCGGTCGATCGGAAATGGAAGCCGGAAGAAGTTGCACGGCGCGTGGCAGCCTCACTGTGGACCGATCTTGTGGGGGATCGATGACCATCGCGGGCAGCGTTGGGCAAGAGCCGCAGTTGCAACAACGTGTCGTACAGAAATTCGTATGACGCGCCCGGCATCAGCGTGTTGTTCCGTGACGAGGCGGGCAACATCTTCCACGCCTATTCGTGCTTCGCGCGCGGCCTCGACATGATGAACGCCGCCTATCACTATCTCGATCTGACGCCGATGGGTCGTCACGAAGAGGGCTTGCCGTACCCGATGGACTGGCTGCGGCTGCGCGACCAGTATCAGCCAGCGTCGGCACCGCCGCCTGCTGCCAGACATAATCCATAATCGCGCGCGACACTGAGGCATAACGGGAGGAATGCTGATGTCTTACGTCGATGGATTTATCGTCGCTGTTCCGAAAAAAAATCTTGAGGCTTACCGCAGTTTGGCGAAGAAGGCGGGCAAGGTCTGGCGCGAGCACGGCGCGCTGGAATATTGCGAATGGGTCGCCGACGACGTCCAGGTCGGGAAGCGCACCTCTTTCCCGCGCAGCGTCAAGCTCAAGCCCGGCGAGACCGTGATCTTTTCCTGGATCACCTACAAGTCGCGCGCGCAACGCGACCGCGTCAACGCCAAGGTGATGGCCGACAAACGGCTGGCGGGCATGATGGATATCAAATCGCTGCCGTTCGACGCCAAGCGGATGATCTTTGGCGGTTTTGCGAGTCTCGTGAAGGCCTGACGCAGCCTTACGCGCCGGCGGCCGGTCCGGCCCCCGACGGGCGTGCGCCGAGCCGGCAAAGGATCAGTGCGAGCGGAGACGCCAGCGACGCCACAATTCCGAGCCCCAGCGCTGGATCGCTGGAGATGGCCGCGGCCAGCAATGTGCCCAACGCCCCGCCCGCCATTTGCGCGAAGCCGAGCAGGGCGGCCGCAACTCCAGCCTTGTTGCCGAACGGCGATAGCGCCGCAGCGCTCGACAGCGGGGTCGCAATGCCTAATCCGAGCAGGAAGATCGCGGTTGCGGTAATAAAGGACAGGAATGAACCCTTCGCAACCAGCCCGGCGAGCAGCAGCGTGGCACCCCCGATGACGGTAATCGCAAGGCCAACCACCGTGGCACGGTAGAGACCGAGCCGCGCCGATAATCTCGTCGCCAGCATGCCGGCCGCAAACACCACGAAAACGATGGCCGCGAACAACAGGCCGAGCGTGATCGGGGAGAACCCAAAACTTTCAACAAGCAGGCGCGGCGCGCTCGAGAAAATGGCGAACAGGCCGACCATGAGAAGACCCGCGGTCCTGGCCGGCACAACAAACCTGATATCCCGGATCAAGGCGAGATAGGAGCTTGCGATCGTCAGTGGGTTCATGGAACTGGGGGCGGATCGAATGGTTTCGCCCACGAACGATACATAGGCCGTCACCGTGCAAGCCGCGAAAACCGCGACAAAGATGAATTCCGACCGCCAGCCCAGGAAATGATCGAGTGCACCGCCCAGCAGCGGTGAGAAACCGGGCGCGGCTGCGGTCGCGATCGTTATCGCCGCCATGACTCTCGTTAGCTGTCTGTCGAACAGGTCGCGCGCGATGGCGCGTGACAGCGCCAAAGCCGCGCATCCGCCGGAGGCCTGTATCGACCGGCCGATCAGCAGATCCGGAAGATCGCGGGCAAACGCGCAACCGATGGTACCGGCCACAAAAAGGCTCAGTCCGATCAGGATTACCGGCCGTCGGCCGAACCGATCCGACAGCGGACCGACGACCAATTGTCCGACGGCAAAAATCGCCAGATAAACCGTGATGGCGGACGTTACGGCCGCGCTCGATACCCGGAGCGTCGCCGCCATCGACGGAAGCGAGGGCAGAAAAATATTGGTCGCCAATGTACCCGTCGCCGCAAATGCGCAGATCACCGCGATGCAGGCCGGCACTGAACGTTCTTCGAACTCGGGTGTCGACACCTTGCGCGGAAGATCTTGAACGGACATGGTGATGCGCCCTCAAATTCTTCGTCAAAGACCGGGCGCTGCCCCTGAGTTCATGCGGTGGTGCTACGGCTCGGCCGTCCTGGCGTGTCGACCATCCTGAACAATTGAATTTTGGATGTCGTCCTCCAAACGGGGGAATTATACTGAGGCGATGGAATATTCGGGCGGCGGCCATGCCATAAGTCTGTCGGGAGCGCCGCGGTCCAGCGGATCTCGCGCCCTTCGCGCGCCAAGAAACGCCGCGCAGCAGCCTCACGCTTGCCTGCCGCGCGCCACGCACCGCGATCGATGATCGACCATGGTCTGTCAGATCGGATTATTTCTTTGCACGGCTATCGCGCTCCAGAATGAGCTTATCAAGTTCCTCGGTCTGTTGCGTGATACGGTCCGCAATCCTCTCTTCGTTTTGGCTGCCGGATGCAGCCGCCGCTTGCTCGACAAGCTGCCGAAGGTTATCTCGCAGGATCGCGATGCGATCGTCGAGCTCCGCAAGGGATAGGTTACCATTCATCGTCGCTCTCCTTGCCGACAACGTGGCCTGTCGAATCTGACTCTGGCTCCAGTTCGCTTCGAGCATGGACCCCGCAGCCTTGATTTTGTCGGGCTCGTTTAGCTGCATTGTCGGCCAATACCGATACTTACCGCAAGTGGAAGCTGCACAGGCCTGACCGCCAGCGGCAGCAGGAAATAGCCATGACCGCGCCGAAAAGTTCACGTACGGCAACGTGCCCCCATTTTGAAACAAACTGTCAGCAGGAATTGGATCGATGGACCACGATGCGCACCCTGCACTGCGGCCGAAGCTGATATCATTCGACGTTTTCGGTACGTTGATCAGCGTGCGCGACAGCTCCTACAGTGCCTTCGAACGTATCCTGGCCGACGCCGGCGCGCGTCATGTTGACGTCAAGGCGTTCTGGGAACATTGGGAGCATCGAAACATCGCGCACTATTGGGATGCCTACCGCTCGTATCGGGAGATTTGTGAACTCTCGCTTGCCGAAACGTTCGCTCATTTTCAAGTTGTGGGCGACAGCCGCTTGATCGATCGCTACTTCGAGGCCTTTCCGCGCTTCTTTCTCTACGACGATGTGGTCCGCACGCTGGATCGACTGTCGCGCGGCTGCAGGCTGGCGGTGGTGTCCAACATCGACGATGACCTGTTGGCGCTGACACCGTTGCAGCGAAGCTTCGACCTGGTGTGCACGGCAGAGCGGGCGAAAGGCTACAAGCCCGACGGCACGCTGTTTCGCTACCTGATCGAAAATGCAGGTTGCGCCAGGGACGAAATCCTGCACGCCGGACAATCGCAGTTCACCGATCTCGTCGGCGGCAAGCCGCTCGGATTGACCATCGCCTGGATCAACCGGCGCCAGATTGCGCTCGACGCTTCCGTTCCGCGTCCGGATTTCATTTTCCCGGATATTCAGTCTCTAAGCCGCGTTGTCGACTTTTGAAATGCACATCGCGCATGTCCCAGGCAACCTCGGCGTTAGCCAGGTCACGCCTCGAATAATAGCTAACATCACGGCGGGGCCGTCCGCTGCATTGAAGGGAGCTCCGACATGGCGTGCATCCAGGCGGCAAGCTGCGGTCGGCCTGTCGTGAGATCGCCGAAGCCGCGCCTTGCTGCGGCATCGAGAGCAACGGCGAGGATCAAGCGTGCCATGCTCGGTCCGTCCTGCATCAGCGGATCGGCCACGCGCTCCTCAAACATGTTTGCCATGCGCTGGCCCCGGGCCGCCTCATGCGCCAGAACAGTGGGCGAACGCTCATTTTCGGGTCGATACATCTCGCGCAACCAAACGCAGATGCCTTCGCACATGTTGCGCGCCGCGAACTCGAGCCGTTGGTACGCCCAATCGGTCTGGCGTCGGGGATTGTGGAAACGAGGCTTGCCATCCAGGCTGTCCAGATAGGCGCAGATGATTTGGCTGTCCTCCATGCCGACGCCTGAAGCATCGATAAGGTAGGGTACGCGCCCGGATGGATTGATCTGATAGTAAGGACTGTTCGCGACGCGCGTTTTCGCCTCGATCACATCCACGCGGTCTTCAAGTTCTTTCTCCAGCACCAGAATGCGCCCCAACCGCGCATAGGGCGAGGTGAACGTAACATAGAGCTTCATCGAGCCCCCCAGCGAGCCGTTGCGCCCGATCGGCGCTGCTACGCCTTCGAGACCGCATCTTCGGTCAGCAACATAGCCCCTCGAGGTTTGAAGTACCTACAGCAATTATTGGCGATCGAGCCGGGTGTCCCCGGCACGTGTGTCGGAAGCGCGGCGGCTCGGCAACACGCAGGCGATCACTTGCTGCGGCGTCCAATGGATTGTGCGATGATGAAGGAGTGCCGTTGATTTGCCCGACGTGTCAAGTATTGGCCCAAAGCGTCCTTGCCGGCGACCGCCATGCTACTTTGCATGGGGTTGTTTTCGATATTTTTGGTTTGGAGCCAAAGCGACGCGGGCGTGGCTGCGAGAATCCTGCTTGAAGCCACACGCCAGCGAGGCCTTCTGCAGCGTAACTGGCGCACCCGACACGATTCGAACGTGTGACCTTTGCCTTCGGAGGGCAACGCTCTATCCAGCTGAGCTACGGGTGCGTTGCGGTTCATTTAGCCGATTGGCCGGAGGTCGGCAACGGCCAAACCAGGGTTGATTTGGGCGAGGAGCAGGGCCGGAAAGGCAGCGGCCGGACGTTTGCGCCGCGTCGGGTGCGCCAGAAGGCAGCGCTTGGGCGCCAACCGGCGGTTTTTCGCAAATCATGTTGCAGCGCCTCCATAAAAACCATTGCTACGGCGGGCTGGCGCACCGATCCTGATACTGCTCGCGGTGAAGGCAGCCCAACGCTAACATTGCACCGAGCAATCGAACCGGATTTCGCCAATGAAAGGAGCGAGCACGACATTTGCGTGGGGAAACCTGTCGGAAGACTTCGCGCTGTTCAGAACGCTCAGTCCGGAACAGCGGCTGAAGGCTTTTAGCGCAATGGTCCGCCGGGATCTCGTGCGCGGGCAAACGCTCGTTGCGCAAGGGGGCGCTTCGGACTCATTGTTCATGGTGTTGCATGGTGCGCTCGCTGTCCGCAGAGCCGGCGATATCGAACCTATCGCCGAACTCCGCGCCGGCGAGTTGGTAGGCGAAATCGGTTTCTTCGCAGATGTCCCGCGCACCGCCGATGTGATTGCCATCCGCGATACCAGCGTGCTGGTGCTGACGCGCGCGGCCTACCAGAACCTTGCGGAGGACGCTCCAGCCATTGTCGAAGCCCTGCTGGCGGCGCTCGCGCGGCGGTTCGCCAAGGAGACCGCGCGTATCACGCCTGTTCGCGCGTCGCCGAAGGCGCGAACAGTGGCATTGATCGACGGCGGCTGCGAGCCGTTGCCAGGCGCTTTTGATCGCCGAATGCGTGATGGGCTCGCGGCGACCGATGCCGAGATTGTCGATCCCGCCCGCGTCAATGCCATGTTTCCCGGGCGCACGCTGGATACACCCGAAGTCGCCGACTGGCTCAACAAGCTCGAACACGCCGCGCCGCTGGTGGTTTACCTCGGCGGCCGCGAAGCTTCGGCATGGGCGCGCAAGGCTATCCGCCAGGCCGACATGGTCGTGTTCGCGTGCCGGGGAGACGCGCCCGCGGAAGCCTTGACGGATGTCGAGGCCTTCGCATGCGACGTTCATCCGGTGTCAGCGCGGCGCCTCGTTCGCATTCATGATCGACGGAGCGGTGAAGTCAGCGGCACTACCGCGTGGCTCGCCCGGCTACCCTGCTTCATGCATCACCATGTCGCGCTCGAGGATCAAATTGATATCGACAGCCTGATCCGGTTTCTATCCGGTCGCGCGATTGGATTCGTTGCCGCCGGCGGTGGTAGCTTCGGAACGGCGCATGTAGGTATCTACAAGGCCTTTCGTGAGCGCGGCGTGATGTTCGATGTCTTTGTCGGCACCAGCGTCGGCTCGGCCATGGCGGCCGGATTTGCAAAAAATCTCGAGGCCGAGGACCTCGAGCGCGGCACACACGAGATCTTCGTCAGGAGTCGCAGCTTCCGGCGGCCAACCTGGCCGCGCTACGCGCTGCTGGATCACAAGGCATTCGATCGAGCGCTGGCCCATCAATACGGCCACGACTGCCGGATCGAGGATTGCTGGCGGCCTTTCGCGGCGGTCGCAACCAATCTTTCGACCCATAATCTCGAATTGATCCGGTCGGGACGGCTCTGGCAGGCCGTGCGTGCCTCGAGCGCGATCCCCGGGCTATTGCCGCCGTTCTACACGCCAGAGGGCGCGATGCTTGTCGACGGATGCTTGATCGACAACGTTCCGCTGGCGTCAATGCATCAACTCAAGAGCGGCCCCAATCTGGTTGTGCATTTCGGCGAGCCGGCGGCCGAGATGTTCGACGTCGAGTATGCCGCGCTGCCGGGTCGGTTCGAACTGGTTACGGCGATGCTGATGCCGTTCCGCAAGAAGCTGCTTCCGGCGGCGCCGAGCGCGGTCAACGTGCTGTGGCGAAGTCTCGTGGCGCATCAGCGTTACGATACTCTGCCGACCGCGCCGCTCGATACGGTCATGAGGCCACCATCTCCGCTCGGGATCGATGTGACGGACTTCGATAATTCGGCCATTGCCGCCATCCTCGCCACCGGCAGGCCGGCAATGGAACGACCACGCGACCTCGTCGGACTTCGAACCGCGCTCTGACCAGCCAAGCTACGCCCGGGGCCGGGACTATGGCGCGCAATTTCCCGGCTAGCCGATTGCCCGGCGGGGTGCCGCCTGTAAACTACGTCCCGAGGAAGCTGCGCAATCCAAAGCCGCGCTAAAAGGAGATCGTCGATGCGTCCGCTCGAATTTGGCTGGTATCTGCCCACGCATGGCGACACCACGGCCTATGGCGTGATGGAGGCGCAGGTGCCGGGATCGCCGGAACTATGCGGCCGTGTGGTGCAGGCGGCGGAGGCGGCGGGCTTCGAATATCTCCTGATCCCGGTGGGCTCGGTTTGCTGGGAAGCATGGATCACCGGCGCGTTCATGGCGGCCCGCTCCTCGAAGATCAAGCCGCTGATCGCAGCGAGGCCCGGCTACATCAATCCGGTGCTGCTGGCCAAGATGATCTCGACCTTCGACCAGATGTCGGGCGGGCGCATCTGCATCAACCTGATCGCCGGTCAGAACGAAAGCGAGGTCGAAGGCGAGGGCGTGCGCTACGCCAAGGAAGAGCGCTACGCCCTGATGGAGGAGGAGGTCTCGATCCTCAAGGCGCTGTGGACCAGCCGCGGCCCGGTGAATTTCCAGGGCAGGTTTCACACGCTGTCAGGCGCGCATATCCGGCCGCGGCCGCTGCAGCAGCCGTTTCCGAAATTCTATCTCGGCGGCTGGGAAATGTCGGCGAAGCATTCCGACGTGCATCTGTTCTGGGGCGATCTGCCGGAACGCATCGCGGCCAACATCGCCGAGATCAGGGCGATGGCACGGGCGCATGATCGCGAAAACACCATCGGCTTTGGCATGCGCCTGCAGGTGATCTGCCGGGAAAATGAAAAGGACGCGTGGGAGGCCGCCGACATATTGGTGCGCAACTCGACCGAGCGGCAGAAGCAGGAGATGAAGACGCTCTACAACAGGTCGGAAGCCAACCAGCGCGTGCAGCAGCTCGCCCGCGAGCATGGCGATCTCTTGCTGCCGCATCTGTGGACCGGCATCACAAAAGTCCGCCCCGGGGCCGGCATCGCCGTCGTCGGCAATCCCGCGCAATGCGCCGATACGTTGCAGCAATTCATCGACGCCGGCTGCCATTCGTTCTGCCTGTCCGGCTATCTGCACGACGAGGAGGCCGAGCGTTTCGGTCGGCTGATCCGCCCGATACTCGCCGAGAACAATCGCGGCCGGCTGGCGGCGTAACCCATGGCGGATCGGATGCGGCGACTGACCGCCGGCAACAGCCCCGTCAAGCCACGGCTGCCGCTTTCTCACGCCGCGGGCCGAACAGCTTCCTCACTTCCGGACCAGGCTTCGCGGCGCTGAACAGGTAGCCTTGCATCTCGGTGCAACCCAGCGTGCGAAGCAATTCCTGTTGCTCGGGTGTTTCGACGCCTTCCGCGGTCGTCGTCATTTTGCGCGCGGCGGCGATGTTCACCACCGCCTGCACGATGGCCGATGAGCCGTCGATTTCCGCGATGTCGCCGATGAAGCAGCGGTCGATCTTGATCTTGTCGAACGGGAAGCGCTTCAGATAGCTCAGCGAGGAATAGCCGGTACCGAAATCGTCCAGCGCGATGCGGACGCCGATGGTGCGGAGTTGATGCAGGATGGCGAGCGCTGCTTCGTCGTCGCGGATCAGCACCGCTTCGGTGATCTCTATTTCGAGGCGGCTCGCCGGAAGGCCGGAGGCGGCAAGCGCACCAATGATTTTCAGCGCCAGGGTCTGGCACTTCAGCTGAACGGGCGACACGTTGACGGCGATCCGGATATGATCCGGCCAGCTCGCCGCCTCGGCGCAGGCGGTTCTCAGCACCCATTCGCCGAGTTCGTTGATCAGGCCGGTGTCTTCCGCCACCGGGATGAATTCGGCGGGAGAGATCATGCCGCGTTCGGGATGGCGCCAGCGCAGCAAGGCTTCGCAGCCGGTCACCTCGTTGTGACCAAGATCGACCAGCGGCTGGTAATGGATTTCGAAGCCGCCGTCCGCGAGCGCCTGGCGCAGGTCCTGCTCCATGGTAAGCCGCGCCTTCGCGCTGGCATCCATGGCCGGCTCGAAGAAGCGATGCGTTCGGCGCCCATCGGCCTTGGCGGCATACATCGCCAGATCGGCGTTCTTGATGAGCTGATCCAGATCGGTGCCGTCCTGCGGAGCCAGCGCGATGCCGATACTGGCATCGGTCGAGAGCTGGTGACCGAGGCATTGATAGGGTTGCCGAATCGCGTCATGAATTCGTGTCACAAATTCCACGACACCGGTGATATTTCCAATAGCGGTCTGAATCACCGCAAACTCGTCACCGCCCAGACGTGCGATAAGATCAGTGTCTCGGATGCAGCTCCTGATGCGAGCAGCCACGGTCTTCAGCAGCTCATCGCCGACATGATGTCCGAGCGAGTCGTTGATGCCCTTGAACTCGTCGATGTCGATATAGAGCAATGCGAACTGCTCGCCCCGGCTGGTATTCTGGAGCTCGCGTTCGATCTGGTCGCGGAACAGCACCCGGTTCGGCAGATCGGTCAGCGCATCGTAATGCGCGAGGTGAGCGATCTTCTCATTGGCACGCCGGCGTTCGGTCACATCGTCGACGACGTTTACTATATATCGGCCGGCGCCGGTCTGATCTTGAATCCCGATGCGCTTTGAAGTGAGAAAGCGATGACCCAGTCCCGGGCTTTCCCACGGGTGCTCGTCCAGGAACAGGCCGTCGGCGGATTGCAGCGCTTTGTCGTCATCCGCGGCGATTCTATCGGCGGCCGCCCTCGGAAATAGATCGAGGGCCGTTTTGCCGACGATGGCCGCGCGCGACAGGCCGAATTGGGCCTCGGCGACCCGATTGACCAGGAGGTAACGGCGATCGCGCGCATCTTTGACCGTGATCTGCGACGGAATGTGATCGATGATCTGATGCAGGAATGCATAATTGCGGTCGCGTTCCTGTTCGAGATTCTGGCGTTCCGTAATATCTTCAATGGTGGCAACCCATCCGCCCTGAGCCAGCGGCTTGTTGACGATCAGAACCGAACGGCCCGCGGATTGAAGAATGCTGTGAGTGACTTCGCCTCGTGCAACGTTCCGTTCAATGTTTGAACAGAATGCATCGACATCACCGTCGAAGGATCCGGTCGCCTTACGGTGGCGGATAAGGTCGTAAAAGTGGCAACCCGGCTTTACGACCTCTGTCGATAGCTTATACATATCGATGTAGCGCTGGTTGCAGATGACAATGTGCCCCGATGCGTCATACAGCACGAGGCCCTGTGTCATGTTGTTCAGGGCGGTGTCGAGCCTCTGCTTTTCCGCTTCCAGCCGTCGCTGCGAGTCCTGGTTTTGCCGGTTCATCTGCCGGACGATCAGGAACAGAATGAAGGCGATCGCCAACGCGGACAGAACGGCGCCCGTGATCAGGAACTTGGTTTGCGCACGCCAGTCGGCCAGCGCTGCCGAGACCGTCGTGGTCGCGACGACCACAATTGGGAATTGGCTCAACTCGGCCGCCGAACCGAGCCGGTCCTGATCGTCAACGGGACTGCGCACACGCAGGGTCTGATGGCCGCCCTCGGACAGCACTTTACTTATCAGCGGAGCGGTTTTGAAGTTTTGCCCGATCATCGAATCGGCGTGAGGATGACGCGCCAGCAGCGTTCCATCGCGATGGAACATGGAAATCGCGGCGCCATTTCCAAGCGCGACAGATGCGAAGAATTTTTCGAAATGGACGGGGTCGATCCGTCTCGCCAACACTCCAAGAAAGACCCCGTTCGGCCCGCTCATCCGATGGGCGAGGACGGTGGTCCAGCTGCCGGTGAAATAACTGCGAACCGGTTCGGCTAACACCGCCGTCGACTGCGGGTTCGATTTGAGGGCTTTGAAATAGGACCGCTCGGCAACGTTGACGGCCGGCAGCGGCCAGGGTCCGGATGAATTGATCAGCTCTCCCTGTGCATCGTAGATCATGACGTCGCCGATGTAGGACAAGATGCTGGCCTTGGATTGCAGCGTCAGGTGGGCGTCGGGAGTCGACATCTGGCTCCTGAACAGCTCCGGTGAGCCGATTCCGGAAATTTGCATCTGGGAGATCAGGTTGTTTGCAATGAAAACGGAGTCTTCAAATTGCTGGTCGAAATGGCGGGTGAGCAGCCGCACGGTATTTTCGAGCTCGCGCTCGCTGTTGCTGAGCGCACGCTCGCGGAACTCACCGACCATGACCGCCGTGCCGAGGATGATCGCCGTGACCAGCAGACCGCCGCAGAGGATAAGCCAGAGAACCGGGTCCGGCCGAATCGGCGTGGCAAGGGGATGCGACCCGACCGCCGTGGTTCGGGGCGTTCCGAACCCACCCCACAGGCTGGAAAGCAAGCGTCGCATTCAATAACCCCCGAGGATATGAATACGACGCACAAATGGCGTACCCGTTAGCAAAGGAGGTTACTTAAGCCTTAATCGATGTTTCCGGGCAGCGCCCGCCTTGTATCCCCGGCATGCAATTGAGCCCTGTTGGTCAGTAAAACCAGGTCTTTGTCCGCAGGTAAAACTCTGTAGTGTCTGGCACAGCCTGATGATCTGATGGAAGGCCGCGCTGATTTTGGAGGTTATTCCGTGGATACAGATATCTTGCGCAAACTGGAGCAACGTCTCGGACCAATCCACGCCAGACAGCGATTGGGAATCGAGACCGATCACGAAGCGCAAGTCTTTGGCCAGGGGCTTATCTTTTTTCATTTGGAGAATCTGTCTTCGGCGCCGGCTATC
>WNGG01002284.1_pt1 | contig 21717 bp, 17 predicted proteins | sample 5400661 | NCBI WGS metagenome assembly WNGG01 (sample SAMN13153372, study PRJNA577476) | soil metagenome | isolation source: 100 cm soil or saprolite under Garry oak tree replicate 1 | place: USA:California | collected 2016-06-15
GTTGTTTGAAGCCCGGGGTCACAGCCACATCCTTTGAGAAGGGCTGGGTGATTGTAAATCTTCCTGTCCGTAAGCCTGTATTGGGGTCGAATACAGCCGTCTCATTTTGCGGCAGGGTTTTGGTCTGGGACAGGCTCGTCGTCAGCTCCGCAGTCGGGTCAAACACCGCGCGTGCCTGCTCCACCTTCGTGTGCGCCACCTGCGGATCCAGGCGCCCGCGTTCGATATCGAGATTATTCTGCAACGCCAACCGAATGGCGGCCTCAAGCGACAACGCCAGCACACGCTCGGTGGCTGAGGAGGGCAGCGCCGGCGCTGGTGATCCGGATGGTACAGCTTGTTGGGCTATGCGCTGGTGCGCTACCGCAGCCGGTCGACCATAGAGGGCTGGTACGTAGCTCACGCTCAGCACCAACCAGACAATAATCGCCCTGCCCCACCAGCCCCTCCTGCCCCTCCTGCCCCTTGAGGAGCTTTGGTCGCCCTCCCAGCAACGCCCCATGCACACTCCTGGCCACACCTCGCCTCGTTTCTCGGCACGCTTCATGGCTGTGATTCGCACACGGACATCAACGGTAATTCACCGTCGAAGCGACGCGTTCGAGGTCATCGCGGCCGAGGTCTCCTACCATAGAATAGACCACCCCATCGCGTTGCCACACAGCGACAGGACGGCCGGAGACGTGCCGTACCTGCATCGTCTTACCGCTCTTTTGGGTAGGAAGTGAAATGTGATCGCCGCGGAAAGCAAAGACCAGGATAGGCACCCCATGACGTTGATACATCACCGCCGCACTCTTCCGATCCCACAGGCGACAGAGGCGCCCACCGATGAGGTGTGTGGCCGTATCAGTAATACACGGCATCTTGAGGTGATACCCCATACCTGTGTTGATCCACTGTGCGACCGCGGAGTCATCGGCGCTGACCACTTCCATCGGCATGTGCTGACTCGTGTAGGTGCCATAGGCAAGGGAGGCCTCACGGGCAAATCTCTGCACATCGTTGTCCGGGAGGGTAGGGAAAGTGCCGTACACGACGGACACCAGGAGGGCCGCCATGGCCATACCCATGGTGAAGTCACGGAGGCGCACGGTGACGGGCAGATACGCCCACCAACCAGGTCGACGCGCAGCCTGCATGGCGCGCAGCAGCATGGTGTGCTTGATCTCGTCCGGCAGGGGACGGGTATCGAGGTTCTCGTGCACAAATGTGCGGAGGCGCCGCTCGATATCGGCACGGTCTGCACACGCCGGACAGGCCTGCAGGTGCGCCTGGATGTCCAGACTCTCCTTGACTCCTAAAGCGTGATCCAGAAAGACCGGTAAATAGCGCTCGCACTCCTGACAGGCTAACATGGTCTATCCTTTAACGTATCCACTCTTGCGCGCAAATTCTTGCAAACTTTTCCGCAGCAGCCGTCGCCCGCGAAAGAGCCGGCTCATGACGGTGCCCTCTGGGCAGCCAATAATCGCTGCAATGTCTTTATAGGGAAGCTCGGCCAGGTCGGCCAGCAACACCACAATGCGGTACACTTCCGGCAGAGCATCCAGGGCCCGCTTGACATCGTCCTGCACGAGATAGCGTAGCATGGCTTCGAGCGCTTCCTGGTCCGTCCACTCCCACTCAGGGTCGTTCGCAGTGTCAGCATAGAAGGGCTCGATGCGCTCAAAATCGACCTGCTCCTGCTGGCGTACCGTCTTACGATATGTGTTGATATATGTATTACGTAAAATGGTAAACAACCACGCCTTGACATTTGTTCCCGGCTCGAAGCGATCGAAGAAGCGATAGGCTTTGAGCAACGTCTCTTGCACCAGATCCTGCGCCTCGCTGGGATTGCGCGTGAGACGCAAGGCCGTGCTGTAGAGCGTATGAAAATGTTCGAGCACCACCGCTTCGAATTCTTCTTGCTTGCCTCTCGGCTCCCACGGCTTGGGCACACCATTTCCCTTCAGCCTGCTGAAGAGGCAGAAAAACGGGCTAAGGCCGCTTCAGCACTCCGGCGCACCTGCTGATTGGCGTCCTGCAGAACCTCCTGAAGGGCCGGGAGGGCACGCTGATCAGCCAGTTGCCCGAGCGCCAAGACCGCGCTTTCGCGCAACAGGGGATAGCTCTCACGCATGGCCGCCATGAGATGTGGTACGGCACGACTATCACCTTGCCGACCCAGCCCCTCCGCGGCGATACGTCCCACTTCTTTATCCTCGTCAGTGAGCATCGGAATCAAGGCATCGACAGCCGTGCTTCCCGATATCTGCCCCAAGGCCTGGGTGGCAATCCAGCGCACATCGCTATTGCTGTCCCTGAGGGCCTCGAGCAACACCGGCAAGGTCTCCTCGCGTGCGAGATCAGCCAGGGATTGTACCGCCCCACTGCGCACTTGGCCATCCTCATCGTGCACCAGACAGCGTAAGAGCTCCACCGCCAGGGCAGAGCCAAAACCACCCAAGGCGTTGGCCATGCGTTGCCGCTCCTCTTGCGTACAGGTGGGCAGGAGACGGCGGAAGGGGACTACGACCACCGGCGTGAGGATCTCGCCTGCGGCAGCCCCGTATTCTTCCTCAATGTGCGGCGCGAGTTCGGCGAGCGCGACGCGTTCCCCTTGCTGTACGTAGCGCAGAATAGCCGCAGCCAGGTACCGCTGGCGCGCTACCTGCCAACGCGCACTGGCGTCAGGATACGCCAGGCATTGCAGGGCCTCGAGGATGGTACTATGCCCCAGGGTATACCGTGCAGCGTAGGGGTCGAAGCGCAGCAGACCATACCGCACACATTGGCCCAGCAAGGTTTCAAGGTTGGTACGACCCGCCACAGCATCAAGGTCAAGTCCGGCAAAATCACACAAGGGCAGCAGGTCGTCGACGACAAACTGCGTGCCTGGTGGCATAAAGGCGCAGGCTTCCAGCAGTTGGCGGCATAAAGGCGCCTGGGCTGGGTAGCGCTGACGAATCTTGTCGACGAGTTGGCTCACGAGGGTCGTCGTGTCAGCCTGCGCCAGGGCTGAGAAGCCGTCTACGCCTGGTCCTGACGTCTCTGCCATGGCGGCGGCACAGGTGGTAGCCAGGAGGAGCCAGCCAGGGGACCAGGTGGCTGTGTCTGCCGTAGCCAGCACTCGCTGCCACGAGGTCTGCGCCGCGTGTGGCAGGCGACGCAGTGCTTGACGCAGGAGGTGTTGGTGCTCTGCACTCGACAGCTGCTCCAGCTGACACTCCGTCACCGCTATCCTGCCCTGCAACGCCTGGTGCACAGGCTCCACGCTATCAGCAGTACCAGCCCAAATGACCAGGAGTGGGAGTTGCATAGCCGCAGTGACAGTCGCAAACGCCTGCCAGTCAAAGGGTGCTCCAGGTGGCAATTGATCGATCGCCAACACCATCACGGCGTCCCCCGGTCGGTAACGGGCCTGCAAGGCGCGCAAGGACGCCGCCCACCGTTGGGCCCACAGGCGCTGCGGGGTGCTACCCGTGACACCACGCCCCATCACACCTAGCATGGCAGCAGCCCCAATAGCCCAGGGATGCTCTTGGACGCTCGCCAGGAGCTGTGCTACAGGCGTCGGCGCACGCCCTGCCATACTCTGCCTCGTGGGTGACGCCTCGGGCAGTTGCGCCCAGTCTGTGGACGCGAGCACCTGGCGAAACTCCGCTTCGTCCCACTGCAGCGCCAGGGTCTTGCGGACCCGCTTCGTGGCGTTATAGACCGTTTGCAGAATGTGCTCGCCACGCGTCTGGAGTGCCGTACAGAGCTGTCGGTAGAATTCGTATTCACGCAGACATGCGGCGGCGTTCAGTTGCAGCAGCAAGACTCCAGGCGTGGTACAGTGCAGAAAAAGAAACTCTTCTAACAGGGCTGATTTGCCGCTTCCAGCCTGTCCGGTAAGAGTGACGCATTGGACTGTCCCATGTTGCGCGGTCTGCACATGGCTTGCCAATGCGGCGAGCACAGCGGCCTGGCCAACAAACGGCACCTGCAGGAGCGGCTTATGCCGCACACGGCGTGATGTCGATGACCATGGAAAACGCATAGATCATCCCTCCATTGTCACCCCAACCGGGGAGATTGGGGGAAGCCGATCTGTACGATAGGGCAGCCGGCAGACTTACGGGGAGTAGGAAGATGATACCACAGGGACGCCCTCAAGGCGTTGCTCCACCATATGCTTGATGCGATCGAGAATCCCATTAATGAACGCTGGTGCCTCCTCGGTGCCGTATTTTTTGGCCACCTCGACAGCTTCGTTGATGGTGACATTGGGAGGAATATCGGGAAGGAAGCACAACTCATAGATCGCCAAGCGGAGGATATTCCGCTCTACCAGCCCAATACGCTCCAGGGACCAGTTGGTGCTACATTCTTGGATGAAGGCATCGATCTCGTTCCGCTGCCGTATCACCCCTGTCACTAGAGTCGTCGTAAAGTCGCGGATGTCGTCTGGCATCATCGCCTTAGCCCAGGGTGCACGCAACATCGCCTTGACATCAGCACGTGTGATATCGAGTGCATACAGGAGCTTCAGCCCTGCCTCCCGGCTCTGCCGCCGTCTGCCCATACTCTCTACCCCCTCAACGGCGCAACTGGCGATACACATTCGCCATCTCGATGGCAGACATCGCCGCTTCCCAGCCCTTGTTCCCGGCTTTGCTCCCCGCACGCTCAATCGCCTGTTCAATGGTATCAGTGGTCAGCACCCCAAACGTCACCGGGATGCCGCTGGCCAGGGCAGCGCTGGCAATGCCCTTGCTGGCCTCGGCCGCAATATAATCAAAGTGCGGAGTCGCACCGCGGATCAGTGCCCCCAGACAGATCATGGCATCACCGGTCCGGCCCAGATCAATGAGCTTTTTCGCCATCATGGGAATCTCAAACGACCCTGGGACCCGGTACACCGTAATCCGCTCATCGCTGGCGCCATGGCGTAGTAAGGCATCCAGGGCGCCATCTAACAAGCGTACGGTAATGAAGTCGTTAAAACGGCTCACAACAATCGAAAAATCCAGGCCCTCAGCGGTGAGATGCCCTTCGACAATCCGTGGCATGTACCTTGTCCTTCCCTGCTGCACCGGCACACCTTGACGTGTACAGCGCGCCGCGCTTTACCACCATTCCTGTTTCTCGTCGGCCTCGAACTCGTCCATGTCGAACAGGTGCCCTAACTTTTCGTGCTTGGTGCGCAAGTAGCGGGCATTGTATTTGCTTGGCCGCACACGTAAGGGGACGCGCTCGACAATCTCTAAACCATACCCCTCGAGGGCCACCACCTTGCGGGGATTGTTGGTCATGAAGCGCAGCCGTTTCACCCCTAAGTGCACCAGGATCTGCGCCCCAATGCCATAATCACGCAGGTCAGGTCGAAAACCGAGTTCCTCATTCGCCTGCACCGTATCGCGCCCAGCGTCCTGCAGGGCATAGGCCCGGATCTTGTTCGCCAGGCCGATGCCACGGCCCTCCTGGTCTAGGTAGATGAGGACTCCTGTCCCTTCTTCCGCAATCAGCCAGAGGGCCTTCTGCAACTGCTCACCACAGTCGCAGCGATATGAGCCAAACACATCGCCAGTGACACACGAGGAATGCACCCGCGCCAACGTAGCCTGTTCAGGATCGAGCGTGCCCTTCACCAGGACGAGATGCTGGTCTTTGTTAATTTCATTCTCGTAAATCAAGGCGCGGAACGTCCCCATACGTAATGGTAAGCTGGTCTCCGCCACCACGCGCACCAGGGACTCACGCTGCATACGGTAGTGAATGAGGTCCTTGATCGTGACGATCTTCAGACCAAAGTGCTCAGCCAGCTGCATCAGCTGTGGCACCCGCGCCATGGTGCCATTTTCATTCATGATCTCACAGATGACCCCTGCCGGCGTGAGCCCCGCCAGACGGGCCAGATCAACCGAGCCCTCCGTCTGGCCAGCTCGCTTCAGCACGCCACCAGCCCGCGCCCGCAACGGGAAGACATGGCCAGGACGCACCAGGTCCTCAGGTTTGGTCTTGGGGTTGACCACCGTGAGAATCGTCGTGGCCCGATCAGCCGCCGAAATGCCCGTGGTAACCCCGCGCCGCGCTTCGATCGAGACCATGAACGCCGTCCCGAAAGGCGAGGTGTTGTCGATATCCTCGACCATAGGAGGGACTTGTAACTCAGCCAGGCGTTCTGACGTCAGCGACAAACAGATCAGCCCACGGCCATACTGCGCCATGAAATTGATCGCGTCCGGGGTCACCTTTTCCGCCGCCATGGTCAGATCCCCCTCGTTTTCGCGATCTTCATCGTCGACCAGGATGATCATTTTGCCCTGTCGGATATCGTCAATCGCCTCCTCAATCGTGTGGAACGACATATCTTGCACCTCTCCACTGCCCGGCTCGGCCTGCCCCTAGTGCTGTGCACGGGTACTGCGTACCGCAATTAGCCCCGCCAGTATGGCGGGGCAACTGGACGTGCGCAGCACACCGCAGAAGGCCGCTCATGTTATCAGGTAGGCCTCGAGCAGAAAATCCTGCCCCAGGCGCTGGCCCACCATGTCCCGCAAGCTGATAACCTGCTCCATGGTTTCCACGCCGCAGGTCCCAACCGCACTGATCCCATCACTGCCGATAATCTTGGGCGCCACAAAAAACAAGACCTTATCGACCAGGCGCTGTCTGAGTAAGCTGGCGCTCAGCGTCGCCCCCCCTTCGACCAACACACTGGCGATGCCACACTCACCAAGATAGCGCAATAATGCCTCAAGGTCCACACGTCCATCATCATACGCCGGGAGGCAGACAACCTCAACACCACGTGTTCGCAGCCGCTCGCACTGCACTTCAGGCGCCCGCGCCGTGGTGACCACTAGTGTCCGGCGGTCAGCAGCGACGTCGGTCACCTGGGCCTGCAGGGGAAGCCGGAGGGTACTATCGACAATGACGCGCAGCGGATTGACTCCCTGACGGTCCGGCAGACGGGTGGTGAGCTGCGGGTCGTCTTGCACGACAGTGCCGACACCCACCAGAATAGCATCTGCCGCGTGGCGCAGACGATGCCCTTCTTGCCGTGCTAGCTCGCCCGTGATCCACTGGGACGCGCCGGTGCGTGTGGCAATTTTGCCATCCAGTGTGATGGCGCTCTTCAGCGTCACAAACGGGCATCGTGTGAGGATATACTTGCAGAACGCTTCGTTGAGTTTCCTGGCCTCCGCCTCACAGACGCCAACCGTGACGGCAATACCGGCCCCCTCAAGCCGGGAGAGGCCACGGCCGGCCACCAGAGGATTGGGGTCGCGCAACGCTACCACCACCCGGCGTACCCCAGCCCCGATCACCGCGTCAGCACACGGCGGGGTTTTGCCCGTATGGCTACACGGCTCCAGGTTGACGTACAGCACCGCCCCATGTACGCGCGGACCAGCCTCCTGCAACGCGTGCACTTCCGCGTGGGGGCCCCCGAAACGCTGGTGATATCCTCGCCCGACAATCTCGCCGTCCTTGACGATCACACAGCCGACGAGCGGATTGGGACTCACAAACCCTAGCCCCTCACGGGCCAGGTCCAGGGCCTGTTGCATGTACTGCACATCGATTGCTGAGTCGTGAGTCATAAGGTAACATCTGCCTTCATCTCCCTCTCCCAGGGGGAGAGGGGACAGACATTGCGGTGCGCAGCACTAGGTTTGGTCGCCTTCCTGTTGCAAGGCAGCCTGCGCTGCGGCCAGGCGGGCGATGGGAACCCGGAACGGTGAACAACTCACGTAATCCAGATTGGTGCGGTGGAAAAAGGCAATAGAGCGCGGCTCGCCACCGTGCTCACCGCAGATACCCACCTTCAGCTCGGGACGCGTCTGGCGGCCCCGCTCGACGCCAATGCGGATCAGTTCCCCGACGCTTTCCTGGTCGAGGACCACAAAAGGATCGTACTCCAGAATGCCCTGCTCGACATAGGCCGGCAGGAACATACCGGAGTCATCGCGGCTCAAACCCAGCGTGGTCTGCGTGAGGTCGTTCGTCCCGTAAGAAAAAAACTCCGCCTCACGGGCAATCACATCAGCAATGAGGACGGCGCGTGGTAACTCGATCATCGTGCCGACCAGGAGGGGCACACGTATACCTTTTTGGCGCATGACCTGCTCGGCAACTGCATGGATATGTCCCTTGACAATTTCCAGCTCTTTGAGATGGCCGACGAGCGGCACCATGATCTCAGGCTGCACCTCCACGCCCTCGAGCTTGAGTTCGCAGGCCGCTTCCATGATCGCCTGCACCTGCATGTTGTAGATGTCTGGCGTGGTAATCCCCAGGCGACAGCCCCGGTGTCCCAGCATTGGGTTCGACTCGTGCATCTTTTCCACTCTGGTGCGCACCTCACGCGCTGGCCGGCGCATATAGGCGGCCAGTTCCCCAATTTCTTCCAGCGCCTGGGGGAGAAATTCGTGCAGGGGCGGATCCAACAACCGCACCGTCACCGGCAAACCGGCCATAATGCGAAAGATCGCCTTAAAATCTCCTTTCTGCATCGGTAAAATCTGCTCCAGGGCTTCGCGGCGTGGCTCGTCCGCCTCTGCCACAATCATCTGGCGCACCGCCATGATGCGGTCCTCCGCAAAGAACATATGCTCGGTGCGACACAGGCCAATGCCCTCGGCGCCGAACTTGCGGGCCAGCTCTGCATCCTGTGGGGTATCGGCATTGCAGCGCACGCCCAACTTGCGATAGCCGTCCGCCCATTCCATGAGTTGGGTAAAATCCTTCCCAAGGTCGGCTTCAACCAGCGGTGCCTGCCCGAGCATGACCGCACCCGTGGACCCATCAATGGTGAGGAACTCGCTGGCGTGAATGACCTGCTCACCGATGCGACAGTAGCCTGACCCTTCGTTGATCACCAGGGCCCGGCAGCCCACGACACAGCTCTTCCCCAGCCCGCGCGCCACCACTGCGGCATGGGAGGTCATGCCCCCCCGCGCCGTGATAATCCCCTGCGCCGCGTGCATACCACGGATGTCTTCGGGGGACGTCTCATTGCGCACCAGCAGCACGCGTTCCCCGCCTTCACGCCGACGCACCGCCTCCTCAGCGGTGAACACCACGCGCCCACTGGCGGCTCCAGGAGACGCAGGGAGACCACGGGCTAAGACGGTCACTTCGGCCTGGGGATCAATCATCGGGTGGAGGAGCTGATCGATCTGCTCCGGTTCGACGCGCAACACCGCCTCGCGCGTATCGATGAGGCCCTCGCCGACCATCTCGACGGCGACGCGGACAGCTGCTGGTGCGGTGCGCTTGGCGTTGCGGGTCTGGAGCAGATAGAGGGTGCCCTCCTGCACGGTGAACTCAATGTCCTGCATGTCGCCGAAGTGGCGCTCGAGGCGCTGGCAGACCTCGACGAGCTCGTCATAGACCTGCGGCATGAGACGACGCAGTGCACTGATGTGTTGCGGATCACGGATGCCGGCGACCACATCTTCGCCCTGGGCGTTCTGCAGAAATTCGCCATACAGGTATTTTTCCCCGGTCGACGGATCGCGCGTAAACACCACCCCAGTCCCGGAATCCTCACCGCGATTCCCAAACACCATAGCCTGCACGTTGACCGCCGTCCCCCAGTCCTCGGGAATGCCGTGTAAATGCCGATAGGCCACCGCCCGATCGTTGTGCCAGGAGGCAAAGACCGCGTCGATGCTCATGCGGAGTTGGTCCCAGGGCCGGTTGGGAAAGGCCCGTCCGGTGATCTCCTGCACACGCCCCTTCATCGGTGCGATGAGGCCTTGCAACACCGATGCACTCAGTTCGCTGTCCGTGCGCACCCCAGCCCGCTTCTTGGCGGCCTCGAGGATCTCCTCAAAGGCCTTGTGTGGTACACCCATCACCACATTGCCAAACATGGTAATAAAACGGCGGTAGGAATCGTAGGCAAAACGCGGGTTATCCGACATCTGGATGAGGCCCTGCACGGTCTCGTCGTTGAGGCCAATGTTGAGCACGGTATCCATCATCCCGGGCATCGATTCACGCGCCCCTGAGCGCACCGAGAGGAGCAGCGGTCGACGGCGGTCCCCGAACACGACACCCACGGCCTGTTCGATCTTCTGCAGCGCCACCATCAGTGCATCCCACATGCCTTCCGGATAGCGGTTGCCGGCGGCGTAATAGTTCCGACAGGCCTCAGTGGAGATCGTACAACCAGGAGGTACACGCATCCCGAGTGCCGTCATCTCTGCCAGTCCTGCTCCCTTGCCACCGAGCAGGTCACGCCATGCCCCTTTCCCCTCGGCTACACCATTGGCAAATAGATAGACGTACTTGTTCTTGGCTGCCATTGCTCCCCCTGTTGCAGCACTACCGCGTTAGAGGACAGCCCCCTGGTCAAGCTGAAAGGCCTCGTGTAGGACGCGCACTGCGAGTTCAGTATATTTGTCCTCGATGACGCAGGAAATTTTGATTTCTGAAGTGCTGATCATCAAAATGTTGATATTCTCGGCCGCGAGCGCTTCAAACATACGTGCCGCTACCCCTGCATGGCTCTGCATCCCCACTCCAACAATGGAGACTTTCGCGATGTTGGTCTGTAACGTGGCTTCTTCCGCCCCCAGGTCCGCCAGACTCTGGCGCGCCAGTGCCAGGGTCTGTTGCGCATCGGAGCGCGACACGGTGAACGAGATATCGGTCAACCCTCCCTCACTGGAGTTCTGAATGATCATATCCACCACGATGTCCGCCGCGGCAATGCGGCCAAAGAGTTTCGCGGCGATACCGGGCCGGTCCGGGACACGGGTCAGCGTGATCTTGGCCTGGTTCTTGTCCGCCGTCACCCCCGCGACGATGACTTGCTCCATATCCTGATCAGGCCTTGTGACCAACGTCCCACTCCCCTCGCTAAACGACGATTTGACCACCACTGGTACGTCATACTTTTTGGCAAACTCGACCGAGCGCGCTTGTAGCACTTTCGCCCCTAAACGCGCCATCTCTAACATCTCGTCGTATGAGATACGCGCCAGCCGTCGCGCCTGTGGGACGATATTAGGATCGGCGCTATACACCCCATCGACATCCGTATAAATCTCACAGAGCTCCGCGTGCAGAGCGGCCGCTAAGGCGACGGCAGTGAGATCCGAGCCGCCACGCCCCAAGGTCGTGACATCGTCGGCCTCACTGACCCCCTGAAAACCTGCCACCACCGGCACGATGCCCGCCACCAGTGCGCGCCGCAAACGCGCCGTGGTAATGTGCTTGATACGGGCCCGCGTATGCACATTGTCGGTCAGGATGCCCCCCTGCGGACCAGTAAACGATTCTGCCTGGCACCCCAATTCCTGGAGGGTCATCGCCACCAGGGCAATGGAGACCATTTCCCCGGTGGCCAGCAGCATATCTACTTCCCGTGCTACTGGGGTAGCCGAGACCGCACGCGCCAACCCGAGGAGACGATCCGTCTCCCCAGCCATGGCGGAGACCACCACCACCACCTGATGCCCCTCCTGGCGGGTCCGCCGCACACGCTCTGCCACAGCGCGGATGCGTTCGATACTCCCTACTGACGTGCCACCGTATTTTTGTACTATAACACCCATATATATATCTTAACGTCTCTACTCTTCTTCGACCTCTTCGACGCGGATGCGCATGGTCTCCCCCTGGATCGTCGGCAGGGTCGCAATGGCTTGCAAGGCCTTCCGGACACTGAGTTCACGCGCCTCGTGCGTCATCATCACCACCGCCACCGGGGCGCCCTGGACCTGCCCGCGGCCTTTCTGCAGCACCGATTCGATGCTGATCGCATGCTCGCCGAGTATCCCTGCGATGGCCGCCAGGACCCGCGGCTGATCGACGACTTGAAAGCGCAGATAATGCTTGCAGACCACGTCCTCGACACTCTGGTGCGGCACATCCTGCAGGCTGTGGTCCTGGTATGACTGTGGGGGCACGCGGCCGCTGCTGTCTTTCAGGATATTGCGCGCCACATCGACGATATCCCCCACCACGGCACTGCCAGTGGGAAAGGCCCCGGCACCGCGGCCAATCAGCATATTGCGGCCCACGACATCGCCGCGGATCGAGATGGCATTGTAGACCCCATTGACATTGGCCAACCAGCTCTGTACCGCCACCAGGGCAGGATGCACGCGGACGTCCAGCCGCCCCTCAGCCATCTTGGCGAGTGCCAACAGCTTGACGCGATACCCGAGTTCCCGCGCATAGGCAATATCGAGTTGCGTCAGGGCCGAGATGCCTTCCGTATAGATCGTCTCGTACGGTACCCAGGAGCCAAAGGCGAGCGACGCCAACAGGGCGATTTTCTGCGCCGCATCGATGCCATCCACGTCAAAACTCGGATCGGCTTCCGCATAGCCCAGCTCCTGGGCTTCCCGCAGGGCCTCCTGGAAGTCCCGCCCCTGGTCACTCATCTTGCTGAGGATGTAATTGGTGGTGCCGTTGATGATGCACGAGATGGACTGAAACTGATTGGCTACGAAGCCTTCTTTGATGGTGCGGATGATGGGGATCCCCCCGCCCACACTGGCTTCGAAGCCAATATCGCGCCCCAGGGTACTGGCGGTTTGAAAGATTTCGCGTCCGTGCCGGGCGAGCAGTGCCTTATTGGCCGTGACCACGTGCTTGCCCTGCTGCAGTGCCGTTAGTAGGTAGGTACGTGCCGGCTCATAGCCTCCAATCAGTTCGACCACAATGGCAATCTCAGGGTCGTGCAGCACCTCCAGCGCATCGCCCGTGAGCAGCGCTTTCGGTAGTTGCACAGTGCGCTCTCGGTCAGGATGTTGTGTGGCCACGCGCTTCAGCTCCAGACGTGCCCCGAGCCGCTCGGCAATGAGGCTGGCTTGCTGCTGCAGGATCTGCACCACCCCCGTGCCGACGTTGCCCAGGCCAATGAGCCCTACCTGAATGGTTTGCATGCGTGTCCCTCAACCTTCTGTGCGCAAGGAGGACAGGCGTTGACCCACCCCGCCAAACTGGCGGGGCAACTGCTGTGCGCAGCACTTAGAACAGCCGGCGCAGCCCGCGCAGGGCCTGCCGCGTGCGGTGGGCATTCTCGATCAGGGCGAAGCGCACGTGCCGGTCGCCGCCTTCGCCAAACCCGATGCCTGGCGACATCGCCACTTTTGCCTCTTTGAGCACGTGCTTGGCAAATTCCAGGGAGCCCATGGCACGATACTGCTCCGGAATCGGCGCCCACACAAACATCGTGCCCTGCGGCTGCTGGACTGGCCAGCCAAGGCGCTGCAAGCCCTGGACCAGGACGTCACGCCGCTGCTGGTACATGTCGCGAATCACTTCTGTTTCATGCTCCAGCTCGTTTAACGCCACAATGCTGGCGATCTGCAGCGGCTGGAAGATGCCGTAATCGAGATAGCTCTTCATCTTGCGCAGTGCCCCTACCAGGGTAGGGTTCCCCAGGGCAAAGCCCACCCGCCAGCCGGGCATGTTAAAACTCTTGGACATCGAGAAGAATTCGACGCCGACCTCCTTGGCACCGGGCACCTGCAGCAGACTCGGGGCCTGATAGCCGTCGAACACCAGGTCGGCATAGGCAAAGTCGTGCACCACGATGAGCCCGACGTCGCGGGCAAAGGCCACGACCTGGCGGAAAAACTCTAGATCCACACAGCTCGTGGTGGGATTGTGCGGGAAGTTGAGGATGAGCACTTGGGGGCATGGCCGGTGCTGCGTATACGCCTGCTGCAGGTCGTGGAGCAGCTCGTCTGTGGCGCTAAAAGGTAAATAGAGGACGTCCCCATTGGCAAAGATCGGCCCGTAGATGTGGATGGGATAGGCCGGGGTAGGCACCATGACCACATCACCCGGGTTGACCGTCGCCCACATGAGATGCGAAAAGCCCTCCTTCACCCCGATGGTAGTGACTACTTCACTCTCATGGTCGAGATCAACACCGAAACGCCGCCGGTAGTAATTGGCGATGGCGAGGCGCAGCTTGGTAATCCCACGTGAGGCCGAATAGCGGTGATTGCGTGGGTTCTTGGCCGCCTCGCAGAGCTTGTCGATAATCGACTGCGGGGGCGGATTGTCAGGATTGCCCATACCAAAATCAATGATATCCTCACCGGCTCGCCGCGCCTGCATCTTCAGCTCATCGACGATGGCAAACACATACGGTGGCAAACGATCGATACGTGCAAATTTCTGCATGACGCCCCTCAGTTCTCAGTCTTTCCCCGCCACAATTGCCGGCACCTGCTCCTGGGCCGTCAGATGGTGCGCGGTTTGGTCAGTAGCCGTGCGGTCGGCAAAGTTGCCCACGCGCACACGATAACGCGAGCCCTGTTCGGACACAGCCACGGGTTGCACCCGGATTATGCCCCTCTCAGGCTGGCGTGCGGGGGCTACGGGTTTGTGGGCAGCTACCTTGGCACTCCCAGGCGGTACTGTTGCCACTACTGGGGTCGCTTTGGGTGCGGGAGTGGCCTTCGTCTGCTTGTGCGACTCGTGCGCCGCTGCCGCCCGCATCGTTCCCCCTGCTGGGGTCGCCTTGCCCCGATTCGCGCCCGCCGCAGCTTTCGTACCCGCCGCAGCGCCACTGGGTGCCGGCGTCGGTGGCAGGGTAAGTGGAGCATAGGCGACGTTGCTATTCGTCAGCATGTTATAAAACGTCACCGGTTCCTGTGGCTGGCTCGTCGCGTCCCGGCTCTGTGACGATGTCTCCGGAGTCGATGAGGTGACTGTGGCTCCTGAGGGGGCAATCTGCTCGCTCGCTTTGTACCACATGCCTACCATAACCCCACCGCCAAAGACTGTTAGGCAGACAACGATGACAAACCCTACTGCCAAGCCGATGTAACGCTGGCTCGGGACCAGCCCTCTGGTGTGTCCTTGCCGTATACCGTTCGCTGAGATGGTGTGTTTCACGTGCGGCTCACTCTCTGGGCTAGAGGTGGTTACTACATGGCGTCCGGCGTCGGGACGCCAAGCAACTGCAAGCCATTACGCAACACGATCCGTACGGCAGCCGTGAGGGTCACGCGCGTGGCCGTCGAGACCCGCGCTTCCGGCTGGAGGATGCGGACCGTACGGTCCTTATTTCCACGTGTCCAATAGCTATTAAAGTCCGCTGCGATGCTGAGGAGATGCTGTGCCACCAGCGACGGCTCCCATTCCTGCGCCGCTGCCGCCACCGCGTCGGGATAGGCGGCCAGTTTACGCACCAGGGCGCGCTCTTCTGGTTCGTTCAGGAGGGTATAATCGACCTCCGCACTGCCGGGAGGCATCGGCGCCGCGGCCAGCACGCTGGCACAGCGGGCGTGCGTGTACTGCATATAGGGCCCGGTCTCGCCGTATGGATTGAGGATCGTCTCCAGGTCGAATTTCACGTCCCGCGTGCGCCGGCTCTTGAGATCATTAAAAATCACCGCGCCCACGCCGACCTGACGCGCCACCTGCTCGGCATTGGATAGGGTGGGATTGCTCGCGGCGATCTTCTCGCGCGCCATGGTGATGGCGTCCTCTAACACGGTCTTGAGCAGCGAGGCATTGCCCTGGCGGGTCGAGCCTTTTTCCCACTTCCCGCTGGCCGGGTTCTTGGTGAGCACCAGGCCAAACGGAATGTGATGGCAGGCGTGCGCCCAGGCAAAGCCGGCGAGTTCGAGCACTTTGAACACCTGCGCGAAGTGCAAACTCTGCCCCGTATCAACGACGTAGAGGCAGGTATCAAAGCCCCAGGTGCGTTGACGATACAGCGCCGTGGCCAGGTCGCGCGTGCTGTACAGCGTGGTCCCGTCTTGTTTCTTCAGCAGAAACGGTGGCATGTCATAGGCGGACAGATCAACGACTAATGCTCCTTGACTTTCGGTCACCAGGCCCTTGGCCCGTAGCTCGGCCAGGGCTCCCTCCATATACGGCTCAAAAAACGACTCCCCGAGGACGTGCTCGAAGGATACCCCTAGTAGATCGTACACCTTCTGAAATTCTGCCAGCGACACATCGACAAACCAGCGCCAGTATTGGCGCGCCTCCGGATCGCCCGCCTCCAGGCGTTGGAACCAGCGGCGTCCCTCCTCGGCAAACTCCGGGTCGCTTTGCGCTGTTTGGCTGGCCCGCACGTAGAGCGCATTGAGCTGCACGATGTCTTCTACATTGGCCCGCTCGTCCCAGCCAAAGCGCTTGTACGCCGCAATTAGCAAGCCAAACGGTGTGCCCCAGTCGCCCAGGTGGTTGTCCCCCTCCACTGTATAACCGCGGGCGCGCAAAATCTGCGTGAGGGCGTGGCCGATCATGGTCGAGCGAATGTGGTGAAAGAGGAGTTCTTTGGCGATATTGGGACTGGAGTAATCGATTACGACCTTCTTACCGCGCCCTTCCTCGCCGTGCCCATACTGCGCCCCTGCCGCCAGGACGGCCGGCAACACCTCGCGTCCCAGGAACCCATCGTCCAGGGTAAAGTTGAGATAGGGGCCCTGCGCCTTGATCGTGGCAATCGGCGCCCGCACAGCGATGCTCTCGGCCAACTTTGCGGCGACTTGCGGGGGTGCCTGCCGCCAGGCTTTGGCGAGCGTGAAACAGGGGAAGGCGTAGTCACCCCAGGCGGGTTCTGGAGGCGTGCGCAGGAGGGTGACGATGGCCTCTACGGGCTGTCCTAATGGTTCTACGAGACATCGAGCCACAGCTTCTTTATAGGCTTCCACGCCGTCTCCTCTCCCACGCTGGCGCCCATGGTGTGGCGCATGGCTGCAAAGTATAAGGACTCACCGTCAGAAAATCTAGGGCGCTACGGGCGGATAGGTAAAACAAACGCATTTTTGCGCCCACCGACCAGGTCTATTCCGGTGCGGTGCACGATGTCCAGTGCTGCGTCGATCGTTGCAGCCATTCGGCATTGTAAACGCACTGTTCTCTCTGCGCCACCGGCCGTGCCCCCTGGAGCTCCCAGGAAGCCATACCCTGGCGCAGGACTTATACAAGCGCCAAGGCACTTCTTTCCTCTTGTCTATGCCGTTCAATTTTTGCTATAGTGCACGCATGTACAGTATTCTCATGAGGTATTTTCGATACACCTGTATGGAGTGATCTATGTCTCAGAACCAGCTTCAGCTCCCCCAGGCTCCTGGAGCAAATGCGTACGGTGATTCGCGCCCGGCACTATAGCTTACGCACCGAAGAAACCTATCTGAGCTGGGTAAAACGCTTCATCCTGTTTCACGGCAAGCGGCATCCACGCGACATGGGTGCCCAGGAAGTGCAGCAATTTTTAGCATATCTGGCTGTCGAAGGCCACGTCGCCGCCTCCACCCAGAGCCAGGCCCTCAGCGCCATTCTGTTTCTGTATCAGCAGGTCCTCAAGTACGACCTCGGCTGGCTGCACGACGTGGTGCGCGCCAAGCAACCGCAGCGGCTTCCCGTGATCCTGACCCGGGACGAGGTCGCGGCGGTGCTGCGACATCTCTCGGGCACCCCATGGATCATGGCCACGCTCCTGTATGGTGCAGGGTTGCGCCTGATGGAGTGCATTCGCCTGCGGGTGAAAGACCTTGATTTTGCCTACAATCAAATCGTCGTGCGCGACGGCAAAGGTCAGAAAGACCGTGTTACCATGCTGCCGCAGCACGTCAAAGCAGCCTTACAGCAGCATCTGCTGGACGTCCAACACCTCTACACCCAGGATCTCGCGACAGGCGGTGGGGGCGTGTACCTCCCGTACGCGCTGGAGCGCAAATACCCTAACGCCTATCACGAGTGGGTGTGGCAATATGTCTTTCCTGCGGCCCAGGTGTCGCGCGATCCTCGCACAGGCATCGTCCGGCGGCACCATATCCACAAACTGGTCTTGCAGCGGGCCGTGTACGCCGCTGTCCGCAAGGCAGATATCTCCAAGCCAGCCAGTTGTCATAGCTTTCGGCACGCCTTTGCGACCCATCTCCTTGAAGCCGGGTATGATATCCGGACAGTGCAAGAATTACTCGGGCACAAAGACGTTAGTACGACGATGATATACACCCACGTGCTCAACCGGGGTGGTCGCGGCGTCAAGAGCCCTGCAGACCTGCTGGGCGCCACCCTCTGAGCCGGTGATATTTTTCTCCACCCTTTTTTTCGTTCGTATGAGGTATCAGATAACGATATCGTTGCCAGGCTGTTTTTCCACAGAAATACTCCAGCACCTTTTGATACCATGTGGATTGTATCCGATATCCAGCTACGGCGTGCTCCGGATTAGGTCTCACGGAGTGAGACATTTTCCTGGGGCATTTAGGTATCATATGGTGATATCATTGCCACCCTGTTTGGTTCTTGGCCAAAGTTCGTGAAGCCGAGGCGATCCGGTATAATTTCAGAAGTTAGTGTATCTCCCAGCCTCGGCTGGCACCTATCACTCATAAAAGAAGGACCTCGTTGTTGTTGAACGACCTCTATGCTCGCCTCCTTCCACCTCCTCTCCAGGTGGAGACCCTCACCCTTGAGGACCATGGCCTGACCCTGGACGGGAAGGTCACAGCCCCGACAGCCCCCTGTCCCACCTGTGCGCAGCCGGCCGCCCGCGTTCATAGCGGTTACCGCCGTACGCTGGCCGATCTGCCCTGGGCGACGCTCCCTGTCTGCCTCTCTCTCCAGGTGCGGCGCTTTTTTTGCGATACCCCCTCCTGTGGTCGGCGGACCTTCACCGAGCGGGTGCCGACCGTGGCACGTCCGTATGCCCACACCACCACCCGGGCGAGCCAGGCCCAATGTGATACCGGCTTGGCGCAGGGCGGGGCGGCAGGTGCCCGCCAGCTCGCGCGGCAGGGTCTGCCTGGCAGCCGCCAGACCGTGCTGCGCCGGGTCCGCGACTACCAGCCCGCTTCGCAACCAGCCCCCCGTGTGATCGGCATCGACGACTGGGCGAAACGCAAGGGCCACACCTATGGCACCATCGTGGTGGATCTTGACCGGCGATGCCCGATCGATCTGCTCGAGGACCGCACCTCCGAGACCGTTGCCGCCTGGCTCCAAGCCCATCCCGAGGTGAGGGTTGTGGCGCGGGATCGCGCGGAAGCCTACGCGTCCGGGGTCACCCACGGTGCCCCGGATGCGGTGCAGGTCGCGGACCGCTGGCATCTCCTGAAGAATCTGCGGGAAGCGGTCGAGGTCGAGTTATGCCAACGCCCGATCCTGCCCTGGGCTCCGCCTCTCCCGGAGGCGGAGAGCCTCCTGCCAGCCGCGCCCGTCCCTCCCGTTCTGGAGACCACAGGCACGGCCCACCCCCTTCCGGCTGCTGAGACGCCCTCTGGGAGCCGCGCCGACGTCGCCCGATTGGCCCGGCGTGCCCAGCGCCTAGCGCAGTACGAGCGCGCCCGTGCGCTGCGGCACCAAGGCTACACGTGGGCGGTCGTCGCGCAGCAGGTCGGGGTGCGTCCACGGACCCTCCGCTACTGGTTCGCAAGGGCGTGCTTCCCCGAGCGCAAACGCCGCACCGGGGATCGCAGTGGCCGCGATCCGTCTCGGGCGTATCTCTGGCAGCGCTGGGAGGCCGGGGAGCACAGTGCGACGCAGCTGTGGCACGAGCTGCGCGCCCAAGGCTTCCGGGGGTCTTACAGGGGCGTGGCCCGCGTGCTGGCGCCCTGGCGTCAGCGCAAGACCGGGCGCCAACGTAGGCCAGCGACCGCAGCGGCTCCCACCCCACCGGCGCCACCGGCGCTGACCGCCCGCCAGATGGCGTAGAGCTTGCTCCGCCGTCCTGACCAGCGCACCGAGGCCGAGCAGGGCCAGCTGACACAGGTCCAGCAAGCCGATCCGCTGCTGGCGACCCTTGCTACCCACACGGAGGCCTTTGCACGGATGGTGCGGGAGCGGGCCGCGGAACGACTCGAACCCTGGTTGGAGGGCGTGCTCGCCAGTCCCTGGCGTGAGCTGAAGCGCTTTGCCCAGGGGCTTCGCCAGGACTATGCCGCTGTGAAAGCCGCGCTGACGTGGCCCTATAGCAATGGCCCCACGGAGGGCCATGTCAACCGGCTGAAGTTGTTCAAACGCCAGATGTATGGGCGGGCCCAGCTGGATCTCCTGCGGCAGCGGGTACTCTATGCGTCCTAAGTGACGTGCGAGCCCGCTTCACGAACTCTGGCCAAGAACCGATTTATGTGTCAAATGACAATTGCACGACCTGTTACTGTCGCATGCCGCGATGCCCCCTGTTTGGTCAAGTGGCTCCGCGAGCACAATTCACCTGGCATGATTGGCATCGGCATGCTCCACGCTGGCGTTGCCGAGCCTGTCGTGCCTTGGTATCGGCGCGTATAGGCACGGCCTATGCGGGTATCCGGACGGAGGGCACCACCTACCTCCGCGGGGCGGTAGCCCTGGCGGAAGGGATGAGCATCCGCGCCACGGGACGGCTGTTGAGCGTCGACAAAGACACCGTGAATCATTGGCTACCGGTGTTGGGGCGGCACTGTCAGGGTGTGATGCACTACTTCTTCCGTCACTTGCATCTGCGCGAGTGTCAGTTGGACGAGTTGTGGACGTTTGTCGCCAAGAAGGAAGCCCATCTGACGCCGCTGGAGAAACTGGCTACCATCTACGGCGATGCCTGGGTCTGGATCGCCTTCAGTCCAGTGTGCAAACTGGTCCCTGCCTGGGTCGTGGGAAAACGGACATTGCGGGACGCCCGCCGGCTGGTGTTGCGGCTGCAAGCGGCGACGGACGGGCACATTCCCTTCTTCACCAGCGACGCCCTGCCACACTATGCCGATGCCTTGTTGGAGGTGTATGGTGTGTGGGACACACCACCACGGCAAGGGACACGTGGGCGTGTGCCCAAACCCCGCCGCTACCCGCCACCAGACTTGTGCTACGCGGTGGTCGTCAAAGAGCGCGCGCATGGTCGGGTGATCCACGTCACCACGCACATCATCTACGGGACCACCGAGCAGGTCGAAGCGGCCTTGCGGGCGTCGCCTGTCAGCCACACCATCAATACGTATGGCGTGGAGCGCAACAACTTGACGGTACGCCAGCACGCCCGGCGGATGGGGCGGAAGGTCAATGCCTTCTCGAAAGACCAGGACTACTTAGAATACCAACTCGCCCTCGCCTTGGCGTATTACCATTTCGTTATCCCACATCGCAGTCTGCGGCAACGTTTACTACATCCTGTCCCAACTAAAGGTTGTAACGGATCGCCCAAGAAATGGAAGCCCGTGACCCCAGCCATGGCCGCGGGCTTGACGGATCATGTCTGGACCATGGATGAGTTGCTGAGCTTTTGTGGCCCACCTCATTCACTATGGTAAGCGCCGAGTGCAGCTTTCACCCGTTATAGGGACACTACCCAAGTTTTCATTTGAGACGTATTTGGAGCATGATTTCCCTCTGCGATAACTCAGGCCGAGGACAAGGGGGAGAGACGATGGTCAGCTTCAAGGGAGCCCATTTCCCACAGGATATCATTCTCATGGGCGTGCGCTGGTATGTGGCTTACCCCTTGAGCTATCGGCATGTCGAAGAACTCATGGAGGAGCGCGGGGTGCCGATCGACCACGCGACCATCCAGCGCTGGGTCGTGAAATACAGTCCCCAATTGGAAGAAGCGTTTCATCGCCGCAAGCGCCCTGTGTGGGTCAGCTGGCGCATGGACGAGACCTACATCAAGGTCAAAGGTCAATGGTATTACCTCTATCGTGCCGTGGATAAGACAGGCCAGACGATAGATTTCCTGTTGACAGAACAGCGTGACGAGCAGGCTGCGAAACGCTTCCTGACCAAGGCGATCCGCCGTCATGGCGTGCCGGAGAAGATCACCATCGACGG
>WNGG01002285.1_pt1 | contig 21717 bp, 20 predicted proteins | sample 5400661 | NCBI WGS metagenome assembly WNGG01 (sample SAMN13153372, study PRJNA577476) | soil metagenome | isolation source: 100 cm soil or saprolite under Garry oak tree replicate 1 | place: USA:California | collected 2016-06-15
TCGAACGCAGGGTCGCGATCACGTGAACCCGAAAGCTGGTATATCCGAGAGGCCACGGTCGAACTACTCGGCCGGTGATTCTGCCTTCAAGCTTGCGAACCGCGCTCATGGTCACGAACAGGCTGACCCGCGTGTCGTGAGGACAAACCGGGCAAGCGGCTTTAAGTTAGATCGGTAGTCCGACCCCGCACGCTCAATCCGGTTCGCGTTACGGAACCCTCGGCCCACCAGCCGTCGCGATGCACTCGCGGCGATCGATCCCCCCTGTCCGATTAGTTTTCGCACGGAGGGCGGTCTTTACAAGTTGAAACGAGCTACGGGCGTGCCAGAAGGAGGTCCAAAGTTGAGTGCGTCATTGAAGAGTGTTGGTGCCATCACACTGTTCGTCGAGGATCCAGAGCGCTCGAAGACCTTCTACCGGGATGTGTTCGGTTTGCCTGTTGCCTTTGAAGACAAGAACTCCGTGGCTTTCAAATTTGGCAATCTCCTCGTCAACCTGCTCAAACAGCAGGAGGCGCACGGCTTGATCGAACCTGCCGCGGTGGCCGGCCGCGAGGCCGGTTCGCGCTTCCAATTCTCGATCTGGGTGGACGACGCGGACAGCGTTTGCTCGGAGCTCCGCAAGCGCGGTGTGGAGCTGCTCAACGGCCCCGTCAACAGGACATGGGGGATGCGCACGGCGAGCTTCACAGACCCCGACGGTCACATCTGGGAGATTGCGCAGGAATTGTCCTGAGCTCGGCGTGGCTCAATTTGCCCATTGCCGCGGCTCCTTCAGCGGCCGAGAATCCTGGTGTGGGCGAGGTATCCCAGAGCCGGCAGTCGCCGGACGTTGGGACTGTCTCCACCGACGGGTCTCGGGTGTGGGATGGGAGCTTCTGGGTTCGACGCCAATCCGACCAGCCGTTTCAAGAACTCCAACCTCCCATCGCTCGGCATTTTTCAGACGAGCTTTGGTCGGCGCGGCGGCGCTTCGGGTTTGGTGGGGTGATCCTCGCCGCCGTGGTCGGGGAGGTGCTGAGCTCGATCCATTTCACGTTGCCATGGTCCGGATCGCTGGAATCGGCTCTGACCGCGATGCTGATCACCAACCTGGTCTGGGGATTGTTCACCTGGGGTTCGGTCGTGGTGATTCTCAGCATCGGCCGACGCGGAATAGACGTCCTTCTGCTGCGGGCTATGTTGGTTGCTTTCATCCTGGGGGTGGCGTTCTTGATAGTCCTGGTGGTGATGCCGCTACCGGTCACGCCGCGCGTCCCTACTCTCCTGATCGTCCTCACAGCAGGGCTCATTTGGGCCGTCACGTTGGGGCCGGTCCTGGCCATGTTCTCGATCCTGGCCAACCTACTTTGGTACCGCAGCCTCACATCGCTGCGCCCTCAGCTTGGGATCTTCAACCGCGGGTCAAAGAACTAAGCGTGCTTCGACTCGCTCATCTCGAGCAGATGACCGTCCGGATCCCGAAAGAAGGAGCGAATCTTGCAGACGCGCAGCACGGTCAACTTGACTCCGTCGGCGGGAAAGTCGTGCTTCACGACCCGAGCTCACCGTTGAGGGGTTTGACTAGCATGCTGACCGGTGAGTGCCCGGTTCTCGGTCCGCGACGCGACTGCTGCCGATCTTCCACGAGTCGGCGAAATCAAGGTCCGCAACTGGGCGGACACCTACGGCCCCCTCCTCGATCCTGCCGTCCTGCGCCCGTTCCTCGACGCAGACGCCCAACTGGCCGAGCTGCGGGAGACGTTCGCCCAGCCGGACGTGTTGATCCTGGTTGCTGAGGACGGATCCGGCGAAATTTCCGGATTCGCGCTCACATATCTCGAGACCGAGCCGGAGCCGTGGCTCGAATCGCTGCACGTGCTGCGCGGGGTGCGAGGCACCGGCATCGGCTCACTCCTGATGCGTTCCACCGCTGAGCGCCTCATGGCTCGGGGCTACACGAGCATGCGGCTCGGGGTGATTTCGGGGAATGCCGCCGCAGCGCGCTTTTACGAGCGACTCGCAGGATCGATGATTGGCGTGGAACCGGTGTCATGGGCGCCAGGCGTCGCCCATCAGGTGTACAGGTGGGCGGACCTCGCTCCGCTCGCGCAAGTGAGCCGGTAAGCGCCGGACAGGGCGTCCGCCTGCCCACCGGCCGCAGGCCAATTGCTGAATTGACAAGATCCCCTCGATCACTTGACAGAAGCGGTGGGTTAATGCATGCGGAGACGGGCGTCGGGGCCGGTGTCGCGTGCCGCCAACGAGATGAGGGTGGGGGCGCCCGTTTCCATTGACGCCGAAGCGCACCAAGCGTGGACGGACCATCCGCCAGCTCAGCTGGGCCGGCGTGAAGGTCGGTGACGAGATCGAAGTCGCACAGGTCAGCGGTTCCGGGAAGCTGACCATCGCTCCTGCAGCTTCCGGCTGGCGACGTACCGAATCGATCGGCCTCCGCCCTCCTGGTCGAGCCAACCGTCACGACGGAGTCGCTGCAGGTCTTGAGTTGCCGTCGGGCCGGCGATGCCCGCCTCTCGGCGATGGTCGACGTTCGTGACCGGCAGGCCGAGAAGGGTTTGGTCCAGCGCGATGGCGAACCGTGCGGGATAGGCCTGGTCGCGCACGAGCTCCTCGCAGAAATCATGCCGCGCATAGGCGATCTCGAGCCATCGCCGCCGCTCTGTCGCCTCGAACACATGAGCTTCGATGCAGAAATCCACCCATCGCGACGCGTCGCGACCTGGATCGAACGACCGGCCTTGAACTTCCTCTAGAACCGCGTAGTACTCGCGCGTGTGCCGCCCGAGGTACGGCTCGATGGAGACCAGCTCCGGGCGCAGCAGCCCTTCCTTTGCAAGCACCAAGGACTGGACGATTCGGGCCACCCTTCCATTGCCGTCGCGAAACGGATGAATGGACACCAGGTTGAGATGAGCCATCGCGGCGCGTACGACCGGGTGACGGGTGAGGTCGCCCTTACCCAACCACCCCGCTACCTCGTTGAGGAGTGCGGGAACTTCGCTCGACGCGGGCGGCCGGTAAGGATCTCGGCCCAGACCGCGGGTCACGATCATGGCGCCCTCGCGCAAGCGGCCCGGACCGGCTTGGGGTTGTGGGTGGCAGACGAGGAAATGAAGATCGAGCACGGTCTGCGGCGACCACTGAAAACGACGGTCGTCCGCCAGGACGGCGACACGATCCATCGCCTGGGCATAAGCGGAGATGATCCGTTGGGTCTCGTCAGAGGCGCCGGCCGGGTGCCGCCCGGCCAGGATCTCGACCGTGTCCTCGAGACTCGCGCCGTAGCCCTCGATCGAGGTCGACCCGACGGTGGCCTCGGCCGCGGCCAGCCGGCGCAGGGCGCCCGTCCACGGCTGCGCCGAGTCGCCCAGGTGCTGCGCCAGGTAGCGGCGCAGCTCGTCGAGCTCTTCCAGGCGACGAAGGATCGCGGTGGACTTGGGGGGGACGGCGTAGAGCGTCATGGGGAGGAGTATAGGCGAATATATTATTATTCGTTTATTTCCGTGAGACGACGAGAGGGACCCTTGCGACGCTTGACGCTAGGCCACCACTCTCCCCTTCGGGAGAGTGGACCCAACACTCGATGTCCACCCCTGGGCGAAAAGTGGTAAATCAAAGGGGTCGTTTTTGGGCTTCTCGTGAAGTCTTTGCGGGGGTGATCGTATGTCTGATTCTGTTGCTGCCAACAGCCGTCCAGACGCGCCGGAGGAGCGTCGAAAACAGATGGTGCGGGCGGTGGTCGCCAGCACCGTAGGCACGTCCATCGAGTGGTATGACTACTTTCTTTTCGGGACCATGGCAGCCCTCGTCTTCCCGAAGTTGTTCTTCCCGAAGGCCGACCCTCTGACCGGAACCCTGAACAACTACGCGATCTTTTTCGTCGGCTTTCTTGCCCGGCCGGTCGGCGCCTGGCTGTTTGGCACCTACGGTGACCGAATCGGCCGCAAGGCGACGCTCATCGCAACTCTTCTGTTCATGGGGATAGCGACATTCCTGATCGGCGTCATGCCAACCTACAGCTCAATCGGTCTCTGGGCCGCTGTGATTCTCGTGGGTTTGCGGTTGTGCCAGGGCATCGGTGTCGGGGGAGAGTGGGGTGGCTCCGTGCTCATGTCAATGGAGTGGGGGAGTCAAAAACGCAAGGGATTCCTTGCCAGCTGGCCGCAGTTCGGTGTGCCTGTGGGACTGCTGGGGTCGACTGCAATCACCGCGTTGACTCTCACCCTGGCAGGCGCGGCCACGTTTGAGGCCTGGGCCTGGAGGATTCCATTCCTGCTCAGCATCATCCTGGTCGGCGTCGGCCTGTACATCCGGCTTGGAATCCTGGAGACGCCGGTCTTTCGGTCAATCGTCCAGGAGCAACGAGTGGAGGCCCGTCCCGTCACAGAGGTGATACGCCGCAACTGGAGGGAGATCATCCTCAGCGCATTGCTGCGGCTCCCAGAGCAGGCGCCGTTCTACCTCTTCACCACTTTCGTTTTCACGTTCGGAGCGTTCGCCACCAAGCTAAACAAGCCATTCCTCACCTGGGCCGTAAGCGCGGCGGCGGTCATTTCATTCTTCAGCATCCCGTTCTTCGGTCACCTCTCCGACCGCATCGGCCGCAAGACGATGTACATGGCCGGCATCGTGGTGATGGCCGTATGGGGCTTTGTGTACTTCGGCCTCTACAGCACGGCCATCCCGCTCGTCGTCTTCATAGTGATCGCGCTCTCGCTCATCCCACATGACATGCAGTACGGGCCCCAGGCGGCGTTGATCGCCGAAAGCTTCACCGGACGGCTGCGCTACAGCGGCGCATCGATCGGCTATCAGCTGGCGTCCGTCATCGCCGGCGGGCCTGCGCCATACATCGCGACAAGGATCTGGGCAGGCGAAACCTTCCTTCCGGCCAAGAATCCCTACATGATCAGCCTCTACATCCTGCTCTGCTGTGTCATTGGTTTTGCAGCAGTCGTAATGCTGAAAGACCGCTCACAGCTCGACCACACCAGGGAGTACGAGGAACAGCCTGAGGCCGAAGCTGCCACTGCCACCCGGCGTGCGATGGGCTGAGCCCTACACGTTCATCTCGTGAGGCGCCCGTCGGCGGGCGCCTCTCTTTTTTCTGGCGCGAGGCTTCGCTCGAGCAGGCCGTGGAGAGCGGCCTGCTCGGCCGCCGGCAACGACGAAAGGCCGGGGGCGGCGGAGAGGATGGCAACGACGCGCTTGCGCAGGCGGCGTCCTTCCGCGGTAAGCGCCAGGTGCTTAACGCGGCGGTCCTTGGTGAGGTGCTGTCGCTCGATGAGGCCGCGCGCCTCGAGCCGATCGACGATGCCGGTCACGTTGGACGGGTCGCAGTGGAGCTTGCCGGCGGCCTCGTTCATGGGCAGCGCGTCGCCGAGCTGGCGAAGCAGCATAGCCTGGGGAAGGGTCAGGTGAAGCTCGGCCAGCTTCGCGTCGTAGTGATTCGTCAGGCTGCGGCTCAGGTCCATCAGTAGCCGGACGATCTCTTGCTGCGTTGGGCCCTTGGGCATCTCCTCCGCAGTCTAACTTGACACCTAGAAGGCTGTCGAGCTAGATTATTGAGGCTTCAACTAATTACCAATGGAGAGCCAATGAGCAGATCGACGGTCGAGTTCGCCAGGCCGGCTTCGGAAGAAACTCTCGACGCCGTCGCGGACCGGCTGCGCGAACGAAACTTCGAGGTGGTCATAGTCGACACTGCGGCGGAGGCCAGGGCCGCCGTGTTTGCGCGCATCCCCGAGGGCGCCGAGGTTCATTCCGGCAAGTCCAAGACGCTCGAGGATGTCGGCATCTTCAAAGAGCTTATGGAGTCGGATCGGTACGACTTCGTGCGCAAGCGCACACTCGGGATGGATCGCAAGACCCAGATGCGCGAGATCACCAAAATGGGCGCGACGCCTGACTACATGCTCGGCAGCGTGCAGGCGCTCACCGAGGCGGGGCAGCTCGTGGTGGCGTCGGCAAGCGGCAGCCAGATCGGCCCATACGCCGCAGGCGCGCGCCAGCTGATCCTCGTCGTCGGCAGCCAGAAGATCGTGCCTGACCTGGACACCGCGTTGCGCCGCATCAAGGAGCACGTGATGCCATACGAGGACGCTCGGCTCCGTGAGCAGATGGGCGTGGGCACGAAGCTCGCCCGCATTCTGATCCTCGAGCGCGATTACTCGCCCGGCCGGACGACGGTCATCCTGGTGCGCGCGCCGGTCGGCTTCTAAAAGCTCTACCGGTCGACGGCCTCCATCCGGTGGCGCTTCAGCGCATACAGAGTCGCCAGCCAGAGCACGATCGCGCCTGCTACCGCCGAGTTCGCCCACACCTGGAAGAGCAGGGGGAAGCCGAAGCCGTCAGCGAAGGCGTTCGTGAATGCCAGATATGACGGTCCAAGCAGCAGCCAGCTCGCGGCGACGGCAATGATCAACCCCCGCGACCGCGACCGCAGCCCGAAATCCAGCAGCACGATCATCGGCAGCAACAGGAGTACGAACTGGCCGGCGTACACGAGCGTCACCAGGAGCGGGGATGCGGCGACCGCCGCCGCGAGCTCCAGCGCACGGCCCCCGCGGTCAGCCCGAGGAGCTCCGAGGCGCTTGGCCGTCAAGACCACGACTGCCACGGCGAAAACGCCGGCCAAAGCCAACACAAGAACGCCGCCCCCGCGTCCCGAGTTGTACAGGCTTTCGGGGTGAAAAAGCCTGTTCAGGGTTCCGAGCGGAGCGACGTTGATGACCTCTCCGGATCCCTGCGCCTGGGAGGGCGCCACCCGCAACACGTATTCAGGAAGGAACTGAGGAGCGGCCACCAGCCACAGCAGCGCCCACGTGGCGACAGCCGCCGCCGCGAGACCGAACCGCCGGCCCCAAACGCTGAGGAGCAGCAGGGGTGCCTGGATCAGCTTGATCGCAAGTCCGATGCCCAGGGCGGCGCCGCCCCACCACCTGTCGCCGCGTAACCATGCCGTCAGCACGACAGCGCTCAACAGGAGCACCAGCACCTGAAGGTTGCGATTCTGGATTTCAGTCAGGGTGGGCGCGAAGCTGATGGTGGCGAGCAGAGCGACCAGAGCAAACTGCCAGTCGCGCACGAGGAGCGCGCGCAGCACAAGCCACACAAAGGCGAACAGACAGACGTTCGCGACGACCAGCGCAATTCCGGAGACAAGCTTCGCATCGAAGTTGACAAGCGGCTGGGTGAGCCAGAATGCGAGCGGCGGATAGAAAAGGAGGTAGTGCGGGAATCCCCCGCATGCACCCACGTTGCACTGATAGGGGTCGCCGCCGCTCGCGAGAACCCTCGCGCCCGCGAGGTAGGTTCGGACGAAATCGGTCGGCTCGTCAGAGATGAGCGGCTGGACCAGCCCGTACCAGAGATACGCCACGCTGATCGGCACGCCCGCCAGCCCCAGCAAGATGGAGCGGAATCGCCGTCTTGCCAGAGCGTGCCCCCATGGCTCGCGAGCGGACCTGGCCGGAAGGACCGCCGGGGAAACTGCCACCCGGGAAATCTAATGCTCGGGGACTGCTTCCGAACCCCCTTTGCGCCCTGCTGCTGAAGAAAATGCGGCCGAGTCCTGCGCCCCCTCCTCGCGTTGTCCTTGATGGAGGTGCCGATGGACACAACGAGTTGGGTGATCGTGGGCGTGATTGCGGGCCTGCTGATCATCGCCCTGCTGGCCGTGAGCCGGCGATCTCGGCAGCTGCCGCGCGCCAATCTCATGCCGCTCACTCCCGAAGCTCGGGACAGGTATGTGGTCAGGTGGGATCAGGTCGAGTCGCGGTTCGTCGAGGCGCCTGCGGAGGCGGTTCGCGAGGCGGATGCGCTGGTGCTCGCACTGCTGGGCGAGCGTGAGCACCCGCTCGCGGAGAAGCGACTTCCGGAGGGCGTCCGCAAGGCGCGCCGCGAGGGCGCACGGGGTGGAACCGAGAGTCTGCGCATGGCCATGCTCCACTACCGCGCCGTGATCGAGGAGATGGCACGCATTCCAGAGGCCGAGAGGATGCGGGAAGGACGGCGGGAGACGGCGTAGTCACGCGTCTGGTTGGTGGGGCGGCTGCTTCGCGGCCCACCAACCGCGCGGACCGTTACCGCTTTTGCCGCTCAACCGTTTAGGCTGTCTGAGGGGGTCAAGGTCCGGAAGCGGAGGGCCAGGCCTATGCGATTGATCTAGGGGAAACCCAGGGGTCAGTCGCACGCACCTGAGGAGACAGGATTGTTCAACCTCAAACGATCTGCCATTGCACTCAGCACAGTAGTAACGGTCGGCCTGGTGGCGGTTGTGGCGCTGTCAAGCTCGGCATCGGGGCAGGCCGCGCTGCGCCAGGCCACGAGCAAGCTCTCGGTCACCGCCCAGGCCGCCGGCGGCGGAGCCGGAATCGACAACATCACGTTCGCCCCGAACTCGTCGTTGGTGGCCAAACTGGCCGTAAACGTCACGGTCAGCTACATCTGTCAGCCCGTTTTCGATCCGACGACGGGCGGTGTGGACATCATCATGGGGAGCCAGGTCTTCGTGTCCCTGCAGGAGAGGACTGGCGGCAAAACCGTCGCCAACGGTTCAGGAGTGGCCTTCGGGACCGCAGTCTGTGACGAGTTCCTCACTCCGACGCCGACGGTCAACACGATGACCGTCCTTGTCCAGCCGGACGCGTTCGCATCCAACAGCGTGCCGTTCAAGAACGGCTCCGCGCTTGCAAGCGCGCAAATCATCGCGTGCCCAACCTCGTTCAACTCGTCGGGTTTTCCACCGCCCTGCGATTTCGGCAGCGCGGGTCCGACGATCATCTCGATCAAGTAGCCTCGGAATTCGAGCTGAGGGCCTGCGGCCGCGAGCCGCGGGCCCTTTTCCATTCCGAGCCGCGCGGCGGATAATGCCGCCGTGTCTCAGAGGGCGGCCCTGCCGCTCGATGTCCAGAACTCGTACCGGGCCCGCTATCGCACCATGCGGCCGGGCTGGAGCTCGAGCGGGGAGCAGATCGAAACACTCGTCCGCGGTCACCTGACGCCAGAAAGCCGAGTCCTCGACCTTGGCTGCGGGCGTGGCGGCATGGTCGAGCTCTTCTGGCGTGATGTCGCTCTCGCCGCCGGATTGGATCCCGACGCCCGATCGCTTGCCGAGCACCGTGCAGCGGGAATGCCCGTGGTGTCCGGGAGGGGTGAGCAGATCCCGTTCGCCGCCGACTCCTTCGACCTCGTGGTCTGCGTCTGGGTGCTCGAACACCTGCGCGGCCCGGAGACCGTGCTGCGCGAGGTTCGTCGTGTGCTGCGGCCCAAAGGTCACTTCGTTTTCCTCACGCCCAACCTTCGCAACCCCCTGCTCGCCTTCAACCGGCTCGGGCGCGCGCTGCCGCAATTGCAGCGAAGGCTGGTGCCGCGGCTGTATGGCCGTGTCGAGGCGGACACGTTTCCAGTCCAGTACCGCGCCAACACGGAGGGCGCCATCCGGAGCCTGGCCGAGCGCTGCGGCCTGGAGGTGGCGGCGCTCCGAGCCGTGCCCGACCCGACCTACCTCGCCTTCAACGGCTTCATGTTCAGGGCCTCGGTGATGTCAGAGGGGCTGATGCCGAGGGCGTGGGGCGTGCACCTGCTGGGCGACCTCGCTCGTCCCAGCTAGAAGCCCATCTGTTCCGCACGTTTGGCGTCGATCCCTTGAGGCCGCTCGCCAACGGTGCGGAATTGGTCGGCGGAATTGACGCGCGTTTTGACGCTGAACTGAAGGGCCGGGGCTCGATAATTCGGCTATGAGTTTTAGCGAGCTTCTGCTGATCATCGCGTTCGTGGTCTTTGTGGTCGCCGCCATCGGCCTCAGCTTCAAGAAGACGGACCTGATCGCGGTCGGCCTGGCGCTGTGGTCCCTCGCGGATCTGATCCCCCGCCTTTCGAGCATCACGCTGAGCGTCATTTTTCTGATCCTGGCGTTCGTAGCCTTCGTGCTGGCAGCGATCGGCTGGCGCTACAAGAAGATCGGCATGATCGCCGTCGGCCTGGCGTTGTGGATGGCGTCGATCGTCGTTCCGATGTTCATCCACTAGTCTCTACCTGGTCCGGGAGGCTACTGGCGGCGGGCACCCTCGCGGCGCCCCCGCCGCCAGTGAGCCGGGCTGCGATCAGCACCGGGATGATCGTGACCAGGATCACGAAGGACACCACCACGTTCACCTCGGGAAGCAGGATCCCATGCCGGATCTGACCGAAGATCCAGATCGGTAGGGTGCTCTGCGCGCCGGCTGTGAAGGTGGTCACGATCACCTCGTCGAAGGACAGCGCGAACGCGAGCATGGCTCCGGCCACGACGGCCGTCGAGATGAGCGGCAGCGTGATGTCTCGTAAGGTCTGAAATCCGTTCGCGCCCAGGTCCGCGGCCGCCTCGATGAGCGAGCCCTGGGTTCGCCGCAGCCGGGCCAGCACGTTGTTGTAGACCACCACGATGCAGAAGGTGGCGTGCCCGACGATGATCGTCCAGATCGAGAAGGTGATGCCGCTGAAGCTGAAGGCCGCGTTGAGCGCGATCCCGGTGATGATCCCGGGCAGGGCGAGCGGCAATATGAAAAGAAGGCTGACCGCATCGCGTCCGAAGAAGGCCGAGCGGTGGATCGCGAACGCTGCGCACGAGCCGAGAACCAACGCAACCGCGGTGGCCACGAGCCCCGCCTGCACGGATAGAAGCAGGGCCGAGCGGACGCTGGGGTCGTCCCAGGTCGCCGTGAACCATTTCAGCGTGAGGCCTGGAATCGGCCAGCTCTCGATGTTGGACGTGTTGAACGCATAGAAGAAGATCAGAAGGATCGGGATGAAGAGAAAGATGAGGATCAGAGCGGCCCAGATTCTCAGCGCGAGCCTCGTCAAGAAACCTTCCACCTCTATAGGGCCTCGAATGCGCCCAGGCGCTTGGCCAGGAGCAGGTAGACGGTCATGATCGCCACCGGCACCATGGACAGCGCGGCCGCGAAGGGCACGTTGTTGGCGATGCCGATGTTGCTGTAGACGACGTTGCCGATGAAGCTGGACCCGGCGCCGCCGACGAGGATCGGCGTGATGTAGTCGCCGAGGGTCAGCGAGAACGTGAAGATCGACCCCGCGACCACGCCCGGCATTGCCAGCGGCAGCACCACGTCGAGCACTGCGCGCCACCGCCTCGCGCCGAGGTCGGCGGCCGCCTCGAGCAGCGAGTCGGGCACCCGCTCGAGCGCGGCATAGGTGGGGATGATCATGAACGGCAGCCAGATGTAGGAGAAGACGAGCCACATGGCGGTGTTCGTGTAGCCGATGTTGGCCGGCGGAAGGCCGATCGACTGCAGGCTCCAGTTGAGCAAGCCGCTGTGATTGAGGATGAGGATCCAGGCGTAGACGCGCGCGAGATAGCTCGCCCACAGTGGAAGCAGGACCGCTGCGAAGAGCACTGTCTGGGTACGGCGCGACGCAACCTTGGCCATGTAGTACGCGAACGGGAAGGCAAGCACGGCGTCCGTGACCGTCACGAGCGCGGCGATGCCGACGGTGCGGCCGATGATCTGCCGGTAGGCGGGCTCGGTGAGGATGATCCGGAAGTTATCGAGGTTCCACACCTGGACGATCTGCGTGGTGAACGTGTCGATGGTCCAGAACGCGGTAACGAGCAGGAGCACGAGAGAGGTCAGGTAGACAAGGACAAACCAGGCCATTGGCGGTATGAGGAGCAGCGTCGGGCGCACCCATGGCCAGCGCCACAGCAGGGCCTGGAGAGGGGCGGCCCCGCGATTCTTGCGGAGCCGCCCTGCGGTTGTTACTGCCAAATGTCGGCCAACGGATCTAAGCGGTGATCGTCGTCCAGGCCGCCTGCCACTGGGAGTAAACGATGCAGTTCTCGGTGCCGTCGTCACAGGTCGAGATCGGGGTCTTCCAGAACTTGATGGTGTTGAAGTAGGAGCCCGGCGCGTCAGCGTGATACTGCGCGCACGAACCGGCCTGGAGCGTTTCCATCTCGGCGCATGCTTTGGTGTTGACCGGCGTCTCGCCGAACGACAGAGCCTGCATCGCCTGGACCTTGGGCGTGCTCACCCACTTGGTCCACAGGTATGCACAGTTGGGGTGAGGGGCCTTCGTGGCCAGCATCCAGGTGTCGGCCCAGCCGGTGGCGCCCTCCGTCGGGATCGTGTCGGCGACCGCCGCGCCGGCGGCCTTGAGCTGGATGGTCTGGAACGGCCAGGCCGCTCCGACGGTCACGTCTCCATTCTGGAACAGCGTGATCTCATCGCTCGCCAGGCCCCAGTACTTCTTGATCAACGGGCGCTGCTGCTTTAGCAGCGCCACCGCCGCGTCGAACTGCTTTTGCGTCAGCTCGTACGGGTCCTTGATCCCCAGATTCGGCTGGGTCTTGCTCAGGTAGAGGGCGGCGTCGGCGATCTGAATTGGGTTGTCGGGCACCGTCACCAGGCCCTTGTTGGCCGTGTCGTAGATCACGCTCCAGCTGGTCGGGGCGGTGGGGAACTTCTTGGTGCTGTAGAGCAGTGTGTTGGGGCCCCACTGCAGCGAGATCCCGTAATGGACTCCGAGGATCGTGTTGTAGGGCGGAGCCTTGAAGTACGTCTGAAAGTTGTTGAAGTCGGGGATCAGCGAAGTGTTCATGGGCTTCACGTCGCCGGCATAGATGAGACGAAGGTCTGCGTCCCCTGACGCCGACACCATGTCCCACTGACCGCCGCCGCCGTCCTTCATCAGGGTCACCATCTCGTCCGACGAGCCCGCCGGCTTCTGGTTGACCTTGCAGCCGGTGGCTGCGGTGAACGGGTCGACCCACGATTTGTCGGCGTAGCCGTCCCACAGGACGAGGTTGAGCTGGCCTTCGCCGGCGCCGATTGATGTTTGCGGCGCCATGGTCGCGGTCGGCGGCTGCCTGGCCGTCGACCCACCCGTGCTGGTCGTGGAGCCGCACGCGGTGGCCGCAACAAGCGCCGCCGCCGCGATCGTTCCCAGCCGGGACCATATGGCTGGGGCTTGTTTCGATCTCATTCTTCCTACCTCTCCTTGCTGTTGTCCGCCGCTGCGGGTTCCGGCTCCAGCGGCTGCTGCTGGTCGAGCACGTAAGTATGCTCGGGGGCCCAGGCGAGCCGGATTCGGCTGCCTTCATGCTCCTGCGCCGCGTCCGCGGCTTCCATATTCTGGCGCACGGCGACGAGCTGCTCGCCTCGGTCGAGGCGGACGTTGTAGCGGGTCGCCTGGCCCACGTAAACGACCTCCTCGACCACGCCTGGTTCCACCGTCATACCGGGCGGCGGGATGTCGCGCTCAAGGATGATGTGAAGCTTCTCCGGCCGGATCACGAACCGGACGCCGTCGCGGGTAAGTAGGTTAGAGATGCCGATGAAGCCGGCCACGAACTCCGTCGCCGGCCGCTCGTAGACGTCGACCGGCGGCCCGATCTGCTCGATCCGTCCGTTCGACATCACGGCAACACGGTCGCTCATGGTCAGGGCCTCCTCCTGGTCGTGCGTGACGTACACGAACGTGATCCCGACCTCTTTCTGGATCCGCTTCAGCTCGAGCTGCATCTCTTGGCGGAGCTTGAGGTCCAGGGCCCCGAGGGGCTCGTCGAGAAGCAGGACTTCCGGCTCATTGACGACCGCACGAGCCAGGGCGACGCGCTGCCGCTGGCCGCCAGACAGCTGGTTGGGCCGCCGCGCGTCCAGACCGACCAGCCTGACCATCCGCAGCGCGCGCTCGACCCGCTTGCGCCTCTCGGCGCGGGGCACGCCTTTGACGCGCAGCCCGTAGCCGATGTTGTCGCCGACCGTCATGTGAGGAAACAGCGCGTAGTCCTGGAAGACGGTATTCGTCTCGCGCTGGTGGGGCGGCACCGACGTCACGTCGCGGCCCCCCAGCTCGATGCGGCCGGCGTCGGGCCGCTCGAAACCGGCGATCAGCCGAAGCAGCGTGGTCTTGCCCGAGCCGGAGGGCCCGAGCAGCGTGAAAAACTCGCCCTCCTCTACCGTCAGGTCGACGCCCGCGACCGCGGCGACATGGCCGTAACTCTTGCGCACGCCCTCCAGGTGAAGCGCCGCCGGCTTTTCTGACTCGCTCAGTCGAGTGATGCCATTACGTGCTTAAGCTGCGTGTACTCCTCGAGCGAGTAGATCGACATGTCCTTGCCGTACCCGCTCTGCTTGTATCCGCCGTGCGGCATCTCATTGACGAGCGGTATATGCGTGTTGATCCACACGGTCCCGAACTGGAGGCGTCGGGCCATCCGCAGCGCGCGCCCGACGTCGCGCGTCCACACCGAGGCCGCGAGACCGTAATCGACTGAGTTCGCCCACCCGAGCGCTTCGTCCTCGTCGCTGAATCGCTGAATGGTGACCACCGGGCCGAACACCTCGCGCTTCACGATCTCGGCCTCGGGCCCGGGCGGAAGCACGATGGTCGGTTCGTACCACGAGCCGGCGCGCTTGATGCGCGCCCCACCTGTTGCGATCTCGGCTCCGGCTTTGCGCGCGCGTTCGACGAACCCTGATACGCGTTCGAGCTGCTCCTCGGAGACGAGCGGTCCCATCTCCGTTTCGGCGGCGCTCGGGTCGCCGACCTTCAACGATTCCACCGCGGGCACCAGGTCCTTGACCAGCTTGTCGTGGATGCGCGGGCCGGCGAGTACGCGAGTCGCGGAGGTGCAGTCCTGCCCGGCGTTGAAGAAGCCGCCGATCTTGATCCCGTCGACCACAGCCTGCAGGTTGGCGTCGTCGAACACGATGACTGGAGCCTTGCCGCCGAGCTCGAGGTGCACACGCTTCAACGTGGCCGCGGCCTCGCGCGCGACGATCTTGCCGGTCGCGACGTCGCCGGTGAGCGAGACCATCGCGACCCCTGGGTTGCGAACCAGCGCCGCGCCGACCACCTCGCCGTCGCCCGTGACCACGTTGAGGACGCCCTTCGGAAAGATGTCTTCGGCCAGCTCGGCCAGCCGGAGCAGGCTGAGCGGCGTCCATTCCGACGGCTTGATGACGACGGTGTTGCCCGCCGCAAGCGCGGGGCCCAGCTTCCACGCGGCCATCATCAGCGGGTAGTTCCAGGGCGCGATCGAGCCGACCACGCCCAGGGGCTCCCGCCGCAGAATGCTCGTGAATCCCTTCATGTACTCGCCGGCGGCGCGCCCTTCCAGGAGTCGCGCGGCGCCCGCGAAGAAGCGGAAGCAGTCGGCGATGGGCGGGATCTCCTCGGAGATGGTGGGCGCGAGCGGCTTGCCGACGTTCTCAGACTCGATCTGCGCCAGCTCCTCGCCGTGCAGCGTGATGACTTCGGCGAGCTTGAGCAGGCGCTCGCTGCGATCGCGCGGAGTGCTGTCGAACCAGACGTCGTCATACGCGTCGCGCGCGGCCCTGACCGCGAGGTTGACATCCTCCTCGGTTCCCTTGGGCACCGACGCGATGACCTTGCCGGTGGCGGGGTTGACGATGTCCTGGTGCTCGCGGCCCGTGCCCGGCACCCACTTGCCGTCGATGAACATCTCGCGGCTCTTCAGGGTCGTGCTCATCTATTACTCCTTGCTTGAACTGCTCCGGCGACCTCGGCAAGTGCCGTGCCGAGGATGTCCAGCCCTTCGAGCAGCTGATCGTCGGGGATGGTCAGAGGCATCAGCGTGCGGATCACGTTGTGGTGCGCCCCGGAGCGCAGCAGCAGAAGGCCCTTTTCGCGCGCGAGACCGAGGATGCGCGCGGTCTCGGTGTCGGCCGGGATCTTGGTCTTGCGGTCGCGCACCAGCTCCATGCCCGCCATTGCGCCGACAACTCTCACGTCGCCGACCAGGTCGTGCTCGGCCTGCCAGCTGCGCATGCGCTCTTCGATGACCGATCCGATCCGGGCGGCACGTTCCGGCAGCTTCTCGTCGCGCATGACGTCCATCACCGCGACGCCGGCCGCGCACGCCACAGGGTTGCCGGCGTACGTGCCGCCGAGACCTCCGGGGGCCGGCGCGTCCATGACCTCGGCACGGCCGACCACCGCCGAGAGCGGAAAGCCGGCGGCGATGCTCTTGGCAACGGTCATCAGGTCGGGCGTCACGCCCGAGTGCTCGATGGCGAAGAACTTGCCGGTGCGACCGAAGCCGGTCTGGATCTCGTCGGCGATGAGCATGATGCCGTGGCGGGTGGTGACCTCGCGGAGCGCTTTCATGAAGCCAAGCGGCGCGGGAATGAAGCCGCCCTCGCCCAGGACTGGTTCGATGATGATCGCGGCGACGCGATTCGCGGCGACCACGGACGCGAACAGCTCGTCGAGCTGGGCGAGGGCGGCCTCTGTGGTCCAGCCGCGGTACTCGTACGGATAAGGAGTCTGGTAGACCTCGGCTGCATACGGGCCGAAGTCCTGCTTGTACGGATTGACGGTTCCGGTGAGGCTCAGGGCGAGTAGCGTGCGACCGTGGAAAGCCCCCGTGAAGCTGACCACGGCCTGGCGGCCGGTGGCCGCGCGTGCGATCTTGACGGCGTTCTCGACCGCCTCCGCGCCGGTGCTGAAGAAGATCGCCTTCTTGGGGCCATCGCCCGGCGCCACCTCGCAGAGGCGCTCGGCCAGCCGCAGGTAGGACTCGTACACGACGACCTGGAACGCGGTGTGGGTGACGCGCTCGAGCTGCTCGCGCACCGCGGCCATGACGCGGGGGTGGTTGTGGCCCACGTTCATGACGCCGATGCCGCCCACGAAGTCGATGTAGCGGCGGCCTTCGGTGTCCCACACCTCCGCGCCCTGCGCTCGTTCGGCGACCACCGGGTGCGCGGTGGTGACGCCGCGCGGCACGTATTTCTCGCGGAGAGCCTTCAGCTCGTCAGCGCCCAACTTTTCTGCCATTCAATCACAGCCTAGACTTGGGCCTGCTTGGACGCTGCGGCCGCCGTCGAGAGGCTCTGGCCTGACCGGGGGGCGAGCTTTGCCCCCATCGAGGGCGGCATCACAAATCACAACTTCAAGGTCGACGTCAAAGGGCAGGCCTTCGTCCTCCGTGTGGGCGGAGCCCGAACAGGGCTGCTCGGGATCGATCGACGCGCCGAGTACGAGGCGGGCCTGCGCGCCGCCGAGGTGGGGGTGGGTCCGGAGGTGGCGGGCTTCTTCGAGGACGAGGGCTGGCTCGTGACGCGATTCATCGACGGCCGGCCGATCCCGCCCGAGGAGATGCGGCGGCCGGAAACGATCCGGCGCGTGGCCGCCGCGCTGCGCAGGTTTCATGACGCCGCGCCGATTCCCGGGCGTTTTGACGCGCATGCCGTGGTCGAGGAATACCGGCGCGAGGCCGAGGCGCACGGGGTCGACATTCCTGCCGCGTACGCCTCGGCGCATGCGATGTCGGCACGCATCCAGCGCTCGCGCGGGCCGCAGCCCGTGGTTCCGTGTCACAACGACCTGCTCAACGCCAACTTCCTGGACGACGGCGCGATCCGCATCGTCGATTGGGAGTACGCCGGGATGGGGGATCGCTTCTTCGACCTTGCCAACCTTTCTGTAAACCACGAGTTCGGGCCTGGTGAAGACGAGCACTTGCTCGGCGCCTACTTCGGGGAGGCGAGCGCAGGATCGGTCGCTTCGCTGGGGATGATGAAGTTCATGTCGGATTTTCGCGAGGCGATGTGGGGAGTGCTGCAGAGCGGCATCTCGGAGCTCGACTTCGACTTCAACGCATACGCGTCCAGGCATTTCGATCGGCTAGCCGCGCACGCGCGCGCCCTTCGGGTCGAATAGCGGCTCGTCGCTGATCCGGCCCGGCACCCACGTGCCGAATATCTCGACCTCGACCGCGGTCCCTGTCTGGGCGGACGCCGGCACGTATGCATACGCGATCGACCGCCCGACCGTGTAGCCGTAACCGCCACTGGTGACGCGGCCGGCGATCGCGCCTGCGATGCGCACCGGCTCGGATCCGAGCGCCACCGACCGCGGGTCCTCAAGGACGAGGCATGCAAGCCTGGTTGCAGGCTCTTTCTCGCGGGCTTTGACCAGCGCAGCGCGCCCGATGAAGTCTCCCTTCTCGAGCTTTACGGCGAATCCCAACCCGGCCTCGTAAGGATTCACCTCCGGTCCGATGTCGGCGCCCCACACCCGATAGCCCTTCTCGAGCCGCATCGAATCGACTGCCTTGTAGCCTCCCGCGGTAAGGCTATGGCTGTGCCCCGCCTCCCAGACCGTGTCCCAGAGACGCAGGCCGAACTCTGAGGGGCAGTAGAGCTCCCAACCGAGCTCACCGACATACGTGACGCGAAGCGCCAGGCACGGAACCGGGCCGACGGCGAGCTGCTGCGAAGTCATGTACGGGAAGGCCTCGTTCGAGATGTCGGTGGTCGTCAGCGGCTGCAGGATGAGCCGCGCCGCGGGACCCCACAGACCGATACACGCGAGCGACGAGGTGACATCCTCGACCTGCACCGAGCCGTCGTCGGGGACGTGGTCGCGAATCCAGAAGAGGTCGTGCTGGCCGAACGCGGTGCCGGTCACGATGCGAAATCTGTCCTCGGCCAGCCGCGTGACGGTGAAGTCGCACTCGATGCCACCGGCGTCGTTGAGCATCTGCGTGTAGGTCAGCGCGCCGACGGTGCGGGCGACGCGGTTGTCGGTCAGGCGCTCCAGGAACGCCGCCGCCCCGGCGCCGCGCACCTCGATCTTCGCGAAGGACGTGAAATCGAAAAGCGCCGCGGTCTCGCGGCATGAGCGATGCTCGGCCTCGATGGCGGGTGACCACAGCCTGCCCGCCCACCCGCGCGGCCTCAGCGACTCGTCGCCTCGGGCGGCGTTGGGCTCGAACCAGTTGGCTCTCTCCCAGCCCGACTTCTCGCCGAACGTGGCGCCGAGCTCCTTGAGGCGCGGGTAGGCCGGCGACAGGCGGAGCGGCCTGCCGGCGGTGCGCTCGTGGCCCGGGTACTTGACGTCGTAGTAGGTCGAATAGACCTCGCGGGTCCTGGCCAGCGTGTACTCGCGGCTCATGTAGTGGCGCCCGAACCGGCGCGAGTCCATCTCCCAGGCGTCGAGGTGCGGCCGGCCGTCGATGATCCATTCGGCGACCAGGCGACCCATCCCGCCGGCGCCGGCGAGGCCGTGGGCGCAGAATCCGGCAGCGACCCAGAAGCCCCGCACCTCGGTGGGCCCGAGGATGAACTCTCCATCGGGCGTGAATGCTTCCGGGCCGTTCACCAGCCGGACGACGCTCGCGTCCTTCAATGAGGGGGTCCTCACGATCGCGTTGGTCATCAGCGGCTCGAAGCGGTCCCAATCGGGCTCGAGGAGCTTGCCGTTGAAGTCCGCTGGGATCCCGTCCAGGCCCCATGGGGCGGGGTCGCGCTCGTACCCACCCATGACCAGGCCGCCCGACTCGGGCCGGTAGTACACGAGCAGCGACGGGTCGCGCATCGTCGGCATGTCGCGAGGTAGCCCCGACGGTGTCGTGATCAGGTATTCGTGAGCCATCGGAATCAGCGGCACCGTGACGCCGACCAGGCTGCCGATCTCGGCAGCGAACATGCCGCCGGCGTTGACGACCAGCTCGGTGTCGATCGGTCCCTTGTCGGTGACGACGCGCCTCACACGGTTCGCGGCGGTCTCGATCGCGGTGACCCGCGTGTCCTCGCAGATCTCGGCGCCGCGCCTTCGCGCTCCTTCGACGAGCGCGAGCGTGAGCTGGCTGGGGTCGATGTAGCCGTCGGTCGGGAGGTAGGCGGCGCCGAGCACGCCGTCGGTGGACATCGGAGGGAACATGCGCTGGGCTTCTTGTGCCGAGACGAGCTCTAACGGAAGCCCGAACGTTTTCGCCCAGCCCGCCTGGCGGGCGAGCTCTTCCATGCGTTCTTCGCTGGAGGCGAGCCGCAGGGAGCCGACCTCGTGCCAGCCCGTCTCGAGCCCGACCTCCTGGCCGAGGTTTCGGTAGAGGTCGACCGAGTTCATCATCATCTGGGTCAGGCTCAACGATCCGCGCAGCTGGCCCACGAGCCCGGCGGAATGGAAGGTCGAGCCACTGGTGACGCGCGCGCGCTCGACCAGCACGGTGTCGGTCCAGCCCAGGCGTGCGAGCCAGTAGAGGATCGAGGCGCCGCCGACGCCCCCGCCGATTACGACGGCGCGTGCGTGTGTTCTCAATCCCCGCTCCCCAACCCTCTCCCCTGAAAGGGAGAGGGGGTCAATTCAGTTTCGTTCAGGCTGGAGCTTGGGCCGGCTGGATCGACGGAGTCTCCGGCGCGTTGCGCTGCGCGAGGACGTAGTAGACGAGGCCGACGAGCAGGATCAGCCCGAGCGTCGCTTCGAAAACCGGGATGTCGCCGAACGGTCCGCCGATGGTGACGTTCGGAAGAGCGCTGAGCGGCGGGTTCTGGCCGCCGACAGCAGCGTTGCGCGGCCACAGGAAGTTGATCTCCATCGCAATGCCCCAGACGAGGGCGAGGACGTTGACGATCGTGCCCCACTGCGCGAGCTTGAAGGGCGCCGATTCCTTCGGCCAGCCACGCAGCCGGGCGAGAAGGATGGCGATGTTGCCGAGGATGTATGAGAGGTAGATCATCCCGGTCGCGCCAATGGCGATGATGCCGGCGCCGGCGTAGTAGACGAGCGGCAGGCCGGCGAGCACACCGATCACGATGCAGGTGCCGATCGGGGTGTGCAGCACAGGGTGCACCTTGTTGAAGTACTTCCCGAGTGGCAGCTTGCCGTCGCGCGCCATGCCGAAGGCGAGGCGAATGGTGGAGGTCTGGATGGCGAGGCAGCACACGTAGATGGCCGCGAAGACGACGAACAGGTAGAGGTTCGCCGCCCAACCTGGGAAGTTCGATTCGATGATCGTCACGAGCGGGAACGGAATCTTGCCGGCGCCGATGTCGGCGACGAACTTGCCCATGTCCCCGGGGACGGCGATAACTGTGGCGAACAGGAAGATGGCCCCGATGATGGCCGCGCCGATGATCGCAGCCAGCACCGCGCGTGGCGCCTCTCGGCGTGGATTCTTGGTCTCTTCCGCGAGCGTGCTCGCCGTGTCGAAGCCATAGATCACGAACAGCGACATGAACATGGCGGCGAGGAAGGTTCCGGCCTGTGTGTTGAAGCCCGAACCCAGGTAGCTGCCGTCGAAGAAGACTGACACCGACTGGTGGTGGAAGAACAGCAGAAGGATCAACGCGAAGACGACCATGCCGAGGATCTCGAACACGACGCCGGTGTTGTTCACGAACGCGACAATCCTCACGCCGAAGATGCTCAGGAGGGTCGTGCTCAAGAGGACGATGGCGGCGACGTTCCGCTCGGTGTCGAGGTCGGTGCCGAGGCTCATGCCCAGGTTGTTGAGCAGCGGGATGAGCACCAGCGGGACGGTGGCGACGACCGCCGCGACCGTGAGCACGCCGGCGAACAGGTAGATCCACCCAGTGAACCAGGCGTACGTCCGGTTGGACAGGTACTTGGTCCATTGATAAACGGAGCCTGCAACCGGGAAGTGGGCGCTCACCTCGGCGAAGTTCAGCCCGACGAGCAGCTGGCCCACGACCACGATCGGCCAGCTCCAGAAGAAGGCCGGGCCGGCGAGGCCGATGCCGAGGATGAAGAGAGTGAAGATGCCGGTGGACGGAGAGATGTATGAGAACGCGACCGCGAAGCTGGAGTAGACCCCCAGCACCCGCCTCAGCTCCTGTTGGTAGCCGAACCTCGCAAGGTCCTGGACGTCGGCATGGTGAGCTTCGTCTGACACGCTGCTACCCCTCCCCGGGCTCGGCGCCCGCCCGAAACGTTTGTTAC
>WNGG01002353.1_pt1 | contig 21695 bp, 16 predicted proteins | sample 5400661 | NCBI WGS metagenome assembly WNGG01 (sample SAMN13153372, study PRJNA577476) | soil metagenome | isolation source: 100 cm soil or saprolite under Garry oak tree replicate 1 | place: USA:California | collected 2016-06-15
AGGACACCCGAAGGTCCGGCGCCTTACGGACGACCCGGGTCTCGCCCACGACGAACGCGGCTCGCATCGGTCCCTTGGTCCCGAACTGATTTCGAGGGCATGCGCCGTCGAAGAAACATGGGATCCGGGATGCGGGGGAAACGAAGTCATCGGCCACGTTGCCGGAGAGCGCTCCAGGACTTGAGACTTGTCGGGATCGGTTCCGCCCGGACGCAATCGAAAAGAGGGGAGGCGAGCCCGCGTAAGGACCGCCTCCGGAAAGGCGTTCGCGCTTCAGTCGCAGCACCCACAACAGGCGCAGCAGCACCCGCCGCTGCAACAACCCCTCGCTTTGGGCTCTTGGGCGGCGGAGCGTTCTTGCGGCGCATCGGAGGGTCGGGATGGCTCCATGATTATCTACTTCCCTTAGGTAGTAGACAAGTTCTTATAGCCTCTCTACCGTGGCCTCCGAGATGGCGGGAGTGAAGGTCCGCGCGAACGCCCTCCTCCAAGACGCGATGGAGCCGTCGAGACGACGCATGCGACCGCGGGCGAACTGGTTCGCAAGACCGGGATCCTGGATTCGAAAATTTACTATGCCCTTGACGAACTGGCGGAAAAGGGATTCGTGGAGGTTCAGGCGGGGAAACCGAAGACGTATCGCGTGGTCCCGCCCAAGGAGGTCGAGATGCGGCTGTCCCGGATGGTCGAGGTGGAATACGAACGGCGTCGCGCGGCGACTGTGCGGGTAGCCTCATTGCTGGAGCCACTCCGCGCCGCGACGAGGGCTCCCTCGATCGATGTCGCATACATCGTGAAAGGCCTCCCGAACGTCGTGGCTCGGGCACGGGCCCTCATTGGGTCCTCACGGAAGGACGTCGTCGTGTTGGCCTCCGATGAGGCGGTCTTTCGAAGACTGGAGGAAGACTTGGCGCGAGCCGCTCGCCGGCGAGTTCGGGTGCGACTCGCTTTGCCGGAGATCCCGGTTGCAAAGGACCTCGCGAAAGCGGCCGAGGTCCGCTCGATCATCTGTGCGTGCATGCTCCTGGTCGTGGACGGTCAGCAGGTCTTGACCGTGTCTCGGACGACGGACGGTGACGTGTATGCGATTACCTCGACCGACCCGACGCTAGTTCAGCTCGGACTCGACTTCTGGGAGAGCCCTCGCTGTTGTGTGATGTAGAACGTGCATCTTGATTGTGGAGGAGACGGCCGTCCCGCGGCTCGGTTCGACTGAGCTTTTTTCGGTATCGCCCCCTGAGAAAAGGACCGCCGCGCGATTGGCCAGAATTCCCCCCTGTGAAGAAAAGGGTCACGGTTAAATACGGTGTTCTACAGTATTCTTCTCGGCCCGACCAGGGTCAGGCTCGCGCGGATGCTTCAGCCCCAAGAACTGGTGGTAGCCAAGCTGCTGCCCACGATCCGCGCGCGGCTCGCCCGGGAACTGCTCCGGACCTACAAGAAGAAACAAATCGATGTGGCGCGGGCGATGGGGATCACGCAGGCGGCCGTGAGTCACTACAATACCCAGAGCCGCGGCGTCGATCAGGAAATGCTTCGTCTGTTCCCGGAGATCAAGCCCTTCGTGCACGGACTCGCGGAGAGCCTCGCGGAGGGCATGACCCTCTCCGATCAGATTGCGAGGGTGAACCAGTTCTGTTCGAACCTCATGCTGACCGCCCGTTTCTGCGAGTACCACAAGGGGATGGGGGATATCGATCCCCACTGCACGGCGTGTTTTCCTTCCCCGCCAAGGCCGTAAGCCTCCGAAAGATCAGCGGGCCGGCCGAACCTGTTCCAGGGCTCGAATTTCCGCCTCGACCATCGTTCGCACGAGGTCTTTGAAACGGGTCTTGGCTTCCCAGCCGAGGATTCGTTTCGCCTTGCTCGCGTCCCCGCGAAGGTTGTACACCTCCGAGGGCCGGAGGTTCTTGTCGTCCATCGTCACGTGTTTCTCCCAATCCGAAATGCCTGCGAGCCGGAACGCCTCTGCCACGAACTCTCGCACGGAATGTGATTCGCCGGTCGCGCCCACGAAGTCATCCGGCTCCCGGTGCTGGAGCACGCGCCACATGAGGTCCACGTACTCCGGGGCGTAGCCCCAATCGCGCTTCGCGTCCAGGTTCCCGAGCGCGATGGACTTCGTCAATCCGGCGTGGATGCGAGCGACTCCGTGGCTGACCTTGCGTGTCAGGAATTCCAGGCCGCGCCGTTCCGATTCGTGATTGAACAGGATTCCGTTCGAGACGAACAGATCGTGCGCTTCTCGATAGTTCACGCATGCCCAGTATGCGTAGACCTTCGCCACTCCGTACGGACTCCGGGGATGGAACGGGGTCTTCTCGTCCTGCGGCTCGCGGTCCACACGTCCGAACATTTCGCTGGACGAGGCTTGGTAGAACCGCGCATCGGGGGCGTTCGCGCGTACGGCCTCCAAGAGGCGCACGACGCCCAGGCCCGTGATCTCGCCCGTCAGGACCGGTTGGACGAACGAGGTCGCGACGAACGATTGGGCGGCGAGGCTGTAGACCTCGTCGGGGGCGGCCTCCTTGACCGCGGCGTTCAGAGAGGACTGGTCGATCAGGTCCCCGTCGATGAGCGTGACCCGGTCGACGATGTGCTGGATGTTGCCCATGTTCGGGACGCTCAGCCGTCGGACGAGTCCATACACCTCGTACCCTCTGTTCACGAGCAGTTCCATCAGATACGAGCCGTCTTGGCCGGTAGCTCCCGTCACGAGGGCGGACTTCGCCATCGGTCTGGAAGTTCGACACCACCGCTTAACGGTATCGCCCTTCGCCCGACGGTGACACATCTACGATGTTTGCGGGGCGATCAGGGCGCGCATCTTCTGCAGGAAAACGGATTCGTCGAATGTCCGGGCGCGCGCGATGCAGGCGCCTTTCATGGAATGAAGGGTCGAATCGTCGAGCTCGCGGATTTTTTCGACGAATTGGCTCGGGTCGGGAGGCAACAGGAAGCCGGTCTTGCCGGGAATGACGGTCTCGCGGTACCCTCCCTCGTCCGTTGCGAGGACGCACTTGCCCGCGGCCATCGCCTCCACCGGCGTGATGCCGAAGTCCTCGTCCACCGCGGTCGTGAGGAATCCGCGACACCGGGCATACAGGTCCGCAAGGGTCGTTTCGCCGATCTCTCCCAACATCGTCACATTGGGCGGCGGGTTCAAGCGGGCGAGGTATCGGGAAGCCCGGTCTCCCGCCGAGTAGCCTCCCACGAGGATCAGCTTCTGTTCCGGAAGGCGGCGGAAGATGTCCAACTGGAGTTCGATCCGTTTCTCCGGATAGAGCCGGCTCACCGAGAGCCACGAATCGCCGACTTCTTGGAATCGGAAGTTCGACGTGGTCACGGGCGGGTAAATCACCTCGGAATCTCGTCCGTAATACCGGTCGATTCGGCGTTGGACATTTTCGCTAATCGCGACGATTCGATCGCAACGTGATACCGCCCTCCTATCCAGAGGACGATGACCTCGGATCCAGAGGTGGGCCACGGCCCGACTGACGGGGTCGAGCCGGGCCATCATGGTCTCGTGTTGGTCGTAGAACACGCGGGTCGGGGTGAGACAGTAATACAGATTCGGGTGATGCCGTTTCGCGGCGAATTGGGACCAGTTTCCGATGAACACGTGGAAGTCGTATCCGTCGAATCGGGCTCGCCCGAACTTCCATGTGGCGTCGATTTGCTTCAGAGGCGGCTGGAGGAACAGGCCGCCAAGGGAAAGGACCCGGATACTAGAATAGCCGGCTCTCTGCGGGAGGGCCTCGTCGAATTCCGTCGTGATAAGATCCGCGTCAAGGTGCTTCGCGAGCGTCAGGGCGACCCGCTCGCCGCCGCCGACCGTTTGGAGATAGTCATACCACACCGCGATTCGCATGTTGTTCCTCCGGTTCAGGAGAGAACCGCGTCCCGCATGGTCGTTCCATAGCGGCGGAACCAGGAGCCTATCGTCGCGGCGCTCGCTCGGGATCGTGCCATTCGTTCTCCCCGCTTCGCGAGGGCTCTCTCCACTCCGGCATAGGCATCGAGACGGGCCCGGACCATCGCCTTCGAGCGTTCGGCTCGATCGGGCCCATCCTGATCGGACGATGAATTCGGGCGACTCCAGGGGAGAGGACCCGCAATCGTACGGGCGGCGGCCCACGGAATTCCCACCGCCGCGTATCGCCAGGGATAGTTCTGAACGAAGTTCCAGATTCGGTTGCGTTCGCAGAAGTAGGTCTTCCTCGCGCTTCCACGACTATGGGATGCCGAGAACTTGTGGTACACGACCGCTCCCGACGCGAATCGGGATTGCCAGCCCGCGAGGCGCGCCCGCCAGGCGAGGTCCAAGTCCTCGTAGTAGGCGACGAATTCCTCGTCGAACAGCCCAATCGAATCCAGCATGTCTCGGCGATAGAGGGCCGCTCCTGCAGTAGGCCCGAACACGTCGTGGGACATATCGAACTGTCCCTCGTCCACTTGGTTCCAACCGCGATCCATCCCTCCGCCATCCGGAGCGATAATCAGTCCGGTCGAATTGAGGACGTTGGGTCGGTCCATGAAGAGCAGCTTCGATGCGACCATTCCGACCGGTCCCGATGATTGCTTGACGAGTTCGGCCAGCCATTCCGGGGCCACTCGCGTATCGTTGTTCAATGTGACGATGTGGCGGCACGCGGGGTCCTTCACCGCCTGCCGAATTCCCGCGTTGGTACCGCGAGCGAAGAAGACGTTCTCGGGCAACGACAGGAGCCTGACCTCCGGAAAATTCTCTTCGACGAGGGTCCGCGATTGGTCCGTGCTGCCGTTGTCGACGAACAAGACCCGGAATCGGGGATAGGTTTGGTCGAGGACCGATCGAAGGCAATCTCGAAGATGGTCCTGGCCGTTCCAGTTCAGGATCACGACACAGGCGTGCTCTTCCATTCCGCGGGCCGATACGCGGCTATCGATTAGTAGCTGACGGGAGAGGCTCTGTCGTCTGAGCGGCCCGGGAGCGCCGTCATGTTTCCTATCCTTCGAGCGACTTCACAATAATTGCCCGCATCTGTTCGACGAAACGCGATATGTCAAAGAGTCGGGCCCGCGTCTCGCAGGAACTGCGCATTCGCGTCAAGATGTCCGGCGTCGTTCGAGCAATCGTCGCGGAGAGTGCTTCCGCGTTCGCGGGCACCAGCCAACCGGTTTCGCCGTTGACGATCGATTCTCGAAAGCCGCCCTCGTCGACGGCGACGACGGCCTTCCCTGATGCCATTGCTTCGAGAGGTGCGAGGCCGAAGTCCTCGTCCTGCGCCGTCGCCACAAGCCCCCGGCAGTTCGCATACAAGCCGCGAAGTTTTTGTTCATCGATTTCACCGAGAAATTCGACGTTCCTCGGTGGATTCAGCTGCCGAATCATCCGTTCCGCACGGACTCCCACCTGCGGCCCTCCCACGATGAGGAGCTTGTCATTCGGGAGGCGCCGGAACGTTTCCACCAACAAGTCGATTCGCTTCTCGTGGGACAGGCGGCTCACGGCGAGCCAATCGGTTCCAATCCGATCGAATCGGTAGGAAGAGACGTCGACCGGAGGATAGACTACTTCCGAAGTCCGACCGAAGAATCGTTCGATCCGCCCCGCGACGTTCCGGCTGTTCGCAACGATTTTTTCGACGCTTCGAATCGACTGCTCATACATCGGACGACGCTTTTCGATCCAACGTTGGGCCGCGACGCGGCTGACCCTCGACCGCGCAGCAAGGAAGGAATCGCGGAGATCGTAGAAAACTCGGACCGGAGTATGGCAATACCAGATGTTGGGCCGGAGTCGCGGAGCCGCGAAGACGGACCAGTTGCCGGAGAAGATGTAGGCGTCGTGGTCGGGGATCGTTGCCGTCGAGAAGGCCCGGGCCTGTCGATCCTGTCGCAAGGGAGGGCGCGACGGAACTCGGGCGATCTCGTGCGTCCGAACCGCCGCCATCCCGGCCCGAGAGGCCAGCGTTGAATCGAGGTCGGTCACGTAGAGGTCTGCGTCCCAGGCCGATGCCAAGGTTAGGGCGACTCGCTCGCCGCCACCGATGAACCGCAGATGATCGTGGAGGACCGCGACTCGCATCGGCTCGCGGATGCGATCGTCGCGCATAAACGCACGCGACTCAGCAGGTCGTCGGGACGCATCCCCACGCGATCCAATACACTCGGGCGTATCCGTTGTCGAAGACCTTCACAAACGGCGAGGAGTCGAACTTCGCGACCACCCCGACATCCATCGGGATCGCCGCCTCCCAGGGTGTAAGACGCACCCCAGCCTCCATGTCCCGGTCGATCCAGACATACGTGCCGTCCCTTTGACCGGACGGGGAGTCGATCCGCGAGAGTCCCACGTATGGGTCGTTCAAGGGGTCGGGCAAGAACGGAGCCCGCGTTCGATCCCAGGTCGCGTTCCGCCCGCCGAACCCGAAGACCGTCGTTGAGCCGTGATGGTCGGATACGACGAGGCCGCTCGCATGATCCCGAGCCCAATACGCAGGATCCAGGGCTGCCGGGATTGTCCCTTCGCGCCAACCGGCGAGCGTGGAGGGCGGCGGGAGACCCGTGAACGCATTCGCCACGAAGACGAGGCCGATGGCCACGCTGGCGGCGACTCGGAGCCGTCCATGGACTGTCCCCAAATCCAAGAGGCGAACAAAGCCGACCCCCGAAAGAATGGCGAAGGGGACGACGAGGTACTCCATGTGCCGATAGGGAATGAGGACGCGAGGGGCGACGGCGATGCCCACGATGGCGGATCCGAGAAGGATGACCAGCCAGGCGTTGACGGGCAATCCATCCCGGTCGAAGTCGAGGAACTTGCGCCCCGTCGCGGAGAACGAGATGAGGAGGACGAGCGGAACGAAATAGAGGAGGCCTTCAGGCGAGACGCGGAACGTTGTCCCGGGGACGCCGAAGACGACCGACACGAGCCCGAGGATAAGGATGACTCCGACCGCGGAGGCGTATGCGACTCCACGATAGCGAAGCCCCGGATACCTGGGCCGGTACCGCCATCCGATTCGGGTCCGCACGTAGATGACCGTCCCGATGAAGAGGAGTCCGAATCCGAACAGGACGAGGACCGCCCACCAAGGCCGGATGTCGACATCCGTCAGGATGTATGCGCGGAAGGTAGTCGCGTAGACGAGCCAGTACACGAACGTCCCGACGAGGAGGAGACTCGCATACGCGATCTCTCGTTTCGACCCGGCCGTCCATCTCCATGGGCGAGCGAGACCCTGAACGATGATCGTACCGAGGACCATGAGGAGGAAAAAGTAGAGGGACAGATGGTGCGTCGCGATCAGCGTCCCCGAGACGAGGACGAGCGGGACCATGGCCGCGGGATCGGTCCGAAGGCGGAGAAAGAGGAGGAGGCCCGTGAGCGCGAGCAGATTTCCGACGGTCGCGGGGGCCGGGTGCGCGGTCGTATACGCGTGGGGTATCGCGCCGACCAGGAGGGCGGCGGCGAAGAGGGCGACGCGGTCCTGGCCCGTGACACGCCGTGCGATCAAGTAGATCGGGACGACGGACAGAGCGCCAAAGATCGGCACGAGGAGGTTCAGCACGGCCGGAAGGTCGAAGCCGGACAGATGGGCCAGCCCTCCCTGCAGGAAGAACATGCCTGGGAAGTACGGATACGTGACGCCCCATCCGTCGTACATCGTCGAGACGTGGCCGGTCCGGACGAGATCTCGGAGAATCGCGAAGTACTCGCCCGTGTCCGAACCCCAATAGAGGAACGACCAAAGAGGGGAGAGTCGGACCGCGATCGAACCGAGGATGAGGGCCGTGAGACCGAAGGCCGTCGACTTCCTCATTCATCGGCAAACCGACGCGCGTTACTAAAGGGTTATCCGCGCATCGTCGCATCGACGCGGGCGCACTGACACAAACTATTTGCCCGCGGCCTTTCTGTCCCGCCCGATGGCGCGCCGCTGTCCGGAATGTTATGCGGAGTTGCCGGACGACGCCATCTGGGTGTGCCCTACCTGTGGTTACACTCTCCGCATGCCGGGTTCCGCGAAAGCGGGGATCGTGTTCATGCTCCTCGGGCTAGCCCTCCTCGGCGTGTTCGTCTATGGGCCGGAAAATCTCGGATTGAACTCGGGCGTGATGCCGACGGAGCTCGCGAACCTCACGATTGTGAATTTCCCCCTCCTCGTCGTCGGCGCCTTCGCCCTCGGGGCATTCCTCGCGGCTGCGGCGGCACTCAAGATCCGGAGCGAGCAGGCGCGCGTCGCGGCCGCCTAGAAGAAGTCGTCGAGCTTCAGGTCCTGCGTCCGGTCGTTCGTGAAGAGCGACGTGATCGCTTCTTCAATCAAGTCGATTCGCTGCCGGAGGTAGTTCGATACCTCGAACTGCTGGCTGATCCGCTTCGAGATCTCGAGGTACTTCTTCACGGAACTCTCGTGAACCGTGAGCGTCAAGTTGCCGCTGCATTCGAGACATCGTCCCCGGAGCGGGATCCGACGGTACTTCGCCCCGCATTTCGTGCAGCGCACGGACTGGCTGGAGAACGCTTTCAGGTTCCCGATCAGGTCGGGAAGGAAATGATGGACGACGATGCGGGCCACGACGTCGTTCGGATCCACGGCACGGATCCGCAGCGCGAGGTCGAGCTGTTTGTCGATCTTCTCCGCCATGGATCCCTCCCCATAGGCGGAGGCGAGGGGTCCCTGGGCCACCCCATGGGTCTCGTGTGTGTACGCGAATCCCTCGTACTGGAGCACGCTTCCGATTCGCTTCCCGACCGTGTCGATTTGGGCCTCGACCTCCTTCGGGTGGGCGAACCGCTCGGCGGCTTCGAACAGCGCGAGCGGATACTCGGCCTGCAGGTCGAGGTTGTGGGCCTCCTTATCGATCTCGTTCGGATCGATCCGCGTCGTCAGGACCAGCGGCGCATCCATGAGGCCGCCTCGCTTGTCGGGAAGGAACGACCGGGAAAAGTTGATCAGGCAATCCAGGAGCAGGATGAGCGAATCCTCGTCCCCGTCGCAGTTCCGGCGGCGGGCCGCGATCAGGTATGGATGGGCGAACCACGCCTTGGCATCCGTGAACCCGACGATCCGCGCGAGGACTCCGCCGCTCGTGTGCGGGGCGAGCGTCACGACGAGGTGGCCCAAGAGGTCCTGGGGCGACTTCGCGTCGTAGAAGCGGCCGAGGCCATAGAGGCGTTCCAGGAGGTCGTCGATGAACGCCGCCACGCGGACGAGGTATTCTCCCCCGGAGCGGGCGACGAGGATGTCCTGCGGCCGCAGCTCGAGGACCTGATCCTCTCGCTCGAGCGGACGTCCCGTCATATCCTGCGCATAGCCGAGACGCCGCGCCTCTTCCACGGAAATGCCGGCTTCCCTCGGAGTGAAGTGGGTGAGCGGGAGGTTCGTCATGTCGAACCGGGTCGTGCCGTCCTTGAACACGTAGATCTCGTGCTTCGCCCGAAGGACGCCTTTCTCGATCGGTTCCGGCGTCTTGTTCTTCGAGATCATGCCCTGGACCGCCTTGATCTCGGACGGCTTCGGTTCGCCGAGTCGTTCCAAAGCGGTCCGCAAGACTTCGGCGATTGGGACGCGCTGCCGCGCGGGTCCGTTGCGCGCCGTCGTGTGTCCGCCGCACGAACACTTCGGGAGGAACCACCGCTTCCCGCACGCGGAACAGATCCGAAGGCCGACCTCCACCTCGATGGTCTCCTTCGAAGCCGCTTCGAGGAGCAGCCGCTGAGCCCCGCCCTCGTGTCCGATCGGGAAGAGCGAATGCGGTGCAGGCTGCATCTTCCGGGGGGCGGCCTTCTCCGGACGGGCCATCCGGGCGCCGATCCGGGTGGGGCCGCGGGCTTTCACCGGGAAGCCGCCAAGGGCCGTAACGAACGCGAGAGGGTCCGTAGCCTCGGGCCTCGGCGCGAGTACGAGGTTCGACTGGTCGACGGCGATTCCCAGGGTAGCCATGAGCACATCCGTGTGCCGTTCGACGACCAAGTCGTCCCCGCGGATCACATAGAGGACCCCCAGCCGGACGAACCATTCTCGAAATTCCTCGTCGGCGGGGACGACGAGCCGGCCTTCCGTGAGGCGTCCTTCGCCGCCCACGCGTTCGCGGAGGAGCTGCAGATCCTCGACGGCGAAGTCATGGAAGAACAGATTGTGTCGAGGGTGAAGGGGCACGTCGAATTCCCGGGACCACGCAAGGGCTTGGGATGCCGTCGCCGTTTCCCATCCGGGCGGCAACTGCCCCAGGGCCTTCTTCAGGAGGAGGCCGTACCACTCCGGCGAAAACGCGCCGGGCATCAAGACGTGATTGTTCTCAAGGAACTCTCCGAAAGGAATGAGAATCTCGCCGAGATCCGCGATGACGCGGACATGTCCGGCGAGCCGTTTTGCGGCCGCTGCGTCCGGCACTTCGACGAAGTCTCCCGTGTCCAGGACGACCAGCGGCCCTTCGATCGTGTCGCAGGGCGTGACCGCGCCCGCCTTTCCGGGACGTTCCGTCTTGATTTGAGTGCCGACCGCGATGAAGTCGTCGAGGATGTGCATCGTCGCGGGATGCAGGGCCACGGCAGCGAGGCCCGTGGCCCGGGTGCGGCCGTACCGGAGACGAAGGCCGCCGGCCCGGCTCGGATGGCAGAGGACGGGCCGCCCGGCCACGATGTTCTGGATGAACACCTCGCTCGGCTCCACGCCGGAGTCCTCGGTGAGGTCGTCGGGTCCCGCGTTCTTCTTCTCCATGTAGGCATCGATGAACTCCCAACCGTCGATCCGCAACTTTCGCACGTGTTTCTGAATCTTCGGGGCCTTGAGGCACATCCCGTCCGCGATGACGAGGCAGGCGCCGCCGCGAATCCGGTTCGTCTCGATTCGGGGCAGGTCTCGGAAGCCGCTGATCTCCGCGTCCTCCGTCCCTTCGCCGTTGATCGCCACGGGGCAGTTCGAGACGATGAGCGAGATCTCCTCGTCGGAGGGGGTGTATTGGAGGTGTTGGACCTGCTTGTACAGGGGGATTTCTTCCTTGAAGCGCTCGACCTCTCCCCGCGCCGGTTGGTAACGGCCGATGCCGAGTTCCCGCCGGACGACGTCTGCGATGAGGACGCTCAAGGCCTGGCCGGTCCCGCCGGCCGAACGAATCGGTCCTGCGTAGGACAAGTCCACGTACGAGCTGCCGTCCCGGTTCCGCTTGATCTTCACCGTGGCGAGGCCTTCCAGAGGGGCGACGAGAATTCCTTCCGTCAAGATCGCGAGGCCTACTCGGACCGCCCGTTCCACGGCCTTCTCCTTGCTTGCCGCCGGCCGCACGGCCATCTCCTTCGCCACGAGGATGGCAAGTTCCTCGCGGTCGTGGACCTTTGCCAGCTCCCGGATCCGTCGGGCGACACCCTCGACCTCGTAGTGTTCCAGGAGCCGTTCCACTCGGGATGCGAGGTCGTCCGTGAGGGGGATCTCCACGTCCACCTCCGGATCGAATCCGCGCGCCCGCGCGGCACGAGCGACCGCGTATGTCGCGTCGACCTGCGACGCGAGGCCTCGAAAGTAGGAGCGGAGCTCCTCAGAAACGACGGGCGAACCCATTCCATCCCTTCGATGATCGAAAGAGGGCCGCGTATCTGGAGGACCGCGTATATGTCTTTGCGTCGGCGCGCATGCGGACCCGCGAAATTCCACGGGTGAAGCTTTATCGCCCTCGGACGACGTGAACGCCTGGACGATGTTGCAGGTCCGCGATCCGGACGCATTCCAGGAGACCGTCCTTCGGGCGAGAGAGCCGACGGTGGTCATGTTCTGGGCCACGTGGTGTCCCTTTAGTCGCCGATTCAACGCGGAATTCGAGAAGCTGGCGGCTTCGCGCCCCTGGCGTTTTGCGGCCGTGTATCTCGATGATGAGGAGAACCCTCTCTGGGAGGAGTACGCGGTCGAGGTCGTGCCCACGCTCGCCCTCTTCCGAGGAGGCAAGGTTGCGGATCGCCTCGATGGGATCCTCGGGTACGGGATCGACAATCGCATGGTCGAGGAATTCGTGCGCCGGGTCGAACCCGCGCTCGTGTGAATGCCGTTCGATTTCGCGTCTGATTCTCACGTCGGCACGTTTTTAGAGTTCTCGTCGGGATGAAATCGCGTGCGAAAAATTCGCAGTGGAGTCTACGGACTCAACCCGCTTCTCGACGGGGGCGTGAACGAGAACAGCACGACCGTGGTGATCGGTCGGTCCGGTGCGGGCAAGACGACGCTCGCGACCCAGTTCATCCGGCGCGGACTGCAGGAGGGCCAGGAAGGCGTCTTTGTCAGCCTCGATGAGAACAAGGAACAGATCATCCGCGAGGCGGTCGAGATGGGATGGTCGGATATCCTCGAGTATCTCGACGACGAGCTGCTCGTGTTCATCGACGCCTCGGGTCGTGAGTTCTCGAATTTCATCCGGAAGGAGCTTCCCGCCTTCGTCGCGGACTGGAAGGGGAGCACCGCCCGGATTGTCGTGGATCCTTTGACGCCGGTCCTGTGGTCCACGAAGGACCTGTACGAGCAGCGGGACTTGATTGGCTACATGTTCAAGCAGACCCGGAAGGTCGGGACCGTCCTCTGCACGCTCGAGGAACATGGGCAGGCGGATCTCGCCGGACCCGAGACCGTGATCCCGATGTACCTCGCGGACTGCGTGGTCCATCTGAAGCTCAACAGCAACGACGCCGATCCGTCGCGCCTCCTGAAGATCGTGAAGTGCCGGAACAGCCGCCACAGTCCCGTGTCCCACCCGTTCCAGATCGTCCGTGGGCTGGGGATCGTGATCCAAGGCGTCGATGGGGGCCGTCCCGCGACCGTGAAGACGCCGTCCCAGCTCCGACAATTGCTCTTGACGCGTTCGATGCCGAAGAACGTCCGCGACGCCCTCGACAAATCTCTGGACGGACTGACGGATGCCGACTTCCGCGGATTGAAACCGGAAGAAGTCCTCGACTTGATTTTGCAGGAGTACCAGGGGGCGTGAGATGGCCCGCGGGATCGGACGCGCCTTGCAGAAGGCGGTCGCCCGCGAAGGTCTGGATGTCGATTTGGATGCGGAAGGGCGGAGCCTCGCGAACGCACGACGGCGCCAGGTCTATCGATATCTATGCCTGCGTCCGTGCGCGCGCGTCGGGGACATAGGACGGGATCTCTCGATGTCCCAGGCCACCGCGCGGTGGCATGCCCGGGACCTCCTGGAGAACGGCTACCTGCAGGCGGAGGGCACCCGCGTGTTTCCCGTCGGGCTCATCGACCCCGAGGACTCGGCATTGTTCGCTGCGCTCGGGTCCGCAGGTCGGGCCGCCATCCTTGCCACGGTGTTCGAGTCACCCGGCATCTCGTTCCAAGAACTCGCGGACCGGGTGCATCTTACCCGTCAATCCGCGAGCAAGATTGCTTCCGAGCTGTCCGGCTTCGGGCTCGTGAGCGTCGCGGAGGACGGACGGCACCGCCGCGCGTATCCCACGGATCTCCTCGTTCGAAAGCGGGAAGCGAACCGGAGCCGGGCCGACGCGTTCGGAGAGGCGCTTCTCCGTCGGCTCGCGGACGATAGACTCGCGCCGGAGCTCCTGCGCCGCGACGAAACGACCCTCACCGTCCGATTCGGCGCCGGTCCGAGACGGGTCCTGCTGGAAGTCCCGCTCGATCCCTATGCGACGGCCTGGATGAGGCACGCCTGACGCGCTCATGTTAACGAAATGACTAGAGGGCGTGATAGCCACGATACAACGCGCTTTAACTGGCACACCGACCCCCTCTCGACGATGGACGAGAGCTACCTCGAATGGCTGAGTTCGATCCCCGGCTCCGACGCGGAGCGCGCTCGACGGATCGCGGCGCGCTTCTCTACGTACGACGAACTCCGGGCCGCCACCCGCGAGCAGATCGCGTCCGTCGAAGGACTCAGGCCCTCGTTTGTAGACGCGCTCCTGGCTCTTCTCGGAAATTCGCCCAGTCGCGATGCGACCGAGCATCTGTTCCTCTGTCCCGAGTGCGGTTCATTTGTGGGAACCGACACGACGGCCTGTCCGTTCTGCGGGGTCCAATTCGAAGGGGCGACGGGGGCCGGGCTCGAGGCGGAACTGGACGACTTTCTGTGGGAGGACGTCCCGACCCGGATCTGCCAGACCTGCGGTGCGACGATGGACAAAGACGCGACCGCCTGCACCGTATGCGGCCGACCGTACAGCCCTGCGGAGCTCGCACTCTTGCCGACCCTCGCGCCGATCCTCGACGAGTCTGCTCCGTTCTGCTCCCGGTGCGGCGCCTACTTGTTCTCCGATGAGACGGACTGCGCGATCTGCGGGACCTCCGTGACCGCCACGCCGGAAGTCGCGACCGGTGGCAAGGGCGTCGTGAAAGACTTCCTCAGCCGCTGGCAGCGGATGGCCCCGCCGAGTGCAGCGACCTCGGAGGCCGACCGACTCGCGGAGGAGCTCGAACACTACGACCGTATCCTGGAAGCGAATCCCTCCCTCGAACGGGCCTGGGCGAATCGGGCGAAGGTCCTCAACAAATTGGGCCGCAACGAGGAGGCGGCCGAGTCCCTCGCAAAGGCGGCGGAGCTGAATCCTGCGCGGGAGGATCGGTACCGGCTGGAGGTCCAGAACGTCCTCCGGTCGACGGAAGACGCCTCGGTCGTCCCCCCGCGGTGGACCCAACCCGCGGCGACCACGTCCCCGAAGGTCGTCGATATTCATCTCGTCGAAGCCCTCAACCATTACGAGTCCCTGCTTCGCGCCGACCCGACCCTGGTCGTCGCCTGGAATACGAAGGCGGAGCTCCTTGAGCGTCTGGGTCGCCCCGAGGACGCTCGCGCGAGCCGCGCGGAAGCGGACCGCCTGGAAAAGGTCGGCGAGCGCTCCATTCGCGCCGCCGTCACCGGTCTCCACTCGAACGGGCTCGCGACCCCGGGACCAACCGGAGCGGGTCGAACGAACGGCCGGGTGAACGGGACCCGGAGCGGCCGGACGAACGGCCGTGTCAACGGACTCGCCGAGGGTCGCGTAAATGGACTGACGACCGGCGCCGTGAACGGCCTCACGTTCGGTCGCGGCGCCACGAACGGCCTTGTAAACGGCAATGGATTCACGAACGGCCGCCGAGGCCGGCACGGGACCATCCGGATCCCGCCCCAGCCCCACTGGTCCCGCTCCGTGATTGGGATCGCGGCGGTGGTGGCCCTCATGATCATCGTGCCGATCCTCGCGAGCATCCTCTCGCCGGGACCGAGCGCCCCCTCCTCGATCATCCGCATCGATGGGGACTTCAGCGACTGGGCGAACATGGCGTCGTACGCCCAATCCGCCGCCGACGTGACGCCGAATCCCGCCGTGCACCTCGTCGCAATGAAGGTGGCGACGCAGGACCAGAATCTGTTCGTGTACACCCGCGTCCAAGGAAACATGTTCCAAGGAACCGCCGTCAACGAGACAGACAGCATCTTCGTCTTCGTCGACGAGGACAACAACCGGAACACGGGCTACCCGATCGGCGACCTCGGAGCCGATTCGCTGGTCGAGGTCTATGGATGGCATGACTTGGCGGACATCCGACATGGCGTCTCCTCCTTCGTCTTCAACGAAACGGGGCAGCCCCGATCGAACGATTGGCACCGCTTCCTTCCTGGCGGTTCCTCGGACGCCGCATTCGCGGGTCAGGAACTGGAGATTCGTGCGAGTCTGAGCGAGCCAACGAAGGCCCGCGTCCTCGTGTACGCGGCGGACAATCTCGGAAACTTCGATCCGGCCGACGGATCGATCCGTCCATCGCGTGCCACAGTCATCGTCGGTCAGCAGACGATTGCCAAGGACATTGTCGCCTCTCCGGAGGCCGTGATGCTCCGAGTGACTCTCGCTCCCATGGGCGGCGTCCCGCATGTGAGTGGCCTGAACATCACTCGGCGCGGGACGTCGTTCGATCCCACGGACCTCGTGCTCTACCGCGATGATGGAAACGGCGCCTTCGACGCGAACGATACTCAGCTTTCAAATGTGACGATGGTGCGCAACGTGGTCCGCGTGCCGATGAACGAGAACCTGTCGGTCCCATCCCTCTACTGGGTCGAGGCTCAATGGTCGAGCCGGACGCCCATGACCACGTTCGGAGTCGCGGTGACGGATGTGGCCGGAAACGGCACCGCGAGCTTCCGCCCGGCGGAAAACGGCCTTGTCTATCTCGGTGCGGCACCCACCAGCGTGCGGATCGACGGGGCCTTTGGAGATTGGCAAGGTCGCCCGTACGGACAGGATCTCCTCGGGGATGTCACGAATCGGACCGGTTCCCTCGCGTTCGATGCAAACGTTGATCTGCTCGCAACCGCGGTCGACCTTGGCGCGAACTTCACCGGCTTCGTGCGGGTCGATGGACGGATGCTCGGCGGTCAAGACATCCCGACGTCCCGCGTCCGAACGTACCCCGCTCCGCCGACGAACAACACGACGATTCCGAGCATCGTGCCCCCCCAGGAAGGAGTCGACGTGATGTACGCATACATCGATGCAGACAACTCGTCGGTCACAGGCCTTCGGGTCGATGTCGCGGGCCGAGCGTACGGCTTCGACTATGCCATTGCAGTCGTCGGCCGAAACGGCGACGTGAACTCAAGCGGCCTTTACGGGTTCGTGGCGGGCCAATCCAACCCATGGAACCTCCTCCGTCCGATCGATATCGCACTGGACGCGCATCGGATGGAGTTCGGTGTCAACGCGAGCGCAATCAATTTGACCGCCGGCTACCGGGTCGTATTCTATGCCTCGGACTGGCGACTCGAGTACGACCTGGCTCTACCCGACGCAGCGGTTGCGCGCTTCCCAGTCTCCATTCAAGCCGCCACGAACGTCGTGATCAATGAAGTGAGTCCGCAGCCCAATCCGGAGTGGATCGAGGTGGCGAACCCCCTGTCGGGGTTCGTTTCCTTGAACGGCTGGACCCTGGCCTTGGTCCGGGGGAATAAGGACACGGTCATCTTCACCTTCACGACCCAAGTCCTGGGGGCGTTCGGCTCGGGGTCGGAATACCTCCGAGTCACTCTGTTCGGGTCGTCCCTTCCGAACGGGGCCTCCACGGTCCGACTCCGTCAAGGCGCCACGATTGTGGACGAAACGACGTACTCCCAGAATGTGAACGCCGGCACCACCTGGGCGCGCTTCAAAGATCCGGCGAGCGGAGTGCCGATGGACACCAACAACGACGCGGTCGATTTCTATGTCTCGATCCTTCCGTCCCCCGGTCGAGCAAACGACCGGCATGGCCCCACGATCGTCGTGGCGAAGACGGCGAGCCGCGCGATCGCTGGGCCGGGCGATGCCATCACGTACACGCTGTACTACAACAACACGAACACGGGGAACGCAAGGACCGTCTGGATCAACGACACCTTGCCGAGCGGCGTGCTGTATTCCTCGTCCAGCGTTGCGCCTAGCTCCTTCTCCGGACAAACGTACCGCTGGATTTTTGCGAATGTGGGGCCCGGGGCACACTCCTTCACGGTGACGGCCCAGGTCACGTCAGTCACGACAGACGGGCAGGTGCTGAGGAACACGGCCACCCTCGCCTATGCGGACACGCTTCGCCGACCAATGCCTGGAAGCACCGGGTGGGCGAACACGACGGTCCGCCGCCCCATGATTACCGTCGTGAAGACGGCGACTCCCTCCTCCGCGAAGCCGGGGGACTCGGTGACTTTCACGATTTACTACAACAACACGGGAACTGTGGCCGCCGGCACCGTCACGATCAAGGATAGCCTGCCCAGCGGGATGACGTTCCAGGGCGCGACACCGCCACCAACTTGGAACAACGGCCGGACGTTCTTCTGGAACCTCACCAACGTGGCACCGGGGAACCACAGCCTCACGATGACCGCCCTCGTCGATGCGACGTTCAGTGGCTCGCAACTCGTGAACTGGGCCTTCCTGAACTACACCACGCCGGGAGGGTTCACGTTGAACGGCGGCCAATCTTCCGCCATCGTCGCAATCCCGGAACTTTCGGACATGGTCTACGTGGCCCTCGTTCCCCTAGTCATCGTCGGATTGAAGTGGCGGGTCCAACGTCGCGAAAAGAAATAGAGAGTGGCTGACAGCGTTCCATGGATCGGCGGCCGTTAGAACGGCACGGTTCGTCGTCCACCACAAGGATGGACGGCTAGCGTACCTAGGTCGCCGGCCCAAACCCTCCTCGAAGGAGGGCAGGCTTCGCGCGGGCTCGCGCACCGCACTACCGCAGGGAACGTGGGCGGGCTTAACTTCCGGGTTCGGGATGGGACCGGGTGTATCCCCGCCGCTTTGGCCGTCAAACCACTGCTGGAAAAGCGAGAGGGCGGCGGATATATCAGGATTTCGTTCGCCCGAAGCTAGCCGACGAGTCGGAGGAACCCGAGCAGCACGTTCCCGACGAAAAAGGCGAGGAGGAAACCACCGCACAGCGGGACCATGAAAGGCATCTGCGGCGTGACCCAGGCGCGGTCGATCCCCGCCGCGCGCAGCCGCTCCAGGTCCTCGGTGGGATTCCCGCCTCGCTTCGGAAAGAGGACGAGGACATGGTCTCCGCGGGCGCTGACTTTCTCCATGAGCCATGCATGCGGAGGAAAGGAATCGAGGCGCGCACGGTAACCGAGGAGCGCCTGAGGGAACGCGAGATCGCCGCGGGCCGCGTTCAAGAGGAGGAGGCCCAGCGGGACGGCGAGGAAGAGGACCGCGGCATCCACCCAGACGACGAGCGAGAAGGGAAACGTCACACGCCAGAAAGTTTCGACACGGAAGTCGAGGGTCATGAGCGGGAACGGAGCCATGTTCGGGTACGTGGGTACGAGCAAGCCGAGGGTGATCAGCGCCTTGGCATCGGCCCCGCCATGGAGGATCCGAACGCGATAGAACAGTTGGTACACGAGGACCATCGCGGGCATCGAATACAATTCGAGGAGGCCCTGCGACAGGGACGCACCCGACGCGGAATGTTGGACCGCGGGGTATACGAAGAGAACGGCGGCGACGAGGAACAGGAGGAGTCGGAAAGGCCTCGCATGGAATCCATCCTCCTCGAAGAGCGGGTTTCCGTAGAAGATGGCGAAGAACAAGAGCCCGGCGGATCCGAGCAGGGACCATGCGTCCGCCTCGATTTGGTCTTGAATGAGCTCGACCGCGAGGACGACAAAGCCGATAGAGCCGAGGCCGATCCACAGGGGATCGGGGACCCTTCGAGTTCGGACGTCGGCCACCGCGGCGACGAGGAGGAATCCCGCGCCGATCACGAGACGCGTGACCGCGAATCCGTCCATGTCGCCGCATCGAGGCGAACTTATTTCAAGCGTTCCCCAGGAGGCCTACCACCAGCGCGCGTCGCCCAACCTGGCAATGACCCATTCTTGATCGCCCCTCTCGAGCATCTCGGCTAAACAGAGGCCGATCGCGTGATGCAGGGGCTCGTGCGTGAAAATGTGAATCATCATCCGGCCCCAGTCCCCGTCTGGCGGTCGGAATCCGCGGGTATATGCATGGCCCAGATCCCACAAGTGGACGGTCGTCGTGCTCCGGTATTCCGCGGAATCCCAGTCCGGAAAACCGAACGTGACCGCGGCGCGGAGGAACCCCGCCCGAGCGGACCAGGCGATCCGGGCCAGCTCGGGTTGTGGGACTTCCGACTTCCACAGGTAGAACACCCATCGGATGCCGCCGTCGCGCAGCGGGGAAATCGGATTCCGATTCGAGCTCTCGCCCTCGGCGATGCGTCCGGCGATTACCGGACGTTCGAGACCGTGCGGAGTGTCCTCGGGATCGCGTACTCGATTGGAACCCGCGGGGGGATCCTTTCTCCGCGGTTTTCGAGAGCCTACCTTCATGCGACGGTCGCCGTTTTGTTTCGACCTCATCACGGGCCTCCGGAATCCGAACCGCGGGAAAGTCTCCCAGTAGAATCCGGTCGATTCTCTCTCGGCGCCACCTCAGGACGAAGCGACTAAATAGACCCTCACAAATAGCGCGGGCCGAGAGGATTTTCGCTCCTCTCCTCCGGCGCATGGTCATGATGGAACCCCGTCGAATGAAGGTCAAAGTCTGTTTGGTCGGCGAACACGCGGTCGGCAAGACCTCCCTCATCAAGCGGTACGTCCTCAACGAATACGACGATCGGTACATCGTGACCCTCGGCGCGAAGGTCTCCAAGAAGGAACTCGCGCTCAGTCCGAAGGGCGGGGACCCGGTGCAGATGGATATGACGATCTGGGACATCATGGGATCCAAGGGTTTCCGAGAACTCCTTCGTGAGGCGTACTTCCATGGGGCCCAGGGCATCCTGGCGGTCGCGGACATCACCCGTTACGACACCCTCGAAGACCTCGATTCCTGGGTCGAGTCGGTCTTCCGGACGGTCGGCGAGATCCCGGTGACGTTCGCGTTGAACAAGGCCGATCTGAAAGACCAGGCCGCGTTTGGCGAGGACCAGGTGAAGCAGGCGACGGAGGCGTTCGAAGCTCCATACTTCTACAGCTCCGCGAAGACGGGCGAGAACGTGGAACTTCTCTTCCGAACCCTGGGCGAGCGGATCGCGAAGACGGTCTCGAGGTCCGAAGCGTGAATCCAGCGCCGGCCTTGATCGTCGAGACGGAATATCATGGAGGGACGCGGGTCGCGCGACCGCCATAGCCTCAAGTAGCCGGCATTCCTCCGCTTGGCGTGGCGGGTTCCTCCACGGATTCGGCTGCCGTCCGGATTCGGGTCACGCGGGACCTTGGCTTGTTCGACGTGACGATGGCGGCCGTCGGCGCTATGGTAGGGGCCGCGATCTTCCTCCTGGTAGGCGCGGCCTACGCGGTCGCGGGGCCTCTGGTCTTGGCGAGCCTCGCTCTGGCCGCGTCCATCGCGGCCCTCGCGGGGACGGCATATGCGGAGTTGGCTTCGGGCCGTCCGGACGCCTCCGGCGGGGCCTACGTCTGGGTGCGCAGCGCCCTCCCCGACCCGAGCGGTTTCCTGAGCGGCTGGCTCTCTTGGGGCGGGCATATCGCCGCGTCCGGACTCAGCGCCCTCGGCCTTGGCGTCTTCCTGGTCGAGCTCGTCCGTCCGTCCGATCCGGCTTCTCTGTTCGGGCCAAATCCCGTGGAGGTGAGCCTCGTCGCCCTGGCGGTCCTCGGGCTCTCTGCGGTCCTGCATTTCGCGCGGGTCCACCTACCGACCCGCGTCCTGGGCCGTCTCACCCTAGGAAAAGTTCTCTTGATTGTAGGGCTGATCCTCGTGGGTTTCCTCTCCCTGTCGTCGGGGGGACCACCCCGCGGCATCCCATCGGGCGGCGTCAGCCGGTCTCTCCCTCTCGTCCTCGGCGCTGTGATCCTGTTCATCGCCTTCCAAGGCTTCGAGGTGGTCGCCCAATTGTCAGATCAGGTGAAGCGCCCGGAATCGAGCGTGCCCCGCGGTGTGTTCCTCGCCCTCCTCATCTCCTTCCTCGTCTACGCCGGTTTCTTCCTCGCGATCCTCGGAAACGTGCCCTCCGCAATGCTGTCCGGGTGGCCCGCGTGCAATGCTTGCCTCGGCGGATCCGAGGACATGGTCCTTGTCAGCATCCCGAACTTCCTCGGTCAGCCGTATGTTCGGGAGGCGTTCCTGCTCATCGGCGTCGTCTCCATGTACGGCGCCTTGAACTCGAACCTCACCGCGGCGATCCGCACGTCGTTCAGCATGGCCCGCGACGGCCTCCTCCCGCGGGTGTTCGCCCGGATCGGAGGAC